>Ga0182211_1000006_pt1 | contig 49434 bp, 67 predicted proteins | sample G5R1MG_20_FD_129660 | JGI IMG/M metagenome (GOLD analysis project Ga0182211, IMG submission 129660) | Switchgrass phyllosphere microbial communities from Michigan, USA - G5R2_MAIN_03OCT2016_LD1 MG | ecosystem: Host-associated > Plants > Phyllosphere > Phylloplane/Leaf | place: USA: Michigan... | reverse complement strand
TTTGCTAAGTGGTTTGCGCCTTGCGAGAGCATTAGCTCTTGCGGGCGCTTTTTGCTTATGCGTTATGCTGAGCCAATTGCAGCAATTGCTTTGCCTGCTGAAGTGCCTGCTTTCTTCACCGATCTTAAACCGGCTAATTGGGGAATTTATAACAAGCATCCTGTTGCGCTTGACTATGGCAAACATTTGATGCTAGAAAGAGGAATGACAGGGCGGCTTAGGCGTGCTCATTGGACTTAGGAACCGGGCATGTTTTGGAAAGTAGCTTTACGCGGTAAGACTCTGCTTGGCGATGTTGAGTTGCGCAAGTGCTGTGAAGCTGACACTATGGACGAAGCTATAGCGCTTGTAGAAAGCGAAGTTTTGTTTACACCTTACAGCCGCGTTGCTCAAGTTTTCAGCGATCTTGAAGCGCGCTACCCTGAAGCGGCTGAAGAGATATTCTTAGAAAGTGGTAGCTTTCACGCTAACTTTAAGGAACCGGGCAAATGATTACACATAAACTTAAAGTGCATCCTCAATTTTGGATGCCTTTAGTTGAAGGCAAAAAATTGTTTGAGCTTCGTCGCAATGATCGCAATTTTAAGGTTGCTGATTATGTTGATTTGCGGCGCTATGATCCTAGCAGTATAGGTTTTACTGGTGAAGGATTGAGTAGACAAATCACTTACGTTTTGCATCCTGAAGATTGCCCAGGATTAGAGCCGGGTTACGTTATTTTAGGTTTGAGTAATGACTGAGATTGCATATATCATAGTTGACGAGTGGCATTTAGTTGAAGAAGCTTTTAACAAAGCTAGGGCGGCTTTTGGTCAAGGCTTGATAAGTAATGAACAGCTTAAGCTAGAATTAGCTAAGCTTGGCGTTGCTCTTGAAGGTACTATGCCTGATATGTTTGAGGCTATTGACAAAAGCTTGTATAAGCTGAATGCTTGTGAGATTGATAACAGGTTAGAGCTTGCTGTTAATCGGCTTGGCGTTGAAATGAAAAAAGCCAAGCTTGAGGTTATCGGCGGCTATGACTATCGCAAGCATGAGAAGAGAGGTAAACGCAATGACCTTAGACGAAGCGCTAGAATACGTCGCTGACGGCGGCAAAGTTACGTCAGCTAGCTTGTCTAACGGTGCTGTGTTGAAGCAAGTTGATGGCAAGCTTAGGGTTGTCTTTGAGCTTACTGGCGATAGTTACGATTTTCAGAACCACGAAAAAGACCAGCTTGCTACTTGGTATAAGGTGGAGGGATGGGGTAGCTATGAAGTTTAAGACGCAACCAGCTAGCGAGCGATACGAAGCTGCTAGGCTAGAGTTTGTTCTAGTCTTGCAGAAGTACGGCGATGATTTGCGCCCTGACGAACAGCTTGCTATCGCGGCTTATTTTGTTGGGCAACTTATGGCTGTGCAAGATGCTACCGTTTTCACGGCTGAAACTGCCTTTGAGCTTGTTATGCGTAACATCGAAATGGGCAATGCCGAAGCCGTCAACTCTATTTTGAGTAAGCGCAATGGATGAAGACATTATCGAAGCGTTAGAAAGTAGCGCTCCTGTTCGCAAAAATCGTGGCCGAATGGGCGATCCTTCAACTGGCGATAAAGCTGACACAATCCTTTGGAGCGAGTCGCTTTTGCGTTTCTTCAATGAGCTTGACGATAATATAACGGTGCGTGAAATTCGCACGGCTCTTGAGGATTACAGCTAATGGAACCTGACGCTTACGATGTTTCAGAGCATAACCTTGAATATGAAAGCAAGGTTGCTTTGCGGTCAATCGCTATTAGTCTCAAGCGCATTGCTGATATGATGCAAGGTGACGAGCAAAATTGCGGCGTGCTTTACTACCTTTCGGGTATCGAGCAAAACGGGCGCAATCGTGGCTGATGGTTGGCCCATCTTTGCCGAGTGGGAGGCTAGGAAGGCTTTGCCCCATTATGGCGGCAACAATATTCCTGAAGCCTATCTTGACGCTTTCAATGCTCGCACGTTTGCTATATTAGGCAAATCCAATGGTTCGCCACCACAGCCGGAAAGCGAACCTGATGTGCCTAGCGATGTGGCGCGCTTCTTAAAGGATATGTGATGGCTAGACTTAGACCAAAGGCGCTGAGCTTCCCTGTTGCTGTTGTGTGGCCTGAGTTTCAGCCTCATAACGCCGTTTTCGCTTATTCGGAGCTAGGGGTGGTAATCGCTGAGTTTAAGTTAGCTTTACGATCCATGTGGCCTAATCCGTTAAACTCTAAGCGAATTTCTACGTTTCGCTTTAACTATCTACCGCTAGGCAAATCAGCTTTTGATATGGCTTTTTGTGCCGAGCATGGAGTTTACCCCTAATGCCCGATCCTTGGAGCTACGCTAAGGCGAGCGAACACAGCCACCAAGCAAGCCTGTTCATGTGGGCTAACATGGCTCAACGCTTTGGCTTGTATATCGCAAACGATCCGCACAGCTATACTCAAGTCGGGTTTGCGCAAACTCAATTCGATAATCGCGGCAAGCTTGGCTATTTGTTGCCTAGCGAGCCGGTGACGCAACTTAAGTGGCTTCACGCAATCCATAACCAGGGCCACGGCGATGCTATACGCGGTGCTAAGGCTAAGGCGGAAGGCGTCAAAGCTGGCGTTTACGATTGCTTTTTGCCGGTGCCTAAGCCAAAACCTACAGCTTGGACAACTCCTAACAATGGTTTGCCTTATTGCGGTTTTTACCTTGAGCTTAAGATTGGCAAAGGCAAGACAAGCGAGAAGCAAGACGAATTTGCTGCTGATATGCGGCAAGCTGGTTATGCGACTGGCGTGGCTTGGGGTTGGCTTGAAGCTCGCAATTTAGTTCTTGACTATCTTGGCTTGCCAGCTTATCCAATGGCTACAAGCTAACGAAAGGTAATCAACATGACTCTTACTCCTACCAAGTCGCTCCCGCTCTGGAAGCCGGTCCTTTGGGTTGCACTGGCTGCACCTTTTTGGGCCGGTCTTTACGCGGTGGCGTTCTAATGGCCGCTAAGCTTTGTCGCGCTTGCGATGGTCGCGGTTTTCATTGGAAGGAAAGCCAGATTGTTAGCCGTGTTGATGGCAGCATTATTGCTGATATGAAGAAGCAGGGCGAAACTTGCAGCGAATGTAGAGGCGATGGCAAGAGCCGTGAAATTAGCGGCTTGGCTTGGGCTTTTATAATCGGCCTGTTTGTTTTCTTGTTTATTCTTTACAATATCCCGGCTGTTCCGGTGTAGCTAGAAGGAAGTTTTAGTTATGGGTGAATATATCAATAGCGGTAAGCAGGTGCTTTTCCGCAATTATGAAGAAGGCGGCGCAGCACCGCTAATTCACATTGCCGATGCTGTTGACAACGAAAAGGCTCACTTCCTGGCGACTATGGCCAACTGCCCCAAGGGCGAAGACGGCTCTTTTCTGCCTGCTTTCGATTACGTTGACGAAGCGCACGTTACGCTTAGCAATGAATTTCACGGCAATCTTGTTAGCCGCCGCTACTTCTCGCACGCTCTTAACGATGCGATTGACGCTATTAACCGGCTCGACAAGGTTAAGAAGTCGCTGTTTTATGGACGCGACAATAACATTAAACCCACAGAAGGCACGCAAGGTTGCGGCGATTTGCCGGGTCTTATTGCGGGTCTTCCAGGGATTGACGGCAACCCTACGCTTGAAGAGGCATCAAACCTCATTCACGGCGTTATTGGCGTTGTGACTGAAGGCGGCGAATTGCTTGAACTCTTGCGCGATACGATCAACGGCAAGCCGCTCGACAAGACCAACTTGCAAGAGGAAGTCGGGGACGCAAAGTGGTATATGGCCATTTTGGCGCGCGTCGGTGGTTTCTTGTGGGGTTCCGACGAACGGCTTAACATTGCCAAGCTTCGCAAAAGGTTTGTGGATAAGTTTGCAGCTTATGACGCAAACAATCGCGATCTTACTGCCGAGAGAGCAATTCTTGAGGGTGACGCAGCCAACCAACTCGCTTTGCCTATTCATGAACGGGCTGAGCCTATGGACGGTGAAAAGCAAGTGCCTGTCCCTGGCGTATATGAAGACGATGTTGCGCTTAGTCGGTATGAGGCTGGCGGCGGTTACGTCCCTCAATTCAAAAATACCAACTCCATTTAACTTTTTGCCACTTTAGAGCTTGACCGATTACGCGACGGCTCTAAAGTGGCTTTTGTCAAACGACGAACCGGGCAAGTCCCATTTTTAGAGGAATGATTACCATGGCTGGCAAGACCAACACCGCCGCTGCTGCTACCGCTGCTGCTCGCACCGCTGTTACGGCGCGTGGCATTGAACTGCTTGCGCTGATCGCAGCTAGCACCGAACCGTCTGAAGGCGTGCTGATGCTTACGCAGGAAGAAGGCAGCGAAGCCCTGGCCGCTGGTTATATCGACGTTGATACGTCCAAGGTTGAAGGCAACACCGCTGCTGTTTCGCTTACTGAAGCGGGTAAGGCTGCTTTGACTTCGGGCGAAGCTACTGCAAGCGGCGCGGCTGCTGCTAGCGGCTTTGAGATTGACACCGATGTTGCTCTGCCGGGTGCTGCTACCCGTCGCGGACGTTCGGGCGGCTATCCTTTCGATGCTCTGCCGGTCAATGGCTCTTTCCACGTCGCGGTTAACGACAAGGACGACACGCTTGACGATTTGCTTACGCGAATGTCTTCGTCTGTTTCTGGCGCGCGTGCCCGTTATGCTGAGCCGACTGGCGAAACTGAGACTGTTAAGGTTAAGGTTTATCGCAAGGGCGAAGGCGGCAAGGGCTTCGCCAAGGATGAAAACGGCAAGCGCATTGTCGAGAGCGAAACTCAGGAAGAGCGGCCCAAGATGCGGACTGTTCGTGACTTCGTGGCTCGCAAGGTTGACGCCAGCGATAAGAAGGGCGAAGGCGTCCGCGTGTGGCGTACCGCCTAACGGCATAGTTGCCAGGGACTAGCCCTAGCGCCTCAGAAAGCCCCGCCAGCGTCCGCGCTGTGCGGGGCTTTCCTTTGCCGACCGATCGGAGTACGCAGGAAGCCGAAAACGTGCTGAGCGAGCCGCGCTGAGCCAAAACCGGGCATGTGAGGGCGCTATCTATGACCGCTTCCAACTATAAGCCGTCTCTTGGTCTAACTTTAGCCTACGAAGGCGGCTACGTTAATCACCCTAAAGACCCTGGCGGGCCTACTAATAACGGCATCACTCAGGCTGTTTATGATGCTTATCGCAAGGTTCGCGGTTTGCCTTTGCAGAGCGTTAAGCTAATTTTGTCTGACGAAGTTGCCGATATTTATAATAAGCAGTATTGGAAGCTTATTCGTGGCGACAGCTTGCCAGCAGGGCTAGACTATGCTGTTTTTGACTTTGCTGTTAATTCCGGCGTTTCTCGCGCTACTCGTTACTTGCAACGCTTGGTTGGCGTTAATGATGATGGGGTTATAGGCAATGCAACCTTGGCTTCCGTTTATGATGCAGCTAAAGCTGACGAAGAAAAGTTAATTGCGACATATTGCGCTAATAGGCTTGCTTTCCTGAGATCGCTTTCCACCTTCCCCACATTTGGTAAAGGCTGGACTAGACGAGTTGTAGGATCGCAAGCCGGTTTCCAGCTTACAGACAGCGGCGTTATTGATTACGCTATAAGCATGGCTCAAGCCGATGTTACGTTTACTATGCCTAGCTCTATAGGTAGTAAGCAAGATGAAATTCCGGCTAAGGCTTATGCTCCTGACGAAGCTAAGAACATTTATCCTGAAGCAACTCCAACAGAACTAGCAGCGGTTATTTTAGCTAATGACTCGCTAGCTCTTAAAATTGCTCTTAGCCAGATTGATTGAACCATGCCACCTGAAGCAATAGGCGAATTGTTGAAGCTGGGATTACCCGGAATAGTAATCATGGCTTTAGCCTTTTGGGGCTGGTCTAAGGATAAAAAGTTAGACGAAGTAAATGAAAAAAGAATAGCTGAGTCGAGAGAAACAGTTAAAGCAATTGAACAAAACACAAACACTCTTGAGTCACTTAGCGATGTTTTAAAAGATCGCAGGGGCGGGGCATGATAAGGAAACTTAAAACCATGCTTGGATTTACTAAGCCCGCTGCTGATCGCTCGATTGATCCTGTGTCAGCGCAAGTTTTGATTGCTGTGCAGCGTAATGAGCAAGCTAGCCAACGCACCCGCGATCTACTAAAAGACATGCTAGACGAAAATGACCGCGTTAAGGGTGGCAACAATGCGTAAGCTGGTTAAATCTAAAGTTTTCTCTTGGGCTTGGCTTATAGCCGGTTTGTTTAGCATCGTTGCTTATTTTGTTCCTAGAGTATTGCTCACTTCTGTTCTAAACGGAATGTTTCTAGGGGTGTTCGTGGCGGTTGCTATAGTTTACATGCCTTTGGTTTGGTATAGCGTTCGCAAAGGGAGCTTTGATAGAGTTTCCCAACTCTCAGTAGGCATAGCTCTATTGTGGGTTTCTGTAGCAGGACAACGTATTTATTGGTTAATTTGGCAAGCTAACGGTTTGCCTCAATCTTGGCAGTTTAATCAATTGCTATCCGGTTTGATTTTGCTTTCTATTATCGGCGGTGGTTTGTTCGTAACAGCCCCAGGCTATCCGCCCGATGGCGTTAGCGATCCAATTGGCGTTTGGGGTGCTAACCGTCGATTGCTTTTGTGGTTAGGTGCTTTGGGCGGTTTAATCACTTTTGCAGCTTCTTTGTGCAGCGGCTACACATTTTGAAAGGGTTTGATATGCGTTTTATTGCTATGATTTGTGCGACAAGTTTGCTTGTCGCTTGCTCTTCCGGTGCTAATGTTTCGGTTGAGCCTTCAAGCACTCCTACGGTTGAAGCGTCTTCCGTTGTCATTGATGATAAGGCGATGTATGCCGCCGAAGCTCTATACAATGTAGTTGCTCAAGCGTATGTTGTAGCCGATGCAAACAAGCAACTTAACTCAGAAACTAAGGCGAAAATTAAGCCTTATATGATAGAAGCGTACTCCGCTCTTAAAGCAGCGAGAGAGGCTAAGCGCATTGGCGATATTGAGGTTTTTACTCAGCAGAGCGCACGATTGCAAGATTATCTGGGTTATGCTAAAATGCTGCTGCCTAAACACAAAGGAACTTGAGCCTTGAATACTTCAAGTGTGATACCGGCCTTGGAGAAGGCTTTGGAAGCTGTGCAAGCCCTGGCACCTGTTTCTAAGGCGCTCGGCGGTCCTGATTTGGCGGCGGTAGCGAGCCTGACGACTTCCATAGTTGCAGTTGGTGCTAATATCGCCAAGCGAGTGGAAGAAGGCAAGATTGTTGCGAGCGTTCGCGATCTTGCCGTTATCAACGCGATAAACACAGAGCTTGCTTTTGTGAACGACGAGCTTGCAAAGCATATCGCAGCCAGTTAAACGAAAGTTCCCTTTAAGGGATGCTGAAACCCTCGCTAGCAATGGCGAGGGTTTTTGCTATCTTGCGCCAGCCCTCTCTCTCGACTAGCTTAGCCCTTATGTCATGGTCAAACCCTTCCCCTGTTACCCTGTTCGATGGGGAAGACGAAGAAGAGCTTATTGAGCGCTTCGTGCAATTGTCTGTGTCTTATCCTGAATACACTTGCTTAGATATTGCAGCCGAAGTCTTTAGGCTTCTGCCTGACTCTTCTTTGCGTGCGGGTCAAGCTGGTTTGGTTTGGGGTAATAGACTTGATATTAAAGAGCGCATTCGCAAAGCTAAACTTGGCGGTTCCGTAAAGAATGAGGAATATACTAAGGAAGACTGGCTTGCTGAGATTCTAGCAACTTCGCGCGATCCTCTTTTGCCTGCTAACGCTAAGAAGGTGAAGCTAGACGGTTTGCGTGATTATGGCGATGGTATGGGTTGGCGTTTAAAACCGGCAGAAGGTGGCAGGGACGATAAGGGTATTATGTTCCCTGTTATAAACTATATTAAGCGCGAAGCCAATGCTGCGTAATAGCGATCCTAACGATCCTGAGCAATGTTTAGATATTGAGCTAACAGAACCTCAGTTTGAGCTAGTAACTACCGACAAGCAATTTCCCGCCATGGTTGCGGGTTTTGGTGCTGGTAAGACCAATGCTCTTATGAAGCGCGCTCTTGATCTTAAATTCAAATATACAACCTGCAATATTGCTTACTATTTGCCGACTTACGATCTTGTAAGAACTATCGCTTTTCCTCGCTTTCAAGAGGAGTTAGCGGCTATAGGCATGATCGAAAAGCAGCACTATAGCTTAGTGCAAAGCCTGACGCCAATGATTAAGATTTATGGCGGCGGGCAAATCATATTCCGAACTATGGACAATCCAGGCCGCATTGTGGGTTATGAGGTTGCAGATAGTTTTATTGACGAGTTGGATACCCTTAAGGAAGAAGACGCTAAAAACGCTTGGCAAAAAATACTTGCTCGCAATCGGCAAAAGAAGCCTGACGGTTCTAAGAATACAATTGCTGTTGGAACTACACCCGAAGGTTTCAAATTTGTTTATCAGCGCTGGAAGAAAGCGCCGCCTAGCGATGAATATCATCTGATTAAGGCAAGTACCCACAGCAACGCGCATAATTTGCCTGAAGACTATATTGCAAATCTTGAAGCTGATTACCCTAGCAATTTGATTGCAGCTTACCTTGAGGGTGAGTTTATCAACTTGACCAGCGGCGCTGTATATCCTGCTTTTGACCGAACGCTTAACGGCTCTAATGAGATAATTAAGCCCGGTGAGCATTTGCACATCGGCATGGATTTTAACGTAGGCAAAATGTCTGCTATTGTCTTTGTTCAACGCGGTGGCGATCCTCACGCTGTAGACGAGTTGGTAGGCATATTAGATACCCCAGCTATGATTTTAGCTATAAAGCGTAAATATCCAACTCACGCTATTTATATTTATCCTGACGCAACAGGTAATAATCGCAAGTCTAACAATGCTAGTGTGTCGGATATTGCATTGCTTAGACAGGCTGGGTTTAACGTTTATAACAACGCTAGCAATCCAGCGGTTAAAGACCGCGTGCTAGCTATGAACGTTATGATTGAAGCGGGCGGCAGGCGTCGGCTCAAGGTCAATGCTGATATGTGCCCCAGCTTCGTGGAAGGGCTTGAAAAGCAGGCGTATGACAAGAACGGCGAACCGGACAAGACAAGCGGTTTCGATCATGGTAACGACGCAGGTGGTTACTTTATTTCCTTCCGCTTCCCGGTAGTTAGCGGGCGCGTGCTGAAAACTAAAATAGGTGGTGTTTAATGGCTATCGGAACCGGCGTTAAAAGCACTCATGCTGAATATGACAAGCGGCTAGCTAAGTGGAAGCGAGCGCGCGACGTTATTGCTGGTCAAGATGCTGTTCACGCTGCTGGCACAACTTATCTTAGTCTTCTGAAAGATGAAGACCCTTTTCAATATATAGCGCGTGTTAAGCGAACTCCGTTCTTTAATGCTAGCTGGCGTACCGTAGCCAGTTTCGTTGGTATGTTGTTTCGTAAACCGCCGACTCTTGAAGTTCCCGATGGCTTGGAAGTCTTGCTAGAAGACGTTACAGCTAGCGGTGTTAGCTTTGACGAACTTGCGCAGAATTGCGCCTATGAAGACCTGACTGTTAGCCGACTTGGCATTTTTGTAGATCATCCTACGCAGATGCTAAAAGAAGACGGCTCTACGCTGACTGTTGCTGAAGCTGAAGCTGCGGGGCTGCGTCCTTCTATGACGCTTTATCCGGCTGAAGCTATTCGCAATTGGGATTACAGGCGAATCAATAACAGACGAGTTTTGAGCCAAGTTAGGCTAACCGAAATTGAAAAAGTTCCTGAGAACGAGTTTATGTTTAAGGAAGAAACCCGGATTAAGGTTTTAGACCTTGAGCCGGGTACTAACCTTTATCGTATTCGTATTTTCAAGGAAGACACAGAAGAGCAAATTGGCGGTGATATTTACCCGCTGATTAATGGCCAACGCCTAACCTTCATTCCTTTTTACTTTATCGGTCCTGACGGCACTGATGGAAGTGTTGATGATCCTGTTATGATTGATCTTTTCGATCATAACTTAAAGCATTACGGCGTAAGTGCGGATTACGAACACGCTTGCCATATGACTGCTTTGCCAACCCCTTGGGTTACTGGCTATCAAGTTGAAGTAGATGCCAACGGGGTGCCTGTTAAGACTGATTTTTATATCGGCTCTACAACCGCTTGGCTCTTCCCTGATGCTAATACTAAAGTCGGCTTTCTTGAATATCAAGGAACAGGCATTGCGTCTATTAAGGCTAATCTTGATGATAAAAAGACCGAAATGGCGGCTATTGGCGCTAGAATGCTTTCGCCTGAAAAAGCGGGCGTAGAAGCTGCTGAGACTCTGATTATCCGCAACACTGGTGAGCATTCAATACTTGCAGCTATGGCGGTTGCGATTAGCCGTGGTCTAACAAACGCACTCAAAACCTTTGCAATGTGGGCAGGTAAAAACGGAAATTGCAAGTTTGAGATTAATCGCGATTTTATGCCGTTTAGCATTGATCCCCAGGCGCTAACTGCTTGGATGGCTGCTGTTCAATCTGGTAATATGGACAAAGAAAGCTTGTTTGATTTGCTCAAGCGCGGCGATCTTATTGATACTCGCCTCACATTTGAGGATTGGCAGGCTAGACTAGATGCTAATCCGCCTATGCCTTTGCCGGTCGCGGCTCCGGTTGATCCCAAAACAGGCAAACCGGCTATTAAGGAAGACAAGCCTAATGGTGGCGAAGAGTAATGCCGGTTTACCAATCTCTAATTGACGAAATTGTTAGCGATGCGTTGGATATGTTGCGGCTATCTGCGCAAGAACGAATTGACGTGTTTAAGAAACTAAGAGAAATAGAAGCTGAGCTAGTTGATAAGCTTTCAGACTTCAATACTTCAACGGAAGACAAGGCTAGAATAACCCGCTTCTTAGATAAAATGAATAACATTATTGATGCTGGTTACAACGAAGTTGAAGAACAGCTTGATTTGTCTGGCATATCGACTGTTGCTGCTCAAAGTTCTATATCGGCTCTTGAAATATCTCTTGGTTTAGAAGGTTTGAAACTGCCCACAAGCGATTACTTCAAATCTGTTGCGTCTGACGTTCTTATACAAGGTGCTCCTAGTGCCGATTGGTGGCGCGGCCAAAAGCTTGATTTGCAAAATAAGTTTGCTCAGCAATTGCGTTTGGGTATGAATGCTGGCGAAACCAATCAGCAAATTATTTCGCGTATTATTGGCCGCAACGGTGTTCCTGGCGTAATGGAAACAGCAAGGCGCAACGCAGCCGCTCTAGTGCAAACTTCTGTGCAGACAGTTGCTAACGATGCTAGGCGTGCTACGTTTGATGCTAATAGCGATGTTATAAAAGGCATTCGTCAAGTTTCAACTTTAGACGGACATACTACGCTAACTTGTGTTGCTTATTCAGGTGCCGAATGGAATAACGAGAGAGAGCCTATTAACGGCACTACTCTTAAATATGGAAACGGCACCCCTAGACATTGGAATTGCAGAAGCGTTGAAGTTCCGATTACCAAAACCTTTAGGGAAATGGGTATTGATATTGACGAAGCGCCAGAAAGTACCCGCGCTAGCGTTGATGGTCAAATTGCTGCTAAGACTACGTTCGATGACTTTTTGCGGCGCAAAGGTGTAGCTTATCAAAATGAAGTCTTAGGCGAAGGCAGGGCGAACCTTTGGCGAGACGGTAAAATTACTTTGCGTGATCTAGTTACAGGCGATGGCAACCCCTTGACCCTAGATCAATTGCGCGCCAAGGTAGCTAAGCGGAAACGCAAATGAACCGGGCAAGCCGTTAGGCGGCTCAACAGAAGGGATTACGCATGGCGGGTAAATCAAACCCTCTTGCTGCGGCTAAAGCCAAGGTGGCTAAGCTGGAAGCGAAGGACAAGCGCGACAAGGCTGTTAAGGCGGCTACGGCTAACCTTAAGAAAGCACAGGCTCAACTGAAGTCCGCTAAAGGCGGCTCTGTAAAGAAGAAGGGTTAAGCAATTGGCTTACGATCCTAACGACCCGGCTGACAAGCGTATTGTTGATGGGCTGATTGCAGCCGCTCTTGAAGCGGCACAGGAAGAACACGAAGCTGAAGTTACTCGCTTGACTAGTAAGAATAGCGAGTTGCTTGGTAAGCTCAAGAATGCTCGTAATGGTGGTGACAACGCTGAAGAAGTGTCGCGGCTTGAGAATGAGCTTAGCGAAACCCAGGGCAAGCTTCGCACGGCTGAGGGCGACTTGCGCACTGTTAAGCGTGAACTGGCTACGGTTACTGGTGAGCGCGATACGGCTGTTACCTCGCTTGAAAGTGAAAGCAACTTCGCTCGCAGCATGGTTGTAGAAAACGGCTTGACGGCGGCACTGGTTGAAGCCAATGTTGCCCCTGAGTTCATGGAAGCGGCGCGGGCTATGCTCGAAAAATCCGTTACCGTGAAAGTCGAAGGCGACAACCGTAATGCGGTTGTAGGCGACAAGTCTGTTCTTGATTATGTCAAGGATTGGGCAGCGAGTGACAAAGGTAAGCACTTTGTCAAAGCCCCTGCTAATGGCGGCGGCAACACTGGCGATAACAACCAACCCGCTAATGGCGGAGCTTCCAAGAAAATTGCTGAAATGAACGAAGCGGAGCGAGTCGCGCATTACAACGCGGTTGGCAAAGCGGCTTTTGACCAGCAAGTAGAAGCAGAGCGGGCTTTGCCCAAGACCTAGTTTGCTAGAGCCGTAAATGCTCTGGCTTTTGTAAGGATTGCCTAGTTATGATCCGTCTTTCTGACGTTTTCATTCCGAGCATTTACGGCTCTTATACGGCTGTTAATAACCCGGAAACTTCCGCTTTTGTGGCTGCTGGCGTTGCAGTCACCTCCCCAACTCTTAACAACGTCGCGCGCGGCGGTGGTAAGACTTTTGTAGTTCCTTTCTGGAAAGACATTGATCCTTCCATTGAGCCGAATTACTCTAACGATGATCCTGCTGACATTGCGGTGCCCTACGGTATTCAGTCTGGCACGATGACGGCGCGCAAGTCTTGGCTTAACCAGGGCTTTGGCGAAATGGACCTTGTGCAAGAACTGGCTGGCGAGTCGCCTTTGCAGCATGTTCGCAATCGCTTTGGCACTTATTGGACTCGCGTACAGGAACGCCGTCTAATTGCTACTTGCGTTGGCATTATGTCGGATAACGTCACCAATGATGGTGGCGATATGACCCTTGACATTTCGGCTCTTACTGGCGATGCCGCTAAGTTTAATTCGGACGCTTTCGTTGACGTTGCTTATACGATGGGCGATCAAGTTGAAAACTTGACTGCAATTGCTGTTCACTCGGCAATTGATGCGCGCATGGTCAAGAACGATGATATTGAAAATATCAGCGTTGGCGGTCTGACTGTTCGCACCTATAAGGGCCGCGTTGTCATTGTTGACGACTCGCTGCCTGTTAGCGGCACTGGCGCTGATCGTGTCTTTACGTCAATGATCTTTGGACGCGGCGCAATTGGTTTTGCTGGCATTGAAGGCCACGCTTTCGCCCTTGGTGAAGGTGTGCCCAAGGTTGCGGCAGAAGTTAGCCGCACCCCTGAAGCTGGCAACGGCGGCGGCATGGAAAGCATTTGGGAACGTAAAACCTGGATGCTTCACCCGTTCGGCTACGAATGGGTTGAAAGCGGCGCGGCTCTTACTGAGTTCTCGCCTACTTACGCCGATTTGCGAATGGGCGCTCATTGGAACCGGGTTGTTTCTCGCAAGCAGGTTCCCATTGCTTTCCTGAAGTCCAAGGCTTGATTGTGGGCTAGGAGTTTAACCGCTCCTAATTTCCAATTGGCTTTTAGAAGGAATTGAAACGATGAAGTCTCTTGCAGAACGCCATGCCGAACGCGCACAGCGTAAGGCTGATAACGCTGCTTTCTCTAACAATGGTGAAAGCAAAGGTAATCTCGGCCTTGCTATGGTTCGCATGAATGAAGCTCAGGAAGCTTTCGCTAACTTGACCGATGAAGAGCGGGAAGAGCTTAAGGCTAGCTTTGACGGCTTTGAATCGTCAGATGATGCTACCAACCTTTACGATGCAACAGGCTCTTTGAAGTCGGCGGGCGTTGGTGTTGTCAATCCGCTTATTGTTCCGGCTGCTGCGATGATCGGAACTGATGCTGCTGACGCTGGCGTTGCCGCTGATGGTTGGGGCACTCTCCCGGAGCCGAACGCGACACCGGAGCAAGGCAACCAGAACGGCGCTGCCTTGGAGGCTCAGACGAGCGCGGAAAGCGCTTCTCCCAGCGCCAGGACGGCGAGGAGCAAGGCGAAGGCCCCTGAAGGCGAGTAAGGCCCTCAGAGAAGCTTGACGGGGCGGCACTTCTAGCGGAGTGTCGCCCTTTCTCATATTAGAAGGTTGTTAGTATGCAATTCTCTGTAGCTGTTCGCAACGCTCGGCTTGACGCAATTGAAAGTGCAATTGGTGCGTCGGCAATTCTTAAAATTCGTTCGGGTGTTAAGCCCACAAACATGGCTGATGCTAGCACCGGCACTGTTCTGGCCACTCTACAGCTTCCCGCCGATTGGATGGCAGCGGCGGCTAATGGCAGTAAGGATAAGCTCGGCACTTGGGAAGACGCGGCTGCTGATGCTAGCGGTACTGCCGGTTATTATGAAATCACAAGCTCTGCTGGTGTTGTGCATGAGCGAGGCACGATTACCGCAACTGGCGGTGGTGGCGATATGGAAGTGCAGAACACCAGTTTTGCGGTTGGTCAAAACATTATCGTTACGGCTAAAACTTACGTTGATGGCAACGCTTAATCGTGCCTGACGTTGTTATATTCCTGAAGAAAGGCACAACGCAATTTGTTGTGCCTTCCGATTGCACCAGCGCCAAAGTCGAATGCATTGGCGCTGGTGGCAATGGCCGCAATACAGCTACGACAAACAGCATAAACAAACGTGGCGGCGGTGGCGGTGAATATAGAGGCGTAACAAACCTAGCTTTAACGCCGGGTCAAACTGTTAGTTGCTCTATCGCCGCTGGCGGTTCGCAAGCTGATACTTGGTTTCTAAACACAAGCACCGTATTGGCTAAACCCGGTATTAACGGTGCTACCAACCCTGCTGTTGGTGGTAGCGGTGGTGTAGGAACTTTAAGCGCCAACGGCGGTAACGGTGGCGCTCAATTAAGTTCCGGTATTGGCGGCACTGGCGGCGGCGGCGCTGGCGGTCCTAATGGCCCTGGCGCTAACGGGGGACGGAACGAAGCGGGCGGTGCCGCAACTGGCGGCGGTGGCGGCGCTGCTAACGGCGGTGCTGTTGGCGGCAACTCGACTACAACTAGCGGCGGCAACGGTGGTAATAATCGCTTAGGTTCCGGTGGCGGCGCTGCTGAGACTAACGGCGTAAATGGCGGCGGTGGTGGCGGTAGCTCTACTACCGGGGTCAATGGCGGTAACGGCTCAAGCGATACCATTTGGTTTGCTACTGACGGTGACACCGCAGGCCCTGGCTCCGGCGGTGGCGGTTGCAATATCAGCAAGGGTGGCGACGGCGGGATTTACGGCGGTGGTGGTGGCGCTAGCGGTGGTAACACCGGGTCTAGCTATCCTACTGCTTTTGGTGGCGATGGCTTAATTGTCATAACTTACACGCCTACGGTGGCCACTCCCAGCCCGATAAGTGCAACCTCAAGCGTAGCCCTGGCTAATGTGGGTAGCGTTTCACAAGTTGCTTCTAGCGTTAAAGCAGTTGGTTCTAGCCAAACAAGCGCCCTTACAAGTGGTTATGTCACTAGCTCGATAGCTTTGACAGCGACTAATCAAACAAACGCTTTAACAAGTAGTTTTGCTACTAGCTCCATTAAAGCGGCAAGTAGTAAATTGCTTGATAGTTGCTCTGTAAATTCCTTAGCATCGCTGCCTATTAGAAGTGCTTCAAACGTATCTTTAAACAATGTTGCTTCTTCAACCGCCACTGACGTTGATATATCTGTTAGCGGAGTTGCTAGCTTAGATAGCGTAGCTAGTTCATTTGATGTAGCTGTTTTGATTACTGGTTACTCAGTCAATCAACTCGATAATGTAGAAGGTTCGTTTACAGCAGCGGCTGTAATGATAGCTGCTTCAACTAAGCAGCTTGATAATGTTGTAACAACAGCTAGCGTTGGATACGCAACGGTAGTTTCTTCTGCTATTAAGTTGGCCGATGCTTACTCAAATGGAAGCATTAAACCTTTACTTAAACTGGCAGCAACAAAACAATTAGATAATTGCGGTTCTCTGCTTAATGTGAAGTTGCCGATTAATGCAAGTATATCAGCGAAGCTTGAAGAAAGTTTCACTTTCTCTAAGATAAGAATACCTATCGAAGCTGATGTTTTGCGTACGGTTTCCATAGAGCCGGAGATTAGAATAACGTCAACTGATTTAGAGTTTAGATTTGCGTCTGTTGCGCCCGAAACTCGCACAGCTTAAAGAAAGGTTGTAAAATGGCGAAGTCTTGGCCAGCTAAAGACCCCCAGGAAGTGCTTGATTATGGTTTAGATTGGTCGCCTCGCATGACAGAAGGCGATACTATCATAATGCATAGCGCAACTGTAACTGTTGGCGCTGTTGAAGTTGATGATAGTTATATCAACAACAACGGAACTTCTACAACCACTTGGCTTTCGGGAGGCGTTGCCGATGAACCTTGCGAAATTAACTTGCAAGCGAAAACTGCTGAGGGGCGAGTTTTTGAAGAAACGCTTAAAATCAAGATTAAAAACCGTTAGGAGTTGGAGGCATGGCACTTATTCTAGGCAATATCGCTAACAACTCTCTGGCTGAAAGCCCTATTACGGTGGCTTTTGCCGATGCATATCACGAAAAGAGAGGGAATCAATCTTGGGTAGACCTTGACGATGATATAAAAGAGCAGTTGCTAATTAAAGTTGGCGACTACATGCGAGCAACTTACGGTTTGTCTTGGTCGCCTGCTGTAGAGGCTATGACACAAGTACCTGTTTTGATGGCTCAAGCGGCGGCTGAATTGGCGCTTATAGCCAAGTCAACGCCTTTGCTGACTAACATTAAACGGGGTAAGAAAAAGGTTAAAGTCGGACCACTCGAAGTCGAGTACGATGGCGCTAGCGCTACTCAGACAGAATTTGTGTTGGCGTCTCGTATGCTCGCACCGTTGTTAGGCGGTCGCACGGCACGCGGCGTTAGCGTAAAACTTTACAGGTGCTAAGATGACAGAGCTTGACGAAGAATTACCAGAACTGGTTTTAGAGCTTATAGAGGAATTTGGGGCGGAAGTTTCCTATAGGTTTGTTGAAGGTTCTGAGTATAACCCTGAAACAAGCTCTAGTTCTTCCGCAGCTTCTCCGCCTATTACAATGAAAGCTTTGATTGAAGACTACAATTTGCAGGCTTCAGGGCAAGCTTTTGAAGCTGGATTAATCAAAGCTGGCGATAAAAAGCTTACTATGGCGGCTGCTAGCTTCTCTAAAAGCCCTTCCCCTGGTGATCGCGTAAAGTTTAACGGCGATTTGTTTAATGTAGTCAACGTTAAGACCGTCTATAGCGGCCAGTTGGCAGCTTTGCACGAAATTCAGGGCCGCACCTAATGAGCTTTGGCGATGATCTAAGGCGAATAGCTGAGAGTATCGACGCAAGAGCTAACGCCGTTGTGCGCAAGGTTGTAATTGATGTGGGCACTTCCCTGGTTATGAAGTCTCCTGTTGGCGATGCTGATTATTGGATTATGCCTCCTCCTGAAGGTTATGTCGGGGGCAGGTTTAGAGCCAATTGGCAATATGGTCTTAACGCACCGGATATTGGCACTAGCGAAGCTGTAGACCAAAGCGGAACCGGAACAATCGGTAATATAGTTAGCTCGATACCCGGTAAAGCAGGTGGTGAAATACACTATATAACCAATAGCCTGCCTTACGCCAGCAGATTGGAAGACGGTTGGAGTCGTCGCCAAGCTCCGCACGGCATGGTAGCTATCACTATTGTAGAATTTCAACCTATAGTCGCGGCTGCTGCAAGGGCGTTGGCATGAGTAATATTGCAATAAGACAAGTTCTTGAAACTAAACTTGCCACTATAGAACCCAAGTTGCCTACAGCTTGGCCGAATACGGAATTTTCCGCACCGGAAGGCCAGCCTTATCAAGAGGCTTATCTATTATGGGCTAAGCCAGAAAATCCCACAATGGGGGATAATCATTATCGCCAGCGCGGCGTGTTTCAAATAACCTTACGTTACCCGCAAGGAATTGGCGCTGCTGACGCTGATTTAAGGGGTGAATTGCTGAGAAGCGAATATCATCGGGGCTTGTCGCTTACTCGCAATGGTGTAAAAACCGTGATAGACGAAACGCCAGAAGTTAGCGAAGGGCGCAACGTTGGCGAGCGTTACGTTGTGATTGTCCGAATTAGGTTTTACGCTGACGTTTTCTAGGAGTTGAAGATATGCCCGGTATTGCAACAGGTGTTTTTAAGAAGCTTGCTATTAAGCGTCAAGTGTCGCTTGGCGCTATCGCTGCTGCTGGCGCTGCTGGCAGCGCGCGCTATATGAGGCGGGTAACTTCAACACTCGACTTGACTAAGGCGACCTATCAAAGCGCTGAATTGCTCGATAGCCAGCAGCGCCGTGACATGCGCCACGGTGTTCGCTCGACAGGCGGCACGCTTAGCGGTGAGCTTTCTGTTGGTTCTTACCAGCAAATCTTTGAAAGCGTTTTGCGTCAAGCTGCTGTTGGTGGTGTTGTTTCGGCTGCTATTCCTACGCTTGCCGCCGCTAGCACAGGTACGCGAACCGGCACCTATACGCGAACCGCAGGCAGCTTCTTGACTGACGGTTTCAAAATTGGTGATGTTATCAACACCACTGGCTTTACCACAACCGGCGTAGATAATAACAATCAATATTGCATGATTGTCGGTCTTACCGCTTTGGTGATGACTGTGCTGACACTTGACGCTACTCCAATTGCGGCAAAAGCGGCTGGCGATAACGTCATTCTTACAGTTGTCGGTAAGAAGGTCTTTATTCCTTCCGCTGGTCATACTCGCGACTATTATACGGTTGAGCATTGGTTTGGAGACATTGGCGAAAGCGAAGTCTTTACCGATGTTGTATTTACCGGCGCGACAATTAGCTTGCCGCCTACCGGGATGGCGACTGTTGAGTTTCCGATGATGGGACTTAATATGCAGACGGCTCAAGCGCAGTATTTTACTGCCCCTGCTGCTGCTGCAACTGGCGGTATTCTTGCCAGTGTTAACGGCGCGCTTATCATCAACGGGCAGCTTGCCGGTCTTGTGACGGGCCTAACCATAACAATTAACGGCAATTACGCCTATCCATCCGGTGATGGTATTGTGGGTAGCAACGTACGCCCTGATGTTTTGCCGGGTCCGATTGACGTAACCGGACAGATGACGGTATTGTTCCAGAGCGGCTATTTCCGTGACTTGTTCTTGAACGAAGTTGAAGCTTCTGTTGCTTCGGTTCTTACTGCTGACAATAGCCCCGCTCCGCAGTTTGCGGCTTTTGTTATGTCGCGCGTCAAATATACCGGAGCAAGCAAGGACGATAGCAATACCGGCCTAACGCTTACCATGCCGTTTACAGCTTTGGAAAACGTTGCTTCTGGTGGTGCGGCTCTGCCCAACTTGCAGACAACTATTAGCATTCAAGATTCGGCTTTTATCTAGGCGTAGGTGAGCAGGGTAGCGGGGGAACAGGCACCCCCGCGCCTACACCTACGCCAACGCCTACACCAACGCCTGTTAATCTGACGGCACAAAAGCTGATTGCAGCACGCAACGCGGCTAGCACTCCTGCTGTTATGTCTACAGCCCCAACTTTTACCTTGGGTGCGGCCAATACAGCATCTAGTTTGCGTACAGCTTCCACTACCAGCTATGGTGGCGGCCAGCTTGACGTTACTAGCCCGAAGGTGCAAATATCCTCCGGCGGCTTTGCTTTGTCAACCAACAAATTTGTTGGTGCGGGTATGTCAAATGGTCAAGGTGGTTTGCGCGGCACAGCGGCTATGCAAATGCGTATTCGCACAATGTCGCCTTCTATTGACATTTGCTATTTTGAAGGAGTCGAGCAGCAACAAACCAATCCTGGCATAGCTCTTTATATAACCGATGTTGCCACAGGCGTTCGCCAACGCGCACAGTTGAATGATTATCGTTCTAACGACAGCGCGGCTTGGCGTTATCTAAGGTTTGATTTGCCTTCTGCCGCAGATCGCATATGGGAGCTATCTTTTGATGCAACAGCTTCCTTGCGTTCTTTTAACCTAGCGCCCGGTTACGATCTAGTTGATTTGCCTGCTACTCCCGCAAGTCAACCTAAGATTCAATTTGTTTGGGATAGCTACGGCGAACCCGGCGTTGTTAGCCAAGCGTCTGTGGCAACGGATATGGTCAAAAAGGGCGTTCTGTCTCAATTTGCCGAAAAGTTCGGTTGCCCTAATCCGCAAATTAACGCTAGAGGCGGCACAGGTTTTCTAAACCCGGCTAACACTCTAGGTACTTATGCAACTAGGCGTGGTTACGGCGATACAACACGTTATGGCCAGCAAGATTTGTTCGCTGCTGGTGTCTCACTTAACGATGACGTTGGCTTGAACGCTGCTTATACTGACTCCGCTTTGTCTGATGCTATGAAATCTTATTTTCAAGGTGTCGCTGCTGACCAACCTTCACCAACTATAATTATGGGTTGGGGACCGCAAACATCGGTTAATAGAGCGGCCAATCAAACGCGATGGAATGTTGCTAAAGCTGCTTTCCTGAGCGTTGCGGCTGCTGATGCTGCACCTTCTAGGTTTGTATGGCTAGATGGCTCGCCTAGCGGCGATGATTGGTTTAATGGCGTTGTCGATGGTCCTGACAATACCCACATGGTAAGGGCTTGGCACGATACGTTATCGACACGTATGGCTAACACGGCTTACAATGCCCTGGTGGCAATAGCAGGTTGACAGCAAAGCTAAGCTCTGCAATCTGTGAAGGGGCGGCGATTTTGCCGCCCCTTTCTTTTGAGGAAACCGGGCAAATGGCTAATAGCAAGATTAATCCCGATCCAACCCCCAGCGCAAGCGTTCCTAAGTTTGTTGACTTGGATGACTTGGACACCGGCAAGGCTTCGGATGCTGGCGCTGAAATTGAATTGCTCCACCCTACTCTAAAGACGCCTACAGGTATCTTTGTTGGCGTTCTCGGCAAGCACAGTGAAGTCTTCCGCGAACATATTCGCGAGCGGACTAACGAACGCATTAAGCGAGAAGCCGCCGCCAACAAGCGAGGCAAGGAAGACGAGACGCCAACCGCAGAACAAGTGGAAGAAAAGGCAATTGAATTGCTTGTTCTTTGCACTACCCATTGGCGGAGCGAAACCCGCAATGACAAGGGTGAAGTAATCGAAAGCAAGCCGATTATTGTTCATCGCGGTCAAGAGTTGCCGTTTACCGTTGCTAATGCCAAAATGCTCTATAGTCGGCTTATTTGGATGCGCGAACAGGTAGACGAAGCAATCGGCGACCTTGAAAATTTTATCAAGGCTTGACTTCTAAACTAGCAGACTTCGCGCAAGCGGAGTTTGCTTTAGAAGCCAAAGAAAAAGATGGCCACACACTACGCGAACACCTTACGGCCGCTTGGCGTAGTAGCGGTGTCAAGCCGCCAGAATTGAGCAACCCTGTTCCCCAGCTAATTAGCTATCTGTGGGATTACTATTTAGAATTGCATAAAAGACGCGGCAATAATGGTTACGGCCATGTTGCGTTAACATTCCTTGAAATAGAGGCTTGGGAGCGCAAGACACAGCGAAAGCTTGACGCTTGGGAGCTTAAGGCGATACTTGCGGTAGACGACGCCTATATGGTGTCCCTCGCCAAAAAGTCGCCTGAAGGGTCTTAAATGTCTACTGATATTGCTACGCTTGGCATTCGGGTTGACTCTAGCGGCGTTCGCGATGCAACCGGCGAACTTAAAATATTGGTTGAAGTCGGCACTAAAGCTGAGAAGGCCACCGACAGTCTAAAAGATTCGTTCGGTGGCCTTAAAAATGTAATTGCAGGTATTGGTTTAAGCGCTTTGGCTAAAGAAGCCATTGATATGGCTGATGCTTACTCCAATGCGCAAGGTAAGCTTAAGCTTGTTACCAACGGTACTGCTGAGCTTTCTACAGTAACTGATAAGCTTTTTGAAAGCGCCCAACGTTCCAGGGTAGGCTTTGAAGAAACTGTGGGCCTTTATTCTAGCTTGGCTCGCTCTACCAAAGCCCTTGGAACTTCGCAAGCTGATTTGCTGCAAGTTACAGAAACAATTAACAAAGCCCTTATTGTTTCCGGTGCGTCGGCTGCTACTGCCGAAGGCGCTCTTACTCAGCTTGGTCAAGGCTTTGCTAGCGGAACTTTGCGCGGCGACGAACTTAACGCGGTGCTTGAAGGTACTCCTAGACTAGCTCAAGCTATTGCTGACGGTATGAAAATTACAGTTGGCGAACTTCGCGCGGTTGGTGCCGAAGGTAAGCTGACGGGCGAAACTGTGTTTAACGCTCTGAAGTCTCAAAAAGACGCTATTGAGAACGAATTTGCTAGAATGCCCACAACGGTAGCACAATCGTTTGTGGTGCTTCGCAATGAAATTCTTAAGTTTGTTGGTGAGACTAACGAAGCTAGCGGGGTCACTGTAGCTATAAGCGCCGCTCTTGGATTGCTTGCACACAACCTAGACACGGTGGCCACCGCTGTTGGTATTCTAGGAACTATTCTTGTTACGCGGTATGTGGTTGGTCTGGTTGCCGCTACTGCTGGGAGTGTTACCGCCGCTGCTGCTATGACAGGCATGGCAACCGCCGCTGAAGTGGCAGGTTTTGCTACAGCAGCAGCAGGTTCTAAGATGCTTGGTTTCTTTGGCGGTCCTATTGGTTTGGCTGTTACCGGGCTTGCTCTTGGTGTTGGTTATTTTGCAATAGAGTCTAGCAAAGCTGGCGCTGTTGTGGATGATGTAAACAAGAGCTATGAAGAAATGCGCAAGCGGCTTGAGGCTACTAAGCCCGCTGCTGATTTGGCCGCTCAAGGTTCCAAGAACGCCGCTGATGGTGCGGTTAGCGCTATACCCGGCATAAATAGCCTTTCGGGTTCTTTGCGTGCGTTGGCTGGCCAGTATTACGCTACAGCAGATGCGGCTAAGAAAGCACGTATCGAAATGGCTGCTACTGCTTTGCAAAAAGCAAAAAGCAACGAAGCTGCCATTACAGCGCAAACGGTTGGAGGTATTCAACAAACACAAAGCCGCAACAGGGCTGCGATTGGTCGCGGCGATTTTCTGGCTTTGGACTTTTCGCCTGTGGTGGCCAACCTTCGCAATCAACTTTCTGGCGGTCGCACTATTAGAGAAGCCGAAGAAGGTAGCCAGCGCGCTAGGTCTGTAAGATTACAAGCAGAAAAGGATTTGGCGGAAGCTCTTAGGAGTCCTAACGCTCCTGGCGTTTCGCGTGATGGCGGCGCTAGCGCTGCTAATACCGCCGCAATCAAAAAGCTTACCGGCGAGGTTGCCGATCTAAAAGGTTTGCGTTCTAGAGCTACTGGTGCCGAAGCTAAGCGAATTGACAAGAAAATTGCTAGCGACGAGCGCAAAATTGATTTGCTTAGAACCGGAGCTAGCTCTGATGCAATCAACACCGCTGTTGGTTCTGGCGGCGGTTCTGGTGGCGGTAAGTCTACCGCTCAGACTGAGTATGAAAGTAGGATTAAAGCTTCAAAGCAATATGTAGAACAGCTTGAGAAAGAAAGCGGAGCCGTTGGCTTGAGCGCTGTTGAACAAAAGCTTTATGAAGCTCGCCTAGCGGCTTCAAAGGCTCCTACTAAAGCGCTCGCCGCCGAAATTATGAGCGCTGCTAACGCTTGGGCTGTTCGCACGCGCGCTACTGAAGCAGCTACGAAAGCGCAAAAAGAATGGCAAGACCGCTTTGACGATTGGGTCAAAAAGAACCAAGAACAGAAAAAAGCTGGTGCTGATATGGTTGCGCAAATTCAATACGAAACTAGCTTGCGCAACCTTAATTCAAAGGAGTTGGCTATTGCTGTTGCTAAGCACGATATGCTTACAAAGGGCATTGTAGAAGGTACAGAAGCTTATCGTCTTTATGGCGCAACTATTCTTGGAGCGGCAGAAGCTCAAGGCCAGCTTGATCTTCAAGCCGATCAAGCTAGTGCTTTTGCCGATCACATGCGTGCTGTAAATGATAATACCAAGGAAGTTACAGCTACTTTCGCTGAATTGTTCGGCACTGGTGGCGCTGGTTTTGCTTCGCTTATTGACGGCATTACCGCCTACGCTGAAGCATCTGCCCAAGCCCAAGAACGTATTGATAACGCGCGCGCCCGTTATGGCCCTGGTAGCACTAAGGCTTTGCAAGTTGAAGCAGAAGAACGAGAAGCTGCAACGCAACGCGAGCTTGCTGGATACGGCAAGGTAATTCGTGGCGTCAAGGGCATGTTTAACGAAAAGTCGCGTGCTTACAAAGTTATGGAAGGTATCGAAAAAGCTTATGCGGCTATTCGCTTGGCTATGGCCCTTAAGGAGATTGTTACCGAAGGACTGCTGACAACCACTAAGGTTGCAGGGGCGGGTACGCGCATGGCGACCGACGCGGCAGAAACCGCTAGCAGCGTCAGCAAGAGCGGTATTCGCGCCGCCGCTGATGGTGTCGCTGCCTTCGCCAAAACGCTCGCCAGCCTGCCCTTTCCGTTCAATCTGGCGGCTGGTGCGGCGGTGCTTGCCGCCCTGGTCGCGGTCGGGGTGAAAATATCGGGAGGCGGTGGAGGCAAAAGCGCCAGCAAAGCCGCCGAGAAGGAAGAAATTAAGCCAACCGACTACACTCAGCAAGAAAGCTCCTACAGCGTAACAAAACCCTCTGTGGGCTTTGGCGGTTCTTCTAGCGAAGGATCAAGCAGCTTTTCAAGCAATTCGGTTCCGGTCGCCGCCAACTCTAATAGTCAGACTAACACCTTTGTTTATCACATTGACGCCAAAGGGGCAGAAGACCCTGACGCGGTTGTTAATCGGGTTGAAGGCGTTATGCAAAACTATCAGAATGACACTATAAACAAAGCCCGCGAAGCTGTGAGAAACGACCAGCTTAACGCGGCTCAGAGACAAGTTATCGGGGGCGTTCGCTAATGGCCATTATACCGTTGCCCACAAGGTTTGGCTTTTCAGACATACCGAATTTCACGCTAGCTAGAGCTAGCAACGAAGTGCGTTCTAAATACACGGCAGTTAGACAAATTCTTGTCTACCCTTACGCTGTGTGGATGCTAGAAGGTAGCTTAGTTGATTTAACAGGCGTTGAAGCTGCTAAACTTCGCTCTTTCCTTGTTCAATTGGAAGGCAAGCAGAACAAGTTTCGCCTGCCTGTGCCAGATTACAACCGCCCTTCTACGGGGTATTTGGGTAACGGTGTGCTGTATGCAAACGTTGCCGCAAGAGCCAAGAGCGTTCAAGTATTTGGCTTAACTCCCAATACGCCTATTATTGGTGACGGTGAATATTTTAATGTTGGCGATGAACTCAAAATGGCCACTTCTGATATTGCCTCAGATGCCAACGGGCGATGCACTATTAGCTTTAACCCTGCCTTGCGCAAAAGCTACGGGGCGGGTGTTCAAATAAAGTTACAAAACCCGACCATTTTGATGCATTCGCAAGATGACGATGTTGCAAGTTGGAGCATTAGACCAGCGCACAGACAAGGTGCTAAGTTTAGCGCTATTGAGGCAATCGAGCTATGACAAGACCGCTTCACCCTTTAACCGCCGCTGCTACTAACAAGTCAGTTATTCCCCTGGCTACTATCTTGAGGTTAGACATTCAAGATGACCCGTTGTTTTGCTGGTCGGGTTTGGGCGATCTTGTTTTTGCACCCGGAGAAACTGGCGACCCTGCCTTAGACGGTTTTACATTTACCGGCACTGGCGAAATTATCGAAGTTGGTACGGTGTCTGATAGCGTTGGCGGGAGCGATGCTTTAGAGATTGGTTTGCCGGGTGTTAATATCCAAGACCCGATCTTGCGTCAGGTAATCTACAACCGCAATCGTTGGCAGTTTCGCCGCGCTTGGGTTTGGCTAATGCTTCTTGACGAAGCTACTGGCAATATTGCGGGTAAACCATTTAGAATTAAGACGGGCCGCATGGACTCTATGCCCTACTCTGAGAACGATGGGGAAGGTACTGTTAGATGCAAGATTGAAGGCCAGCAAGCTTACGGGGATCAACCGCTAGATACCCGCTATAGCGAGCAACCTTTGCTCAATCAGAACGACAATAGCCAAAATTGGGTTTTGTCTTTGGCAAATATGACCCCGGCGTTAGGCACACCCTCTAGCACAACTCGGCAATCATCAACTTCAGGCGGAACCGGGTTAGTATCTACAGCAAGAGCAATAGCGAGCGTAGCAGGCAGATGAACCGTTTAGACAATTGGCAAGCCAATCTTAGCGACTTGATTAGAAAGCGGCAAAACCAGCCTTTTGATATAGTCAACTTCAATTGCCTAATGTGGGCATTGGAAGCAGTTGAAGCTATAACAGGTGAAAGCCATTATAGTCTTTTTGCTGGTAAGTTTAAGACCGCTAAAGGTGCTGCCAAAATATTGCGAACAAAAGGTAAAGCCGAAACTTCAGCACAGTTTCTTGAGCAACTGCTTGGTGAGAGGCAACACATATTCTTTGTTCGCAAAGGGGATATTGTGGTAACAGACAGCGAAGACCCGTTGTTAATCCTGCCTAGCGATGTTGCTTTGTTCGGCCCGCCTGTTGGGGTTTGCTACGGCGAGCTTACTTATTTTGTTGGCGAAACTGGCTTAGTTTCGCTCAATACTTTACAATTAGGGTCTAATACTTATGGGCTTCATTGTTAAGGGTGTCAAAAAAGTAGTTAAGGCTGCTGTTGGCATTGTTTCCAAGGTTGGCAAAATTCTAGGCCCGGTTGTCGGCCTTGGAAAAAAGAAGACTGCCAAAACTTCAACTAATCTTAGGTTGGGTAAAGACCTTACGCCTGAGACTTACCGTAAGATTGTATTCGGCCAAACTGCTTCGGCTTTAGATTTGCGCTTTTGGCAAGTTTGGGGTGCCAAAGGCACTAACTACGATGAAGTCTTAGCTTTGGCTAGTCATCGCATTCATTCTGTCAAAAGTCTTTATTTTGAAGACGAGCTTGCGATAAATGACGTTGGTGTTGTTCAACCTAAGTTTGTTGGCGTAGTCAACAGAGACGTTAGGCTAGGGGCTTACAACCAGACAGCTATGTCTGTTGGCGACGGCACCCAATGGAATGCGAATAGCACCTTTGATGGTGTTGCCCACATGAAACTAGCTTGGACGCCTACTGAAAAGAACCTGCCTAATGGCGTTCCTAGCCGATATACTCAGGTTATTTGCGGCGCTCCGGTTTACGATCCTCGCCGGGATAGCACGGCGGGGGGTTTCGGGTCGCATCGCATAGATGACCGCAACACTTGGGATTATGCCGCAGTTGATCCTAACGGTTATCCGATTGGTCGCAACAATGCTTTGCAGGTTCTTTGGTATTTGCTAGGCTGGTATATTCCCAATAAGCAAACCGGCGAACAAATTCTGGTTGCTGGTCGTGGTATTGAACCTAGCGATATTAATATAGCCACGTTTATAACAGCAGCAAACAACTGCGAAGCCGCTGGCTATTATACCGACATGGTTTTGTCTACTGAAGACCCGCACACTTCTAACGAAGACAAGATAACCGGCGAAGGGCTTATTGGCCAGCTAATCGACACTGGCGGCTTGTGGAGCTATTACGCAAACGTTGATGATACGGCTAACGTTGCTTTGTATTTGACGGATGCCGATGTTATTCAGGGAGGCTCTGTTACTTGGAACGAATACCAGGGCATTAGCGAACAGTACCAGCAGGTATCTGGCAAATTTATTGATCCGTCGCCTAACGCCTTGTTTCAGCTTAACGGCTATCCGATGGTTCGCGATGTTAATTACGAAAACTTGACAGGTTTGAAGCGGCGCAAAACGCAAGATTTTGAAGTTGTGCAAGACGTTGTGCTTGCGCAAAAGCTTGCTCGCTTGCTGCTAAATATGGGGCAGTATCAAGCTGAGTTTGCAGCGCCCTTTATGTATAGGGCTTTGCAAGCTCAAGCTTGGTCTATAGTTCGTTACACTTCTGAGCGTTTCGGGTGGTCTAAGTTGTTCCGGGTTTATCGTTACGATATAACCGGCGACAACGGCGGCATTGAAATGCTGCTGAAAGAAATAGACCCGTCGATTTGGAGCGCGGGAAGCGTCACCCAACCTATAGCGCCTTCGGCGGGTCAAAAGTACGATCCCAGGCAAGAAATCATTGCAACCGGGATTGGTTGGGCCTCTCAGTCTGTGGGCAATAATGGCGTTATCCAAGACGGTGTTATTTTCTTTTGGTCGGAGCCGCCGCCTAATGTAAAATATACTGAGGTTCGTTATCGTAAGGTTGGCGGGGTTTACTGGCAGCAAGCTAGTCCCGCAAAAGGCGACAATTTCGTTAGCGTGGTTCCTATAGTTTCTGGCCTTGATTACGAGTTTCAGGTTAGACATATTTCCATACACGAAGTAGATGGCCCTTGGATGCCTCAACCTTCGCAAGTGTTCACTGGCGGCACAGATTCAAGAATGCCTTGGGATTACGTTAGCGATCCTAACGCCACTAGACCCCAAGATAACGCTACTAAAGGCGCTCCTGTTGGCACGGTAGTTGCCAATAGGTTGGCGGAAGAAATAGTAGACAGCTTGGATATTAATTCAAATGCTATTCTAGCGGAAGCTTTGCGTCAAGATGACTTTTTGGTGCTTTTGGATGCCAGAACACTAATTGACGGCCAAGCTGTATCGGCTCAATTCTTAGATTTTCGCAATCAAATTACAGATCAAGTTAGTGGTTATGCTCTGGCCTCTGACTTTGAGGGAGTGTTTGCCAAAAGTCCTACTACCACAGGTTACACATTAAATTTGCAAACTGTTAAAGCAGGTAACGCAACTCTAGCGGACCTTTTTAACGGCTACAATTTTAGCATAGGTAGCTTAACGCAAGGGGTGGGCAGTCTAAATAACCAATACAACGGATTATTTGGCGATTTAAGTTCTCTTTCAGGAAGTGTCGGGGTTCTATCTCGTAATTTGACTGAAACAACAGCCAAAGTCGGCACAGTAACCGCTGATGTTACTGAGTTACACACGGCTTTTGCTACTGACGGCGGTGGGTTTGCCAGTTTTGCTTTGCGAGCAAGAGTTGATAACAATGGTGTGATAGGTATTTCAGGTATCTCAGGTATTGTTAACGGTGGCCAAAGTTCACTAAACTTTGTAGCCGATCAATTTGCTTTTGTAATTCCAAACGGCGGTAATCCTATTAAACCGTTTTATATTGTTGGTAACTCTGTTTACACCACAAACCTAGTTGCTGACACAATAACTTACGGTTCGCTTGTCCAGCGATTTACTGACGTAGGACAACAAAATCTAAATCTTAACGGATGGTATCAAGTGCTACCCGGTGGTTTGATTATGCAAGGTGGTAGGTATCGCGGCCCTATCAATTACGAAACTACTTTTTCTGTTGTATGGCCTAGACCTTTTCCTAACGCCATATTGTCGCGCGGAGCTATGCCGTTTCTGAATGTATTTAACAACGAACGCGATTTGTGGTTGCAAAATGTAGGCGAACCGACTTTGCAAGGGGCTACGTTTGCAACGCAATCTAGTACGAAAAACGATCAACAGCTAGACGGCTTCGATTGGTGGGCTTGGGGTAAATAACATGGCCATGATTGACGATTTAATGATTAAAGTAAATCAGCTTTTAGACCGGGTAACGGGTTTACTTGGTCGGCGCGATTTAACGCAAAAAGAAGAACAAGAATGGTGGGCGGGAACCGCAACAGGCGGGCCTGATGGCAATGGGCTTTATCCTCGCACTGATAGCACCGGAGTTGTTCGCAAACTACCTTCGCCCGCTAAGATTGCTGAAACAGCGGCAGGTAGCGTTACTTCGCGCTATAGCGGGGCTGTGCCTAATATTATTCGCAACTGGCGTGATGAACAGATAACACCCCATATGTTTCGCAAGGAAGAGGATTGGGTGCCTGCCATTCAAAAAGCGCTAGACGTTGCTCACGACGAAGGCGCTAAGTCGATTTACATCCCGAACGACCGCGAAGTTTACATGCTATTAACACCCGGCGAAATTCCGGTTCATCTTGACGGAACGCCGGAAAATCGCGTGCGTGGCGTTATTCGGTTGCGCCCTGGTGTAAACATTACCTCAAACGGCGCAAAGCTAATGATTGGCCCGCATGACGGGTTCAATACTCCTTCGCTTGGCCCTCCGGGTATGTTTTACCAAAATCCTTACAACGATCCAATTTGCGATAATGTCCGTATTACCGGGTTGTATATGGACGGTAATATTGAAAACCAGACTTGGAAGCCGCCAAGGACTACAGGACCGGGAGCCAACGGAAGCACGGCTTACCAATTCCAACACGCTATTGTGTTTATGCGTGGTAAAAACATTACAGTAGACAATTGCGTCTTTAGGGGTTGGCGTGGCGATGGTTGCTTGTTCGGCAACACCATGGCTCCAACTAAAGACCTTTATTTAATGCACAATATCAGGGTTTCTCATTGCGAATTTAAAGACGTTTTTAGAGAAGCTGTTTTGTTTTGTGCTGTAATCGGCGGTGAGTTCTCACATAACTACGTTCACGGTGACGGCTATCTAGTTTCCGCTGTTGATATTGAGAGGCACGCGCGTAACGATACCGTCCGTGACATTTCGGTATTTGATAACCTCTTTGACTTTAGAGACGGTTGGGGACCGATGGAACGCGACGGGCCTATTCCTTTGCATTTTCGTCGCGCTGTATCAATTGGCTTTTTCTATGAAGGCCATACGCCCGACCCAATTACAGGTTTGCCTACTGCTGATAAAGACAGCAGCGGTCATAAGGTGCATCACAACACTATCTATCAAGGCCAGATAGATTGCTGGCGTCATACTGATGTTGAGATAAGCAACAATCACTTCATAAACTACTATGAGGATACTAACGGAAGTCGCTTGATTGACTCACACGCTATCAAGATTGACGACTACGAAAATACTCAAGGTTTGGGAAATATTAAAGTCCATGATAACTTCATAGATAGTGATATGGACGGCAACGCATTGTTTGCTTTCAACCAAAACAAAATGTCGGTCAAAGGCAACACCATTCGTTCTACTAGAAAGAATGGTATTCAGATGAACTTCTGCGGCGGCTTGGTTCAAGGCAACATAGTTGAGAATGTGGGCACTAAAGTAAACCGCGCTTTTGGTATCGAAATCAATAGCTGTCAACCCGGCGGTATGGCTGTATTAGGTAATAAAATACTCGATACTCGCAACGGGGTAGAGCGTACGGTTTTGGGCGGTATTCGCCTTGCTAGCGGTATGTCTAAAGCTCCCACTGTTATTGGTAATGAAGGGTTTAACTTTTATTCTGTTCCCGGTGTAAAGCCTTTAGATTGTGTTTTGAACGAGGGCAGCGATCCTTCTTTTGCTAGTATATGGGGCAACACAGAAGGCAATATCTCAACTTTTAAGACTAACGGCGATGGCGTGTTTGGCGATGCCAAAGGCTCCAAATCCATTAGGGTTAACGGTGAGGTAAACCAGGGTTCCAGCCTTGAACTAATGGCGTCTGGTAATCAGCGTTTTACTGCTACTTTGTCAGTGCAGGAAGCAGAAACTGGCGAGGAAACCGGCTCTAACCTTTCCATGTTCTTGCGTAAAGATAATGGAGCTTACGGCGTCAACGTTATGCGGGTTAACCGCAAAACTGGCGCTAAGGATTTGTCAGAAGGCCAAGTTAGAATTGATGGCACTTTTGACAAGCCTTTGCTTATGGGTGCCTTTACCCGCATATGGATGCACCCTGACGGGCGTTTGATGCGCAAGTTTAATGCTCCTACCGACGAGGACGATGGCGAAACGATAGGGCCTTTCAAGCCCTTGGCGGGTAGCTGGCAAGAACCGTACATAATGGATGGCAATTGGGTCTGGTATAGCGCTGGCGAGGGATTGTTGCGCCGACATTTTGATAAGCCCACAAAGGCTGATGACGGGCGACCAATCGGGCCGCAGCCCCAGGGCTTCTACAACACCCCTTTGATTTTGGGTAACTATAGACTTTGGGTAAATCCTGAAGACGGCAAGCTTTATATAAAATCTTCAGCGCCAGCTAGCGCAACAGATGGAACGGTTGTAGGCACTCAAGTGTAAATTAGCCTATGAATAGAAAAGGCCCGGTTGTTAGCCGGGCCTTTTTATTTGCTACATATTGATCCAGCTACACCAGAACCAAAACATACTAATCACCTCCCTTCTTAAAACAATTTATCATGTTACCCTCAAGAGCGTAACGAATTTTGCGATTACGCTTAAGCTCAGCATAGCCGTCGAAAGAAACGATATATTCGTTACCGTCAACGTCAAAAATGGTTTCACCTTGTTCAAACAATTGCTTAACTCCTTGGCTGTTGAGTAGCTTGTAAGCCAGACAAAAAGCCAAGTCAATAGCCAACAGCCAAAATGCCGTTAATACCGTTCATGGCCAAAGTTTCGTTAAAGTGACCCTGGCCAGCGTAAGCGTTGCATTCCATAACGCCAAAGCTAGCGTTCTCTAAGACAGGATCGAACGCGATGGCGAGCGGCCCGCACAAGTCTATGCAACGTCCCGCTTCGTCTGCTGTTAGGAACGGCCCTGCCAGCAAAGCCACTTTGCCGCCAAGGCGCGCGTTGGTGTAATAAAGCTTAGGTGTAGCGGTCATGGTGCCTACCTCAGAAGAGTTTGGGTTCTTGCATACGCTTAAAATATCCAACGTCAAAGAGAATTTCGTTAGCTAAATTAACGTAGCGGTCATAATCAATATCATTTGGGATAAAGCCAGCAGGCATAATCATACAAGGCTTAGCTCCTTCGCTCTTAGGAACTTTGTTGCCAGAAATGACATAATTGATCGTTCCGGTTTCGCCTTGGGCGTAATACCAACGTATAGCTTTACCAAGATAAACGCCGTCTTTCTCGCCGCCGCCCTTGACGCTACGCACAGAAACAAACTTGCGAATGTCTTTGCAATTGTAAATTGTTTCGTCAAGCGGAGTGCCTTTAGATAAATAGGCTTGCACCGCTTCGGAGCATATAAGCCCTTCAGGGTTCTTAGAAAGCACGCTGTTTTGCGCGCTGCCTCGCTCGCAATAGACACCCTTGGTCTTAATGCCGTCAATTTCGCCAGGATGCCAAACAACTTCCTTGGTCACTTCGTCAATATGATAGCCAGTCTTAAGAGCGAAATAGTTGTTAACATCGCGGCTATAGACACCTTCATAGCGAGTTTCTTCGGTGTCAAACCCAGTTAGGTTTTCCCAAGTCATAATGATTGTTTCAAGGTCTTTGTAGCGGTTCTTAGGGCACTTAATAATAATGCCGTCAGTGTTGCCTGAAACAACCGGGATACCTGCAAGCTCGATAGCTTCAATTAGCATCATAAGCGAAAGTTGCCCTGTCATGCAAACTTGCAACAGCAACTGAGGCGCGTAAACAATGCTATAGAGATTGCCAAGCTTTCCAAAGATACCGTTAATAGCGATCTTAAGACCTGCTTCTAGCGGGTTCTTCTGCTTCTTAAGCAGCAGCCGCCTAATAACAATTCCGTTGTAAGCTTCAAGAAAAGCTTCTCCAAGGTGACTAGGAAAATACCTGTTGTTTAGAATGATGCGCGGGTAAAAACTCGCAACATCACGATCAATCATGTAAGTGTCATCGTCGGCAGTATAAGAAACGCTTTCCTCAGAGCTATGCAGCCCTCCTACACCTAGTCGGTAGATACTACCTCCTAGCCTTGGCCTTAGCGCCGCTACAGCAGCGGGGCACTCAGCAGAACCGCCGTTGCCGACAATGAAAGGAGTCGAGCAAACAACTTGCATAGCCTCTTGAAACTGACGAGTCTTGAAGCTGACGTAAGAAGGCGGGACATAATAGAAAGAATGTCCAGGCTCTATTGTGGGCTTTTTTTCGCTATCGCCAAGCTTAGCAAGTTCAACCCTAATGATTGCTTCGGCAACTTGCGCGTCAGACTTAGAACGCATATCAACATCGTATTCTTGACCAAGAATTTCCCGCAACTCTAAGTGGGGCTTCAAGTGGTCAAAAAGCAAATGCGTGTTGTCAAGATCATTAACGCAATAATCACGAACGTTTAACGCTTCGTGTTTGGCTAATTCAGAGTCTTCAGGATAAGGCAAATCTTGGCCTCGCTCGCAATGCAAGCGAAGAGCATAAATCTTAAGGCTGGCGTCAATCGGCGCAACTTCAATTAAGTCGATGTGATTAGACTTAGGAATTTTAACGCCGTACTCGCGTTCTATTTGGTAAGGGCGTTTACCATCCTTAATAATTTCATCTGATATTTGCTTAAGCTTCCACGGCTTTAGCCCCTGCAAAGCAAGGGCTATCATAGGCATATCATAATCAGCGGAATTAAAGCCCACAATGAGAAAGCGATGCATTATAAAGCCAAGCAAGTTCGCGTTTAGCGATGTGTCGGGGCTTTCTTCAAATATAATGATCTTGCCGGTATCAATGCATTTAAAAGCGGCACACCAATAGTTAATATAACATTCAGTGTCAAAAATGAATGTTCTAGGTTGTCCGCTAAAAAGTTCGTCAACCGTTAAAAGCTCATAGGCTTTAGGAGCCGGAATAAGTGAGCTAGACAAGCGCAAATGCCGTTTAATGCCGTCGCGCTTGTCAGCTTTCTTGCGACGTTCGGGCTTAGAGTCGTCAAAGAACATAACTTACCTTTCACGTTGGGTAACGCTACTAAAGAGTTGAGAGTTAGCCACCCCATCCAACATTAGGCGGCGGCACGTCAGTGTCTATCTCAGAACTGTCTCCCTCGCCACCCCAGCCTGTTGCTTGCGGTTCCTCGCTGCCCCAGGGTGCGGTTGCGGGTGCGTCTGTGCCACCCCAGCCGACCGTATCGGGTTCGTCGTCGCCGGTTATCTCAGCGCCTCCCCAGGCGGTCCCTACCGGCTCGCTCTGAGGCTCTGAGGCTGGCGCAACCTTATGAGCGCCAGCCATTCCCATAAGAACGCCGCGAATAGCGCCAACGCCAAATTCGTTAGGCGTTCCTCCGGTAAAAAACGCTCGATCCTCAAATGTAGTCAAATCTATAGCTGTGACGTACGGTGACACTTGACGAACAAGCTTAGCTTTAAAGCGCTTGCCGCCTTGCAAACCGGGAACGTCAAAACTAGCGCCAGCTTCGGCGGTGTAGTGCGATTGCACTTTGCCGTCATTGAAATATACGCTAGGCTCTTTATCGTCGCTAAACTTCTCTACAGCTTCGATAGCTTCAAACAAGCCAGCGGGTAACGCAGCGGGGTAATTAGCAGCGCCAACGATTTGCTCAATCTCAGGCCAACGATCTGAGTAGCAATTGCAGCGAAGCCACAACCCGCCTTCAAACCAGAACGTAATGCTGCTAGGCTTTTGTAGCTCTTCGCTCCAAGTGAAGCCAAAGCCGGTTAGCGGAGCTTCAACCTTAGCCACAGCAGCAGCGAAAGTCTTACTGATGACCATGTGAGGCGGTAAATCAATACCATGCATGTATTGCATCATAGCAACGCCATTAGTGCCCGTGCATACATAGGCTTCAAGCAGCAAAGAAGCCTCAATAACACGTTCACCGGCTTCAGTAGCCAAAGTACCGCAAACCTTGAAAGCTTCCTTAATGCTATCGTTGACAACAGCAACAGGCATATCAGGGAAAATAGGCGGCATTGTGTCTTGCGGGACGGTAGGAATAAGCGCGCGGAATTTCTTACCAGAAACCGACAATGAGCCGCCAGCGGTCTTAGCGATAGTCAAACCCGCGCCGCTTCTAGCCAGGGCTAGCTTCAATCGGTCTAAATGTGGGCAAATCTCAAGGTCTTCTACAATAGGGTGGCCAGCACTCATCATTCGCCCAAGAACAACAGCCATGTTACTGCCTAGCATGACGTGACCATTGTTAGGCAAAGTTTCATCGTCTTCAGACACAAGGGAAACAAAAGCCAAAGCTTTGGTAAGCTGTTCTGCTTGAGGATTAATCTTAGGCGGTCTTCCCGCTTTACGTGGCGCACCCATAATATTAGCTCCTTTCGTTCTAGTTTCGTAATAACTGCGTTCAAAATCAGGCCAGCTATCAGGGTCTTCTTCAGTGCCGCTAAATCCGCTGAGAGAGTTAGCAATGCGCCGCAAATTAGGAAACGATTGCAAGCAATCGCGCTTACGTGAACCTAACACACAATGCAACGGCCCGCATGCATGGCAAGGGCTAAGCATCAAAAAGGTATTTCGTCTTCATAACATTCACAACCAAAGGCAATGATTTTAGCAGGAGGGCGCAAACCATTTAGTGTGCAAATCTCTTTGGCTTGTTCAAAGTGATCGCAATGAACACACGATTGACAAGCTTTTTGCAATTGCCCTGCCAGCTTACCCGCAACCTCGCCAAAAGCAACAATACGGGCCATTTGCTGTTTGTTAAATTCAGAACTCATAGCCCATTACCTCCGGCGTTGTTTTGTTAACCCAAACCTTAATCCTAAGCGGCGGTCTAAGTTCATTTACAATTTTTAGAATATCATCATTGTTCATAGGAACGTCACCGTCCCACCAACCCGGAGTGTAGTTGTAATGGTAGCGTTGCCTAAACCAATCGCGCGCCTTCTTCTTAACGAAAGGTATTTTGCTTTCTATATTCTGATATTCGTAATAGGTTCGCATTCCGCAATAGTAGGCAATCTTAAGGGTGCTGTTGCCAGCCTTTGAGGTATGCGGAACAATAACAACGCGATTAACGTCAAAATACTCAATTTGCGGTAAGTCCGAACGTAACAACTCAAGACTTGAAGCATGAGCATCAATGTTTTCTGACGTTGGGAAAATATGGCCGCAAACAATACATTGCTTAGCTGTGGCGTGGTTATAATGATTGCAGTTAGGGCAAATCCTAACCGGAGCATCGCCAGGGGGTCCGCTGCCTTTTTTCTTAGGTATCACAGGGTCATTAATCGGACCTAAGCGCCTAGTGTTACCAGCAAAGTCGAGAACAAGACAATTAGGTTTAATAAAGCCGTAAAAGTAGGCTAAACGCTCCTTGTCCCTATCGCTCAACTTAAAGTAATTAAAGGGTCTGGTGCCGCGTCCAAGCATTTGCACCCAAAGCCCGGTTGACATAGTAGGACGAAGCATAGCAATTAGATCGCAAACCGGGTTATCAACCCCTGTTGTAAGGCTGTTCATATTAACAGCACAACGAACCTTGCCGGTCTTCCAATCCTCTAGCGCTTGGGTATTCTGCGCGTCGGTTTTCTTACTATGAATTGCAACAGTCGGAACACCAAACATAGTGTTTAGCATTTCGGCTATGTGGTCTGCGTGATCCGTCCCGCTGGCAAAAATTAGCCAGCAAGCACGATCATGGCCGCTTTCAACCACTTCGCACAAAGCTTTATAGGTTGTTTCGTAATTATCTACAGCGGCTTCAAGCTGCTTTTGATTGTAATCGCCAGCGCTTTTACCAACACTAGAAACGTCAAGCTCTGTCTTTGTGCGCTTGGGGATAAGCGGACACAGATAACCTTCAGCTATAAGCCGTGTAAACCCGTCGATAGTGCAAAGGTTGTAAGCAATATCTGTAAAGATGCTACCGTTAGTCATGCTACCCAAACCTAGCCGGTAAGGGGTTGCGCTAAGACCAATAACCTTAAGATATGGGTTGAACGTACCCGGCTCAGGATCAAGCGGAGGCCCGCCATTGTGGCCAGGGCTTTGCACACCGTTCGTCAATTCGCTAATGAACTGCAAATAGCGCCCTTCTTCGCCAATCAAATGAGCTTCGTCTACAACCAACAAATCACGGCGACCGAACAATGGGAACTTGCCCACACAGCTTTGCACGCCGCCAAATATAATAGGCTGTATAAAGTCGCGGCGCTTTAGTCCTGACGAGTAAATACCAAGCGGAGCCATTGGCCACACTTCAAGCATTTTCTTAGCGTTTTGCTCAATAAGCTCTTTGACGTGCGTTGACATAAAAACGCGAGTGCCAGGAAACATATTAAGAGCGCGCCAAATGAATTTAGCGATAACCAAACTCTTACCCGTACCTGTGGGCATACAGATAAGCGGGTTTGCTTTCTTGGGCGTTCCGTCAGCATTGTTGCCGCCGTGAGTATCGAAATAGCTAATTAAAGCGTCAACGGCTTCTTGCTGATACCAACGGTCTTCAATTTGGCCATAAGCGTTAGACGGCGCTAAAGGAGAGTTAGCGACAATCGCGCTCATATTATGCGACCGTAACTAGGGCACGCTTTCGGTATAAAGTCTTTAGGAATGATACCTTTGTGAACTTGGCAATACCATTCCGCGTTCTCAACCGGAAAAGCATTTCGGCAAGAGCGGCAGTTGACGCTAGGCACTTCTTTGCGGTGGCAAATACCAGCAAAATCGCAATACTTGCAGTCAAAAAAACTCTCAGTCATTGCGATCTTAGGCGGCTGAGTTTGGCTACTAATTATGCCTTCAGCTTTCCTAAACAAGTCGTCAGCTTGCAGCCAATCGAGCGGCACAATCTCGAAATGCAATTCGTCATTGTTCTTGTTAACGGCGCAATATAAGCCATAGCGCAAGCTGTAAGCGCGCCCATAGCTACACATTTGCCTGTAATGCATAGGCTTTGATCTAATAACACCTTCTTTCTTGAGCTTGGCAAAGCTCTTCTCTGAGTGCGTCTTAAACTCAGTAAGAAAGATTATGTTAGGATCAATGTTAAAGTGCAAAGGTGGCTTAGCCATGCCGTCAAGTGAGCCACCAAAATGACCCTTTACGCCAGCAATACGAAATTGCTTGCCGGTTTCAGGGTTAAATTCTCGCACTTCCCAACCAGCTAGAGTAAGCCAGCGCACAAAACGCGCCTCTTCCTCATGGCCGCGATTAAACAAACGCAACATTCGCCCGTCAAACTTTTCAAACTTAAGCCAACGGAATACATTCCAAGCTTTAGCTTGGCAATCATCGCCAATAATCGAAGCCCCTAAATGTGTTCTAGGGTCTTCTTCAAACTCAGAAATACAACCGTTATTAATGGCGTCTTCAAGCGCAAGAATAGCTTTCTTGCGGTCAATGTTGTCGTCCAAGTTGAGAAGAGCCGAGCCGTTATAACCGACCGGCGCTAATAGATCGTTCATGTAAGGGGTTCCGGTATTTGAAAGTAGAGTGCAATTAAGCTTGGACCTTAAGACCGTCGCTTGCCTTAAATTAACTTTGCACTCTACATTGAAATACCGGAGCGAGCTTTTGACCCGCTCCGGTAATTAATTAGCCGGGAGCGCCCCAGCCGGGTTTTGCGCCACCAGCAGCACCTTGCGCCCAACCGCCGCCAGCGCCACCGCCCTGGTTCTGCGGCGGCTGCTGCTGGCCACCCCAGCCACCCGCCGCGCCGCCCTGGTTCTGCGGCGGCTGCTGTTGCTGCCCCTGGTTCGGGTCTACCTGCTGGCCACCCCAGCCGCCTTGGCCTTGGTTTGCCGGTGGCTGCTGTTGCTGGCCACCGCCCTGGTTCCAACCGCCACCTTGGCCTTGCTGCCCCTGGTTGGCTGGCGGTTGCTGCTGGCCACCTTGCGCGCCACCCCAGCCGCCGCCTTGAGCCTGGACACCACCAGCCGGGTCTTGTGGGATATTAACCGGCTGCTGTTGACCAACGTTTGCAGTAGGCCCGTTGCCAGCCTTACCCGGCTCGTTGCCGTTCAAGTCGCGAATGTTCTTGACTTCAGTATAGCCACCGTTCGGGTTAGCTTCCGAAGGTTCCTGCCCCTTCTGAAAACCAACTTCAAACAAGAATGGCTTGTTATGAAGCTCAGACGTGTCGTTAAACTGGAACGTGTTCAAGACGTGGCAGTAGGCCGAAAGTTGCTTATTAGCAATTTCAACAGTCTTGGGGTTGGTGTGGTGAAGGTTCAAGCGATCGGTCTGCTTGGTTCCCTGCAAAGGGCCTTCAATCGGCGTCAAGTCGAGCGCTAGATACCCGCCAACAATCTGCCCGTTCTTCTCGACATTCTCTTGCCGAGAGTCAACAATAACACCCTTATACTTGCCGGGAGGCAAACCGCCAGCGCCACCGTATTGAGGCTGGTGTTGCTGTGCGTTAAACGAATATGCAACCATTTCATCAAGTCCTTTTAAGGTTTGCTCAGATAAGCACTTTGTAACTACTGCTTCTAGGGCCAATCCGATAGCTTTATACCTATCGGCAATAGCCAAAATGTCCCTTAGTTGTTCGCGGTTCTCCTGGTTAAGCGTAGGCACGATTAAAAACGTCAATGCCGGAACTGTTGTAAATGGCTTGAGCAAGTTGGTTCCAGCATCCCCCAGGCGGATTATCGTTAGGGTTAGGAATGGGAATAGTACCTTGCAAGCCATAGCGATTGCCAGCAACCCAACTCGGCGTGCGATCAACAGCCAACACGCGACCTTGATTTGCAGAAATGCCTTTATTGAGCATCGCGCCCTTTTCAGCTTTCATAACAAACATAGGTTCGTGAAAAAACCCGACCATATCCGCCCACTGAGTAATAAACTCACGCTTGCCGTAAGTCTTTTGGTTCTTAGGACTATGCAATTGCAAATCCCAGGTGTGATATTCACCATGCGCAGGGTCTTGTACGAGAGCCGCGAAAACATGGCAAGTCACAATAATGTTAATGCCGCCATATCTAGCAAGTTCATCCATATAACGCGACCAAACAGCAAACTTTTCGTTGGCGACGTTATAGGCTTTGCCGTAACCTTCTAGCGCGCTTTCCATAGTTACGCCGTTAGGGTTGCCCGGTTTCCAATTCCTATCACGACGCAAAACCCAATCGTGTATAAGCCTCTCAAGAGCCGTTGCGCTATCCCACACGAGGCTAGAGCCAGCGGCAAGCAACCCGGCTTTAGCCGAGCTAATAAGCTCAAGGCAAAGCCCTTCAACGTCTTCCCAAGTGCTAAGCATGTTGGGCAATCGCGGAGTGCGAATAGTCGCGTAGCCTTCCTCAAGCGGGATAAGAAGCGAGTTAGGAGCATCGCACGCCAGCGTTGTCTTGCCGACCTTTTCAGCGCCAGCAATAACAATGCGCTGGCCATTCATTGAAACGCCGGAAACAACGCCAGAAAGATAGCTCATAATCTAATTGCCTTTTAATGCGTAAATGTCGAGCGGTGTGGAACGGTTAAACCAATCTCCGATTGCATCTAAGTCAACCGACATATTGTTTAAACTTGTGTCCATCCCAGCGATTTTAGCCGCAAGAGTCATAAACGGCTCAAGCTCTGCCACGGCAAGCGGCAAATTGTCAAGCGTGTCGTTTATTACGTTAAGATTGTTTGTAATGAAAGCCAAGCTTTCATTAGTGTCAGCTTGAATAGCGAGCTTCAAAATAGCTAACCGTTGTTCGTTAGTTAACTGGCGGTAGTCAACACCACCGCCAGTAATCAAGTCTGTAACTTGCTGCAAATCAGCAAGATCAGGCAAACGGATTGCCATTAGTTTTGCTCTTTAGGCTCTTCCCAGGTGAGTTGAGGTGAACCGGGCTTAATCGTCAAATGTTCGTCAATCGCCAGCTTTACAGCTTTTTGAATTTCATCGTTCATGTTGAGTTTTTCGTAAGCCGAGCCGCTAACTTCAGGCTTCCAGCTAACGACATTCTCGAAAGCTATTCTGTGGGCTTCACCCATTTCAGCAACTTTGGCTTCAAGCTCTTCAATCTGTTCGCGAACCGGCACTTTAGCGCCGCTACTAGGATCAATCTTATCTTTGTCGCCAAGCGTGTAGCTAAGATTATAGATAAGCTTGACACTATAACCACCACCAACGTCATAGCGTTGGGTTCCCTTCTTAGGCGTCGGGAATAGTGTTGAGCTAACTTTGCTTCGCCAATCGCTTTCATGCTGCTTAGAATTGCCAAGAGTTTCTTTAGCATCTAGCCAACGTTGAATTTCAGCATTGCGGCGAAGCCGGAATGCTTCAGGTTCTTCAGTCTCTGGCTGGCCAGGGTACTTGACTTCAAACTTAGGCAAGTCGGCGGGAACTTCAGCAACAGGCGGGATAGCTCCCCAGCCTTCAGCGCCAGCAGGGGTTATAGTAGCCGCTGGATCAGCGCCCCAATGTTGAGGCGTCAAATCGTCATTGCTCATAGTAATCAATCCTTTGCCCGGTTCGGTGTCAGTCAGGGCAATCACCGAAGCGAACCACAACCCTGACTGACGCGCCCTTGAACCATGCCGCCGTGCGCCGGTCAAGATATTATTTTAGCTTGACCTGAGCGAAGCCGAACGGCACCTAGCACGGCGATGCGCCCCAGGGCGGCACCCTTCAACCGGGCTATCTCAATGACTTCTCGACTTCACAGCATAGTGTTTGATTTGGTGGAACAAACTGTCCCTAGTCAATGGGAAGAGTTTGCTAAGCATCCCCAACTAACAAAAAGCTGGATTAAGGCTTTTGCGCAAGATCGCATTCCTAACCCATCGGCTTCCAAACTTGAAGCTTTACACGAAGCTATCACTGGCAAGCCTGTAGAGTATAAAATATAATGCTCGCTAATCTACCTGACGAGTTGAAAGCTTACCCACATTGGATAGTTTGGCGCTTAGAGACACGGGGCGACGGTAAGCCTACTAAGGTGCCTTACCAGCCGTGGCCCGGTGGCAAGAAAGCTGCGAGTAACCGGCCTGAAGAATGGGGAACGTTTGAGCAAGCTTGCTCCGCTCCTATCTCAATTCCTAATGGCGTTGCTGTTGATCCTGACACGCCTGTTAGCGAAACCGGCTTCAGTGGCGTCGGTTTTATGTTCTCGCATCATAGCCCTTATAGCGGCATTGATCTTGACGACACGCATGGCGATACGGATGCTTACAACCGCCAGCTAACTATTTTCAGAGAGTTTAACAGTTACTCAGAGTTAAGCCCTAGCGGCGCTGGCTTGCATATTCTTGTAAAAGGTAAAGTGCCTCATGGTAGGCGTAGGGCTTTTGTCGAGCTTTACCCGCATGAGCGCTTCTTTACCATGACTGGCAATGTCGTTAACGCGGCACCAATTGCGGAACGGCAAGAGCTTTTGCAATTGCTATTCGATCAAATGGGCGGACCTGCTGTTAACTACACAGTTAGCAACAAGCCTCAAACCGAGTCTGACGAAGAAGTTATAGCTCGCGCTCTTAACGCTGGTAATGGCGATAAGTTTGGCAAGCTCCTGGCTGGTAATTGGCAAAACGATTACCCTAGTCAGTCTGAGGCAGATATTGCCTTTGTTGACATTATTGCTTTCTATACGCAAAATGTTGAACAAATTAGGCGCATGTTTAGGCAGTCGCCTTTAGGGCAAACTCCTAAAGACAATTACGAACATCGCGGCGACCGCGCTGCTTATGTTGAATACATGGTGAAAAAGTCATTTGACAGGCAATTGCCCGATCTTGACCTAGACGCTTTTGCTATTTTGCGGGAACAATTCAACGCACAGGTTGAAGCTCAACTTGCTGTTAAGGCAGGGGTAGCGGCACAGCCCACCACTACCCCCACCATGGCCGCTAGTGAACCGGGCGGAACGCTAGTTAGCCAACCTGCCGGGAACACCGCACAGCAAGCACCGCCACCCTTGCAGGACGCAACAAACAACGTCAACCACTTTCCGCCAGGGCTTCTAGGCGGCATGGCTCAATTTATCCTAGATGCCGCGCCTCGCCCTGTTCCCGAAATCGCGCTGGCTGGCGCTATTGCTATGCTGAGTGGAATTACAGGTAGAGCTTACAACACTTATACCGGCGCTGGCTGCAACCAATACATTTTGCTGCTCGCGCCTACTGGTACTGGCAAAGACGCGATTATTGACGGCACCACAAAGCTATTTAACGCTATTCAAACTCAGGTGCCTAGCGCCTCAGAGTTTCGCGGGCCGGGTGAATTGGTTTCGTCCGCTGGCTTAATCAAGTGGATCGAGAAGAAGCCTTGCACCTTTTCAATTCTTGGCGAAATTGGCTTGCTGATGCAGCAAATGGCTAGCCCTACGGCTAATAGCCACCTGAAAGGTTTGCAGCGTACTCTAACGCAATTTTATAGCCGCTCCGGCAAGGGCAAGACTTTTGATCCTAGTGCTTACTCCGATAGCATGAAAAACACCGGGCACATTCTAAACCCGGCTCTTACGATCATTGGCGAATCCGTCCCTGGTGAGTTTTACAGCGCGCTAGATGAAAGCCTGATTGCTAACGGCTTGCTGCCTCGCTTTGCTATGTTTGAGTATGAGGGCGACCGCCCTTATCGTCAGGAAGGCAAGGAAACTGTGCAGCCGCCAATCTGGCTGGTTCAAGCGTTGTGCGATCTAGCTGGCCAGTGTCTAAGCTTGGCTAATGCTGGTAATGTTTACACCGTGCCTGCTACTGCCGATGCTCAGCAAACATTCCGCGATTATGATGCTTGGACAACTAACCAAATCAACCAAGCGGGTAACGCTGAAGTTGTGCGGCATTTGTGGAACCGTGCTGAGCTTAAATCAATGAAGCTGGCTACCATTTACGCCATTAGCGTCAACCCGTTCAATCCGGTTGTAGACGTTGAAGCTGTAATGTGGGCAACCAATTTGATTACGGCTCAAAGTGAGAAGCTGATTACCAAGTTTGAAAATGACGAGGTTGGCGATCTTACTAACTCTGAGTCTAAGCAAACTCACGATTTGATTAAGTGCGTGGCTACTTTTCTATCTAGCCCACATGACAAATATGAGAAGTATGGCGGCACGTTCGATATGCATAAAGATGGCGTGATTTTGCAATCACACATTCAACGCCGACTTGTTAGCATGGCTAGCTTCCGTGCTGATAGGATTGGCGCAACCAATGCTATTAAGCGTACTGTGCAAAACCTTTTGGAAGGTGACGAGATTAGGGAAATGCCTTCCGCTCAAATGTTAGCCAAGTATGGTATGAAAGCTAAGGCTTATGTGGTTAGTGATCCGTCTCGCTTCCTGAAATCCATCGAGATTAAACCCAAGCGAAAATAGGGGCTAATTTCTCGTATAATGGCGTATGACCAGGGGTATAATAGCTAAGTGATTGAAAACACAGGGATATAATGCGTATAATGCGTATAATGATATTATTCCCTATAATTAATTATCTTGTTATTTTATTTCACGACCTTAATTTTTTCTTACCTACTACATTCTAATATTATATTTATTATATATTATATTTTATTATTGAAACCCAAGGAAATCAGCCATTTCTGACGTATAATGACCCTCTATATCTGCAATATACGCCGACTAGCAAAGCCAGCAAAAAGTTGAAATAGCCAGTTGACAAGCCAGCATAGTCAGCTTAGGTGTAGCTCAACAAAGCGGAGTTAGACAGATGGTTGACCCTTTCCAGCAAGGCATTGAAGCAAACAAAGCTAACATTGCTTATGATGGTTTCCCTGAAGAATATCTTGAACGGACAACCAAGCTAGGTACGCGGGTTGCCAATGATCTTGGCCAGGAATGGCAAAAGGGTTGGAACAGTGTTGTTCGCGTAGCTTCTAAAGTAGAAGTAGAATCTGCAAACCGCCTAACCGACTTAGGGCAGTTCCGAAGCCGCCATCGCCGCCAACGCTAACAGTTAATGTGGGCATATAACAAGGAACCGGGCAAATGACATTCAAGACTACTAGCCGTAACGGCGTGAATGTAACTTTCGCTAATGGTTATTTATTTTCTACTCAGTGGAATAGCGGTAATTATTGCAGCAATAGAAACCTTGGGGCTTCTTATAGCAATAATCCAAAACCTCGCGAATGTGCTACCGCTGAAGTAGCTGCTTGGGATACTGTAACAGGCGATTATGTTAAGCTTGGCGACAATGACGATTTTGCAGGCTGGCAAACACCGGAGCAAGTTCTAGCTCTTATGGTCAAGGTAGCCGCTTTGCCGCCTACTGTAACTGAAGTGCTAGCTTTGCCAGCACCGGAAGCTTAAGCCATGAACCGTATGCGAGCCGAGAAAGAAGCAGCTAGCCGCAACAGTGACAAAGCTATGACTAAGGGCGGCTTTAGCTATACGGCTGAAAACCGCGATAGATATGGTTGGGCGGTTGTCACTTGGCAGAATGGCCAACCAATTCAGCGGGAGTATTGAGCAATGAGCCAAGACAAGAAAGAGTGTTACAATTGCAAGCATTCTGGTTGCGATCCTGACGGGCCTTATTGCGGTCATCCTGAAGCATTCGCCTTATCTTGTTTTGGCAAAAGCTTCAACGCTATGGGTAAGCTTGCTTTATGTACTAGCCAAGATCGCCAATTATGGGAAAGCAAAAATGACTATGGAAGACGCCAGACGTAGAGCCAATGAGCTAAATGCTTTGGCTGATGCTAATGGCGAGTTGCTTAACGCTAACCAAGCTGTTACATACACAGCCGATTACTTTAGCGACGGCACTTGGTATGTAAGAGCCACAAAAGGCTTTAGAGGCCGGTCTTGGGTAGCTGAGAAGTGAGCGTGACAGCGCCGCTCACCCGCGCCCGCCAGATAGGGAGTAAAGTCAATGGCTAATTGCCGTAGCGTTCGTGATGGTGACGAGTGGTATTGCCCGGTTGCGGGTTGTGGCTTGCGTTGGGAGGTAGGCGAGGAAAGGCCAGCTTGCATGTGGCAAGAGCCAGCTAAGAAGCGGAGAAAGAAACCATGTTAAATATTTATGCTATTATGTGGCTTATGGGAGCTTTCTTAGCAGGCTACCTAAATAAGCCTGAAGCGGTTTGGCATTTCATCTTGATAGGCGTTATGTTTGGTCTAACCAACGAAATTGTAAAAGCCATAAAAGCCATAAAATAGTTATTGACTAACTCCGATAGCCAGCTTATATAGGTGGCACAGCAACCGGAGTTAGTTAGATGAATGTTTGGAACCTTCAACAGACCGACGAAACCATTGCAGAGCGTTATCGTAATCAACCCGTAATGACTCCAGAGCGCCAAGCGCGCCTTGAGGCTGATACTCAGGATTATTATCGGGAACGTCGCCTTAAAGCTATCCGTCGCTATCTCAAGGAAAGGGCGGCAAGGTGAGATTGGTCAAATGGGCTGGCAAATGGCACGCAACTGGAAGCCAGCCTAAGACCACCCATTGCGGTAAATCATATAAGCACAAAGACTGCGAGTTTAGAGAAGCAAGGTTAAAAGCCGATATTTTCTTTAGCGATTTGTGTTACAAATGTTTTGATTAAGCCAAAATAATAGTTGACATAGCCAGCGGCTTTAGCATAAGACTGGCTTACAGCAACGGAGTTAGTTAGATGGCTAAAGCGAAACTTAAAAAGTGGAAGGTCAAGACCAACACAACACGCGGCACATTTGTTGCTAAAGGTTATGATTACGCTGATGTTGTTCGCAGGCTTGACCGCGTTGCAATTTTGCCGGGTAATTGCCTTAGCATTGTTTTGCAAGATTAACAGTTGACATAGTAGGCAGCGCCAGCGTAAGACCTACTTAGCAACAAGGATAGCAGGCAATGTCAGTAGAAGCGATTAGGGCTGAGCGCGAAGCAAACGAAGCTAAAGCCGCCGAGCGCGCCGCTAGTTTGCTACCCGGTTTAGACCTTTATGCTGATGGCAATTGCGTTAAGAGCCGTAGCCCTGAAGGTGTTCGCACTGTTTTGGTTTGCGAAAGCCATTGGAACGCTTGCCTTGTTTTGTTGGCCTATGGAAAGGCAAAGTGATGGCCTGTGATTATAAAGCATCTAGCTGGAAGCGTGATGCAAACTCTTTTCAGCGCTACCAAGATATGTTTGCCAGCTTTACAACCGAAGTCGCCAAACTTAGTCTTATTGCCAGAATGACGGAAATTCAAAAGCGCTGGCCTCAATATATCAAGATTGAGGAAATTCCAACAATTTAAGTATCGTTAGTTAACAAGTGGAGTAGATAATATGATCGAAGTTGAAACCGGCATTAAGCTCACTGGCGTTGGCACTAAGACTCGAGCCCGTCACCACGCAAACAATAAGGGCCGCTTTGTTCGTGCCGGAACTAGCCTTGCACCTAGCAGCCCTGGTAAGGTCAAGGAAGGCAAGCGCAACTATAAGCCGGAACAGCACGAAGTTGCAGATAGCCGCCCTTACATGCTATTTGCGCGCAATCTTAAGGATACTGCCGCTTATCGCGAGTTGCGCAGTTTGAAGGGTTGAATAATGGCGAGCCGGGTTAAGCGTAACTATTTTAGAGTTATAGATAACAGCAAACCCGGCTCGCCGCCTTACATAGTGAGGCAATCCTACAACAAAGCTTTTTGCGCTCAACATGAGCTATTTAAGTTTGTGGTTTGGGCGTCTGTCAAAAACGGGGCTATCTTAGGTAAGGGTTCTAGTGCTATAGCCGCCTGGAAAGACGCGCTAAGCAATATCTAGCATAGGGAAACCGGGCATGTTTGTTGACGATGAATATTTTACCGCTGGCTATGTCGCGGGTATCAAGCAGCTTGGGCAGTCAACTTGTCCGCTGCTTTTTGATGCTAAGCCGCGTAAGGCTTGGATGCTTGGCTATGAGTTTGGTTCGCTTTTCCATGAGCCTGAAGTTGCTGACGATAAGTTGACGCGGGTTGAAAAGTCATCTTACCAACAAGGCTATGATGCCTTCAAGAAGGGTCTTGCTCGCGAGGATTGCCCTTATAGCGGCGATCAATATGGCAATCAGGCCGATCAGCTTAATTTTGTATATAAGCTCGAATGGGTGCGCGGCTGGCGGCAAGCTGAGCAGGACTGCTACAGGGACAAGCTCGCTGACGAACCTGCTTCCGATTTGCCGCCACCGGCTGAAATAATCCAACACGTTCTTAAGATCGAGTTTGATACTAAACCGCTCCAAGAGATAGTTGATAAAATGATTGAGCGGCTAAAGTCAGTTCAAGGCTTGCCCGATAAGTTCCCGGTGTAATGTGGGCTATAGCCAAGAACTAGAAGAACGTTTTGAAGGTGGCACCGCACGCGAGTTATTAGACTTTGTGTGCGGTGATCGCTTAGGCCACGGCATGACTCGCGAGGTTTACAGCTATAAGCCTGACGAACGATTTGTGCTAAAAGTCGAGTTGCTAGAGGGTCACTTTCAAAACGTGGCTGAGTGGCAGCTATGGGAACGCATAGAGGCTACTAAATTTGCTAAGTGGTTTGCGCCTTGCGAGAGCATTAGCTCTTGCGGGCGCTTTTTGCTTATGCGTTATGCTGAGCCAATTGCAGCAATTGCTTTGCCTGCTGAAGTGCCTGCTTTCTTCACCGAT
>Ga0182211_1000005_pt1 | contig 58314 bp, 85 predicted proteins | sample G5R1MG_20_FD_129660 | JGI IMG/M metagenome (GOLD analysis project Ga0182211, IMG submission 129660) | Switchgrass phyllosphere microbial communities from Michigan, USA - G5R2_MAIN_03OCT2016_LD1 MG | ecosystem: Host-associated > Plants > Phyllosphere > Phylloplane/Leaf | place: USA: Michigan... | reverse complement strand
TGAAGCAGCCACCCCCGCGCTCGCTCTCACCGCAGCCGCCCTCCGCGCCCGCGCCCTCGCCGCCTCCACCAAGGACCAACCCCATGACGCCTGAACCCGCACAGCCAGCCGAAAGCCCGGAGGCGAGGGCGATCGTTCCTGTCGAGCCGACCGAAGAAATGATCGAGGCAGGAGCCAAAGCGTACAACGCCGTACCCGGTTGGGAGCATGAGGCAGCATTGGACGCGATCCGTTGTTGGTCCGCCATGCTCGCCGCCTCTACCGCACGCCCGACCGAGCGCGGGGCGGTGGAGGAAGAAGCCGAAGCGGCTTACCGTGCCGGATGGGTGCAATCTTCCGTTGATGCGATGTCTCGTGGATCGGTTGACGACGGCTGGCGCGACTGGTGGCATTATCGATCTTGGGTGACTTCGCAATCAGCCAATCCGCCCGCAGGTCAACCGCTAGAAGCAGAGCGGCTCAGAGCCGCCTTAACTGCCGCCAAGCAAGCTGCCCGGTATGTTGCGAGCGGCGACGGTGCCTACGACCCCTACGCCAGCCATGTCGAAGCGGTTGACGCTATCGTGGACGCCGCCCTTCAGAACGGAGGCGAGTGATGAGCGGGCCTGTACGCGTGCAGCTATCGCGCAAGAAGGGCTGGCGGATGCCGGAGAACACCGTGAAAGTGGACCGGACAACCGTTCACGGCAATCCGTATAAGGTTGACGGGTTCCGCCGCAGCGACGGCACATGGGAGGTCTTCCTGTGCACAGACGGTAAGCTAGCTGGCCCTCCCTCCGGCTACTATCCAACAAGGCGAGAGGCGGTCGCCGCCAGCGTCGACCTATTCCGACGCCGGCTGACCAACGAGGAAGGGGCTATGCTCCGGAGGCGTGCCGCCGATCTGCGCGGCAAGAACCTAGCGTGCTGGTGCCCTCTCGACGGCCCCTGCCACGCCGACGTGCTGCTGGAAATCGCCAATCAGGAACCCCGCCCATGAACCCGCACCAGAAGCCGCAGGAGGACGTGGTGGTCACGCAGGAGGATCGTCTCGCAGCGCTGGCGATGCGTCATGTGATTGCCGGTCAGCTTCGTCGCGTAGGCATCAATATCGATGTCATGTCGCCAGCAGACGACAGCCCCGAAGTCCAAGCCTTCGCCCGTCACCGCCTCTTGGCTTACGAAGCCGGGCGGCGCGATATGCGCGAGGCGGCGGGGAAGGTGGCCGTGGCGCACATGGGCGACTGTCAGGATGTCCTTAAAGCGATAGGCGCGGAGCAAACCGGGAGGCACGTCCTGAACGCTGAATTGGGGCCAATGGGCGCGGTCGAAGTGAAGATGTACCGGGGGAGGAACGGTCAGCGCATGGCGTTGGAGTCGTCCAACGGTGGAGCGTCTTTATTCGCCCTCCCCGCTGAACCTCTTGGCGGGGAGGGGAAGCCTTGACCCAAAACCGCGATCGGCGCAGACAGGGTTGAAGGAAGGCACCCCGATGTTCGACTTAGACACCCCTTGGCCTGGAACCGTCGTCGTGATCTTTTTGACGACGCTCGCGATGGGGATCTTGTCCGCGCTGGCCGCCATGTTTGTCGACCCGGACCTGCCGCGCAGCGTGCGCGAGTCCGCGGTAACCTGCTGGGCGGTGGGATCGGCGATCATCGCCTTCTTCACCATCGCTGTCCGTCACTCGAATTGAGGAACGACTGATGTCCGCAAGTAACTGGACGATATGCCCGCGCTGCAAGCGCCGCCACGAAGCGGACGCCACGCGCCTGCGCGCCGAGGCCGACGCCGCTTATGGCAACATGCAGCGCGATGAATGGATGGCGCTCGACACCAAGGCGCGCGAGGCCGGGTTCGCGTACACGCCGACCGACTTCCGCGAGGATTACGAGATCCACGGCGCGACCGAGGGCGCGATCAAGATCGATTACGCGGGCACCTGCCGCAAGTGCAAGCTGTCGGTTAGCCTGGACCACGCGCACCCGATCGACGGCATCGACGACTGACATGGAAACGACCGTCAGCCGCACCGTCCACCTCGCGAACGACCAGCGCCCTACGAAGACGCTGTGCGGCGAGGCGCGCGATGCGGGCAAGCTGCGCCGGCCGGTTCACACCCGGCTGGAGAAAGTGACGTGCAGGGACTGCCTGCACGTCGACGCAAGGAGGAAGGCATGAGCGAGGCACACAGGGCCGCGAGGCGGCTGGCGTATCTGGAGCGCTATCACGAAATCACCCAGAGCCTGATTGGCGTCATGCGGCTGAATGCCACGCCGGGGCAGCGCGAGCAGGTTCGGACATGGGACGAAGCGCTGGACGACTTGCAGGTCGCGCGCTGGCACGAACTCGGCGTGTCGTTCGGGGCGATGGGCCGCGCCAAGATGTTCGTCGTCGATGATGCCGCGGTCGAGCGTGTCAAGGCGGCTTTGACTGCTGAAGCACTGCTTCAGGACTCCGGAAAGGTGTCCGCGTAATGTGGCCGTTCCGCCGCAAGGCTAAGCCCGCGCCGCGTTCGATGCGCGAACCGATGGATACATGGCGCGTCGGCGATCTGGCCGAGTGCATCGAGGATAGCGGCTGGCGGGTCGGTGGCGGCCCCCGCAAGGGCGAGCGCAACTTCGTGTCCGACGTGTTCGTTGGCGAAAATTATCACGGCCAAGTGGGGTTGGCGCTCTATTTGGTCGGCGTCCGCCGCTCCGATGATTATGGGTTTGGCGCAGGCTGCTTCCGCAAGATCGTCGACGTAGGCGTCGAAGAGCCAACCCGCACGACTGCAAAGCGGAAGGAGCCAGCATCATGATGGACGTGATCGCAAAGGCGCTGAACGAGCAGCGGCGCGCGTTGCACCGGACGTTCGTCCCGCAACCGCCGGGAGCATCCGAGATCCAAGCGCTCACGTTGGCGTTCAAAGGCTCGGAGGTCGAGCGGATGCTGCGCATTGAGATCGAGCGCGATCTGGAACCGGAGTTTGCGCGCTGGCTGCAATACACCGGGCAGTCGGTCGGGAAGTCGTTCTTCGCTCACCAAGGTCCGTGGACGTTCCAGGGCGTCGACGTGTACGTGGTCAATGTCCTGCCCGCACCCGGCTGGCGCATCATCAACCCGTTGGTGCGGTGATGGGCTACTACGCGATCAAGATCGAGGTGTGGCCGTTCTCGAACGGGGGTACGGCCGAATCCGCCCGCGCCGAGGTAGCGCCGGCCGAGCGCCTGTTCCGCGTGAGGGCGCAGGACTTCGAGGGAGCGCTGACGCAGGCCCGCGCGCTGCGCGACGGATGCGGATCACACGACAAGGTATGGCAGGCCCATATCCGGTCGATCGACTATCAGGGGGAGCGGGCATGAGGGTGCATCTCCGCAACGGCCGGCTCGACAGCCGCCACCCGACCACTCGCGGCGAAGGCGTGACGTGGTGCGGCAAGAAGCTGATCGGCAAGGAAGAGGGAAGCGCGGACGGCGTAACCCTGTACCTCGTCTACGGTGACGAGGTGCGCGTGACGCTCGACCCCGAGCAGGGCACATGCCCGGCGTGCCGAGAGCGGTTCGATTCCGCGTACAATGCGGCGTTCCCCGATGGCCTGAAGCCGATCGCGACTATCCGGCTGGATGATCCAGACGCAGGCGAGAAGCTGAAGAGCCTGATGCACACGCTCGCGAGCGCGGGGGTTAGACCGTGATCTGGCAGGTCATGCTCGACAGCGGCCACACGCTGTCCCACGGCTTCGGCGATCGGGAGAAGGCGCGTGCCTATCTCCGTCAGCACAACGCGCGCGCTCGGGAAGGGCAGCGCGCCGTCGCCCGCGGTGAGGAACTGGTCAGCCTGCGGCTTGCGGTCGCAATCATCAGCTACAAGCGGTGCAAGCCGGTGCCTATGCCCGGCCGCGCCAAGGGCGGGAAGGCGCGCGCGGCCAAGCTATCGCCCGAGCGCCGCAGCGAGATCGCCAAGGCCGCGGCACTGAAGCGCTGGAGGAAGTCATGAGGCTGTACGAGCGCGAGGGCGATCGCATCGTCTTCAAGGGCATTCCCGCATTGATCGCCATGCCGGGCATCCTCGTCTTCTACGGATTGCTGATAAGCGCGTTCGTGGTCGCCGCAGTGCTGGTAACGGCGGCGCGCTGGATCGGTGCTGGCATCGGCGTTGTCGGCGTCGCCGCCTATCGCATGGGGAAGCGGTCATGAGGCTCCGCACCTGCAACAACCGCCGCCGCGCCCAGGCGCACCACGCCACCACACGGGCCAGCCTGAAGCGGGTGTGGAACAGGCTGGAGCAATCGCTGCCGTGAGCCATTGGGAAACAGCCGGCGCATCCGACGAATGGTACACGCCTCCTCACGTCTTCGCGGCGCTCGGCTGCACGTTCCACATGGACGTGGCCGCCCCGCGCTGGAATAACACGCACGTCCCGGCTGTCCGCTCGCTGCATCGTGACGCGCTCGACCGCCCGTGCACCGGCTTCGTATGGATGAACCCGCCCTTCGGCGGTCGCAACGCGCTCGGCCCGTGGCTCGACCGGTTCTTCGATCATGGCGACGGCATCGCGCTCGTCCCCGATCGCACCAGCGCGCCGTGGTTCTGGGAAGCATGGGAGAAGGCTGACCTTGTGCTGTTCACGCGCAAGATCAGGTTCCTCCGTCCTGACGGCTCCGAGGGTGTCAGCCCGTCGAACGGCACGGCGCTGATGGCCGTTGGCCCGCGCGGCGTCGAGGCGCTGAAGCGCGCAGCCACGCACGGGCTTGGCATCCTCGCGTCGCCGGTCCATCTTTAACAATCCTTTAGGACTCCAGCAGCAGTGTCGAGAATGCCCGAAGAGGTCAGAGCCGAGATCGTCCGCCGGCTGGCGTGCTACGAGACGCCGGCTGCTGTTCTGCGCTGGCTGAAGGAAGAGACGAACGAGGATGTCACCATCCAGGCGATCGTCTGCTACGACCCGACGCGCTACGCCGGTCGCGAACTTTCCGAGAAGTGGCGCGTGCTGTTCGAGGCGTCACGCAAGGCGTACCTGACCAGCGTCGAGACTGTCCCGCTGGCGAACCAAGGCTATCGCCTCGCCCAGATGCAGACGATGTTCGACGAGGCGATCAAGGCGAAGAACCGCGGTCAGGCGCTCCAGATCATGGAGCAGGCAGCGAAGGAGATGGGCGGCGTCTACTCGAACGTCCGCACGCTCAACACGCCGGACATGGCGGGCGGCGGTGACCAGATCCCGCAGCATGAGCGCGCGCAGAAGCTGGCGTCGATCATCGACGGCGCGCTCGGCAGCCTGAAGAACGTCACCCCGCTACCGGCGAAGTAGGAGAGCAGCATGGACGAAGCCCCGGAGCCGACGCCCGACATCGCGAGCGGGATGCTGATCGCCTACCAGTTCGTCCCTTGCCTGCCCGGCCATGAGGAAACGTACACGCAGCTGCGCGACACCGCCGTTAACCGCGGCGAGCCGGTGCGCCTGATCTCCGCGAGCGGTCACGAATGCGCGCTCCTGCCCTTCCGGGGCGAGTGGCGCGGGTCGGCGAGGTAGCGTTACGAACGGGCTTGACTATCGTTACGAACGGGCGCACACGTTCGTAACGGAAGGCAACCGAGCCCGCGAGGGCTGCTAGGGAGAATGATGATGGCGACAAAGACCTATACCAAGCGCATCTCACTCGACTTCAAGGTCGAGGCGAACGACCAGAAAGAGGCGACGGCGGAGATCGCGGACTTGTTGGCGCAGGTTCGCCGCGAACTGCCCACGGGTGTTTCGGTGTCGATCACGGGCAGGACGCAACTGGCATGACCTGCCCCGACTGCCACAGCCGCCCAACCGGGCGCGGGTGACGGCATGGCGCTAACCAACGCCGAGCGGGCAACAGCACACCGGGCGCGTCAGCAAGAGAAGCTGGCGCGCTCGCAGCGCATGGAGGCCGCGCTGCGCGAGATCATCGCCGGGCTGGCCGACACGAAGACCACCAAGGGCCTCGCCCTCCGCAAGATCGCGGAGGCGGCGCTGGCCGAAGAGAGGAAGGCATCATGAGCAACATCGAATGGGGACCGGCGATCGAGGTCGACGGCAAGCGGCCGGCATGGCTGGTCGGCGCTGATAAGTTTCAGTGGGAAGACGGGAACCGGCCGTTCGGCGTGTGGAATGACGATATGTGCACCACCGGTGATACGTTCTGCGATTCTTCGTGGTGGCGGCTGACCTATATCCGCCTCCCCGCCGACCACCCGCACTACCGCCAGCCCATCGACTGGAGCGCACCTATCGAGGCGGTGCATGAGGATGGGCGGGTCGTGGCGGTCAAGATCAGCATGGGGCCGTATGCAGGCAATCAATATGACCTGACGCCGGAACTGCCGAATGATGATCCCGAGGGCTTCGGGCATTTCACCTTCGCCGAGGACGGTAGCCACCACATTGCGAAGTGGCGCATACGCAACGTCGCCACCAAGCCCGTCAGGACCGCAGCCGAGATGCTGGGCCGTCTCGAAGCGCTGGCGCGGCGGCTGGCAGCCCCCGATCAACCCGGCGTCCACTACGTCACGCAGATGGAGCCGCTGCGTGAGGAAGCCCGCGCGATCGTCGCCGAGATGACGCCGCCGGTCGACCCGGATCTGATCGAGGCGCGGAAGATCGCGGCCGAGGCCGAAGACGCGCCTCATGGCACGTTGGAGGATGTCGCCTTGGCTGCGATCAAGCGCGGTCGCGAACTGGAGCGGGGCGCATGAAGCTGCTGAAGCGTCGGCTGCTCGCTATCACATCCGGGGCCGGCATCAGCTTCGCGGCGGGCATCGTGCTAATCAGCCACGAAATGATGAACCTCGCGCCCATGTCGATATTCATCGGGATCACATCGGGCTTGATGGCGATCATGCCGAAGGACGCGGCATGAAGCTGCTGGCCCCCCTCGCGGGTATCGCCATGATCGTTGGGGGCGGCGCTGTCATCGTCGCCTCCTTCGACCGTATCTCGAACCCAATCCGCGTCATCGACGGCGACACGCTGGAGATCGACGGCGAGCGGATCCGGCTGAACGGCATCGACGCGCCCGAGATGCCGGGGCACTGTCGGCGCGGCCGGACGTGCGTGCCCGGTGATCCGCTGGCGGCGCGCGACGAACTCGCGGCTGGCGTCGACCTGCCGGGCGAGATCTACGTCCGCCGCTTGAAGCGCGACCACTACGGGCGCACTGTCGCCCAGGTGACGATCGGTGGCGTCGACCTGTCATGTCGGCAGGTGGCGCTCGGCGCGGCTGTCTACGTCCCGCGGTGGGACGAGGGCCGCATCATGGAAGGAAGCTGCGAATGACCACGACCATCAAGACCCGCGGACCGCTGACGGTCACCAACGTGCTGCACAACACGGACGGCGACCGCCGCTCGATCGCGCAGGACGGCTCGAAGTTCGAGAAGACGACCGAGGGCAGCTGCGTCATTCACAACACCCTGTCCGTCGAGATCGAGGGCGAGGGCCGCATCGAGGTGAAGTCGTCCAGCTTCGCCACCGAGATCGTCAGCGGCGGGACCGTCGTCGCTGTCGTCGACGCCGGAGAGACGGGCGCGATGCCCGTGTCCGGCACCGTAACCGTCCGTCAGGCTGAGCCGGCGGGCATTCAGGAGGAAGGCGCATGACCGACACCCCGACCCGCTGGCGCAAGCAGCCGGTGACCATCGATGCCGTGCAATACCGGCTGGAGCCGTTCAACGCCCCGGCTGGCGCGACGGCGAATTGCTTCAGCGCATTGCCGGAATGGCTGAAGGATGCGCTGTGCGCTCGCGTCGGAGCCGAGGGATGGGCTGGTTGGCAGCCCACGGCAAAAGACCCGTTGGCGCAATATCTCCAAATCGTGACCAAGGAAGGCACGATGATGGCGGATGTCGGCGACTGGATCATCCGCGGCGTGAAGGGCGAGATCTACCCGTGCAAGCCCGACATTTTCGAGGCGACCTATGTCGCGGCCGACGAGCCGGGCAGCAGCGATGACCTGCCGCCCGACACGTTCGCGCTGAACTTCGCCAGCAACGATGTTTATCGGCCGACCGCCGAGCAGGTCGACCAGCAGCATCGCCACACGGCGCTGCACCTCGCCGTTGGTGATCCCAGCGCGCCGACGCCGCGTATCGTCGAGCGGGCGGAGGCGTTCCGCGCCTTCCTCGCCGGCCAAACGCAGACCCCGCCGCAGCCGCCGTCCGGCTACCCGGCGCACGTCGACCGCATGATCGACGAGTACCGTCAGCTGAACGCGAAGTGGCAGGCGCTCGGCCGCTTCTTCGAACAGCCCGCGTGGGATGGCGTGCCGAACGAGGAAGCGCAGGCGATGGGCGAGCAGCACGACGCCATGTTCCGCTACGCGCAGATCCTTCTCGACCGGCTGAACCGCGCCGGTGTCAGCAAGGAGGCGCTGATCTGATGCGCGGATGGGGGCCAGCGAACGCGGCGCGGACCCGCGCGACCGACGAGAAGCGCGACCGTCTCACCGCGGCGCTGGCTTCCTCCCGCACGTTCAAGGAAGCCGCATGGCGCGCGGGCATCCCCGTCCGCACCGCCACGCGGCTTCTGCCGGCATCCGCCCGATGACGGCGGCTCCCTTTGAGCCGGGCGCGCCCATGAGCAATCATGAGAAGAGCCGGCGGCTGAACGAGGCGCGGCTCGCGAAGGTGGCCGCGGCGAACCGCCTGCGCCGGCCGTGCCCGCACTGCGGGCTGGCGATCTCGCCCGAGGGCATGGCGCGTCACGTCGCGCTGTGCGCCGACGAATGACCATCCCGACCAGCGAGCATCAGGCGCGGCTCGACGGCATCATTGCGGCGAAGCGCGGTGTGTCGTTCCTCGACAACCCGTACCCGCTGGGCTGTTCCCGTAGCAGGGCGTGGACGCGCGGCTGGCGCGCGGCGCAGGCTTTCGCATGACGTGGCAACCGCGTGAGCGCTGGCGGAACGAGACGATGATGCTCGGCCCGCACAAGCTGCTGGGGCATCTCCAGCAGGAGTTCAACCAGCTTGGGATGCAAGACCCGCCGTGGTGCATCCACGGCTGGGAGCATACCCACATGGGCTGGGTCGGCTGCGCTATCCGATCTGTCGAGATCAAACCGGGGCAGGACGCATGAAGAAGGCCGGCTATCGCCCTGGCACGAAGGCTTGGGCTGTCGCGCACATGGCGCGTTGCAAGCGCCGCGATCGCGAGTTCGAGGAAAAGGCTGAGCGATTGGCTGCATGGGGCAGGCTGCGCCGCCGCCCGAAGAAGAGGTAGCATGTTCGCCGGCTGGCTTCGCGATCACCTGACTGCTGCCGGAGTCCAAGAACTCTCCGGTCAGGAGATCGTGGAGCGGCTGGGCGCTGAGCGCGTCGAGAGCCTTCTCCAGATCTACGAGCAAGAGCGGTGGGAGCAGAAGTACCGCAAGTTCGAGAACCTGTTCCCCGAGAAGTTCAAGAAGGTCGGCGATGGGGAGTGGTCGGATTACTGGCCGCGCTCGGGCTACCCGCGGCACATGGAGTTCTTCAAGGCGGGCGCGCAGTACGTCGAGCGCTGCTTCATGGCCGGCAACCGCGTCGGCAAGACCGTCGTCGGCGGGTACGAGACGACGTGCCACCTGACCGGCATCTATCCCGACTGGTGGGAGGGGCGACGCTTCCGTCACCCGATCCGCGCGATCGCAGCTGGCGACACCAACGAGACGACGCGCGACATTATCCAGGTGATCCTGCTGGGCGACATCCAGCATCAGGGCGCGCGCAAGAGCGTGGACGGCTCGGGCATGATCCCGACCGAGTTGATCGGCCGCAACCCCGGTCAGCTTGCGTGGAAGCAGGGCGCGCAGGATCTGATCGACAACATCAAGATCCGTCACTCGTCGGGCGGCTGGTCGAAGCTGAACCTGAAATCCTACGCGCAGGGGCGCAAGGCATTCCAGGGCACGGCGCAGCACCTGATCTGGGTCGACGAGGAACCGGAGTTGTCGGTGTACGACGAGGCGCGCATCCGCACGATGACGACCGGCGGCATTACGATGATGACGTACACGCCGCTGGAGGGCCTGACCGAGACGGTGCTGTCGTTCCTGCCCGAAGAGATGCGCCCGGCAAAGGACACGCCGCTGGAGTCCGGCGATTGGGGCAAGTGGAACGACGCTGAAGAGGAATGATGCTGCGGGCCGGGATTCAAACCCGGAATACGCTGGTCCTTCACGGAGCCTGAGTTAGCCCGGTGCCCAGCTTCGCCTTACGACTTTCAGCGTCTATCGATTCCGCCACGCCGCAGCGCGCCGGTAATAACCGATAATGGCCGGTAATGAAAGAGGGCGCGGCGGTCACTGAGGGGGGAGAGGGCCGCGACCGCCGCGCTAGGTAACTGCGTCCGTAGGAGAGGGCGAATCGGATATAGCGGAACCGGGTTGGTCGTGATACCCCTGCGCGCGGGGTGCGCTAGGGAGATCAGCATGAAGTTCCGTCGCCTGCTATTGGCGGTCACCGCCTTGGCCGTACCAGCCGCATCCATCGCGCAGACCGTTGTCCGAACGGACGACCGCGCGCCCGGCCGCCCCGGCCGCGTTGCGGTCACCACCGCAGACGGCAACATCGCTCAGGTCGAGGCGGTCGTTCCGATCCGCGCTGACGGGACGGTGATCGATCCTGCCGGCGGTGGCGGCGGTTCCAGCGCGGTGGCGCAGGGATCGACCACGGCGGGCCAGTCGGGCGGGCTGACGCAGGCCGCAGTTGTGTCCGGCGATCAGGCGTACACGGTTGGCACCACGCAGCCGCTCACGCTTACCTCGACCGGCCGCCTGAAGGTTGGGTTGAGCAGCCATGCGCCGCTCCCGCCCGGCCCGATGCCCGCCACCACGACCACCGCCGATATTGTCGGGTGCCAGTACCGCGCTTCGCCCGTCACATGGTCTGATATGTGGACCGGTTCGATGCGGTGCGATAGCAATGGTCGCCTCGCGACTGTCCTCGAACAGCCGCTTCCGGCGGGCACCAACGCGCTAGGCTCCGTGATCGCGGGAGGAACGGTCGCTGATGGCGTGGCGCAAACTGGGAACCCTGTTCCAATTGGTGGAGCATTCGTTACGACTCTTCCCGCGTACAGTGCAGGGCAGCGGGTGCAGGCGCAGTTTACGTCACGCGGTCTGCTGTACACTGCGATCGGCGGCACCAGCGGTTTGCAGGCGCAGGTCGCTGGTGCATCACTGGTGGATGCTACCGCCTCGACAAATGGCATGTACGTCGTCGGGCAGGGACTGGTGTTCAATGGTGCGACATGGGACCGGATGCGCGGTGACACCACCGGCCAGTACGTGGTCGCCAAGGGAACGGCGACGCTGACCAGCGGGCAGGTGTCGGTCGGCACCACGGCAACCCAAATCGTTGCGGCGCAGGCCGGGCGCGGCCGACTGACGATCACCGTCGATGCGGCTGTGAAATGCTACATCGGACCGAGCGGTGTCACGACCACCACCGGCTACCCGCTTCAGGCGACGGCGGGCGCAACGCATACCATGAACACTGCTGCGCCAGTCTTTATGGTCTGCGGGCAAGCCGCTACGCCCATCGGCTACATCGTGGAGTCCTGATCCATGCGCTACCTATTCGCATCCCTCGTCGCGCTGTTCGCCGCCCCGGCCGCAGCGCAAACAACCTACCCGCCTGTCGTCGTTGTGCCCTCGTCGGTACAGCAGACAATCGACGCAGCCGTTGCCAAGGCGGATGCCGCCGCCGCCGCCGCCGCTGCCGCGTGCCAGCCTATGGCAGTGGTCCCGCCGACCGAAGTGCCAGGGGGCACCACCGGCAGCGGCACGAACTGCCGCTTGGTCAACGCGGCTGACAACCGCATCAGCCGGACCGGAATCTTCACGGTCAGCGCTGGCGGCGCGATTCTGTGCGGCGGGTCGACGACCTGCGCATGGCTGGATAGCGCCGGCAACCCCGCTCCCCTGCCGGCGGGCGCGGCCAGTTACCCCATGTTCTTCACGGCGATCGGTGCAACCGGTGCGCCGGGCGTGAAGTGCAAGGTCACGTCCACGACCAATACTGGCTTCACCGGCGCGACCTGTGTTCAGTCGGTCGCCTCGATCAGTATTCTTGGCGCGGCGGTGGAAGTTGCAGCCGCGACCGGTACGCAGGTTTTCGCCCTTTCTCTCCCCGCCACGCAAGCGAACCGTTGAGGTAGCCATGCCGACGACCATCCACATCCCCCGCGCCGCTTCGCCTTTTGGGTCGCGCGTACCGATCGGCCTGAATGGCCGGGTCAGTTACATCCCGACCGGCGAAGATTACGTCGCGAGCGATGCGGAGGTTGCGGCCCTCCAGGCTCTGAACATCCAGACGCAGCAGTTCCTGACCACTGTGCCGGACGGCTTCATCCTGCTGTCCCAGCGAACCTACGGGTCGCGCGTGCCGGTCACGATCAACGGTCGTCTCGACTTCCTGCCGACTGGCGTACCCTTCCAGCCTGACGCATCGCAGCTTGGCGCATTGATAGCCGCGGGTCGAACGTACCGCTCGGGCGGCAGCACGCCCGTATTCACCCTGCTTCCGACCATCGTCGGCTCCCCGCAGGTCGGCGTCGCAATGGTATTCAGCGATGGCGTCCCACCGCTCGGCTATCTCGCGACCAAGCGCGAACTCGTTGATGCCACGACAGGCACGGTCCTCGCGTCGGCCGACGCCCCTACTGCGCTTGCTTATACGCCGGTGTCGGCCGACGCTAACCGTCCGGTCTTCTTCCGCCTCACGGTCGCCCTTCTGGGCGCGACCGTGACGGTGAGTTCGGATGCGAAAACGATCGCCGTATTCAGCGGACGCCGAACGAACGAGTTCGTCACTTATGGCTTCGGGCGGCAGACAGCTTCCGGCATTGGTGGCGTCCCGTTGGCGAATCCTGAACTCGGGCTTCTGAAGACGGGAGCGGAGGCCCCCACGTCGTGGACGATTGCAGCCCCTTCGCCTGGCACTCCCGCGCACTGGACGACGGGCGCGCGCACCTCGACGCCCGTTCCGAGCGCGACTGGAGCGGCGAACTTCCTGCCAGACACCCAAGCGGTGTTCCAAGTGACGGCGGCTTTCGCGGACGGGTCAACGGAGGTCAGCACGATCACTGCCAACGTGTTGCCGGACGTGTTCACGCTCGGGCAAGCGGACAACTTCAACGCCGTGCCGACCACCTATGGCGCGCGTGTGGACGGCAAGACGATCGAGATCGCGGCCGGCGCGGACTATCTGGGCGTCGCAGTGCAGCCAACGGGCAAGCTGATCGCGACGTGGCGGTTCACCAACCCGACTATCTTCCGCGCTCACGATACGGCTCGCGTCCGTTGGCCGGCGGCATGGCTGGCCCGCTCTTGCTCGAACGTGACATTCAACGACCTCATGACGAGCGACAGCGACGGGACGAACGTCGTGTCGCGTTTCCAGATCGGCCTGGACGGATCCGGCAACCTCGCGTCAGCGGTCACGGTCAACCGGTTCCGGCATTTCGGCACTCGCACCTACTATTACGTGAACACCACGACCGCCGATCAGAACAAGAGCAAGCCGCTGTTCTCGATCGGTGGCAATGCCACGGTCACGCTGAACGATTGCGACGGTGAGTTCGTGCGCGCGGGTTGCGCCGGTTCGAACAACAATCCCGCTGGCACGGTGACGAACGTCACGGTCAACCGGATGCGGATTCGCCACTTCTGGGACAACGCCGATATCACCGGTACGGGCGACGGCACCGAAATCTGGACGTTCAACGATTGCCGGTGGATCGCGCCGGATCGTCTCGACGTGCGCGGCGTCGCGACCTCGAACCATGCCGATGCCTTCCAGATGAACGCGCAGAACCGGAATTGCGTCGCCACCTTCAACCGATGCTGGAGCATTCAGGCTGACGGTGACGGGCTGGCGCAGGGTATTTTCGGCACGCTGGCCGCGAACGTCACGAGCGGCGCGCACGCGAACACGTACAATATCAACGGCCTCGTGATCGCAGGAACGATCACCGCCGCTGTTGGCGTGTCGGAAAGCAAGGCGTCGACCATGCGCAACATCACGACCGTTCTTCAGCGCCCGGTTGTGCCGCTGCGCGACACCACGATTGACGTGATGCCCGGCGCAAACAACAACAGTTTCACCGCCCGCACCGATCAGAACCAAGGCGCGGCCGGCTATCAGGGGCCGAACGCCTTGCTCCGGTCCATCTTCTACGGGCAGGTCAGCAATGGCGGCGTGTTCGACACGAGCGACGGGGTTACGGCGCTGGGCGGCACGCTGAACGGCCTGCCCGATTACAGCAACCATTTCGCCTCGAACCCGACGATGCTTCTGGAAGCGTTCGATTGGGCCAATGCGACATGGGCGCAGATTGAGGCGCGGGTTCGATCGGCACTCGCGCCCAAGGTGAACGGCGCTCTCAAGCGGGGCGACGGTTCATATAACGGGGCATTCAACCCGGATGGCACTGACGCCACCAACGCTGCGCCCTGATGCCGGAGATCAGCGAATCCAAATACCTTGTCTCGGCGGGATGGGCTGACGTGCCCCATCTCGACGAGGCAACGCGGAGGAAGATGTTGAACGAGACGCCGCCGCACCTGCGCGACGCGCGCTCAAAGGGTATCCCTTCGCTCGGGCAGGGCGCGATCTACCCGATCGCGGAGAGCGAGTTCGTGGTGCCCCCGTTCAAGATCCCTGCGCATTTCCTGCGCGGCTACGGCCTCGACGTGGGCTGGAAGAGAACGGCTGCGGCCTTCTTCGCGTGGGATCGCGATCAGGACATCCTCTACGTCACCAGCGAGCATTACCGCGGTCAAGCCGAACCGTCCGCGCACGCCGCGGCGATCCGCGCGCGCGGCGAGTGGCTGCGCGGTGTGATCGATCCGGCGGCCAAGGGCCGGTCCCAGCGCGACGGCGAGCAGCTGATGCAGGTCTACCTCAACCTGGGGCTGCATATCGTCCCGGCTGACAACGGCGTCGATGCGGGCATCCTCGATATGTACCTGCGGCTGGCGACCGGTCGGCTGAAGGTGTTCGCGTCGTGTGTGAACTGGCTGTCCGAATACCGGATCTACCGGCGCGACAAGAACGGCAACATCGTGAAGAGCAACGACCACCTTATGGACGCGACGCGCTACGGCGTTCGGCCCACATCGCTTGCGCGGTTCACTATCCCGCCGGTCGAATTGTTGGTAGGACAGCCGGTGCGCAACCTCTACAACTGAAGGCTGGGGAAACAGGATGCAGATGCAGGGGCCGTTGGTCGCCGTAGAGGAAATGGATGCGGAGAAGCGCGAGGACGAAATCCTCGAAGCCTGCCGCCCCATCATCGGCCGGCTGGATAGCCTCGCGCGCGAGCAGGTCAGCCGCCGCGTGCTGATCGAACTCCGCTGGCTGGAGGATCTGCGCCAGTATTTCGGCCACTATACCGAGGCCGACCTCGCCAACATGAAAAAAGCGGGCGCGTCGACCGCGAACTTCAAGCTGACGCAATCCAAGACGAACTCATGGGCCGCCCGCCTGGGCGATTTGCTGTTCCCGACCGATGATCGGAATTGGGGCATCGCGCCTACGCCGCTGCCGAAGCTGGCCGCCGCGGCGAAGGAGGCCGTCTTGGCCGCTCAGAAAGCGGTCGACGATGCCAATGCCGCGCAGCAGGCCGAGCAGCCGGACGTTGCAGCCGCCACGATCGAGCAGGCCAACGCCTACGCGCAGAAGGCGAAGCAGACGAACGAAGAGATGGAGGCCGCCAAGAAGGCGTCCGACGCCATGCAGGAGGCGATCGACGACCAGCTTGTGCAGTCGCGGTGGGTGGCGCAGTCGCGCGACGCGATCGAGGATGCCTGCCGGCTCGGAACCGGGATCATCAAGGGACCGCTGACCTCGAACCGCGTCCGCAAGGAATGGCGCGGCAACGACGACCAGAACACCGGCAAGCGCGTGTGGGAGATGGCCGAACTGCCGGACCCGCAGCCCGAGGCGATACGCATCGACCCGTGGCACTTCTTCCCCGATATGTCCGCGCGCCGAATCGAGGAAGCGGAGTTCACCTTTGAGCGCTCGCTCCCGACGAAGCGCGACCTGCGCAAGTATGCGCGCAAGCTGGGCTTTAACAAGGCCGCCGTCCGCCGCCTGCTGGAACTTGGCCCGCTCGGCATGAACCAGAGCGACACCGGGCATATCGCCGAACTGCGCGCGATCAACGGCGAAGGCGAGCAGATCAAGGATCGCTACGTCATGTGGGAATACCACGGCCCGCTGGAGTGCGACGAGATCGCGCTGCTGCTGGACGCGGCAGGTCGCCCCGACGATGCGAGGCGGTTCCTGGAAGAGAAGGATCCGCTCGAAGATCACCGTGTCATCGTCCACTTTTGCGGAGACGAGGTGCTGCGCATCGCGGAGGAATGGCCGCTCGACAGCGGTGACAGCCTCTACTCGGTGTTCAACTTCCTCAAAGGCGAAACGTCGATCTTCGGCATCGGCGTTCCGCACATCATGGGACCGAGCGCGAAAGCGATCAACGGCGCGTGGCGTATGATGCTCGACAACTCCGGGTTGTCGGTTGGCCCGCAGGTCGTGGTCGATAAGAGCAGCATCGTGCCGCAGGACGGCGATTGGGGCATGAAGCCGCTGAAGGTGTGGCTGAAGACCTCGACCGCGATGGCGACGCAGCAGAAGCCGTTCGAGGTGTTCAACATCCCGATCAACTCGAACGAACTCGCCGGCATCATCAAAATCGGCCGCGATTTCGTCGACGAGGAAGTGTCGATGCCGCAGGTCGCTCAGGGCGAGGCGGGCGCGACCGTGCAGCCGGTCGGCACCACGTCGATGCTGTTCAACAGCGCGAACGTCGTGTTCCGCCGCATCGTGAAGGCGTGGGACGACGACATGACCACGCCGACAATCCGGCGGTTCTACGACTGGAACATGCAGTTCAACCCCGACGATTCGGTCAAGGGCGACATGCAGATCGACGCGCGCGGTACGTCCGTGCTGATGGTCAAGGAGATGCAGTCGATCAACCTGATGATGATCGCCAACCAGTGGACGATGCACCCGGTCCTGAAGCATTACCTGAAGGTCCGCGAGACGCTGGTGAAGACCGTTCAGACCATGATGATCCCGCCCGACGAGATCTTGGTCGACAAGGATAAGGCCGAGCAGAACATCGCCGCCGAGCAGCAGGCGATGGCCGCGGCGCAGCAGGCCGCGCAGCAGGGCACGGACCCGAACGCCACGCGCCTCCAGATCGCGCAGGAAGACGGCCGGACGAAACTACAGCTTGCCGAGATGGACCGCGAACGCTGGATGGCCGAATACGCCATGAAGAACGATCTCACGCTGGCGCAGGTCAACGCCGAACTGGCGAAGGAGAAGATGAAGACGGACAGCAGCGAGCGGGTCCACGCGGCCAACATCGCCGTCGAAGAACGCCGAGCCGCGATTGCGCGCAGCGAGGGCGGCACCGAGCGCGAAGCCGTTGGCGTGGGGGTTGGCTGATGTTTGATCCTTCACATCCCGAATGGCGAGCATTCGCCGAGCGCATCGAGAAGCGCATCAAGGAATTGCAGGTCGAGTTGGAAAGCCCGCTCGACCTCGACACGACCAATCGCGCACGCGGCGCGATCGGCGAGTTGCGGCGGATCGTCTCCGAAGCAACTCGGACTGAACCAACGTCATCCCCCAACTACACCGCTTGACGAAAGGCCCGAGAATGGTTGATACTCCAGACGCTCTCCAGCAGGAGAGCAACGATCTCCAGGCAGAGTGGGATCGGCTTGATGCCTCAGACGCTGGCGGGCAGCACGAAGCCCCCGCCGCCGACGATCAGACAGCCGCCCCCGAACCGGACGATCAAGGGCAGGCGTCGCGCCCCCCTGCTGATCCAGCCGCGGCAACGCCTGCTGGTAACGAACCCCAACCGAACGACATCTGGGCGAACGCGCCTCCCGAGTTCAAGACCGCCTTCGAGGCAGAGCGAGCGAAGTGGGAGCAATCAGCCAGATCGGCAGGGGGACGAGCGCAAGCCGAATCTCGACGTGTCGCCGAACTGATGTCCGAAGTGGCCGCCCTTCGCGAGAAGGCCGCTCCACCGAAGAAGGAAGAGGAAGCGCCAGCCGTCACGGACGAGCAGAAGCAGCAGCTACGGGAAGAGTTTCCCGATGTCGCCGCCCCCCTGCTGGACGCGATCGGCGCACTGGAGAAGCGGGTCGCGGATCTGACCGCAGCAGGGGCCTCGCAGGCCGAGCAGCGACAGGCAGCCGACGCGCTAAGCCAAGAACGGCACTATGCGGACGAAGAGCAGCGGCTTTCGGAGAAGCATTCGGATTGGCAGGCCGTCGCGGCGCAGCCGGGTTTCGCGGATTGGGTGAAGACCCAGCCCCGCATGATCCAAGAAGCGCTGGCGCGGAATGCCGAGAAGATCACGGACGCTGACGAGGCGATCGACATCATCGGTCGGTACAAGGAAGCAACCGCGAAACCCGATGCCCTCCCGGCGCGACGCGAAGCGCAGATGCAGGCGAGCCGGATGCCTACCAGCCGGACGACTGTGCCGACGCCGAGCACCACCACCGACGCGGAAGCGGAGTGGAAACGACTCGAAGCCCTAGACGCTCGGCGCGAAGCCCAAGCCAAGGGGTCTGTTCTTAATCGATAGGGCCGCGGTCGTATGATCGGCCGCCGCCTCAAGGGGAATTACGATGGCTGGTGATACGACCGTTTATGGCGACATCCCGTGGCGCGTTGGCGTCTACGCGGAGCGCGAGATGCTCAAGCACGTCGAGCCGGTGCTGGTGCTGTCCAAGATGGGTGCGACCAAGCCGCTCCCGTCGAAGAGTTCGCCGACGATCAAGTTTCGTCGTCCGATCCCGTTCCCGGTTTCGACCGTGCCGCTGGCCGAGGGCGTCAGCCCCACGCCGCAGAAGCTGCAATACGAGGACGTGACCGTCACCGTGAAGCAGTACGGTCAGGTGACCGAGTTCTCCGACTGGATCATCGAGACGGCCGAGGACGACGTTCTCCGCACGGCGGTGATGCTGCACGGCGAACAGGCCGGTGCGACGGTCGAGCAGATCGTCTACGCGACGGTCCGCGGCGGTACGAACGTGTTCTACGCCAATGGCGTGACGCGCTCGGCGGTCAACACGCCCATCACGCTGAACAAGCAGCGGGCGGTGATCCGTGGCCTGAACAAGCAGAAGGCCAAGCCGTTGACCCGCATCCTGGGGTCGAGCGTCAATTACCAGACGTTCGCCGTCGAGGCCGCGTTCGTCGCGGTCGCGCACACCGATCTGGAGTCGGACATCCGCAACCTGCCCGGCTTCGTCCCCACGGCGAAGTACGGTCAGCGCACGGTCGTGTCGCCGATGGAGATCGGCACGGTCGAGAACGTCCGGTACGTCCTGTCGCCGGATCTCGCGCCGTTCGCCAATGCGGGCGGCACCGCGGGCAGCACGGTTCTCAGCACCGGTGGCGCGCAGGCGGATGTCTACCCGGTCATCTTCTTCGGCATGGATGCTTTCGCGAGCGTCCCGCTGAAGGGCATGAACTCGATGACGCCGATCGTCGTGAACCCGAAGCCGACGCAGGGCGACCCGCTCGGCCAGCGCGGTACGGTCGGTCACAAGTTCGCGACCGCCGCCGTCATCCTCAACGAACTGTGGATGGCCCGTTTGGAAGTTGCGGTGTCGACGCTCTGATGAAGCCGGCGGCGGGGTGACATAGCCCCGCCGCAGTAAGGGGATTGAAAATGGACAATTCGACCAAGATCGGGATCGTCACTGGCACTGGTGCCAACCTGAACGTCTCGCTGGGCTTCGTGCCCGATTACGTGCGACTGGTGAACATCACGGACGGCAACGTGGTCGCCGAATGGTTCGAGGGTCAGACGGAGGGCACGTCGACGCGCGACGCCGCCGCCACGCTGGCACCGGCCGCCGCACCGAACGGCATCGCCACGTATCTGGGTAGCAATACCCAGCCGCGCGGCTTCACTATCGGTTCGGGTCTGAGCGTGTCCGGCAAGCAGCTGGGCTATCTCGCGATCCGCACAAGCTCGGGCGCGTAAGCGGCGCTCGGGGGGTGACGGGGTGGCCCGGTTGTCTTCGGGCGGCCGGGCCATTCCCGCAACGAACCAAACCACAGGAGGCGGAAGCCATGCCCGACATCACGATCACTTCGCCCGAGACGCACGGGAAGACCACCATCGGCGTCAACGGCGACACGCGCACGATCAAGCACAACACCCGCACCAACGTGACGGACTCCGAACTGGAAGTTCTCCAGAACGGCGACTTGGGCGTCGGCAAGCTGGTGGAGCATGAAGACGAGACGGACGACGCGGCCGATGCGACCTCGACGGTCGACGAAGCCATGAAGGCCGGCACCGAGGCATCGCACGTTCAGGCACCGGCGACGCCGGCCAGCACGTCGAGCGAGCCGAACCCGCTGGCGCAGGGCGAGGGCGGCAACGCCGTGACCGGCGCGGTCGGCGGCGACCATGAAATCGGCGGCAAGCCGGCCGGTTCGTCGGATGGTGACCAGCAGGATTCCTCGCAGGAGTCCGGCGATCAGTCCTTCGACGCCGCGGGCGCGCTGGACAAGCCGATGAATCAGATCGACGTGGCCTCGTTCGAGGCTTCGCAGATCGATGCGCTGATCGAAGCGGAGAAGGCGCGGGAGAACCCGCGGTCGACGCTGATCGATAAGCTGGAGGCCCGCAAGGCCAAGAGCGAGTGACCAACCGGGCGGGGCCTCACGGCTCCGCCCCTTTTCTGATGGGGTGTGTCAATGCAATTCAAGATGAAGCGTCTCGCTACCGATGACGCCACCGACGAGCAGATCGCCGAGTTCCTCGAACTCAACGGGATCGAGGTAGAGAAGGGCGCGAACCGCGCCACGCTTCTCGCGCTGCACAGCAGCTTCACCGATAACCCGTGGATTCTGGTGCCGGATCTGCCGGAAGACATCAACGCCGCCATGATGGCCCAGGCGGACGCGATCAGCGCGCCCGCTCAGCAGCGTCTCGAAGGTGGCATCGGCGACAACGACCCGACGATCCGCGTGACCGTCTCCAGCACGTCGATGCCGGGCGGCAAGCATCCGGTGCCCGTGGGCGTCAACGGGCGCGTCGTGGTCATCCAGCGCGACAAGTCGGTCGACCTGCCGATGCGCTATTACTATGCGCTGGAGAACGCGGTCGCGGCCGAGGTCAGTCAGGTCGAAGGCTCGAACGAGCGCATCGAAACGTCGCTGAAGAACTACCCCGTCAGCGTTCATGAGTGGCCCGACAAGGCCGACGTGATCGCATGGCGCGCGAAGGTCGACGACGTTTGGATGCCTGCCTAACATGGCGACGTTCCTCGAACTCTGTGCCGACCTCGCCCGCGAAAGCGGCGCGATCGGCCCGGCTCCCACGACGACGGTAGGGGCACTGCCCCGCCGTCAGGCGCAGTGCGTCGGGTGGGTGCGTGGCGCGTGGATCAAGATCCAGAACGCCAATCCCGATTGGCGCTTCCTGCGCGCAGAGTTCGAGGGCGATCTCGTCGCCGGCAAGAACAGCTATTCCCCGCTCGACTTCGGCATTGCACCGCGCTTTGCCGAATGGGTGCAAGAGACGCCACGCGCACCCGCGCTGTCGCTCTACAACCCGGCGATCGGACGGAAGGACGAACAGTGGCTCCGCCAGCTTGACTATGTGCAGTGGCGGCAATCGTTCGACTTCGGGGTGCATGATGCGATCCGGCCGACCTATTGGGCGATCGGGTACGACAATCTGCTGAAGATCGGGCAAACGCCCGACAAGGCGTACAAGGTTCGCGGCGAGTACCGCAAGACACCCCAGGTACTCGCCGCGGACACCGACGTTCCCGAGATGCCCGCGCGTTTCCACGACGCGATCTGGCAGCGCGCGATCATGCTGATGGCGGAGAGCGACGAAGCGCCGCAGTCGCTCCAGACGGCGCAGATGGAGTTCAGCAACAACTACCGCGACATGGCGCGCGACCTGTTGCCCGACATCACCGCCGCCGGTTCGCCGCCGATGGATCGTCGGTGACCCAGCAGCCGGTATCGTTCCCGCTCAGCGGCGGCCTCGACCTCATCACCCCCGCGCTCGGGCTGATCCCCGGCCGGGTGGTGGCGGCGCTCAATTATGAGCCGGTCATGTCCGGCTACAAGCGGATCAGCGGGTACGAGCGCTTTGACGGCCAGACCGCGCCCAGCACGGCGACGGTGGCCGCGATCTATTTCATTCAGGGCACGGCGGCGCTCGGCGCGCTGGTGACCGGTGACCGCATCACGCAGGACAGTGGCGGGCCGCTACCATCCGCCAGCGGCTTCCTCGTCGCGCCGCCCTTCCTCGAATCCGGCAGCTATGCCGCAGGCGACGCCACGGGCTGGCTGTTCGTGGTCCCTGCAACCGGGTTGTTCGCCGATGCGAAGCCGATCCTGACGCCTACCGCCGCCGCTGTGCAGGCCGGGCCGGTCAACACCGCGCCGACCAGCTATGGCCCGTATGACGGCGACATGCTGAAGGCAGAGGCGGCGAACCGGTTGCGCTCCGTGATCCTGCCCGTACCCGGTGCGGGACCGGTGCGCGGGATCTGGTTCAGCGAGAACAAGGCGTATGCAGTCCGCGATAACGTCGCGGGTACGGCCGGCATCCCGTATTACTCGGTGCTGGATGACGACGAGCAGGTCGGCAATCTGGAGATTGGCGGCGAGACGATCACGATCGGCGGCGACCCTATTGTGCTGGTCGTTCTCGGCGACGGCTGGATCGAGGCGGCGTCCGAGTTGGTGCTGTCGTTCACCGCCGGGTCGTTCCAACCGGGCGAAGGCGTGACGATCACCCAAGCGGGCGGGGCGTCCGCGGAGGTGCGCCGCATCATCGTCGATAGCGGCACCTTCACCGCAGGCACCGCCGCCGGTCGCGCCTACGTGGTCAACAAGGTGGGTACGTTCGTGGCCGGGCAGCCGGTCAAGGTCGGCGCGACAACCGCATTCACCGCGAGCGGCGACGCGCTGACGAACGCCTTCCCGCCCGGCGGGCGCTATTCGTTCATCACCGAGAACTTCTACGGCGCATCGAACAAGCGCCGGGTGTACGGCGTCAACGGAGTCGGCAAGGCGTTCGAGTTCGATGGAACGTCGATCATTGAGATCTCAACCGGCATGGCGATCGACACTCCCACGCGCATCGCCGAGCATAAGGGTTCGCTGTTCCTCGCGTTCCCCGGCGGGTCGGTGCAATTCAGCGAAGTGGGCGAGCCGCGCCAGTTCAACGCGGTCGTGGGCGCGGGCGAGATCGGCATCGGCGACGAGATCACCGACTTCCTGTCCGTGCCCGATGCGCTCGGCATCCTCGGGGCGTCAAGCGTCCACATGCTCTACGGCACCGACGCCGCGACCTACGAATTGCGCGAGTTGAGCGACGAGGCCGGCGCGCTGCCGTGGACTGCGCAGCGCATCGGCCAGCCGGTCTACCTCGACAACCGCGGCCTGCGCGACCTGACCGCTACGTCCGCCTACGGCAATTTCAAGACGGGCACGCTGTCCGGCTTTATCGAGCCGCTGCTGGCGGATCTGCGACGCGATGGCGTCGACCCGACCGCCAGCCTGATCGTTCGCTCGAAGAGCCAATACTGGCTGTTCTTCCGCAACGGCACCGCGCTGGTGTTCCTGTTCGGCAAGAAGCAGGTGGAGGCGTTGCCGGTCAACCTGGGCGTCGTGGTGACCTGCGCGGCATCGGTCGAGGACAACGGCGCGGAGCGGATCTTCATCGGCGCGGACGACGGCTTCGTGTACGAGATGGACCGCGGCGTCAGCTTCGACGGGCGCGTGATCGAGCATTACCTGCGCCTGCCATTCAACAACTTCGGCTCTCCGCAGGTGCTGAAGCGCGCGCACAAGGTCACGATGGACATGGAGGCGACCAGCAAGGTCACGCTCAACGTGTCGATCGACATCGAACTCGGTGCGCAGCCGGGCGAGGAACCGCAGCAGCTGGTGGTGACGCCGGGCAGCGGCGCGATCGATGGGCTGGGGTCGAACGAACTCTATTACGCCTCGCAGATCGAAACGGTCGCGGAGGCATATTTCGGCATCTCGGCGCGGAACTTTTCGCTGAAAATTGCGGGCGCTTCTGCCATAGAGGAATCGCACGTTCTGACGGCTGTCACGTATCACATCTCAGCCCGCGGGCTGAGGCGCTAAGGGGAAGACGATGGACATCGGCAATCTGCCAGACGGTGGCGTCGTCCTCGACGCTGACCAGTTCGTCGTATCCCGCGGCGGCACCGCGCGGCGCATCCAAGGTGTGCGCCTCGTCCGCGCCGACATCAACGGCAACGCGCTCCTGTCCGGCGATCCGATCATGGCGGCGGGGAAGAAGCTGCGCGTCGGCAACACGGCGGCGCTCGGCGGCGACGGGGGCGACACCACGTTCCTCTACACCGGCGATGATGCCCTGATCGTTCGCAACGCAGCCGATAACGCGACGCTGTTCCGCCTGTCGTCGGGTGGCGCTGGGGCGTTAACGGGCACGCTGAACGTCACGGGCGCGCTGACGCAGGCGGGAAATCAGGTGTGGCACGGCGGCAATTTTGTCCCGAGCAGTTATGCACCAGTAAACAGCCCGACCTTTACTGGCGCAGTAACCGCGCCAAGCATTGTTACCAACTCTGCGCTTGTTAGCGGCGGCGCTAACGCCGCATACATTACCTACGGCAACTCTGTCGGGAACTATTCCACGGGCATTGCACCCGGCTTGGACGCTTGGAGGGTCCGAGAGAATCAGTTTGCCGCTGATGCTTTAGTCGTCACCCGAGCAGGTACAGCAGTGCCGGGTTCGCTCAATGCGGGCACGACAATCGCTGCTGGCACTCAGATCACGGTTGGCGGGTTCCCGGTTTGGCATCAGGGCAATTTTGCCCCCGCCAACTATGCCCCGCTATCCGGAGCATCTTTCACTAATGATGTCAGCGTAGGCGGCACGCTTCGTGCCTCTACCAATGTCCTTATAGGAGGAAGCCAGTTCCCGGTCTGGCATTCTGGCAACCTAAATCCCGGCCTGTATGCGCCGCTCACAGGGGCGGTTTTTTCCGGAAACGTGTCGGCGGCTAACTTTAGTTCCGCGGGCACCGTGGCCTCAGTCAATTTTAATGCTTCTGGTGCAGTCGCCGCCGCATCGATGACTATCGGCGGCTTCTCGGTCTGGCACGCCGGCAACCTTAACCCCGCAGTGTATGCACCATTGGCGTCGCCAGCATTGTCTGGCGCACCAACCGCGCCGACCGCGGGAGCGGGCACGAACAATACCCAAATCGCTACTACCGCCTTTGTCCAAGCGGCGGTGACCGGCGGCGGTTCGGGTTACGCTTTGTTGTCGGGTGCCAACTTCACTGGCGCGCTTCAGCAGGGCGGCAACAATGTCTATCATTCGGGAAATCTCAATCCAGCGCTGTATGCGCCGCTTGCGGGCGCTACGTTCACCGGCGCTATCCGACGCGACGCCAACCACTACCTCGATATGGCAGGCGCGGTGCCAATCCACGTCTTCGATACCAACGATTACATCCAGTACGATCGCACCACCAATAAGTTCGGGTTCGTGATTGGCGGCACGCTGGTCGCATCGATCGACAGCGGCGGCACGCTGCGCGTCGCGGGCAACGTCATCGGCGCAACCGCGCCGTGACGCTCGGCACGAACCCCAGCCTGTACCAGATCGCGGACGAGTTCTCGCTCGCGCGCTCCACGCCGTTTCCTGCCGGGTTCTACGGCAAGGGCGGCGCGCCCGCGTCGGGGCCGCTATCCTTCGCTGATTTCAGCGGTCGCTCCGCCACGACCACGCTAACGGCTGCGACGCAGCGGGAAGTGAACGGAACCACGAACAATGCTGCTGGCAGCACGCAGCCGGCAACGGCGACGCCAAGCGGGGGAACTCCGCCATACACATACGCATGGACGCAGTTCGACGGCGGTAGCTTCCAAATCAACAGTCCGTCGTCTGCGACCACATCGTTCGCGACCGCAGGCTTGCTCAATTCGGGCAGCAGCCGAACGGGCCGCTTTCTTTGTACTGTGACGGATAGCGGCAACCCGCAACAGACCGCGCAAACCAACTTGGTCACCGCGACAGTGGAAAGAACGTAGGATGGTCGCACTTGCAGCACTGGCGGCCACCGCGGCAGCGGTCGCTAAGGTCGGTATGAAAACCGCAAACGGCCAATCGATCGAACATGGCATTTGGGTGCTGGTGATCCTGATTGCCAGCGGGATGATCGGTGCCTGGAGGATCTGGCTGAAGAACGCCCCCGAGCGTTTGGCAGCGAAGGCCGCCGCCGAAGCGGCGTCGGCGGCGGCTCGGCTGGCAGCGGAAACGGCGGATCGTACCGGTGAGGCGCAGCTTCGGTCGGAGATGTGGAAAGACATCGAGAAGCTGAAGCAGGCAAAAGAAGATCAGTCGCGTCGCTTGACGATGGCCGAAACCCAGATTGCGGGGCAGACCATTCGACTAGGACAGCAGGCGTTCGTCATCACGATGCTACTCGACGAGATCGAGCGCATCTCGCCGGGCAACACGATCGCCCGGTCGGCGCGGGCGCTCATCAACATGCAGGCAGACCAGATGCCGAACGCGGAAGAGATCGCGCCGATGGCTGACATCATGGCGAAGCTGTGCGTCGAACCAGAAGAGGGGAAGGCGGGATGATCGATTGGAAGCCGATGCAGGCGCGGCTTGGCGTCAAGCAGGACAACGCGCCCGGCCGCGCAACGCTGGCTGCGCTGTTCGCGAAGATGGGGGCGGGGCCGCAGCGGGCGCGCGATTTGGCGCTTGGCGCGAATGTCCACTTGCGGGCCTATGGCGTTATGGACGCTCCGCTCCGGCTCGCCCACTTCATGGGGCAGACCTCGCACGAAAGCGCCGGGTTCCTGCACATGGAAGAGATCGGCAACGTCGCGTATTTCACGCGCATGTACGATCCGGCCGGCGACCGCCCGAATGTCGCCGCGCGTCTCGGCAACGTCACCATCGGCGACGGAAACCTGTATCACGGCCGAGGCCCGATCCAGCTAACCGGTCGCGCGAATTACCGTATCTACGGCGAAGCGCTCGGCCTCGACTTCGAGGCGAACCCGGCAATGGTGGCGATGCCAGCGGTCGGAATTCTCGTTGCGTCCAAGTATTGGACCGACAAGGGATTGAACGCGCTGGCGGACGGCGACGACCTCGACGGTATCGCACGGCTTATCAACGGCGGCACGAACGGTATCGAGGATCGCCGCGCCCGCACGCTGAGGGCCAAGGGGCTAATTCTGCCGTGACCGATTTCGACGCGCATCAAGCCGAAACGGCGAAGTGGATGGGCTACCCCAGCGCGGTCGAGATGAACCGTGACCACGACCCGCTTCATGAATCGCTGTGCCGCTGGCTCGGTGTGCCGTCCCATTCTATGGCTTGCGCGCGCGGTGAGCCGCACGACGCCGCGCTCGCCAGTTTCGAGGAAGACGCCGTGCTGCACCTTCAGCGCTTCATGGCGCACATCAAGGCAGGAGTTCCCGCATGACCGAAAATACCGGACCTATCGTGGTCAACCCGAGCGCGCTGCCGGGAATGGGGGGTGTCGCCGTGCGCTATGCTGGCGCGCTACTGGCGGGCTGGCTGATCCGGCGCGGCATCATCGCCGATAGCGATGCGGCACTCGTCGAGGGGCTGCTGCTGGCGGTCGCGACGATCGGCTACGCCATGCTGCGATCGTATCAGCAGAAGCAGAAGATGGTGACGGTCGCTCGCGCCGCGCCAGATCATGTCGCCGTCGTCACCGAGCCGACGCCACCCCCCGCCGTGGAGCCTCTCGCATGAGCCGTTGCATCCCCCTCGCCCTTGCCGCCGCATCGCTTCTCGCCGGCTGCGTCACGCCCTTGCCGCGCTCCACCCCGGAACGCGCCAGCGCGATCTCGGCCGCAGCTGCAACAACCGCCGCCGTGCTGGATGCAATCGGCGAAGCGCCGCCCCCAACGCTGACGCGAACCACGATCGATGATCGCGCCATTCGCGTTGCGTTCGTCACGTTCGACAAGGGTCTGACGGTGATCGGCGCATTCTTGGACTCCGGCCAGATCAAGCCCGGCAGTCCTGCCGCACTCCGCCTCCGCGGCGCTGTGCTGGCGACGCAGGCAGCGCTCAATGCGGCATCGGCGGCGCAGCGCGCGGGATCGGCGGCGACGTACAGCCGCGCCCTTTCCGACGCGCAGACCGCGATTACCAACGTCCAGCTTGTGCTGGCAGGCCAGTAAGGAACCGCCATGAACCCGCAACTCATCAATGGGCTGGTCGACATCGCCAAGCTGGCGCTCCCGCTTCTGCCGTTCGGCGGCCCGGCGATCATTATCGCCCAGGCAGCGACGGAGGCCATGCGCGTCGCGACGGAAACGATGGTGCTTTCGGATGACGAGATCCGCGCCCTCGACGATAGCCGCATCGAACTGGAGCGCGCCGTCAACGAACACGCCAAGAGCATCGCCGCGCGCCTTCAGGGGTGATATAGCCAACGGGTAGGGAGAACAGGTCATGGCGACGGTCGCCGATCAGATGAAAACGATGTCGGCGAAGCTGTTCCAGCCCGCGGTTTCAACCGCTGGCGCGTCCGGCGGGCTGATGCCGTCCATGCCGAAGATGCCGGCCATGACCATGCCCGCCGCGCCGCAGTACGACGATTCCGCGGCGTCAAACGTCAACAAGATCATCGCCGCCGATAGCCCGCTGATGAAGCAAGCGGCGGCGGCCGGCTATGCGGGCGCGAACCGGCGCGGGCTTCTGAACTCGTCGATCGCTGTCGGCGCGGCGCAGGGCGAGGTGCTGAAGGCCGCGACCCCGCTGGCGACGACTGACGCAGGCATTAACGCGCAGAAGAACCTCACGGGGATGCAGGCCGACGCGGCGATCAACCAGATCCGCGAGCAGGGTCAGGTCACCGGCGGGTTGCAGCAGCAGCAGCAGAACGCGACGAAGGCACTGTCCGCGCAGGAAGCCGCGCAGCTATCCGACTTGGAGAAGCAGCGCGCCGCCGCCACGACCGAACAGCAGGTCCGTGACATTGACGCGCAGATGCAGCGGCTCAAGAGCCAGCAGACCGCCACGTCCGGCCTGTCCGCGCAGGAGGCGGCGCAGCTATCCGCGCTGGAGCGCCAGCGCGCGGGAGCGACGGACGCGCAGCAAATCCGCGAGATCGACGCGCAGATGCAGCGGCTGCGCGAGTCTGGGTCGCAGCAGCTTACCCAACTTGGAGCCGCGTCGCAGTACGAGCAGCAGCGCATCGTGCTTCAGGGACAGATCGAGGCGGCGTCCGCTGGCACCGCCGCCGCGAACCAGCGCGCGTTGGTCACGCTTCAGGGCGGCATCCAGTCGGCGCTCCAGTCGCAGACGGACGCGAGCGCGATGCAACGACTGTCGGCGCAGTATCAGCAGGAACTCACGGTACAGGACCGCGCTGCCGCCGCTGACCTCCAAAAGATCCAAGCGAGCGGCGATCAGAACGTGCGTCAGGCTCTCGTCGCCGGGCAGGAGGCGCGCCAGCAACTGGCGATGCAGCTTGCGTCGGGTGACCGCGAGAAGGCGGCCACGCTCGCGGTGCAGGTGTTCTCCGCCGAGGCGGCGATCCGCCAGAGCCTGTTGAGCAACACGGCCATGCCGGCGGCCGAGCGCGCCGCCTACGAGAAGGCGATCTCGTCGCTGGGTGACCCGGTGCGCAACTTCGTCAACACGCTCTACTCGAACCCGAACAGCGGCGGTTTGGTGCGGTGACAACGCGCGCCGCCAAGTTCGCCGACATCACGGTCATGGCGGAAATGCTGCGCGAGATGCACGCGGCGTCGAAGTATCGTGCCCGCGTGGGGATCAGCGAGAAGGCCATGCAGCAGATGCTCATGGGCGCGGTGTCGGCGCAGAACCAGAATGGACCGCAGGCATCCTACGTGCGGGTCGCCGAGCAGGGCGGCAAGGTAGTCGGCTTCATGATCGGCACGCTATCGCGGGTGTATCATATAGGTGACCGGCTGGTCGCGAACGATCTATTCCTGTACGTGCGCAAGGGCGCGGAGATGGGGCACACGTTGGCGCTGATCGACGGCTATGTCGAATGGGCGCGGGCGAACCGCAAGGTCATCGAGATCGCGCTTTCCTGGAATGACACGCTGCCCGGCGCGGCCCGTGTCGCCAAGGTGTACGAGCGGCGTGGGTTCACGAAGAACGGCGAACTGTTCGAGATGCGTATCGATCAAGGGGGCGAAGAATGTCAGGCGTCGTAAAAGCCATCGGCAAGGCGTTCAAGAAGGTGGTGAAGGTCGCCAAGGTGGTGCTTCCCATCGCCCTCGCGGTCGGTGCCGTCGTCTTCACTGGCGGCGCGGCGCTCGGCGTCCTCCCCACCTTCGCGGGCGCGATCGGAGGTGTGGTAGGGTCGCTAGGACTCAGTACCACCTTGGCGGGGGCGCTTACGGGTGCCGTCGTCAGCGCCGGGTTCGGCTCGGCGATCGGCGGCGCGACATCCGCGGTCGCTGGCGGCAACGTCCTGAAGGGGATGCAGAAGGGCGCGGCGGTTGGCGCGGTTACGGGCGGCATTGCCGGCGCGGTCGCCCCGTCGGCGTTCGGTATCTCCAGCGCGGCAAAGGCCGCCACGTCCGCCACGTCGACCGGCAGCACCGGGCTACTCAATGCTGGACGCGAGGCGATCACCGCTCCGGCTACGCTCGGCGCTCCCGCTACGGCGATGGGCGCGAGCGGCGTTGCCGTGCCGGGCGCTATCGCCGCGCCCGCATCGATCGCTCCGGCAGCCAGCGCCATGTCGGCGACTGCCGCAGCGCCCAGCCTTGCGGCGGCGGCACCGGCGGCCGGCGGCGGCGGTGGCCTTCTCAGCTTCGCGTCGAGCAACCCAATGCTTGCCGGTAGCCTGATCTCTGGCGTGGCAAAGGGTCTGGGCGGCGCTGGCGGCGACGGGCGAAGCTATGCAGACCAGCAGGACTCCAATGAGGACGCCAGCAAGTTTGCATACGGCGGTTCGTACACCAACAACCCCAACCCGTTCGGATTGAAGCCGCTGGCGACGCCGAACATCGCGCCCGCGTACACGCCCCCGACCGGTACGCGCTGGCAGTACGACGCGAAGACCAACTCCATTGTCGAAGTGGGAGCCTGACCTATGGCCGGATTGATGGGCGCGGCACCAGCGCCGGGCAATGCGCAGGCGGCACCGCCCAACCCTACGCCACAGGAGGCGGCCGATACCGTGTCCGACAACGAGGATGCGGGCGAGGAAGCGACGCCCGAAGAGCAGGCGCAATACGATGCGTTCGTGAAGGGTGCGATGAAGCTGGTTGCCGACCAGGGCGAAAGCATCCTCGACCTGCTGGATGACGACCCGAGCGACCTCAAGCAGATTCTCGGCGAGGCAGGCCAGTTTGACAACATCACGCCGCCGCTCGCGCTGGCGGCGACGACAGTTATCGTCGTGCTGGAAGCGATCCGTCAGAGCGGAGAGAAGCCGGCGGACGATGTGCTGATGCACGGCGGCAAGGAGATCCTCGAAGTCATCGCCGACTTGGGCGAGAAGGCCGGCGAGCAGGAATACTCGCAGGACCAACTCAATCAGGCGTGGCTCATGGGGCTGGACCTATACCGCGCCACGGCGGAATCGGAGGGCCTTGTCGACGATGCCGCGCTAAAGGCGCAGTTCGACGAGATCGTGACCGCGGACAAGGAGGGGCGGCTTGGCTCCGTGCTGCCGGCGCTCGACAACGCCGAGGTGCGCGAGCCAGCGGCCGAGGAAGAACCAGCGGCACCGCCGCAGTCGGGAGGGTTGGTCAATGGCGGGGTTCGGTAAATCACTGCTGGGCGCAATCACGGGCGCGGCTGAAGGCTATGGCGATTACCTCCAGATGGAGGGCAAGCAGCGCATGGTACAGGAGCAGGAAGAGCGCCAGTCGCAACGCGCGATCGCGCTGGAGCAGTTCCGCGCCAACATCCAGGGCGAGCGCGACGAGCGTCAGAACCAGAACCGTCGCGGCGAGATCGTGTTGAGCGGGCTGGTGAACCGCGAGAACAACCAGATCGAATTGCAGGGCCGCGCGTCCGCCGCCGCCGCCGATGACGCGCGCGGGCTGGCCGTGTGGAAGGAAAAGAACAAGATCGAGAACGCGCAGCGGCTGAAGGAACTCACGATCCAGCTTGGCAACGACAAGGCCAAGATCGCATACGAGAAGGAAATGAGCGCGCGCTTCGCCGCCGATAAGGACGGCTTCTCCAAGGTGGGCGAAGAGATCGACGCCGACACCGGCGAGAAGGTGCTGTTCTTCGCCGACAAGCAGGGCAACACGAAGACCTACGGCACGGGCATCGTGGCGAAGGAGAAGGCCGCCTATGATCCGCTCGGGCTGGGCGGCGATACCACCGCCGACAAGCCGGCCGACAAGCCGAAGAAGGCACCTGCCGCGGGCTGGCGTAATCAGCCTGCCGCCGCGGCTGGGGCTGGCGCGGGCACGCGGAGCAAGGTAGACATCGGCATTGACCAGTTGTTGACCAGCTACGGCGGTGCCACACCAGAGCGCTATCCGGGGCTTTTCCGCAACGGGAAGAAGATTCCGATCGAAGAGGCAAAGGCGATGATCCGCCGCGCCGTAGGGAGTTAGACGAATGGCCCTTGGTCCGAAGCTGGTAGATGACATCTTCGGACCAAAGCGGGACACCGCCAAGCCAATCGGCGTATCGGTCATGGACGACCTGTTCGGCGCGAAGGACGTGTCGGATAAGAGCAATTTCGATCTGACATCGTTCGGCAAGCCGCAGAAGCAGGCGGCCGAGACGTTCGCCCGCACCGTGCGCGAGGCCGACACCGCTCCACGCCGGCAGGAAGCACGCGCGCGCGAGCAGGCAGAGAAGCGCGCGGTCGCGCCGATCGAGGCGGATAGCGAACTCGGCCGGGTCGGCGAATCCTTCTGGCGTCGTGTGCGCGGGCTGGGTGCCGGCGGCGGACGGTTGGCGCTGACCGGGCTGACGGAGGTCGGCATCGATCCTGACGGCGAGGCGGCGCAGTGGCTGCGCGCAAAGACGCAATCCGCCGAGGAATACAGCAACCGCCCCATCGAGGGCGAGCAGACGTGGGACGGGCTGAAAAAGAACCCGACGATCGGCGGACTGGCGCGCTTCGTGCTGGAGCAGGGCGCATCGTCCGCGGCGGACATGGGGCTGCTGGCAACGGGCGCTGGCCTCGCGCCGTACATCGGCCTTCAGGCTGGCAGCACCGGCCAGCAGCGCGCGCAGAACAACGGCGAGACGGACGCCGACGCCGCCGACGTGTTCGCCGCCCTGCCGGCCGCGGTCGGCAGCGCCGCGCTCGAACGGCTCGGCATCCACGGGATCTTCGGCGCGGGCGCGAAGTCCGTCGCCGGCCGCATCGCGCAGGCGTTCGGCGCGGAGGCGTTGACGGAAGCGCTCCAGTCGCCGGTGGAATATGCCGGCTCGAACCTTGGCACAGACGCCGGGTTCGACTGGCGCGAAGCGGCGGATCAGGCGGCGGCAGGCGCGATCGCGGGCGGCTTCATGGGCGGCGCAATCCGCGGCGCGGTGGAAACGCCGGGCGCGGTGGCGCGGCGGTTGCGCGGCCAGCGCGTCGCGCCGGGCGTGATCGAGGCAGCCGAAGCCACGCCGGCCCCGGTGACCGAGGCGGATGCGGCCAGCCCGCTACCCACGGACCTGATCGCCGAGGGCAAGCGCGTCATGGGCGCAAGCACCGCGACGACCGAGGCCAACGGCATCCTCACGCAGAACGGCGCGCCCGAGGTCGGCACGCGCGTATCGATCACCATCAACGGCAAGCAGCGCACCGGCACGATCCGCGACGCCTTCGTCGACCAGAGCGACGCGGAGTTGGGCGCACAGCCGGGCGTGAACATCGATCTGGACGGCGGCGGCTCCATGAAGGAGTTCTTCGCCGACTTGCAGGATGCGGGCGTATCGCTGACGCCGGTTGCCGGGCCGACCGCCGACGAGCAGGCGCAGGCCGAGGCCGACATGCGCGCGGGCGGGCTAGACCCAGCCGCAACGCTGGAAGCGATCGCGCAGACCGGCGAGACGCCCGCAGCAGCTGAACCCGCCGCCGCGCCGGTGTCACAGACGCCCCGCAAGGGGAAGGTCAGTGTGACATCGTACATGGCGCGCGCACGTCAGGCGGAGAGCGGCGGCAATGACGCGGCGGCGAACAGCCGGTCGAGCGCATCGGGCCGCTACCAGTTCACGGACAGCACCTTCGCCCGCTACTACGAGAAGGTCTATGGCGGCACCCCGCCGGCCGGCGCGAAGAATGATCCCGAGGTGCAGGACCGCTTGATGCGGGCCATGACCGAAGAGAACGCCGCGGGCCTGACGCGCGCGGGCATCCCGGTCGACGACGCCTCGCTGTACGCCGCGCATCACTTCGGCCTGGGCGGCGCGCTCAGCATGTCGCGCAACCCCACGGCGGCGGTCGACCGTGCGATCGTGAAAGCGAACCCGCAGTTCGCCGGCATGACGAACGCGCAGGCGATGGAATGGACTGCGCGCCACATCGGCGGGCAGCGCGGGGCCACCGCCGGCACCGCCGCCGACGCCGCCCCGCCCGCGCCAATCGAGGAAGCCGAGCGCTCGCGCCTGCTGGACGAGCCGCTGTCAACGGCGCAGGTCGAGTTGCCGGCCGCGCCCGCCGCTGCTGACACGTCGTCAGCAGTTGAGCAGGAACCCGCCCCCGTCGCTGATGCCACAGTGGAACCAGCCGCGCCGCTGGCCGCGCCCGTCGCCGATAGGACAGATCCTGTCGTGTCGCCGCCAGCCGCCGCCCCGGTCACCATGCCGACGATCACCGAGACGCCGAGCGGCAAGGGTATCGCCGTCGCTGGCGCATCGGAGGCGCAGCTTGCGGCTATCGCGCAGGCGGTCCCGAAGGCGCGCGCGGTCGTGAACAAGGATGGCTCGCAGGTCTACAGCGCGAAGTATCGCGGCGAGATCGAAGCGGCGCTATCCAGCGTCACTCCTGTCAGCACTCCAGCCGCAGAGCAGTCGCCGCAACAGATGGCGGTCAGCGATACCTTGTCCGGCGGTATGCCGGTCGAGGAAGCCGCCGCGGTCGCGCGACGCGCAGATCAGATGCGGAAGCAGGGCGCGAGGGTGACAGAACCTGTCACCTCCGAGGCGGTCGACGACGCGACGTTCAAGAAGGTATGGAAGTCGACGGAGTTCAAGCGAGCGACCAGCGCGCTGGGCGATCTGCCGCATCGCGAAAGCCCCGTTGCGCAGGATCTGGTTAATGGCTGGAGCGTCGGCAAGGCCGGTAACGTGCAGGCAATTCTCGATTACGAGATCAGCGATCGTCACCAGTCCACGGTCGTAAAGGCACGCGAAGGCGGCGGCTCCGGCTGGAACCCGCGGCTCTCGTATCTCGAAGGCGCGTATGCCGCTGTCATGGGCGAGGCGGCGGAGGTGCGCGCGGTTCGCCCGCCCAACCGTGACGTGATGGGCGCGGCTGAAGCGATCGAGCAGATCACGAACAAGCTGGACCCGCAGGGCGCGCCCGCCGCGCCGAACACCCCACCGCCGGCTGGCAATCTTCGCGAACGCGCCGAGCGTGTGGGCCTGACGCGGACCCCGGTGGAAAGCACCGACGCTTTCGTCAGCCGTGTTGAGGCCGCAGAGCAAGCGCCCCCCGCCGCCAAGCCGCGCGCTACGCGCGATACTGCGCCGGTGGATGCGGTCACCTTTCTCGCTCGCAACGGCGGCATCCGCGACGACGAAGGCCATGCGCTGAAGCGTCGCTCGCGCAACCAGGGCGCGGGCAGTCGCGACCTATCGCAGTTCGCGCCGGGCGGCGGGCACGTCTTCCGCAAGAACGGCATGACGCTCGACGAGGCCGGCGAACTGCTGGCGGAGGCGGGCTACTTCCAAGAGCGGCCGACGACGCGGCAGGTCATAGACATGCTGGATCGCTCCGCGTTCGAGAACCAGTACCGCCCGGCGGACGCCGCGGACGTGGCCGATCGCAAGGCGGCGCGGCAGGACGAGACGGACCGCGAGGGCGCGCGCGTGTTCGCCGAGCGCGGGCTGGAGGAATACGGGATCACCGACGCGACCGCCGAGGACATCGACGGCGTTGCGGCGTATATGGCTGACGGGCGTTCTTCGCTCGAAGCGGTCGAGGATTATTTCCGCGGCAAGGCGGAGGCACGGAGCGAGGACTTTTATGAGCAAACCGACGACGCAGCGTTCGACATCCCGTTCGACGAAGACGCCCCTCGCTCCGCTGATTTCGGCAATGTCGAAGGCTTCGAGTCATCCCCGCCTGTCGCCAGCGCAGCAGAAGGACGCGGCGAAGCTGGCCGGGCAACTCAGGAAGATCGACCAGTACAAGCGGACGCATTCGGCGAGCGCGAAGGCGACCAGCGCCGCGCGCTAGAACGCCAGAGCGAAGGCCGCTCGCGCGCGACGGTCGCGCAGAAAGCCGCTGGCAGCGACGGTGGGCTGTTCGACAACAACGCCGGCCAACCCGACTTGATGGATACGGCGCGTGCCGACCAGCGCGCGAAGCAGGGCGCGCGCGATCCTGCGCCGCAGCCTGCCGCCCCCAAGACGGTTGAGGCAAAGACGCTGGCCGAAGCCCGCACCGCGATCAACAACGGCGATCGCGTCCACTTCGACTATGACGGCCAGTACGGGAAGACCGTGTGGGTCGAGCAAACGCCGCGGGGCTGGACGGTCCGCACGCAGGACGATGGATCGCCCGTGTCCTTCGCGCTGGGCGGGGCTGGCGCGGGCGGTGGGTTCGGCAAGGCCGAGGCCATGCAGCGCGCGGTCGAAGAGATGATGACGCGGTTCAACCCGCCCGCTCCGGCCGTCGTCACACCAGCCCCGGCCCCGGCGGCTAAGCCGTCCCTGCGCCGAGCAACGGACAAGAAAAACCCGAACCCTTGGGTTCGTGGCGGCGAGCGCTACGTCTTCACTGCCCCGGTCGGGTATCTAGGCCGCGAAGGTGCCAGCACCACCTATGAGGTCGATGGCCGCCCCGGCCAGCGCAGCGCGTTCTTTCGCAACGTGGAGACAGGTGGCGCGTCTTCGCTCAACAATTATGAGATCGAGCAGGGGCTGAAGAGCGGCACGATCGTCCGGGTTGACGCGCCGGCCGCGCAGGCGCAGGAAAGCGCGCAGCAGAATGTCGCTTCCGGCCGGGGCGAGGGTTCCGCCGCTAACGCATCGAAGGGCGTGGCAGCCGGAGAGACGGCAACCTACGGCGCATCCAACAAGCTGGTGACCACGGATCGCGCTGCGATCCTGCGTGAGAAGCTGCGCGCCAAGATGGGCCAGATCAATTCGGGCATCGATCCCGAGGTGCTGGCGCTGGGCGCGGAACTGGCGGTGTTCCATATCGAGGCCGGCGCGCGCAAGTTCGCCGACTTCAGCAGCCGCATGGTGGCCGACATCGGCGAGAGCGTGCGCCCTTATCTGCGCTCGTTCTACGAGTCGGCGCGTTATTACCCAGGCATGGACGCCATTGCTCGCGACATGAGCAGCGCCGCGCAGATCGAGGAGGAAGGCCGTGGAGATCAAGGAGCAGTATCTGACCGCGATGCGGGATCAAGCGCCGCGGATGTTCAACCAGCTGCGCAAGAGCGGAGCGATGGACGCGCACCTGCAAGCGAAGGCGAAGGAAGCCGGTCAGATGTTCAAGGATCTGAGCGCGGGCGAGGCGACGCATCCGAACGGGCTGATGAAGGACGACGCGCGCCGGAGGGAGATCGAGCAGCAGGTGCGGTCGACGCTGATCGAGTTCCCGCCCGAGCAGCCGACGCCGGACGTGGACGGCGAGATGGTGCCCGAGACAGCGCGGCAGAACGGGTAACCGGCGAGAACTGGCGTATCGAGCCGGGCGCGCTCGACGAGGCGCGCGGCGCGGCGCAGAAGGCGCGGGACAACGTGCGCGCGATCGAGATCGTTCGCGAACTCGACGCCAGCGGCGCGCCGGCAACGCGCGAGCAGCAGGCGGCGCTTGCCAAGTATGTCGGCTGGGGCGGCCTGAAGAACGCCTTCAGCGACACCGGCTCCGGCTATTCCAAGGGGTTCGAGAAGATCGGCCCGCGCGTCCGCGAACTGCTGACCGACGAGGAATACGACACCGCTCGCCGGTCGGTGCAGTACGCGCACTACACGTCCGAGCAGATCATCCGGCCGATGTGGGACGCCGTGCGGGCTATGGGCTTCACCGGCGGCAAGGTGTTCGAGCCGGGCATGGGTACGGGCAATTTCCTCGGCATGATGCCGGCGGAGATCGCCGCGCGATCGCAGTACCAGGGCGTCGAGTTCGACGGCATCACGGCACGTATCGCCCAGCTTCTCTACCCGCAGTCGGGTATCCGGCAGGCGGATTTCACGCAGGGGGTTCTCCCGCGCGACACCTACGATCTCGTCATCGGCAACCCGCCGTTCTCGCAGACGGTGGTCCGATCTGATCCGAATTACGGCAATCTCGGGTTCGTGCTGCACGACTTCTTCTTCGCGAAGAGCCTGGATGCGGTGCGGCCGGGTGGTCTGCTGATGTTCGTGACCAGCGCCGGCACCATGAACAAGGTGAGCGACAAGGCGCGCGCGTGGATGGCGGAGCGCGCGGATCTGGTCGGCGCGGTGCGGCTGCCGGGCGGTGCGTTCCGCGAGAACGCAGGCACGGACGTGACGACCGATATCATCGTGCTGAAGAAGCGCGAGGCCGGTGCCGCGCCCGGTCCGCGCCAGTGGGTCGGCACGACCGATGTTATGCTCCCAACCCGCAGCGGCGGCACGGCGGAGACGGCAGTCAACAGCTACTTCGTCGAGAACCCCGATCAGGTGCTGGGCGAGCAGGGGCTATTCGACCTGCTGACGGCCGGCGAGCGCTACGGTGTCCGACTGCGCGACGGGCAGGACATGGCGAAGGATTTGCCGGCCGCGCTCCAGCGCGTCGCCGAGCGCACGCAGATTGCCGCGTGGACCGGCCCGGCCACCGACTTCGACACCGAGACGACGGAGCGCAAGGAAGGATCGTTCTACGTCGGCAGCGACGGTCGCCTGATGCAGCAGCGCGGCGGGCTTGGCTCGCCGGTCGAGGGCCGCGGCAAGGGCGTGAAGGGCGGCATCCCCGCGGCGGATCAGGAGCGCATCCGCGCCCTCGTCCCAATTCGGGACTCTCTTCGCAAGGTGCTGTCCGCCGACTTGGCGAGCAACACCGCGGCGGCGACAGCGGCGCGCGCTGAACTGAACAGCAATTACGATCGCTTCGTGCAGCAGTTCGGCCCGATCAATAAGGCCGAGATCCGCTACCAGCGCCCGTCCGTGATCGAGCAGGAATCGGCGCGAGCGCAGGCGCGCGAAGAGGCGCGGCTTGCCGGCGGGTTCTTCAACGAGGGCAGCTTCACGCCGGAAGACCCGAATGCCAAGCTGGCGGAGATCGCGGCGGCGCGGCGCGCGGCGCGCGAGACGGCGGCGGCGCTCGGCCGCGAGTGGGACGAGGGCGACTTCGACCCGGCAGAGATGCCCGACAAGGTAATCGTGAAGCGCCCGAACGTGGACGCCTTCATGGACGATCAGGAAGGCTACCGCCTCCGGTCGATCGAGCATTACAACGACGATACCGGCGAGGCGCAGAAGGGCGCGATCTTCTTCCGTAACGTCGTCAGCCAAGAGACGGTGCCGGAGATCCGCTCGGCGAACGACGCGCTGCTGTACGTCCTGAATCGGACCGGCCGCCCCGACCTCAGCGAGATTGCCGATCGCGCGGGCATCTCGCGCAGTCAGGCGCTGGAGGACCTGGGCAATAGCGTGTTCCGGGTGCCAGGGCAGGGCGAGACGTACCAGACCCGCGAGCAGTACCTGTCCGGCAACGTGCGCCAGAAGTTGGACATGGCGCGCGCGGAGGCGGCACGCGACCCCGACCTGCGGCGGAACGTCGCCGCGCTGGAAGCGGTGCAGCCGGCTTTGCTGGGACCGTCCGACATCTCGGCCAATCTGGGAATGCCGTGGATCCCCGCGCCGGTGATCCAGCAGTTCGCGGAATCGCTGGGGCTGAGCAACGTCAACGCGGTCTATCGCCCGAAGCTGGCGCAGTGGTCCGTGCATGGCAACGCCTACGGCGCGGCGGCGACGACGGAATGGGGCACCGGCCGGCGCAACGCGATCGAGTTGCTGAACGATGCGCTCAACCGCCAGCAGACCAACATCTACGACACCTATCGCGACGCCGATGGCAAAGAGCAGCGCGTCATCAACCCGGTCGAGACGCAGGCCGCGCAGGACAAGGTGCGCGACATGCGCGCCAAGTTCTCGGAGTGGGTGTGGAGCGACGACAAGCGGGCTGGAGAGTTGGTAGGACTCTACAACGAGTCCTATAACAATCTTGTCGCGCCGACCTATGACGGATCGTACCTGACGACGCCGGGCATCGCGGAGTCGTGGTCATGGCGTCCGCACCAGAAGCGCGTGGTGTCGCGCATCATCCAGGCCGGCAACACGTACATGGCCCACGCGGTTGGCGCGGGGAAGACCAGCGCCATGATCGGCGCGGGCATGGAAATGCGCCGGCTCGGGCTGGTGCGCAAACCCATGTACGCGGTGCCGAACCATATGCTCGGCCAGTTCACCAAGGAGTTCTACGAGCAGTACCCGACCGCGAAGATCATGGTTGCGGACGAGCGCCAGTTCCACACGGACCGCCGTAAGCAGTTCGTTGCCAACATGGCGACCGAGGATCTGGATGCGGTCATCATCACGCATTCTGCGTTCGGCTTCATCCCGGTCAGCGATGCGTTCGCCGACCGGCTGCTGAAGAAGCAGATCGACGATTTCCGCGGCATCCTGAACGAGTTGAAGGCCGAGAAGAGCAGCGACCCGTCCAAGCGGATCACGGTCAGCCGGATCGAACAGCAGATCGAGTCGATGACGCAGAAGCTGAGCGGTCGCAAGAAGCGGGCCGATCAGGTGTTCACGTTCGAGGAAACCGGTATCGATTTCCTGTTCGTCGACGAGGCCCACCTGTTTCGCAAGCTGGACTTCGCGACCAAGATGGGGAGCGTCCGCGGCGTCGACCCCAACGGCTCGGCGATGAGTTACGACCTGTTCGCCAAGACCCGCTACCTCGAAGAGCAGAACCCCGGCCGGAGCCATGTGCTGGCGTCGGGCACGCCGGTCACGAACACGATGGCGGAGTTGTTCAGCCTCCAGCGCTATCAGCAGGCGAGCGAATTGGCGGAGCGCGGGCTGGAGCAGTTCGACGCATGGGCCGGCGCGTTCGGCGAGACGGTGACCGCGCTGGAGCAAGACCCGGCCGGCGGCTACAAGCCGCAGACCCGGTTCGCCAAGTTCGTCAACGTGCCCGAATTGTCCGCGATGGTGCGGCAGGTCATGGACGTGGTGACCAGCCGCCAGCTTGAGCAGTACGTGGTGCGGCCGAAGCTGAAGGGCGGCAGCCGCCAGATGATCGTCGCGGAGCCGACGCCGGCCTTGCAGGAATACCAGCAGACGCTCGGCGCGCGCATGAAGGCGATCGAGGCGCGCCGCGGGAAGCCGAAGAAGGGCGACGACATCCTGCTGTCCGTCATCGGCGACGGCCGCAAGGCCGCGATCGATATGCGCCTCGTCAATCCGGCGCTGCGCGAGGACGAGCAATCGAAGCTGGAGATGCTGATCGATAGCGTCTCGCGCATCGCCGAAGAGACGAAGGCCAAGCCGTTCTATCGGGCGGAAGCGGGCGGCTACGCCAGCACGCCAGCGTTCACCGGGCCGGCGACTCAGATGATCTTCTCCGATCTCGGCATCAACGGAGACTTCCAGATCCACCGCTATATCCGCCAGCGCCTGATCGCCGGCGGGCTGAAGGATTCGGAGGTGGCGATCATCTCCGATTACAAGACCAGCGTTGCACGGCAGCGCCTGTTCAACGACATGAACGAAGGCAAGGTGCGGGTGCTGATCGGCAGCGTTCCGAAGATGGGAACGGGCGTCAACGCGCAGCGCCGCCTCTATGCGATCCACAACCTCGACCCGCAGTGGTATCCCGCGAACGACGAGCAGCGGAACGGGCGCGGGCTGCGCCAGGGCAACATGAACCCCGAGATCGAGATCCGCGATTACTCGACCAAGGGCACCTACGATTCCACGATGTGGCAGATGATGGAGACGAAGGCGCGCTTCATCGACGGGTTCTTCAACGGCGACCCGTCCCTGCGATCGATGGACGATCTGGGCGAGGCCAGCCAGTACGAGCAGGCGAAGGCGCTGACGACGGCCGACCCGCGCATCCTCGAACTGACGCAGTACCGGCAGGATCTGGAGCGGGCGCAACTGCGCAAGGCCGGGTTCGAGCGCAGTGTCTTCGCGGCGGCCGAGCGGGTGCGGCTGGCAGAAGAGACGATCGAGCGTCAGAACGCGGCGATTCCCGAGATCGAGAAGGACATCGCGCAGCGCCAAGACATTAGCGGCGACAACTTCAAGGCGACCGTGGGCGGCACCGAATACACGGTCCGCGCCGAGTTCGGTCAGGCGATCCTCGACCGCATGGAAGAAATGGCCGCGAAGAAGACGACGGTACGCGACCGCAAGATCGCCGAGATCAGCGGCTTCCCGCTGACGGTCGACGTGGCCGTGTACGGCAAGGATACGTCCGTCACGCTGTACCTCAACCGCAATGGCGAGCAGCAGCAGCGCATCCGCGCGGAGACGCCGGACGGTATCCCGCAGTCGGCGGCGGCGGTGCTGCGCGGCTTCGAGAGCGACCTCGCCGACGCGCGCGGGAAGATCGAGCGGGCGAAGACCGACATCGCCGAATACACGCCGCAGACCAAGAAGGCGTTCGCGGGGCAGGCCGAGATCGACGAACTGGCGGGCAACGTCAACCGGATCGAGAGCCAGCTTACCGCGGAAGCGTCGGCGAAGAACGCGCCCTTGCCGCCGCTACCGGACGGCGCGAAGCTGTCGGTCACGGACGAGGCCGCGGGCGAAGGCGCGGACATGGATGCCGTCCGCGCGAAGCTGGCGGCTGAGGCGAAGCGGATGGGAATCAGCGGTGACCGGCTGGTGATCTCGACCGTCAACACGCTGCTGAACGACAACCGCGTCGCCGGCATGTATTTCAACGGCGTCATCTCGGTCGCGCTCGACAACGGCGCGGACCCGACCGCCACCTTCCACCATGAGTTCGTCCACGCGCTGCGCGATATGGGCCTGTTCCGCGGCGCGGAGTGGGTCACGCTGGAGAAGGCGGCACGCGCCGACGCCAAGATCATGGCGCGCGTGAAGGAGCGTTACGGCAGCCTGGACGAAGCGGGGCAGACGGAAGAGGCTGTCGCGATCATGTTCGCGCAGTGGCAGGGCAACCGCACCGGCTTCATGGGTGCAGCGCTCGGCCGCATCCGCGACTTCATCGCCGCAATCCGCCAGCTGGTGACGCGCACGCAGACGGCTGGCGACATCATGCGCCAAATTGACAGGGGCGCGATCGGCGCACGCGAGGGCGAGGCGGCCGGCGGCGCGCCGCGCGAGAGCATCATGGGCGATGCGGCTGCGCCGAACCCGGCGACCGTGAGCGAGGCGACCGAAGCGGCGAAGACGCTGGTCGGGCGACTGGGCGAGGGCGTCGACGCATGGCGCGTCCGGCTTCAAGACCGCATGTTGCCCGCGCTGCGCGCCGAGGCGGCGGTGGAGCGGGTGATCGGCCGCGAGTTGCGTGACGACGAGCGTCCGTATCTGGCGGAAGAGTTGATGACCGGCCGTGTCGGCGCGAAGATGGAACGGCTGACCGACGCGCACGTCGACCCGCTATTCGCGGCGATGGAAGCGGAGGGCGTCAGCGCCGACGAACTGGAGTCGTTCCTGTACGCCAAGCACGCGCCAGAGCGGAACGCACACGTCGCCAGCATCAACCCCGATTTCGCCGATGGCAGCGGCTCCGGTATGAGCGACATTGAAGCAGCGGCGATCCTCGCGCGCATTGATCGCGCCGGCCGCACCAACGCTTTCGAGCGGGTGGCGGACCGCGTGTACGGGATGCTGGAGTTCGCGCGCAACGAACGCCGTGAGGCTGGACTCCTAAGTGAAGAGCAGGCGGATAGCTGGGACAGTGCATACGAGTTCTACGTCCCCCTGCGCGGGTTCGCCGAACTCGACAACGCCAACGAACGCGGCAGCACGGGAGGCATGGGCCTGACGGTGCGCGGCGCGGAATCGAAGCGGGCCTTCGGTCGCCGCAGCATGGCCGACGACATCATCGCGCATTCGATCATGCAGGCGGAGGAAGCGATCGTCCGCGGCGAGAAGAACAAGGTGGCGCGCGCGTTCTACGATCTGGCGAAAGCGTCGCCGGACCCCGACTTCTGGACCGTCAACAAGGTCACCATGAAGCGGCAGATGAACCCGCTCACGGGGTTCGTGGAAAGCTACCCGGTTCGCGCGCTGGTCGGCGAGGATGCCGACTGGACGGTCAGCCTGAAGATCGAGGGCAAGGAAGCCCGCGTGACCATGAACAAGGCCAACCCGGCGGCGCGGCGGTTGGCGGAGGCAATGCGTCGACTCGACGAGCAGAAGACCAGCCAAGCGCTCGTCTTCCTGGGGAAGTGGAATCGCTTCCTGTCGTCGGTCAACACCAGCCTCAACCCCGAGTTCATCATCACGAACGCCTTCCGCGACGTGCAGACCGCGGGCGTCAATCTCGCCGGCATCGACGTGCCGGGGCTACAGCGCGGCACGCTGAAGGACTGGCGCGCGGCAATGGCGGCGGCGACCCGCGGCGCGTTCGGCAATGAGACGGGCGAGTGGGGTCGGTGGTGGCGCGAGTTCACCGACGAGGGCGGGCGCGTGTCGTACAACCAGATGCAGGATCTGGAGACGCTGCGGAAAGAGATGGAGCGGCGGTTCGATCCGAAGCGTCGACCAAACCCGACCGGCCTCAACACCGCGCCGAAGCAGCTTGCCATGATCGCGATGAGCGACATCAAGGCGGCCTATGGCTTCATCGACAAGCTGAACACCGGCGTCGAGAACGCGATCCGCCTGTCGGCGTACAAGAACGCGCGGCAGGCGGGCGTATCGGCACCACAGGCGGCGAGCATCGCCAAGAATCTGACGGTCAACTTCAACCGCCGCGGCCAGTACGGTGTGCTGATGAACGCGCTGTACCTGTTCTACAACGCCAGCATCCAGGGCACGGCGCGTATGATGGTCGCGCTCGGCAACCGCCGGGTGCAGAAGGTGGTCGGCGCGATCGTCGTGGCCGGAGCGCTTCAGGAATTGCTCAATACCATGCTGTCGCCGGACGACGACGACGGCGAGCCAGTGTACGAGAAGCTGGGCGAGTTCGAGAAGAGCCGCAACATGATCCTCATGGTCAAGGGGCCGTGGGGAGAGTACCTGAAGCTGCCGATGCCGTGGGGGTACAACGCCTTCCACACGCTGGGCCGGAGCATCGTGCGGGGGGCCAAGGGCGACCGGCCGATGACCGTCGCGACCGACGCGCTGATGGCGTTCTTCGAGGCGTTCAACCCGATCGGCTCGGGGAGCCTGCTGAACATGATCTCGCCGACGTTCGCTGATCCGGTCGTCGACCTGACGCTGAACAAGGATTACGCCGGCCGCCCGATCATGCCGAACGACACGCCCTTCGGCCCGAAGGAGCCGGACAATCAGCGCTATTGGAATAACGTCAACCCGGTCTGGAAGGGCGTCACCGATTTGCTGAACGTCGGCACCGGCGGCGACGAGGTTGTCGCGGGCGCGGTCGACGTGTCGCCCGAGACGCTGGAATATCTGTTCGGGATGGTCACCGGCGGCGCGGGCGCGTTCGTGGACCGGACTCTGGCCGCGCCGCTGAAGCTGGCAGACGGCGACCCCGAGACGGTGCTGGGCGTCAACGACATCCCGCTGGCTCGCAAGGTGATCGGCAAGAAGCCGGCATGGTACGACAAGTCCGCGTTCTATGCTCGGCTCGAAGAGGTCGAGGGCGTGGTCGACAACGCGAAAAGCTATGCGCAGCGCAGCGGCGTGGCGGCGGCGCGGGCGTATATCGCGGAAGAGAAGCCGACCGTTGGCCTGATCGGCGCGGCGAAGGCGGCGCGGAAAACCATGTCGGAGGTGCGCAAGGCGCGCAACGGGCTGGAACTGGCGAGGGATCAGAAGAAGATCGACGCCGCCACCTATGCCGAGCGTATGGCGAAGGTCACGGACGCCGAGAAGCGGACGATTACCGCGTTCAATTCGGTCTACATCAAGGCGATCAAGCAGCCCCTGCGACCGTGACCGCAGGGGCTGCCGCCCTAATCAGCTTCCGCGAAATACAACTCGCGGAAGTCGGGCATCATGTTGAACAGGCGAGTGATCTCGGGGCTATCCACCGGCTGACCGGAATCGAGCAACGTCTCCAACCTGTCCATGTCCATCTCGCGCACGGTGCGATGCGGGTACGGAAACGTACCGACCGCCGCGCGCGGCATCTCACTCACCGGACGCGGCCAGCTGCTGCATCATCGCGTCGACTTCGCGCAGCGCCGCCTCGGTGGACGGCACGATGTTGGCCGGCGGGATGTCACCGCCCGCCGCCTTCAGCGCGAAGAACCGGCCGATCCAGTGCGCCGCGATCTGGCCGAGCGCATTGCGCTGTGCCTGGGTGGTGGCGAGTTCGCGCGCGATCGCGTCGGGCGTCGGCATCGCGTCGGTGTTCGGCGCTTCGGGTGCGGGTTCGGTCATGGTCTTCTCCTTCTTGTGATAGCCGATGATTCGCGCGAGTTTCATGCCGAGGCCGTTGACCGGCTCGGCGCTCCAGTTCCACGCAAAGCCGGGTCGCGCGCTTCCGTCTTCGACCAGCACGCATTTGTCTTGATCCCAATCGATCGGCGGCAGGTCGCCGCCAGCCCACGGCTCGAACCCAGCGGCGATCGCCTTATAAGCGAAGTGGTCGGCGGGTACGCGGATCGCAAGCAAGCGTTCCCACAGTTGGTCGAACTCCGCGGGGCGACAGGCGCGCGATGACCATCCACCATCAGGCCAGAAACATTGGCAGGGGGTCTTGCTGTCGAGCCATGCGGGCCGGCCGCGCAAAGCGATCGATGGGCCCCATTTGATCTTCATGCCTTCCTCCTTCACTTCAACAACCGCCCGAGATGGGCGAGAGAACGATCGGTGGCGCAGCGCGCCAAGTTCATGAAGCCCTGAGCCGCGGCGAAATCGCCGTCGCCGAACGCCGCCAGTCCGGCTGCATCCAGCGCCTCGCGCACGATGCGCGCGCGGTTCGCTTCCTTGTTGGGTTCTTCGCTCATGATCGGTTCCTATGCCGTGCGACGTTTGCCATAGCAGCTTCGACCAAATCGACGCCACGCACGCCTTCGTATGCGCGCTCCGATCCGAGCAGATGAACACTCTCCGTACCGCGATTATGGCACAGGTGGCAGAGTCGCACGACGAACCAGTGATCGCGGCGGCCGACCTTGCCGGGGGCGTCGGACAGCAGGTGGTGAACGCACTCGCCGGGCGCGCCGCATCCTTGGCACGCCTGCGGTAGCTGATCCCAATAGCGACGCTGCTCCGCGGTCGGACCAGCCCCCGCCTTCGGCTTCTGGCGTTCGTGCTTCACGCGATCAGGCGCGGAACGGCGCGGCGTCGGGCGGCGAAGGCGCAAGGGGGTGCGTTTCATGGAAACAGATCCCCAGCCGCGGCGGCAGCGCGAGCGCGTTCTTGGATGCCTCGTCGGCGCATCGGGGCATCGTAGCGGTTGTGACAGCGCTGGCAGGCGTGGAACATGCGATCTATGCTCGTTTCCTCCAGCGGCACACCATGCTGGTGAGCGAGCGTGAGGACGACGGTAGAGCCGGTGTCAGGATGGGGCTTGCCGTTCTCTACGTTGCACCGCCCGCCGGGATGGTCTTGTCCGCATTTGCCGTCGCACTCGCAGCGGTTGCCGCCGCGCTCCCGCGCTGCTTCGACCATTGCTCGCCACACGCTGCGAGGCGGATAGCGCTTTGCGTTCTCTGGTCTGATCGGCATCAGTAATCGTCCCCATAATCCGGCTCGGGCGGGTTCTCGTAGATGTGCTGTTCCACCTTCTCGTATTCTGCTTCGAGCAAATCGACCTCGCACCGTTCGCCGTCGTCGTTCACGAACCACGCGGTATCGAGTTCGACCTCGGCGGCGTCGCCTGGGTTCCAGCATCCGCCCGCGAAATAGTCGGTGCCACCGCCGCGATAGGTGTACGGCACCTCAATTTCGAGAACGCAGGGCGCATCCTCCGGGCCGCTCTCCAGCGTCCACGATAGGTCGGGCATGTCAGCCCTCGCGCCCCGGCACGACCCACAGCGGCACGATGCCGAACAGGTACAGCCGCCAGCCGCGCAGCACCTCGCCACCGTATCCGCCGACGATTCGCCGATGCTTGACCCTGACGACCGGCTTCCACGTCAGGCGGGGTTGGTATCGCGTTCGCATTTGCCTTCCTCCTTCTGCCGCACCTCTGGCGGCCACCATTCCTTCATGCTGTCGGGAGCATGACACATCCAGCAGTCTAGGGAGGATAGCTTGCGCTCTGCGGTTTCCTCGTCACGCGCGCCGCAGCGGCACGCGAAGAAACGCCGGCCCTCCCACCATGCCGTCATAGCCGCGCGATGTCCTCGACCGCGCCGAACCAGTCTTCCCGCGTGCTGCCCTCGACCACCTTCAGGGCGACGCCGATCATGGCCGAGTAAAGCTGCTCGAACTCCATCTCGTCCATGTTGTGGAACGCCCAGCTACGCGGGATCAGGCAGACCTCGCCGGTCATGGGGTTAATCGTCTCTTCGACGAACCCCGCGCCGATCGTCATCGCCTTGCGCAGCGCCTCCTTGGACGGATATTCCGTGTGCGGGTAGACGACATCCAGCAAGATGAACGCCTTGCGGTGCTTGCGCAGGTTCCGCGGCTTCGTAACCTCGGCGCGCAGGTCGTCGCCGATCTTCCACGTCTTCGGGATCTCTGCGCCTGGGGCCGGGACGAACCCGGCCGCCGTGCGACGAAGCCATAGCGTCGCCATGTCAGAAGCTGGCGTTCGGATCGAGCGCTGCGCGGCGCTTGGTGAACGCCTCTTGGACGACGCGGAAGATCATGGCGTCCACCTTGTTGACGCCGTTGATGTACCGCTTGTTGTCGTCGCGAAGCTGATCGAGCCGGTCGTTATCCTTCGCCGTCTCGACCTCGGCGATGATGGTCCGGCCCCAATCCCCCCAGCCTTCGGGCGGTTCCTCGACGCCAGTCGCCACGTCGCGCGGCTCGTCGCGGTCACGCCGCTCGCCCCGTGCGCGGAAGTTCACGTCGCGCCCGCCGTCCTCGCCGCTGTTGTCCTCTTCGGTCGCGAGGCCCATTGCCGCAGACAGGCTGTAGCGCTTGAAGAACGACACGACCGCGCCGACCTCCGCCGGCTTGCCGCTGACGTTCGGCATCGGGACATGTCCGGTGTCGAGCCATTGGCCGCTGCTGTGGATCAGCCGCGTCACCATGTTCCCGTCCGCGATCCGCTGCGTGTACCACACCCCGTTCTTGGTCAGGGCGTCGCGGATGTTGTGAACGATGTTCGCGAGCGTGGCGTAGCTGTACGAGTATTTGCCGCTGTCCCGCGTCTTGACCTCGACCGTGCGGTTCTGGTCGACGTTCTGGATTTCCTTGTTTGCCAGCGCGAGGGCGGCGAACAGATCGGCCACCTCCGTCGACATGCTCATGTTGGTGTCGGTCATAGTCCTCGTCCCTTGTCGGCGCAGAACGTCTCGTAATGCGCGCGCGATTCGCCGGTGTAGGTCAGAGACCCGTTGCCCCGGCGATAGATGATGTGGATGGAAGGCCGGCGCTTATCGTCCGGCCCCCACATCTTATAGCGGACCAACTCGTACTGATTGGTCGGTTCCGCCAGCGTTGCTCCCCGGCTATCGAGCCATGCCATGAAGTCGGCGCGCAGCAGCTTCTTGGCGTCGTGCGGGGCCTTCATACCGGCACCTTTTCCTCTTTAATCGTGAAGCCGGGGATCGAGCCCGGCGGCTTCGGCCCAACGCGGATTATGTCGCGCGCCTCGCCAAGCATCCACTCCTTCAACGCGGCCGGGCGCATCTTGCGGAAATACTCAATCGCCGCGGCCGGGTCAGACAGTTCCGGGTGATAGACCGTCTTCATCCCGATCGCCCGCCCGCCGCCGGTGGCGTGAACCTGCGGCTTAGCCGTCTCGGCCGCGCGCGCCGTCTTGTTGACCGCCTTGGCGAAGTCCTGAAGCCGATCCGCTTCCTCGCGCTCGGCGAGGCTGGCCGATTCGGCGGCCTTCAGCGATGCCGCGCGCGCTGCTTCAGCCGCCTCCTGCGCCTTGCGCTGCGCCTCGGCCGCGATCTCGCGCTGCTGGCGATCCAGTTCCGCCAGCCACGGGGCCAGCGCCTTGTTCGCGGCGGCAATGGCGAGTTCGGTCTTGCCCTTCCCCTTCTGGATCAGGGGATTGTAGAGCGCCTGCACCGCCGCGGCGGCGTCGTCGTGCGGCTTCTTCTCGGCGACGCGCTGCGCCTCCGCCTTCTTCGCCGCCGCCTGGATGCGCCGCTTCAGTTCGGCGATCTCGGCCGCCTGCGCTTCGTTCGCGATTGGCTCGCCGTCGAGCCAGTTCCCCGCTTCGAGATACAGGTCTTCGATCTCCTGCTTCACCGCCTCGTATGGCGTCGGCTCGGGCGGGTTGTTGTGGCCGACGCCTGCCGGCGGCAGTCCATCGAGGATGTCGCCGAGCGTGCCGACGCTGGCGGGTATTTTGTCGGGCATTGCTGTCTCCTTGGGTTGCCTTCCTGCCCATAGCTATGCTCTAACGAATATCGCGTCAAGCGCCAATAATGCGTTGACGACTATCATGGGATGCGTTTAGGAATGATGCCATGAACTATGCAGCACGGGCGCGGGCCGCTCTCAAGATGACACAGGCGGAAATGGCGAACGCCCTTGGGCTGACGCAATCCTCGGTGTCGAAACTGGAAAAAGCCAACGTGTTGAGCAAGAAGGACGCGCTTGCGATCCGCGGCTTGCTTGCCGAGCGCAAGGTTCGCCCACCTATCCCGTTGTCACCCCCCGCGCAGTCCGCGCACACGCAGAAGGAAGTATGATGCGACCCGAACGAATCGACGAATCAACCGGCGAGATCCTGCCGGCGGTCGGCACTGCCGGCGATGGCTTCAAGGTGCCGATGGAAACGCGCAGCGCTGGCAACCTGATCGACCAGCTTGAGGACGGACGGTTCTCGGCGGAAGTCTATCACGAAGCGAAGCAGCTGGGGCAGTTCCTGGGCGATCGTGCGCGCATGACGGAGCGCGATGCCAAGGGCAAGCTGGTCATCGAGATCGAGATGGTCGCCGAAGCTGGCGGCGAGACGTTCAAGATGCAGCCCAAGTTCACGGTGAAAAAGCCCGTTGTGGCGCGCCAGCGGTCGACCGCATGGCAGGACGACGCCGGCAACTTCACCCGCTTCCCCCCGAATCAGATGCAGATGTTCGATGTCCGCAACGTGGCAGACGAACAGCGCGGGCCGGTCCGCAGCATCTAACCCCCCTCCGCAGTGGAGCATAGGAGAATACCATGACCGAAGAGACGAACGAAAAGACGCTGCCCGAGCCGACGAACGCCAGCACCGGGCCGGCGGTATATGCGGACCTGCGCGGCGACGCGCTGGAGAAGATGTTCGAGTTTGCCGGCGATCACATGAAGTCGTCGGTCGGTAGCATCCTCGATCCGGTGTCCGGCGCGCAGGCGTTGGTGCGGATCGCGCCGGACGGATCGATCACGCCTATCCCGGCGAGCCACTTCAACGATTACCTGATCGGCCCGCGCACCCGCGGCGGCTCGGCGAACCTGCTGTCGCTCGATAGCTTCATCGCCCACGTCAACCGCTTCAGCGACGAGGACTCGGTGGTATTCGCCGACAACAATCGCGCCAAGCCCACGCTGACGGCGGTGCTGGATTACCACCTTGGCGACAAGAAGGATGGCGGTGCGACTGTCGCGCGCGGGACGCCGCGTTATGGCCGTCATCGGTCACTCTTCTCCTTCCCGCTGTCCGACGAATGGAACGCATGGCAGGCGAAGAACCAGACTGCCATGTCGATGACCGACTTTGCGCTGTTCCTCGAAGACCATATCGTCGACGTGATGCCGCTGAACGATGTCGCGCTTAGCGAGCAGTCGCAGAAGTTCGTCGACCGCCTGGGCGGCGCTACCCGCATCGCCGACCCGGCGGCGCTGATGACGCTCGCGCAGAACTTCCAAGTCTACGAGGCGTCCAACGCCGGCCAGTCGCAGAACCTGTCCAGCGGGACCGGTTCGGCGATGTTCGAGACGATCCACATGGATGCGGCCGGGCAGCCGTTGCAGGTGCCGCAGATGTTCGTCCTCGGTATTCCCGTGTTTAAGAAGGGGCCGATCTGGCAGGTGCTGGCGCGTCTGCGTTATCGGAAGACCGGCGGCAACATCGTGTTCTTCTACGAACTGTGGCGTCTCGACCTGATCTTCGAGGCAGCGTTCAACGAAGCCGTCGAGGCCGTGGAAACGGAAACGGGCCTGCCCGTCCTGCTGGGTTCGCCGGAAGCCACGGTCTAATCATGTCGTTCAGCGTCGACCTCCCCATGCCGCCGTCCGTGAACCACTCGTACACGGTGCGGACGTTCAAGCCCAAGGGCGGCAGCGGGGAGGCGACGCCTCGGCGCGGTCGTGGGTTGAGCGAGGGTTACAAGCGTTGGCGCGATGGCGCTGGGCTGATCCTCGCCGCCGCCTACAACCGCGCCGGTCGACCGAAGATAGAAGCACCGTGGGGCTGGGAGATCCGGCTGAACCTCGACCGCAACAGCGACGTGAGCAATTACGTCAAGGCGATCGAGGATCTGCTGGTGAAGGCCAAGGTCACGCCGGGCGACAACTGGATGGATGATGGGCGCGTCGTGCGCGATCGTACCGTGCAGTTCGCGCGGGTGACCGTGTTCACACTGCCCTGAAACGCAACACGCCCGACCTTCATGGAGAAAGGCCGGGCGCGGGGTCCAAGAGGAAGGCAATCCACCGTGGAGCAAGAGACAGATAGCGGCGACCCTGAGGCGATGCAAGCGGCCTTTGTGGCGCTGGCGACGAAGGTCGCAAAAACCAAGCGGTCGTGCAACGCGCTGGACGTGCAGATCGAGATTGCGCTGTTCGAGCCGGATGAAGAGTCTGCATCGATCCGCGCCAACGCCGCTGGCACGAAGGTGATCGTCACCTCTCCAGCGGGCAAAGACACAACATACCGGGCGCGCGACTGGACAATGGACCGGGCCGTCACGCTCGCCGTGCTTCGCTCTCGCGCGCAATCCAAGGAACAGGCATCATGACCACCAAGAGCCGTCACAGCTACGTCCCGTTCTATATGTCGGATTGGATGGCCGGCACGTCGCGGATGCCGCGGCTCATCAAGGCCGTCTACTTCGACCTGTGCCTCTACACATGGGACACGGCGCGCCCGGTTCCGAAGGCGGAATTGCTCCTGATGCTGGCCGACCTGCCGGGCACCCAGGGCGACCAGATCATCGACGCGCTGGTCGAGAGCGGCAAGCTGCAACGCGACCCTGAGACGGGCGCTGTGTGGTCGCACCGCGCGCTGGCGGAGGCGGAAAAGGCGTTCGATCTGTGGCAGCGCAAGTCGAAGGGCGGGAAGTCCAAGGCCGCGATCGACGCAGAGCAGAAGGAGTCCAAGTGCACTGCTGGCATAGATCAAGAACAAGACCAAGAACAAGACCAAGAGTTTATTAGGGAGGGTTCCCCTCCCTTGTCGTCGGGCGATGAAAAATCCGACGCTGACGCCGGCAAGGGCGAGGACGGCGGCAAGGGTGACCCGCCCAAGCCCGCACGCCCATCGGCAGCGCAGTGCGCCGAGGTGATCGGTGCGTGGAACGAGATGGCGCTGGAGCATGGCCTGTTGCAGCGAGCGGCGAAGATGACGGACGCCCGGCAGGCATCCGCCCGCGCCCGGCTGGAAGAGAACACGATCGCCGAGATCCGTGAGGCTATCGCGCTAGTGCCGGAGCGCCCGTTCCTGATGGGGACGAACGACCGCGGCTGGAAGGCGGACATCGACTTCCTGCTGCGCCCGAACAGCGTTTCCAAGATCATCGAGGGCAGCGCATACATGGACCGTGGCGGCGGCAAAGGTTCCGCCTGGAGGGACATGGCATGAACCCGCAGGCGATCGGCCAGCTTGTGCTGGCACACGACTTCGCGCTCGACGCCGCGGTCGCGCAGGTGACCGCCGAGCAGGTGAATGCGGCGATTGCCAGCTACGAGGCGGCCCGCCGGCCGATGCGGGAAGCCGCGCCCAACTTCCTCGACGCCGACGTGCGCAGTGCAAACAAGGCGTTGAAGGAGATCGCGCACGCAATCCAGATGATCGGGGCGAAGATCGCGCCGACGATGGCGGGCGAGCAGGCGAAGATGTGGCGGGATTCGATCCTCGTCAGCCTATCGAAATACCCGGTCAATGCCGTGCGCGCGGCGACTGCTGAGGCGATGTGCGAGCCGTTCAAGTTCATGGGCGACGTGGACCCGAAACTGCACGCGCTGGCCGAGCGGGCGGCGGACCGGGCGCGCGACGCGCTGTGGCGGCTCAACCGGATGCGGGAAGAGATCGCGCGCGCCGCTGATCCGCTACCGGCCCTGCCCGCGCCGCCGGAGATCACGCCCGAGACGCTGGCGGCGCTGGCCCGCAGCACGCAGGGGCAGGCGATCTTGGGTTTCGGCCTGACCGCCGGGCACATCGAGCGGGAGGAATACGAGGCGGCAATGCAAAATGCGCCCGACAAAAATGAAGGGCTTGTGTCCGACGAAAATGAGGGATACACCGCATCCACGGAAGGCAAACCGGAGGATTGAAAATGACCAAGATTAGGGCCGCAGTTTCCCGCTTTTGGCGAGCGTATTGGGCGGCGGTAACCGCTCCTGAAACCGAGGCGGACCGCGCCTTCATGCAGCAGTGGTGACCCAGATGGATGATAACCGCGAATACACGCTCGAAACGCTCGGGTCTTGGGCGCACCACCCGTATCGGCTCAAGTGCCTAATGGATGGCAAAGCAGGAACGCCGAAGTTCTACGGCGACCATGCCGAGGCTGAGAAAGCCGGGCGGGCATGGGTCGCAACCGGCGTGCAGCCGGCGGATCAGCGGGATTGATTGCAACGACGGCGGGCCGTGCGCGACCCGCCCACGATGCAACCAGCATCACGGAGGAAGGCAACATGAAACTCAAGTCGATCGGCATCGCGCTCACGCCAGATTGGGCGCGCAAGACCCAGGGCGAATACACCGCCACCGCCGAGATCGAGGGCGGCGGCTACGGCGACACGATCAAGATCAAGGTCGACCCGGAACATTGTGCGCGGATCGTGCTGATCCTGGAAGAAGCGGTCGCGCAGGCGATGGCGCGCGCCGCGGCGGAGTTCCGCGAAGAGGTGCAGGCTCGCCTCGCCGGTCCCGCGATCGAGCCGGAAAAGCTGGAAGGCTGATGAACCGGCCGACCCCGCCTGACGTGCTGTTCGAGTCGTCCCTCGAAGCGCTCTTCCTCCCCTCGCCGGAACTGGCGCAGTGGGCGGACGAGACATTCATCGCCGAAGACGCGGTGATCGAGAATGACGACCACGAACATCTGCGTCAGGCGCGGATCGGCTTCGTCTGGACGAACGAAGCGAACGAACGGCGCGGTCGGCTCATCCTGGGGACGGCGCAGCTGCTGCCGCCGTCTGGTGACAAGTGGTCGGTCGGCCGCGCCGTCGCGCAGCTTCGCGAGTGGTTCGGCGACGTGCCGGACTTCATGATTACGCTCTACGCCCCGGCCGCGATCGTCATGGACGACGCCAGCTTCTTGGCGCTGGTCTATCACGAACTGATGCACTGCGCGCAGCGGCGCGACAACGAAGGGCAGCCGATGTTCAACCGCGAGACGGGCCGGCCGGTCTGGGCGATGCGGGCGCACGACATCGAGCAGTTCGTCAGCGTTGTGCGTCAGTTCGGCGCGGACGCCGCCGGGGTGCGGGCTATGATTGATGCAGCGGCCGATACGCCGCTGGCGTCGGACCAACAGATTTCGATCGCGTGCGGGACATGCGCGCGATGACACGGGAGGAAGGCATGAAGGTGCACGACAAGCTGAATTACATGGCGGCGCTGACGCTGCTGTCCTGGTGCTACGTTGGCGCGTTGGTAATCGTTTTCTGGCTGGCAGGCATGTATGACGGCCGGGCCACGATTGCCGCCCTGGCAGCGGTCACGATCTTCACCTGCTGGTATGGGGATCGCACTGCCGATAAGGATGTCGGCATCGACGAAACCGACGAGGCAGGAGCATGAAGCGGCCCGTCACGTTGACTGCGATCGAGCAGTTTTTGCGTGTGACCGGCATGGGACCGTCACGCTTTGGGCGAGCCGCCGTCAGTGACGGTAACTTCGTGACCGACCTGCGCAAAGGCGCGGAGATCGGCCCGAGACGCCAGATTCGGGTCGCCCTGTTCATCAAGGATCACGTCCGCGCCGCGCGCAAGCAGGCCGACAAGTTGGAGGATCTGTTCCAATGACCGCGCCCCCTCCCGCCCACGACGCGGCTGCTATCGCGGAGATCGCGAAGGGGCTGACGTTTATTGAGCAATGCTTCCTGCGCGAAGGGCGTGTGCGGATGTCCTATCCCTTCGAAGTCAAAGCGCGCGATCGACTCGTATCCAGAGGCTTGGTTCGCAAACGGTGGTTTGGCTACCGCTTTACCCCCCTCGGCCACGTCGTCCGCGCCTCGCTGGCACAATCCAAAGGGGAGGAGTGATGGGCGGCTTCCTCGCTCCAATTATTTCGTTCGACGCGATTGATCGTGCCGAACTGAACGAGGCTCTCACCGCGTGGGGACACAAGATGGGGCCGCTGAACCGCCCATCGTTTCGCCCCGGCATCGCGCATGGGCTGAGACACGACGGCGTTCTCGTAGCAGTCACCGCGACCGAGCAGATGATCCCGGCCGCGACGGCAGGGCTGAGCCGGGATGAAGCCTTGGAACTTGCTCGGGTTTGCGCCGTACGCCCTGACCTTTGCCGCGTGGCGGTGCGCTTGTGGCGAGAGTTCGTGTTCCCTGCTGTGTCGCGCGCTTGGGGGACGACTTGGGCTATCAGCTATCAGGACGCCGCTCTGCATACCGGCGGACTGTACCGGTTCGACGGCTGGATACCGCTCGGTCGGTCCAACTCCGGGCCAGACAGGCGGGGGCTGAACCCCGGTCGCCGCAAGGTGATCTGGGGGTGGCACGCTGACCCTGTCGTCCGCGCGGAAGCCCGCAAAAGGATCGAGCGCCCGATGCGGGACGTGCGCACGACTTGGAACAACCAATGCCTCGGAGACGCCGCATGACTATTCCTGCACATACCGCTTGGTCGGGCAAGATTGGCGTCATGGGCTGCGTGCCGCTGCCGAAGGGCGCGGACTGGCCAATGCGGCAGGCGGTCGAGGAGGCTTTTCTGAGGCTCACCGGGGTCCATTGCGAGTTCGGGTTTACAGGATGGGGCGCGCAGCTAGACGAGATCGATTACGCCGTGATCTTGGATCGTACTAGCCAGCCTATACCGCAGCGGCAGATCGCGCAGGTGGAGCACCTGTATCGGCGCGAAGGCTCCCATGCCTATTGTGTCCGCTGCGGTGCGCGCGCCGGTACGCTTGGCGGGGAAGTATCCTGCGCCGCCCGCGCAGCACGGTTCATTAAGAAGCCGACTGTGGAGGGTCAGGCGGTCGGCGAGGAACGCAACGCGCTGTCACCGGAGGAGCGTATTCGCGCAGTCACAGCGAAGATGCGCCGCTGGATGCCGAACGCCTGTGGCGATTGGGCGGACGAGATTGATGCCGCCCTTGCTGATTCGGACCAACCCGCATGACCCCTTCGACCCAAGACGCGCGGGCAACCGGGCTGGTGGAGTTGGCTGTCAGGTGTGAACAGGCGACGGGGGCTGACTTCAACCTCGACATAGACATCGGCATCGCTCTTGACCGCGCGCCCGACGCTTTCACCGCCTCCCTCGACGCCGCGATGTCGCTGGTGCCGGCCGATATGGCGTTCTTGTTGGATTGGCTCCGGTACGATGGGAAGGGCGACCGTCCCGTATACTGGGAAGCCTTCGTCCAGTTCATCGACGACGCGGTGAATAGGGGCAACTCTGAAGCAGCCACCCCCGCGCTCGCTCTCACCGCAGCCGCCCTCCGCGCCCGCGCCCTCGCCGCCTCCACCAAGGACCAACCCCATGACGCCTGAACCCGCACAGCCAGCCGAAAGCCCGGAGG
>Ga0182211_1000004_pt1 | contig 58910 bp, 92 predicted proteins | sample G5R1MG_20_FD_129660 | JGI IMG/M metagenome (GOLD analysis project Ga0182211, IMG submission 129660) | Switchgrass phyllosphere microbial communities from Michigan, USA - G5R2_MAIN_03OCT2016_LD1 MG | ecosystem: Host-associated > Plants > Phyllosphere > Phylloplane/Leaf | place: USA: Michigan... | reverse complement strand
AGAAGCGGGTGGCTGCGGCGCAGATACCGTGGTAATCATGCGGATAGGAGAGGGGGTAGGAGTGGTAAGACTGGTGAGCCGCGATTGGTAGAGATTTATCCCGTAGCTGCGATTGCCCGCATTCTGAAAAGTCAGCTGTGCGTAAGCCGGCGCGAATACGTTCGCATCCGGGTCGGCCGGGCCATCGGCGTAGTGGCGCGGGAAGTCGGCGTACTCCACGTAAGGCCGCCCGTCGTCGCCCACGCCGAACTTGGCCGGGCTTGGGTTGTAGCCGTAGGGCCGCCAGGCCTCGGTGCTGCGCGTGCCCACCACCTCGCCGTTGTGCAGCAGCGGGCAGTTTTCGTTCGTGATTTCGCGCCGGCCGGTGGTAGAAATCAGCCGGTCATTTTCGTCGTAGTACTCAACGTTGGCCAGCTCACCCGGCTGTTGCGGGAAGGCGTTGCGGGTGAAGCGCAGCACCAGGCTGTGCTCCCACGGGCCGGTTGGCACATTGAGCGGAATCCGCACGGTGCCGCTGGGTAGCGAGCCATCGAAGTCTGCCAGCAGGTCGGTGCCATCGGTTTCGAGGCGGCCGGTGCTGAGTTGGAGGCCGGGGCTGTCGGCGGGGGCAATGACAAGGCCAGCCTCACCGTCTTCGACGGGGGCGTATTTGGGCAAGTCGGCCAGCGGGTCGGTGCTGGCGTCAACCGGGGGCGTGTACTCAACCAGGGGCAGGCGCTCGAAGCGGATAGTATCAAAGCCGCGATAGCGCATCACGATGGGCCCGCCGCCGCCGCCTTCGCCCGTGCTGAAGTGAAGAACCACGTTGCCGTGCTGCACGAAGTCGCCCCGGGTGGAGTTGGTCGCGTAGCCGCCCGGGGCCGGGCCAAATGGGTTGTCGGCACGGTTGGCGCGCACCCACTCACCCCGCATCAGGCCCAGGTCGCTGTAATACTTCCAATCAAACGTGGCTTTGCCCTTCCAAAACTCATTATTAGCACCTAGGAAAAATGTGCTTCCTATGGCATAAGAGTAGCTGCCTCCAACCCGCACGCCGTTGGAGTCTTCAAACTTGTCAACTGGCAGATTGCCTTCGTAGTAGTCGCGCTTGGTGGAAGGCAGGAATTGGCTCAGAAAATCCGAGCCGCCTTCTTCTATAATGCCGCCGTGATTGCCCGTGCCCCGCGCACCAGTGCCCCCGGGCTGGCCGTTATAGCTTACATCGATGTTGTAGGTAATATAGCGCCCGTTCTCGCTGCGGCTGCTACGGGTGGGCACTACCCCTGCACTAATGGGGTCACTTACCAGTAGTGGGAGTGTGCGCCAAACCTCTTGGCGCGGCCCCCATTGCGGCAAGCCATCTGCATCGTCTTCGATGGCCGGCTGGGTGTAGCGCGTGAGCACCGCGCCCAGCTCGCCACGCCCCACTACTTCCCCGTCCTTCACGGATTCGTAGGTAGTGAGGCTGAAATCCGGCTCCAGTACCGTGCCGATAGGAAACTTGCGGTCGGTGTAGTAGATGACGCGCAGGTCAGTTTTCTCCACCAATACCAAATGGAAGTCCACCGGCGCAGTGGGGTCGGCGGGGCGCTGGTGCTGCTGGAAGGCGAACGTGCGCCCGCTCGATGCCTTTTTAGTCGGCATCGCCAGGCGGTTGTACTTGTCATCGTACTCTGCCCGCCAGCATAGGCTATAGTTGTGCGTGAGCCGGTATGCCCCGTTGCCGGGCGTGATATCCTGCGCGGCAATAAGGTCTAGGTCAACCTCCCACTGCTTGTAATTCACCAGCAGCTTGCCCTTGCCGTTCACCACGTCGTTCGCTACGAGGCCCAAGGCATAGTGATAGCCTTCCCAGCTAACTACCGTTACTACCTCACCCGTCTCGATATTTACCAGCTGGTAGCGGCCGTTGCCGATATCTGCCAGCCAGACGTGCTTGTCATCGTGGAACGAGGCAAAGGCAGTGGTATCGGCCGAAGGCGAGGTAAATTCTTTGGTGTTGATGAGGCAGTACTTATCATCGTACACCCGCGCATCTACCCCGTAATCCTCCTGCCGGCCCCGCGCCCACAACTGCTGGCCGGTGGCGACGTCGAACAGGTAGAAGCGGTGCGTGGCCGTGCTGCGGGTGTCGTTCAAGCGGTTGCCATCGGTTACGAGCAGCTTGCTACCATCAGGCGACACGCGCACCTTCACGGGCTCGGTCAGGCCGGCCGGTGGGGTAATGTCCAGCATCTGCAAGCTGCCATCGTCACCTAGCGAATAGGTGCCGACCGTCGTGCCAGTAGTAATGGTCAGGGTGCTGTCGGACGTAAACGCCAGCGTGTGCGGGTCGCTTAGCTCGTGCGTGGCTACCAGTTCGTTCGTGGTTTTGCGCCACACTTCCGCCCGGTTCAGGCCGGCGCGTAGCACAACCAGAAACTGGCTGTTCACGGCGTGGTCTGAGATAACCTCGGCTTTATTCCACGGGATATGCCCGGGCTGGCCGGGACTCAGCACTTCCGGGCTGTCGAGCAGGGCCAGCGCGTAGTACGTGATGCCCTCGGTGCCCGAAGGGATGGCCACCGAGCCCGGCACCTGCACGTCCAAGTCGCCCGTATCGGTGGCGCTGGGGCGAATGACAAGGACAAAACAGCGGAAGATGTCTGCCTTGCGCTGGTCGTTGTAGTCGATTTTTACGCCCGAAACCCAGATGTCCTGCCCGTCCGTTGCCAGCCTGTACGCGCCGAAGGTATCCTGCTTGTGAATCTGAATGTGCTCATTGAGGCGGTCAACGTGCGCCTTGTCAATGTTGGATTCCTCCCCCTCACCGTATCCAAATACGCGCCAGACGTAGTTGTCCAGCCGCAACATGTCGGTGATGTTGTGGCTGTTGTTCTGCACCTTTGCGCCTGTCCGCGCCGTGCTGGTGTTATTGATGGTGCCAGCCCAACTCGGCTCAATATTGTTGAGTTCGCGGATAATCTCCAGCCCGGCAGTGTCTGCTACCAGGTTGCCGTTATCATCCAACTGGTCAGGCCACACAATCGGCTCATCGCCGGATTTGGGCTTAATCGAGTAGAGCGAGCGCACGATTGCGTTTCCGCGCACGACGGCCGCGCTTTCTACGCCCGCCTCGGGGCGGTCGGGAAACGCAGCAAAGGCGGTAGGGGTCGTACTCATGGGGCCACAACCACGCGAATAGTGGCGTTCGGGGTGGTAGCCGGCCCCAGCCAAACATCAACGGTGCCGTTTACCGGGTCTACCTCCCCGTACTGCTTCACCCACAAGCCCCGTAGCTCTTCCGTGTCTACCATGCCCGCGGCTACATCCACCCGGACCAGCTGGTATACATCGTTGTCATCGAGTACCCACCCTGTTCGGGCGTAGGAGGTAGCGGTAAGGCCATCTACATGCACGGTGGCTGAGAGGGTGCCGTTGTTCCAGTTGCCGCTTATGAGGTAGCGCAGGCCGGGTATTACCTGTGGATTGGGGTGTTGGGCGTTGGGGCGGGCCTGGGCAGCGGTGAGGGAGAGGGCTTCGGAGAGGGCGGGGGTGCCGCCGGGGGTGCCACCGAAATAAGCGGCCAGTTGCTCCGTAGTAATCTGCCGATTTTCGTAGTCGCCATTGCCAACTGGCACCTCTACCTCGTGCAGGCCGCCCGGCAGCTCGGTGGCGGGCGTTACGACAGGCGGCAGGCTGCTAATGGTGTAGCCTGGGATGGTGCTGGTCTGCGGTGGTAGAAGAGCCATGCCCCGAAATTCCGGCCCCAACCTACCCAGGCGGGAGCTACCAGCCGACAACCGCGCTACAACTCCCGTAGCGCCTTACTGCTGCACCACCCGCACCCCGCCGCCGTGAACTGTGCGGGCGTAGCGGGCGTACTGACCGGGCAGGTACGGGTAGGAGTTATGAAGCGCCCGGGCCCCGGTCGGCAGTAGCATAAACGGATTGAGCGCGCCTTGCCCCCTGCCGATTTCCACGAGCGAAACGGAGGCCGTGGCCGCTTTCATGTCCCAAGGCGAAACCGCAATTACCAGGAAGCGCCGCCCCGCCAAGCGGCCATCATAGGGCGCATCAAGGGTATCGAGCAGGCGCGGGGGTAGCTTGTTTTCGTAGTGCAAATCCCCCACCACCAGGCGCGAGGGGTTGGCGCGCAGGGCTATGCCATCGAGCACGTTGCTTTCAAACAGCGGCGAAGGCAGCAAGTCTACGCTGCGGGCCCAACTGGTCGGAATGGTGCCATCTACCAGCCCGGTTGCTTTGGCGAAGGCGTAGAGGTTGCCGCTGAACAAGCCGGCCTGCCGGGGCGGGTCGGCGTGGAACACCTCCAGCTCTTCGGTTGGCCGGATGTTGCCGGCCGGGCCATCGGCGCGGAAGTAGTCTTCCCCTTCCCAGGTGGCATTTTGCGGCGTAAGCTGCACGCCTACTTCGCTCAGGTAGAAACTCCCCAGCGCGGCGTTGGTGGCCGTCAGCTCCGCGAAGTACTCCGGCCAGATGCCGGCCGCGAACACGCCGCTGGCCTGCGCGATGGTGGTATCCTTACGCGCCACGAACAGCCGGTCGGTGCCGGTGCCGAAATCGTACTTCAGCGTCTCCCCCTTTTTGAAAATCTGCGTGCCGGGCACAAGCAGCCGCGGCGAATTGGTCAGCAACTGCGTGTTTGCGGAATACCAGGTGTAAAGCCGCATCTCGGCCGCTACGGTGCCGCTAGGGAGCGGGGATAAGGGCGCGCTGGCTGTTATATCCTTGTCTTCCTCGCCCTTGCCGAGCGCGAATTCCACGAACTGCACCCCGGCCCCCCGGCCATCCACCACTACTTCGTACCCTAAAATCGCCTTTTGGCCGTTGGTCGGGGCTATGACGGTTTGCCCGTCCCCATCCACGTAGTATTCAGCCGGCACGAAATTGCCCTTGACTTGCAGCGTAGCGGGCACCGCTTCCAACCCAGCAGCCAGGGGCAGGGGCGGGCCTAATAGCACGGGCGTGGCTTGGTAGGACGAGCCCGTCAGGCTACGGGGCCAACGGGTGGTATAATCCTTGCCTTTCGCCCCGGACGAAACCAGCGTGAGCGGGAACGGCTGGCCCACGACCGGCCGCCAGCCGCTAACCGGCCGTAGCGTACCAGTTCCATTACCCAGCCAGGCGTAGCGGTCGGAAAAGGCCTTCCCCGGCACGTAGGCGTTTTCGAGCCAGCCGGTATCGGTTTTGCCCGTGAGTGACTTCCACCCGGCCCGCACGTTCTTGTATTGGCTGGCATTGAGCCAGTAGAGACGCTTGAAGCCCGGTGGCTCAATGGCTGCCAGCGGGGCGGGCGCGATGCGGGCGGGCAACGGCGTGCCAGCCGGCTTGTAGCGGCGGCCGGGGGCGCGGCGGGAAGCTTCGAGCGCGCTGCGGATTTGCCAGGTGCCTTCCCGTTGCACTAGGGTGCCGCCTAGCAGCTGTACCACGCTGTCGAGTACCTGGCGCTGGTCAATTGGCTCGTTACTATCTTCTTTCCAATAACCAGTCCGGTTGGTGGTGGCCGATAGCTCCGGTGCCTCCGTCGAATCCATCGAAAGCTCGCGCCGGTTCACAAATATTTGCAAACCAAGTGCTACGTCCGTGCGGCTCAGGCAGTGCAGGATGGTGTAGAGCACCTGCCGGTGGCCTATCAGGCGCTGGCCCTCGTGGCCGGTCATGAACGTGTCCTTCAGCGCAGCCAGGCCATCGGTGGCCGTCAAGCTCACCGCCTGGGGGCCGGACAGCAGCGGTGCGTCGTAGGAGTCAGGCCGCACGAAGCCCCGCCACTCCAACAGGTTGTTGTAGTAGATATCCGCCCGCAAAAAGCGGTCGGTGAACGAGCTGGTAATGACTGGCTCGAACAAATCGGTATCCACCAGGAAATTCAGCTTTACTTCCGAGCCGATGACTGGCGGAATGTCACCCTGGCCGCCAAGCGCGCTGTTCAGGCCATCCGAGCTGTATTCGACCGGCGTGCCGGCCAGGCATAAATCATCCGCCGCGCCGGTGTAGCCTCGCTGCCACAGCTCCAGCCGCAGGGGGGTGCTATACAGGTCGTCGTAGTCCAACTGCCAGCGCTTGCCGTAACGGTTTTGCAGCAGCACTGGCACTACCAGCACCTTGCCTTGCGTGTCTGTTATGGTTACGTCGTAGCTGCCGGCCGCCAGCCCGTCGAACAGGCCCGTGGCGTTCGTGACGGATGGAATAGGCGAGCCTGCCACGGTGCCGGTCAGCACGTAGGCCAGGGGGCCGTGCGAATAAGTCATTTCCACTACGATGCCGCCGTTTTGTTCGGCCGGCGTGTCGGGGTGGAAGTAAATGAGGTTGTGCAGGCTCAGGCGGCTATCCTGCGCGGTGGGGGTGTCTTCAAAGTAAATGAAGTCATTCACCGTGAAATTGCCGCTAGGCGTCGTGCCCTTGGCATAGGCCCGCCGCCAGGTTGCGCCATTGTTGACGAGGTAGCCGTCAATGAGCGTCCCAGCCGGGGCAGTGTAGGTGCTCGGGGCCTTGCCGTTGTAGTTGTAGAGCACCAGCCCCAGGGCGTTGTAGCTCCATTGAATGGTGGCCGTCACAACTGCCGTGGCATTCTCGTAGAGCAAGGTAGCCCGGCCCTTCCCCGAGTCCACGCCCACCGTCAGCGTATCCACGTCCGTACGATTGAGCGCGTCCGTTACGACTACCCCGTACTGGCCATCGGGCAGGTTGTAAAACCGCTGCGGGAATAGCTCCGAGACGCTGGTTGCCGTCCGGGAGTAGCCAGCGGCGGCGCCCGTCGAGCCCGTCAGGGTAATGCGGTAGGGCGGCTGGCCGTACTGCCCGGTAATATCCACGCACGCATCCGAAGCGCCCGACGCGCTGACGTAGGCCGGCAGCAAGCCCAGTTTGACGTTGAGGTTGTTGAGAATGACACCCGCCGTTTTCCGGGTGTACCAGCTGCCGTTGCCGTCGTAGTAGACGGTCATCGTTTTCCCCGGCGCGTAGGCGAACTGCGAAAACGAGGCGTCTTTCACCATCTCGAAGCGCGGCGTGTTGGTCTGCGCGTCGGCCTGGGTGGTGTAGGGCTTGCGGTCTACGTCGTCGTAGAACTCGGAAACTTTGGTAAACGGGGCCACCGCGCCAGCGGCGTTGGTAATGAATTGCTCACGGAGAAGAATGAGGGCCACGCCTCAAATTTGGCCGCTTTAGGGAGGTAGGCAGGGGGCGCGGGCCGACAACCGCGCTACAACTCCCGTAGGGTTTGCGGCGAGAGTGCTATATTGCTAGCTCACTTACCCTTCATCTCTATGCGCAAACTTTTTCTTGCCCTGACTATTACCGCACTCTCCGCCTGCGGCACCGGGGGCGACCCAAGCCCTTCAACTAGTAAATGCGGGTGCAGTAAGTACAATAAATCTGATTGTGGCCTGAATGGCTGCACGTGGACAACTGGTAAAGGCTGCGGCTGTTAATATTCAAAGCCCCGACTCGCATTGAGTCGGGGCTTTTTCGTAGCTTGGAGGCATGAAAACGCTACTACTGGCTGGGTTGCTACTTTCTGGGTCACCAAGTATCGCGCAGAAAGCTTATGAGGGACCTGAATTATCCGTTCCGCCCAAGCGGGCAGGCTCAATAATTATACACACAACCGATAGCGCCAACATTGCTTATAAAAAAGCAGGGGCTGGCCTATTGGCCGCAGGATGCGCTATAAATAAGTCTGATAAAGAACTGCTATTTGTGAGCAGTATGCCCAAGCCACTAAAAAATGGGGTTTATCTGACTTGTCAGTTTTCTATCGTGCCAACCGCCGCTGGTAGCGATATTACTTATCGCGGCACTTTTACTTGGAACTCAGCCGTGACACAAATGGCAAATATTCAGGACAGAATATTGCCTGTCCTCTATCCTGGCCAAAGCAGCGGGCCTGTAGGCATAGCCTGGTCTGAATTACAGTCTATTGCCACGAAATCCTTTGCAGGGTGTAATATTGGCTACAAATAGCCTTATAGAGTGCGCTCGCTACGATATTGCTGGCTTCGAAGCACAGCCACTAAGTCTTGGCCGCGGCCCTTTATTTCTCCAGTGACTACAATCTGCAATTTTTGCTGATTTAAGCCAGTCGTGCTGTTATAATTTGTTTGAGGCTGAGAAGCTAGCGAGCTTCCCGCACCCCCTCGAAGAGAAGCTGCGCCTGCACGCGCCACGCCACTAGCTATAAGTAGGCCGGTGCCCGCTGCGATTTTCAACGCTCCAAGCGTTTGCCCGCCTGGGAGAAGCACCTCTGCAAGGCCGTCTGCTATTAACAATTTGCCCTTTTTCGAGGCATAATCAGCTAGCACGTCAATTAATCCGCTGAGTGCGGCGGCCAGCACATCCGAGCCATTGCCTAAAGCACCACCAATGCTATCACCCAAAGAGCCAAAGCCATTAGACAGCGTATCAGTAAGCAGTTTTGCATTATCCGATTCTGTTTGATAAGCGCGCAGGTCTTTGGTCGCCTTTTGAACCTCTGGGCTTAGTGGTCCATAGCCCCGCTCGCGCAAGTCCTGCAAATATTCGCGTGCAGCCTGCACCTTTGCATTCCCGGCATCAAAGCCATTGAATAGCGCACCCAAAGTACCACCAAATGACAAAGCAACTTGGTTTGTGTCGCGTATGGCTTTGCCATACTTGGCAAGTGGCTCTCCGAGCCCTGCCGTATTGAATCCTACAGCCTTCGCCGCATCCAGCAGCCCATCGGCTAATGTGCCTTTGAAGCTAGGATTAATAATCGGTTTTATTTCAAGGTGCAATGGCAACTCAATCGGCTTATTGGCATACTCCCCTAATAGCCGAGCCACATCTTTAGGTAGTGTGTCGCCTATCGTAGTGGGCAGCAGCCCGGTAAGCTTCGCCTGGGTACTACCTATCCCCCCAACCGCGCCTTTCAATTTATCCGCTGCTTGGCTTGTGCGCACTAAGTCACCAGCGAAGCCCTGAAATGCTTTGGAGCTTGTGCTAACGCCGTTATCCACTAGCATTTTAAGCCCCTGGGTTAACGCCGCGCTGCGGCGGTCAAGCACCTCAATCTGGCTAGGTGCGTCGCCTAGTAACTTATCTAGCGCGGTCAGGCGGCTAAGCTCAAGCCGCAATTTTGCGATTGCATCAAAAGCCTTTTGTCCTGCCTTATCTACCCCCTCAAGCTCGGCTATTTGTTTCTTATAGCTATCAATCAGCTTATTGTCTGCAAAAACAGCCTTCCTAGTCGTTTCTAACTCGCGTTGGTCGGTAACATCTTTTAGCTTAATGCGTAGCGCCTCAAGCAAACCAAGCTGCACTGTAGCGCCTCCGTTTTGGGCGTAGAAGTTGGCCTGAAACTTTTTATAAGTCTCATTAAATAAGGTATAATCCTTATTTGTGCCATTCACTGTACCACCTAGCTGAGCTACTATTTTTTGCTGTGCGGATAGAGACGCGCTTACGCTTTCGAGTTGGCCCCGAAACTCGATAAGCTCTTTTGTACCTGGCGCATACCCCGTTTTATCGTCAGCATTATACCTGAACTGTCCAGTGGCATTGAACCCGTCCCGAATCCGAATAAGGTTCGCATATTGCTTTTCAAGGTCGGCTAGCTTTTGCTGCTGCGCCGGTAGGCTTTTTAGAGCAATGGCCTTTTCAAGCCCCTGGTTAGCTGCAATTAGCTCACGCGCCTTGCCCGTTGCCAGCCCCAAATAGTTGCCGTAGTTATCTAACCCTTGCCCAGCGGCAGGCATAGCGGCCGTTACCTTTTCGATGATGGCCTTTAATTCGGCTTGCTCGGCAGTGGTGAGGATAGATTTTGCCCGCAGTTGGTCGTAGCGGCCAAGCAGTGGGCTAACTTCCGACGTTAGCTTGCGCGTTGCCTCTGCTTGCTCTAAATAGCTATCGTAGGCCCGGCTATTAGCTGTTGCCACGTAGTAGGTGCCTGCTGCCAGTGCGGCCAGCGCGGCCACTGCTAACCCAACGGGGCCTGTTGCCAATGTTAGGCCCGCCCCCAATACCTCTAACGCGCCGCCTAACGCCTCAAAACCAGCAATTACGGCGGGCAGGGCAGCCCCAATACTCCCCACGGCGATAAGTATAGGGCCAGCGGCGGCGGCGATACCAGCAAAACCAAAAATCAGCTTTTGGGTCCCAGGGTCGAGCGCGGCGAATTTATCCGCCAGCCCTTCGATGAACTCGCCTGCTCGGTTGGCAACGCCTGAGAGGTCAAATAGCTTGTCGGCGATGAGACCGACCTTAGAGCCGGCCAACGTCAAACTGTCACTGATATTCTCGCCCGCGATAGCCAGCCCGCCAGTTACTTTCGGTAGCTTGGCTAGCTCATCGGTCAGTGTAGCGATAAAGTCGGTGCTGCTTTTGCCCTGAGCCTGCAGCGACTTGCTGATGGTTTCGCTGTCTACTGTGTCGTAAAGCTTGCGCAAGGCTGTGGCTACGCTTGGTGCGGCCTCAATAATGGGTCGTAAATCCTGCGCCAACACCTTGCCCTTGGCCGACAGCTGGCCTAGCTGCACTGTCACTCGGTCTAATTCGCTTTTGCCGCCTCCAGTGGTGGCAATGGCGTTGCCGAACGCAAGCAGCGCCCGCTTTGAGAGGTCTGCGCTGAGCCCCACGGCGCGCAGCCGTATATCGCCCTGAATGGCTTCTGTAAAGCCTAAGCCTGGCAACTTGGCTACTTCCCGGAGTTCTTTTAGGCGATTCTGTGTGTCAGCGGCGGCCTGTGCAATGCCTTGCAATCCGGTTACGCCCTGCTCGCCTAACTGCTGCTGCGTAACGGCTTGCAGGCCCCGGGTGAGGCTATCGACTTTAGCGGCGGCAATAATTGCCCCGGTAGCAAGGCCGGCTAATGGCAGAGTTACGTAAGTAGTAAGATTGCCGCCTGCCGTTTTCAGACCTTCCCCCAAGCGGCCAATGCCTTCATTTAGCGGCTTTACGGCCCTGTCAAAGGCTGCGAACGATGAAACCAGCCCGCCGTTGATGCTGGTGCTTGCTCGGCTGGCTACGTCACTCAGATTGCCAAGGCTGCCGCCGACATTGCCAGCAGCTTCAGCAGCTAGCTGGCTGGCAGAAACAAACTTGCCATAACCATCACGGATGCGGCCGCTAGCATCCGTAATCCGTTGGGCTGATTTGTCAACCGCTGTACCGATTTGCCCCATTGAGGCAGAAGCGCCGTTGGCAGCGCTAGCGGCGGCCGTTTCAATGCCCCCAATAGCCGCCACGGCCCGATTAAAGCCGGCTTCGTTTACCTCGGCCCCAATAAGTACGGCCAAGTCGCCGAGCGTGGTAGACATAGGAGTTAGTCGGTTGGCGCAGCCCAGCGAAGGCCAGCGCGCGTGGCGTGATTTTTAATGCGCTCCCAGAAGCTAACAGGGGGTGGGGGTGGCGGGGGCGGGTCAATTAGCGGTAGGCTGCGGTACTCCGCTTCCGTTTTGCCCTTGGGCGTAGTGGCAAAGCCTTGCATGGCGTTGTAGACCTGCGTGGCCACCATCCGGTGCCCGGCTAGTGCCTGCTGCTCTTGGTAGCGGTGGTGGTAAAGCAAATCGTCATAGTCTGGCCAAGCCAGCCGCCAGAACTCATCTGGCAGCAAGCCAAGCACCGCTACGGCTTCATGCAGCGTGGCGGCCCAACTTATGCCGTAGGAATCTCGCCCCGGCTCGCGCTCATCACTGTCGCTGTCGGGGCTAGGGCGTTTCCCGCCCGCTTCGCTTGGCGGTCAAGCTTTTGCGTTAGCATTGCGTAGTGAACGGCGAAGGGCTTCGCTGCCTCTTGCAACGCCAACTCATCTTCCCCATTTTCGGCGTCGTCAATCCACCCCATTACATCCTCCACCGTGAAATCAACCGGCCGCTTAAGGCGGCGTACGCCAGCGGCTAGCGCAGAATAGAGAAAGTGGGCGTTTTCGGTGGGCGTGAGCGCCTTGCGTCCAGCGGGCTCAAATAGCTCGTTCTTTTCGCGGGCTTGCTGGGCATAGAATTGGTTTACCCCAATCTGCGTGAACAGTTGGTGGTAATCCTGCAAATCAAATCCAGCTGGAGCCAGTTCGCAGAAGATTGCTGTTTGCAGGGTGCCGATATGGAAGGGCCGAATGGCCCCTCCAATCTGCATAGTTTGCTCACCCGTGATGATGTTGCTCATTACTAGGCGGGAATGGGCAGCACATCGGCTGCTTGCAGCGTGTACTTTTCGAGCGGGCCATTGCCGGTCAGGTCAGCCGACCACGTAACGTTGCCAGTGTCGGGCTTGCTGAGCGTCCAGTTGCTGACGAATGCCTTGCCCTTATAGCGGACGCTGCCAGTGGTATTTAGGCCGTACTCAATGTCGATTTCCGAGCCCGAATCAATAGCATCGAACACATCATCGCCACTCACGTTGAGCGGTGCGCTGGTCGAGTCAAACTCACGGTAAATGGCGCTCACGTTGGCAGTCCAGCTTTTGATGCCAGCAGAGCCCTGCGACCAACCGCCTGATGCGGTGCAGGTAGCGGCATCAATAGCTTGGGTTACAGTAAGGGTGGTGGCCTGAGCGCAGCCAATCACGATGCCGTTGAAGGCAAAAATTACGTCCTTCGCGTTTACAATGGAAGTCATTGGCGTAAGAAATTAGAAGTTTAAAATCAGTGAATAGCCCGCAACCGCTGGGCATTGATAGCCCGCAGCGCACTCCCACCCGATACTGCCCCGTGGTAGTACACATCCCATCGGAAGCGAATAAGCCGCCGCACGGCCGCCAATTTCCCATCGGTTTCATCGAGTGTCTGAAGGCTGGGCTCGAAGGTGGCCGGGCCGCAATCGAAGCCGGGCAGCAAAAGCCGCTGGTCTTCGAGGCGGTCGGTAATCTGGTCTAGCAGTTCGTCGCTGGGCTCGCTACTGACAAAGCCGGGTTGGAACTGCGTGATGATGTCGATAAGCGCCGTGCAGCTCCAACCCCGGCAGCCAACCGAGCCGGGCAGCTTGCTATGGGTAGGCTGCTGCAACAGCACGTAGTGGCCAGCCTCGGGCTTCGGCAGGTGCTCAAATACCGGTACATCCACGCCGGCCACAGTCAGCGCGGGGCTGGCCAGGCGGGTGTAGAGGGCGGGGGAGAGGTATTTGAGCGGGTTCACTAAAACAGTTTTAGATTACGTTTCATATTCGCCAGGAAGGCCGCCCGGTTCTTTTCATAAGCCGGGAACAAGAAGGGTTGCGCCCGGTGCCGCCTCGTCCCAAATTCTTGCGCGGGGGCGTAGCTCACGTTTGTATAAACCACTGCCGAGAGCCCGTTGGGGGCTATTTCGGCATGTATTGAGGCCCGCAGCCGGCCGGTATCAACCGGCGCAAGCAGCTTGGCATCCGTTTCAATCAGCAGCGCGGTTTCAGCTATCGTTTGTTGCACGCCAGCCCTTACCCGAGGAATCAGCAGTTTGGCCTTATCGAGCAGGTTATTGATTCCTCTCAACTCAACACTGACACTATTTGCCACTGCTGAAGCAGGTTAGCTTGTGAAATTCGTTGCTGGTGTCGCTCTGCACGCGCTGAATGTTGAATGTGTCCGCTTTCCACCGCACCTTCTGGCCGACTGCCACCGGATGGTGGCGTATCGTGATTTCGTAGGCCGTGGGGTTGTTGGTCTGGCCTAATTCGAGCAGTTCACGCCCGGATAGCGGCCGGACTTTCGCCCACAACTTGGTTTCGGTGTCGGCTTGCGTGCTGGGCTTTTGGCCGCCGCGCCCGTCCGAGACGGCTTTGCCAGGCGTGAGCAGCGTAATGCGCTGGTCGAGGTCGCCGGAATTGAGGCGGCCCATTACTCCCCGAGCACGGTTACCCGCGCCTCAGCTAGCGTGACCTTCCAACTCACCGGCAGCTCGCTAATGACCGCCACGCCGGATACCGTCGTTTCCCGGTTTCGGTACCATTCGCCCGCAATCTCCAAAATGGCCCGTTTGACCATATTCGCATACTGCGTATCCCCTGTCGTATCCGCTACGACCGTGAAGGTCTGCTGCATCGCCACGCCCCAGGGCATCTGCCGGTTGGTGCTGATACCCTTGCGGTATTCCTCGAAGTCAAAAGCCGCCAGCGTCGCCAGCGAAGCAAAGAACCCGCTCACACTTACCGCCGTAGCCCCCGAAGGGAGCAGATACCCTTCGCCTAGCTCGTAGGTAAGGGCCAGTTGCTGCGCTCCGTAGTAGCGTCCGGTATAGGCTTCCACCTTTTCGCGGGCGCCACTCAGGTACAGTTGCAGCAGGTCCAATTCTGCCCACAGCGCCGGGTCGGCGTTGGTGGGCATGGTGTTTGGGGTGGCTACATGGGCCGCTACCAGCGTCGCGTCAATATCGGCCCGCACATGCGCTACTAGCAAGCCCAATTTAACGGGCTCACTGGCAGGGGAGGGGGGCGTTATGACACGGGCGGTGGGCATGGGCTACTTGGTTTCGGACGGGCCGGTGGGCTTGGTATCGCGGGCGGTTCCCTTCTTATCTTCTTTCAGGGTGTCGCGGGTAAGCGGCTTTGCGGCACCCGGCTTCGGGTCGGGCGGCAGTGCCTCAGCATCAGCGGCGGCCTCTTTTGCCAACTCCTTGCTGATATACTGGCGGCCTTGCGCATCGCTCATTTCGACTACTTGGCCTGCGCGGCCCACCCCGTTATGCGGAGTGAGCACGTCTTTTAGCAGTTCAACTTTCATCGCTTAGGAGGCTAGGTCGGTTTTAGCTGTAGCGAAATTGCCATACACGAACGCATCGGGGCGGTACACCGCGAAGGCGTGGCGCTCTTCCACGCGAATCGTGATGAGGTTGCGCACCACGTTGTCGCGGTCTTGGTCGAACATTTCGATTTCCAGGCCTTGGCGCTGGAACAACTGGCAGCCCAAGGCCATATCGCCAGTCAGGAAGTTGCCTTTCAGCTGCGCCAGCGTCGAGGTGGCGTAGCGCACCGAGCCGATGTAGCCATCGCGCATTTCGGGGAACAGGTAGCGGTTCTGGCTGTCCTTGGCGTGCAGCATCAGGTACTCATCCACCGGGTGAATCACAATGCCCGTGGGGAAGTACTCGGCAATCTGCGCTTGCAGAATGGCCGCGCCTAACACGTCGTAGTTGTTCGGGGCTGCTACAATGAGCGTCGGGTCGGCAGCGAATGGTGAGGCCACGGTGGCCAGGCCGGTGAGCTGGCCGTTGGTGCCCGAGCCGTAAATCACATTCAGTTCTTTCACTAGACGCATTTTCTGCGGAGCACGCGCCGAAATGTAGCCAACTAGCGCGGGCAAATCGTCCAGCAGCTGCTTGGCAATGCGCATGGTGGTGGCCAGCGTCTCCACGGGGGCCGTGATTTGCTGGAGCGCCAAGTCGTCTTCAGGCTTCAGCGCGCCCTCTGCCACGTAGGCAGCGTTCGAGTTGTACGACGATTCACGCAGGTACGTAATCGCGTTGCTGCTGGTGGGGGCCACCGGAATCATGTCCAGCAGCGTGGTGCGCCGCAGATTGGAGGCAATGATGCCGGGGACGTATTGCGGCTGGATGGTGGTGCCGGGGGCTACGCCCGTGGTCAGCATGGTGGCCTTTTGCTGCAAGGCGTCGGCTGACTTTACCTCGTCCAGTTTGAAGGTGGCGCGGCCCTTGCCGTTTTTGCGCAGTTCGGCAAAAGCAGTGTTGCTTTCGAGCGCTTCGCGCAGCAGGTCGCCGGGCATCTTCTGCTCCTGCATGATGCTGCGGTCGCCTTTGTTGCGGGCAACTTCAGCGGCGAGGTCATCGATGTGTTTTTGCTGGTCTTGGTAAGACTTTACCAGCTTCTGAATCTCGCTGGTGTTGTCTTTGCCGATTTTCTCGCCAGCCTCAGCTTTGGCGTTCACTGCATTGACCTTATCGTCAATCTGCTTGCCGGTGTCGGCTAGTGCGGTTTTAAATTCCGCCAATTGCTTTTCAGCGTCCATAATGGATTAAGCGTGTAGAATTGTGAGGTTTTTGGTAAAAGCCTCCGCCAGTTCTTTGCCGCTCGGCTCCACCACGGCCTCGGAGTGGCTTTGTGCCGGCTCCTGCTTGGCAGGGAGTGAAATCAGTCCTTTGTAGGCGGTTTGCAGGGAGTCAGCCTCTGCCTGTAAATGCTCGTAAGTCGAATCCAGTAGGTTGCCGGTCCGCAGGGCTTTGAATAGCTTGCCCATGCGCGCATTAAGTGCATCCACGGCCACTACGACCTGTTGTTGGGTGGCTACTTGGCCGGGGTCAAATCCTTTTATACCTACCAAGGGCGTATCAGCGTTGGCCCCCCACGTCACAGAAGACACCTCCCACAGCTTCACTTCCGTAAGGCGGCGCACCGGGTTTTCGGGGTCGGTGTTGTCAATTTCGCTCTTTACCGTGCGGTAGCCGATACTGTGCTCGAACAAGTCGAGTTGGTAAAGGGCCAGCGCATCGTTAGCTTGCTCGGTATCGGCCAAAACGGAGGTACACAGCAGCCCTTTGCTATCTTCAATAAGTTCGGTGAACTTGCCGATGATAGCGTAGGTGTCGTGTTGCAGCAGGTGCTTAATGCGCGGCTGCACACTAGCCGGGCCGTTCTCCTGAATGGATTTCTTGAACGCGCCTGGCATGATAATATCGCCGTCGCTGTCTTCGTTGCCGAAGGCGCTGCCGTAGAATTGCACGGTTCGCCCGCTAGGGTCGATGTCCTTGATGGATAGAAACGGGCGGCTGAGCTTCATGTCCCAAAGTTTCTCCCAGCCACCCCCAAACTCGCCGCGCCCGCCCAAGAACCGCGCTACAACTCCCGTAGGCGCGCTTTTGGGGCACAAAAAAGCCCCGCCGATATGGCGAGGCTTTGGTTGGTATTAGCACACCACATGCTAATACCGCATCCCCCAGAAAGGATGTGCAAATATGATTCAATTACTCAACAACCCCTCGAAGAAGCAGCGCCACACACGCACGCCACTCGGATACCGGCCGGCCGTTCCGATTTGCAGACCAGGCAGGCGGGCCTTGTGCGGCTTCTTGCCGTAGGCGATAAACCAGATATGGTTTGGCCAGGTGTGGGCGGCGGGGCGGCTAGGCATCGCTAGGGCACCAAGAAGGCATTTTCCGCCACGTAGGCAATTAGTGCCGCTGGGCTTTTAATCTCCTTGGCTGGCACAAGCAAGGCCATTGTTTTTTGCTTTCCGTCTACTGTGCTTATACCGATGGCTTCTACCTCAATATGCTCCATTTTAGGCGGATTACATACTTGCTCGGGCATGGGTATTGCGACGGTTATATTCCCCAGGGTGATGCTATGCTTTGCCATACTACGTGAAGATACGCCACCTAAGCGGCTGGTGAGGCGGGTGCTAAGAAACTTCTAGTCCGAGCACAGTCCCTAATAGCTGTGCTGCAAGACATGTCATGCTAGCATCTTGCAGGGTTGTGCGGCTTAGCGCAGGCTCACTGCCGCCAACGCTGACATAGACAAGTATTTGGTCTATTTCCAATAGCGCCTTACCGGCATCGCCAGCAGGTGTGCAGAAGTATAGCTCACGGCCATCTGAGCAGCATATTTTTTTACCCTCTAGCTCTTCGCGTGTCATACTGCAATATACGCTAGATTATTGGTTTTCTGAAGCCTACGCTGCACCGGCAGTTGCACCTTTCACCAGCTGGCAAAATAGGGTCGCCTGGGTAGCGGCACGGATACCCACCAACAGTAAACATGCCACCCTGCAATGGCGCGCCCTGCCCATCGGCCGCTGCGTGCTCGGGCCTGGTCCTGCCGTCAGGGGTAGCTATCCAAAACTTCTCCAAACGCAGCCCCGTTGCCTCAGCCCCTAGCGTGCTACCGTAGTTGGATGCGCTGACCAACTCCGTCCGCACAATGCGCTTGCTCCGCACTACCGAGAACGCCGCCACCTCGTCGCGCAGCTTCTTGGCCGCTACGGCTACCCCGTCGCCGGCTGCCGCGGCTTGCTGGAGCACGGCCTTCACCTTCTTGCGGGTGGTTTCGGTGATGCGCCGCACCGACTCCGCGCCTTCGCCCGTGATGAAGCCACGTAGTCGCGCCCCCCACTGGCTGACGAGCGCCACCGGAGCCAGGGCCTTCACGGCGGGCGTCAGGCTGTTGTAGGTGATGCGCGCCTCCGCTAACCCGCAGTCCACGTACAGCGCCACGAGTACGGTGATTACCTCCTTGCTCGTGACGCCAGCCGCCGCTAGCTCGGGTGAGGCTCCGGCTTCGTGCAGAGCCAGGGCGGGCGCTACCGATAGTTGGAGGGCGCGGCGCATCTTCTTGGCGTAGCGGGGCACGAGGGCTTCTTGGCGGGCGCGGGTGGCGTGGTAGGCGTCGAGCGTACTCATAACTTAGCTCGGCTCCCCGGTCGCCGCCGCATCAGCTGGCACCCCGGCCGTTAGTTCGTCGGAGCCTACTAGCGTAGAGGGGACCATGTACTCGGGCCCGGGCCAGTTGGCGGGCTCTCCCATGATGGTTTGCTTGCGCTTTACCGGAATCCACCACGCCAGCCCCAGGCCCTCGGCTTGCGCTTTGCGGTCGGCTTGTAACTCAGGAATGTCAGTAGTGATAATATCCAGGAACGCGCCATCGGTGTAGCCGGGCGTGACGAAGCGGTTCAATCCGTCCCGGATGCGGCGCAGCAGCGGCAGTACGGCATCGGTGTAGGCGGCCTTGCGGGCCTCGCTGACATTATTGTAGGTACTGGCCTCTTTGTCGTTCAGAAGCTCAGCCGGGTAGCCGAACCCACTGCACAGCTGGCGGGTGGTGACTTGCAGCGCCTCCAATACCGAGAGGTCGGCCGCCGACAGCCCCAACTTGACATAGCCTAATTTGCCCCCCACAATTGGCAGCTCAGTATCGCGCCGGCCACCATTGAAAAAGCTATTGAAATAGCTGCGCACGCGCCCCGTCTGGTCGGGGCTCCACGGCTCTCCATCGCTTTCATCGAACAGCACCCCGGCCGGCCCTTGGTTCTGGAACTGCCGCACCTGGGCGCTCATGCCACTATCGGCGGCTGTCACCATCTTCACCATTGCCTGCAACGGCGAAAGCCCTAGCACGCCGCTATCGGGATGCCAGTACTTGATGTGGGTAATGTCTTCTGGCTCATACTTGACAGGCACGCCGTTGTTTTCTTTGAACTGGTAGCCCTTCACCGAATCAATCCAGCGGTCACCGGCTATCGGGGCGGTGCGGTCGGCTGGCAGCCAGTACAATTCGGCTACCTGGCTTTTTTTCGAGCCAGCTGCTGGGATGATACCCAGCCCGTAGGAGTTGCCGCGCAGTAGCAGGTTGCCGGCCAGGGCCTCTATTAAGTCGGCCCACGATTCGCGGGGGTTGGGCTTCCATAGCAGGCTGTTAAGCGGGTGGTTCGCGCTCACTAATTCGGCCCGCTCGTCTTTCTTGCCCGGCAGGAACGCGCCCCAGGGCACATCGTTGGCCTTGCGCAGAATGGAACTAATGATGAGGTATACTACGCCCTGGTACTGGTCCTTGCTCAACGCCTGGTCGAAATTGAGCCACGTCGGACCGTTGGCCCCGGTATAGGTGAAGCCAGTAGGCAACGTACGCCCTATACTATCCACTTGCAGCGCCTTGAGTAGCGGCGCATCGTAGGCGGCGCGGGCGCGGCCTAGCGTGGCGGCGGCTTTTTCTAGTAAGCTCAGATTACCCATCGTTGTTTCTTTTGTTCAAGTGGCTGGTGCCGCCGAATGGCCTGCGTGAGCAAGTCGGCGCTTTCGTCGTGGGCGGCGTTGGGGAAGGCGCTCAGCTCTTCCACAAAGGGCGTGTTCCAGTTGCCATCGATGAGCACTACCCGCAGCGATTCCGCGAAGGGGGCGGCGGCGTTGACGCGCTCCATTTTGGAACCTACCGGGGTAGGCGCTTCGGCCACGTTGAGCTTTGTGCTTTCGCGGATAATCTGCACCGTGCTTTTGCCGTTGGCCTTGGGCTCAATGTAGAGCATACTGTCCGCCGTGTAGCCGTGCTTTTGTACGAACTCTGGCAGGTGGCGACACAGTGGGCCCATTTCCAAACGCACCCACTCCACGTAGCGGATGTAGAGTGTATTACCCACGTAGGCCGAGGACATGATGCCGGTAGGGTCGTTCTTTTGGTCAGCTGTGAAAGCAGTATCGGCATCGAACTGCCATACCACCTTCTGGCCGTTGGTAAGCGTTAGGAAGTCCGGCCAGCTAATCTTGTGGAACCACGTCTTTTTGAGCTTCCCGCCGCCCTCGGGGCTCGGACGCTGCTGAATCTGGCCCGCATAGCCGTAGCTGCCCAGGTCTTCTTTCAGCCGATTCAGGGCCTGCAAGTCGAGTCGGTTAGCGTCGAGTAGGCCGTCCACATAATAATCGCGTGCCTCTGCGGGGCGTACGTCGTCGCTCAAAAAGCCGGGCAGGCAGATGTGGCGCAGCTGCTTCTTGCCCGCCAGCCAAGTGCCGGCCGGGTCGGCTTCGTGCAGGCGCTGCATCACCATGATGGTGACACTGCGCTTCTTATTGGTTTTGCGCGTGCTGAGCGTCTTCGATACGAAGCGGTTAGCCCGAAAACGGGTAGCCTCGGACTCCGATTCTTCCGGGTTTATTGGGTCGTCCACAATGATGAAATCACCGTGCATACCCGTTACCCGGCCCCCGGTAGAAGTAGTGAAGCGTTGGCCTTTTTCCGTGTTGCGGTAAGCGGTTTTCCCACCTTCGTCGTGTTTTATTTGGATTAAACCGGGAAAGACGGCCTTGAACTTGTCGGATGTGATGCAGTCCCTGGTTTTGACAGCGTGCGCCGTGCTCAGGTCGGCGGCGTAGGAGCTGCTGATAACGCGCACGGTGGCGTTCTTTACCCACAGCCAGGCCGGAAACAGCTGGGTTACGGTCGTACTCTTGCTGCTGCCGGGGGGCACGTTGATAAGCACGTCGGCCTGGCTTTCGCCCCTGGCCCACGCCTCATACACCTCTTGCAATTGGTCGCAAATGAATTCAATGTGCCAGTTGGGCACGAGGTCGGCGGCTTCGATAGTTTCCCAGAACTCAAGGAAAAAGTCATAGAAGCGGCGGCGGCACAGGGCAGCTACTAGTTGCTGCTCAGTAGGCAGGCCCGCTAGAATATCAATGGCGCTCACGTATCCTGGCCCTCCGTGCCGGCTAGCTTGCGGCGCACTGCCAGAATAGCCAGCAGGTCTTCACGCGATAAGTTATCGGTGTTCGGCGGGGGCACGAGCGGCGCGCCATCCTTGCCAGTCAATTCTTTCCGCTGCTTGTACAGGTCGGGCTTGTGGGCTTCTAGCAGGCGCAGAAGAACCGTGTCGCTGCCTACGTGCTCGTAGTAGGGCTCACCCGTAACCGGGTGCATTATCGGTTCGCCCGTCTTGGTAAACCTGTACTGAATATCGGCAAACTTGGCACGATTCCAAGCCCTTTCTTCTAGTCCTTCAACTGCTATTTTTAGTGCCTCATCCCAGTCAGCAGCAAAACTAGGGTCATTAGCGCGGCACTCATAGCAGTATTGCCGGTTCACTTCCGCCGCCCGCGCCGCCGCGCTCACGTTGCTATTTTCAGACAGCGCCTTAATGAAAGCAGCCCGCCAAGTGGCGAGCGGCTGTTGCGCGGGTGTTGGAGTGTCGGGTTTTGTCGGGTCCACGCCCCGAAATTGCCCCGGGCCCGCACCCGGCTGTGGCCCATCCACCCGATACCGCGCTACAACTCCCGTAGCAACTGGTAGTAGCCGGGATGGCCGGGCACTTCCAGCGCCAAGCGAAAGCGCAGCAGGCCCACCGCTTCATTGGTATTGCTTACCGCCGCCAACCCGCCCCGGCGGTCTTCGCCCTTGCCAGGCCGCCCGCCAGCACCTTCCAATACAGGTACCGGGCGCATGAAGTGAATTTTGCTTATTGGCTGTACCCGGAACTGCGCCCGCTCGGCATTGGGAATGCGATACCCAGCGCCTGGCTTGGGGTTCGTATCCAGATACCATTGCCCGCCGCGCTGGTGTGGCACTACCAAGAGTACCCGTTCGCACTCTTTCAGGGGGGGCAGCAGGGCGCGCAGCGCTTTAGATAGCTCGCAGATGGGCCCGCGCTCGTCATACCGCAGCGTCAACGTGGGCGGCAGGGCGGGCTTCGGGCGAGCGGGAACGGGTGGGGGCAAGGGTGTCGGCGGTACGACCGGCGCTTGCTGGGCTACTTCATAGAAGCTTCGGCTACCACCCTCGCGCAGGCCGGGGGCACCGTGGAAGCTTTGGGGGCCGTGGGTGGGTGGTTTCATGGGGTGGCGACTTCTTCGTGAAAAATCAAATCGCGCTGGGGTAGCCAGAGCGGAAAGCCAGCGGGCTCCTCGATGTAGCAGGCAAATTCCCCCGGGAACATTTCATCTTCGTCCATTTTCCAAGTCGCCCGCGCCACTACTTGCTGGCCTTGTTCGGGCGCGGGTTGGCGGTCGGGGGGCGTACTGTAGTTGACGGTGGCGCGGTAGGCTTTGTGGGAAATGGGTTGCAGGCTCATGGCGGGGCTATCGTTCACGCTCAGGCACTTCGCCTTCGAGCAAGGAGGTTTGGCAAAAGGTCCAGCTATCTACAATGGCCCACAGCTTCTTTTCACTGTCAGGTGATAGCGGCTCTGTGGCTAAGACGTGGCGGGCGGTGGCGGCGGCGCTTTGCAGATGGTCGTAGAGGGTGGCAATAGTTTCCTCGTTGACTAGGGTAGAGGAGAGGGGCATGGCTGGCGGGGCTACGTACTAGGTAGGGTGGGGAGGTCGATGCCTAAGCGGGTGGCGGCGGCGCATATTTCTTCGGGGCATAAATCACCGGAAGCGCGGGCGGTGTTTAGCATCCACTCAAAGGCGTTGGCTACCTGTTGGCGGAAGTCAATGAGGTCTTGCTGGGCGCGCATCAGCTTTAGCAGCCAAGCTTCGCGGTCGCCTAGTAATTCATTCACGGCGCGCTGACAGCCAGCGGGGTAAACTTCGGCATCACTGCCTATCTCGGCTACTCGTTCGGAGGAGAGCAAAACAGGTTGGTTTTCAGGCATAGCAGAGCGATTCAAAATGTTTAACTCATCCAAAGGCGGTCAATTCCAAGGTCAATAACCTGTTGGTTTTCAATACGAAATCTATGAGAATACCCAGATGCCGCATCGGTTACATGAAGGATGTACTCGTTGCCTTGGCGCTCAATGCTATGTAGCATATCCGAAGGACGTTCTCGCATGGAGTGGCTGGCAAAGTAGCCCATAAGCAACTGTAAGTGCTCGAAGGTGATGTACTTGTCAATAAAAGCGTGGTTGAACATATCGGCGGGGTGCGCCTTCTAGCGCTTGAGGGGAGGGCGAAAGACAGATTAGGGCATCACGCGACCGACTTGGCGCAGATACTCAACAGCTTTATCTTCAGTCATAAAACCAACTGCATTCTCAACAATTCGGCGCTCAGGGTGGTAGTTGTTGTCTGTGAGTGCATCGCCAACAAATTCTAGCCAGTCATCTTTAGTTAGACTGCTTTCGGGCAGGTATTCCAGGTCGGCGGCCGTCAACGAATCATCTTCAGTCATATCCTGAAGGTCGGCCAAGTGGTGGGGGCTATTGGCGTTCATCACGAAGGATTCGCCACCTTTTACACGGATTTTAACGGGGTCTTTCATGGCGGGGGCAGTGCTTCAAGCACCTGTAGAGACGGGGCGAAGGATTTGGGTGATTTGCGCCTGGGTGGAGGCGACTTTTTCGGCTAGTGTCATCTCAGAAGCGCGGCGCGGCTGGTCGGTGGCGTAGTCCCATTGCCAGAGTACATCACCTACTTTCATCTTGCCGTGGCGCTTGAGTATTTTTTGAAGTCCGGTCATGGCGGGGCTTATCTATCTGGTGGAGGGGGCGGACTAAACCTTGTTATTCAAGATGTTGCAACGGTCGCGGGCCTCGGCGTAGGCAGGCTCAGGGTTGGCCGTTTCACCCTTCACGCGCACGAGTATCTTGCCACGCTTCAGGCCGCTGGGCGGGATAGGGATACCCTGCCGCACCCGATAGCCCTTCTTGGCCTCCCACTCAAAAATGCCGAGCGTGAAGGTGGCCCACTTGTGGGACGGGTTGCGGTGTGGGGCGCATTCCCCATCGAAATCATACTTGCCCAACTCGGGCGTAACGGTGTGCTCAATTTTGCTCATGGCGGCGGGGCTTGGCTATAAAGGAGTGGAGGGCGGGGCGGCGGCGGGGGCTAAAACTTGAGCTTTTCGAGCTTGCCAATAGATTTTTGCAGGCTGGCTATCTTCTTCACGCGCAGCTCTTCGGCGTGGGCTGCGGCCGCTTCTTTGGTTAGGTGCCAGTCGGGCTTGTGGTAGATTTCATCCCACTGGTCGGGCACGCTTACCATCTCAGGAAAGCGTGCGTCCGCCTCAACCTCTTTCTCTTCAATGCCCGACGACAGGGCGTACTTGGTGACGAATACTTTCATGGCTTGGCGGTAAAAGCGTGAAGGGCCGCAGCGAGGGCTTCGGTGAGGCCGGGGGTATCGGGGCCGGTGATGACGTGGCGAGAGCGGCCGGGGTAGTGCTTGCCTGCTGCTCGGCTTAGGGCGTAGGGGCCGATTAAGTGCGTTTCGGGGTCGAGGAAGGCGGGGGCCGCTATCCGGTTTTCGGATAGCGGCTTTATTTCGCTTGTGCGGGCCTCAATTGGGGCGGGTGGCACAGGTGTAGGGGCGGTGGCTTTGCGGGGCGGGGCGGTCGGTTTCTGGCCCTCTGGCGAGAGCTTAGCCCCTGCGGCTAGTAGCTGGGCGCGGACTGCATCAGTCATGGCGCGCCAAAATTTCTTTCGCCTCCCGCAGCGCTTGGGCCTGCCCTTCGTTGTTTTCGATGTGCGGCCCAAGCTTTTCAGCAAGGAATAGGAACGAAGGATGGTTAACGTTGTACTGCCCGTTCATTTTGCTAGAATCCTTATTGGAGGTGATGACTACGAACCAGCGGGAGGTGAGCAAAAACCAAATAGCCCGAAGGCGGGAGCGCCAGAATACCCACTTAGGCAGCATGGCCCACCTCCTTCCCCGCACCGGCCGGCCCTTTCTCTACTACTAGGGAGGCCGCCGCGCTAACTTGCTCATATTCATACAAGAAATAATGTTCTTTCTTGTAGCGAAGGCGGTTAAAGGCAGGATTAGCAGCGAAGTGTGGGTGCCGGCGAAAGGCCACACTATCCCACCGGGTGCTTTCGCAGATAATCACCTGTTCAGTCGGGTCAGCTTTCTTCTGCCAGATGGAGCCCACGGCCGGGGCGCGCTCACGCAAAGCCTTCTGCTGGGCGGCGTTGGGGTGGCCCGCTCCTGCCCGCCACGGCTCGGTGCCGACCGTATGCTTGGCAGGGCAGCCTTGATTCCGGCACCGGGCAGCGAATGAGGGTAGGCCGCACCCGTGGCACTTCGGAGTAAAGCCAGGGTCGAACGGCAACTGCGAATCGGCCAGCGCGGGTGTCTCGTCTCCTACTAGGGTGGGGGCGGCGGCAGTTTTTCGCACGGGGGCAGTGCCAGGCAGTCGGTAATACTCGTGCCAGTCCTTGCTAGAAAGTGCCTGCATCATCTCTTCGGACTGCTCGAAGGTGATAATGCCATTCAAAGCAAGTTGCTGAATACAAACGCCGCTTTGCCCGGCGCGGTCAAGATTGGCAGCCGTCTCAGCTAATTCCTGCACCAGCGCCAACTTCTCTTTCTCCTGCTCGGCTAGTTCGGTCTGTAAGCCAGTAGCGCGGGCCTCGGCGGCGGCCAGGTCGGCTTTGGCCTTGTTCAGTTCGTTGCCCTGCTCTGTGATGAAGTTTTTCATGAACAGCCCGCCCTCAAACTGTTTCTTCTGGTCGGCTCGCAACTCAGCCAACTGGCTTTCTAGCTCAGAGAGGCGGCGGGCCTGCTCGTCATAGACTTTCAGCAGGGCGCGGCGGTCGGTCACGGCACCTTCTCTGCCGGGCGGAATGCGATTCCAGGGCGAACTGTCCCGGCGGCGGGCATTAGCCACCGCCTCTGGCTCGGCAACGGCGGGCGGTGTAGGAAACAAGGCGGCTGGCTGCTGGTTCATAAGGCATTAAAGTTAATGATTATAAATTGATTGTGCAACTTATTTCACATGATTTTCGCGGCGGCTACTTCCCTATAGGGAGAGGGGCGGCGCTAAGCTGACTCAATCATCTTAACTATTTCTTCTACAGCTTCTTCGCACTGCCTTAGTGTTTCAAATAGTAGGCCAGCGACGCATTCCACTTGCATCACGCGGCGACCATCGGGCAACTCCTGCACAAAGGCAGCCAGCGCGGGGTTGTCAATCATTTGCTGCACCTCTTGCAGCATTTCGGCTTGTTTTTCGGGAGTCATGGCGCGGCTTACTGGCTTAGTAGGGAAGTGGGGAGAGGGGCTAGGCGGCGTGCAGCACGTCATTGAGCAGGGATTGAAAGAGGGGCCAGCGGCCTTGGGGCAATTCATCTTCGTAGGCCATTGTGAGGGCAGGCCAGTTGCCTACCAGCCTGTTCCACGCTGAACTTGCCCCGCTCATAATGGCTATGTCGATTTCAGGCATGGCGTTCAACAGGCGGTAGCAGCGGCCAAAGTCGCCTGCGTCATGCGGGTGGCTGTAGTAGCCGTGGGCGGGTGGCAAACCCAGATAGCGGTGCCCAATGGCCTTGCTACTCATGCCAGTATCGTCCGTGAGTGCCCAGCGGGCTAGTCTTTTGTAAGCGTCCATAGTGAGTTGATTTAGAAGGCAAGGCCGGGCGCGGCGTACACGTTGGGTAGATAGGAGGGGAGCCGCCAGATTTAGATTTTCTCGTATCCTTCAAGCATAAAGGCCGAAAACTCATCGCCGCAGGGCTGCCCTTTCTTATCGAGCAGGTGAAAGCGGGGGCCGCCAGCGTCCGCCCCCACAACCAGGGCCAGCGGGCATACTCGGCCATCATAGCGGCCCTGCACGCGCACCTTGTCACCGGGGCGCAGGTCAGCGTTTATCAATTCGCGGGCCCCGATAAGCGCCCGCTGCTGGTCGGCTAGCGCTTTATGCTGAAGGCGGGCTTCTTCCACCTTCGGGCCCAAGTCGGCAATGGCAGCGCAGATTTCCCCGTAGGGCTTGGTTAAAAGTTCTTCGATGGTTTGCATGGCGGCGCTTCTTAGGGGTTATAAAGAGAGGGGGAGGGCTAGGCGGTGCCGTTGGGGGAGGCATCGAGGGCTAGCTCGTGCTCTATTTGCTTGTCTATGCTGGCCAGGCGGCGGGCGCAATCGTGCTCGACCTCGTGGCGCAATGCCTTTAGAGCAAGAAGCTTAGTGGAATAAAGCATAATCCCGCCAGTGCTAGCAAGGCCTAGCTCGGGGAGCTCATGTGCGCCGCGATAGCTTCGGTTCCGACTAGAGCAAGCCGGCTGAACCATTGTGCTGTAGGTATGGTAGGTATAGCCCCGCGACAACTTGTGCCCCTCCGTGGGCGGGGCCAGGTCGGGTGCTACTGGCGAAGTCCAGCTAAATGCTTTGGCGAGGCGAAGCTTTTGCTCCAGTTCATCGAAGGCGGCTTGTTCTTTCTTGTTCATGGGGCTGGGGAGTTAAAAGGGAAGCTGGGGGAGTTGAAGCAAATCAGAATACCTAGCGGCGCGGGCGGCTTCTAGGGCTAGGGTGCGGCCCCAAAGGCGGGGGCGTCGGGTAGGTTGTCGTAGAGGCCGGGCACTGGTGAGGCCGGCAGTCCAGCCGCGCCCCGGTCGCCCCGCAGGTAAGCAGCCTCTACCCGGTGGGCTTCCGCTTCGGCCTCGGTTTCGCGGTCGCTGGCAGTTTCGGCGGGCAGTGTTTTGGCTATCTGCGAGAGGTAGTGCAGCGTGCGGCGGTCGTTCACGACTTCGGTGGCCACGGCCGCAATAAATTCGTTTTCGGGGCCATCTAGTTGGCGGTATTGCTGCCAAGTGGCTTTCAGGTCAGCATCGCTCAGGGCGTCGAGTTGGGCACGGGCGTCGCCGTAGTGGGCGCCAAACTGCGGGTGCCGGCGCAAGTCGGACTTGATGGGCAGCTTCTCGGCTTTTTTCAGGGCCTCGTGTGCCTGAAAGGATTCATTGTCAATCTGGATTTCGCGGGCGGCGGCGTAGGCCTTGCACCACTCGTACATCGTGGGCGGGTCTAGCCGGTCGTAGGTCTTGCCCCAATTCTGCCGGACGCCTTCCCGCAGCACGTACAAAAACTCGTCAAAGCGCCAATCCCAATACAACTCCAGCAGCCCTTCGGCCAAGAAGGCCATTTGCAAATCGCTCATATTGCGCACCACGTTGAATTGGGCAGCGGTGAACAACAAGGCGTTGGTGAGAGCCTGACTGGCAGCAATCGCACCCTCTTCGCTTCTAGTGAGCGTCGAAACCTGGGGTGCCTCCTGTGCCCTGGCCGGGGTGAGTCCCCGTTGTTTGTCCAGTATCGCCAGCGCTACCTCCTGGCTGCTGGAATCGCCGGCTAGCAAGGGTGCCAGCCATTGCAACGGCATTGAGTGTTGGCTTCTGGCCACCGCCTGACTGCCCTGGGGCTGACTGCTGGGTTGAAGTGCGTTTTGCATCGGGTTTGTAGAGGTCTTTCCACCCTCCTCTGATGTTGTACTTGATAATTTCCAGCGCCTCGGCCTCGCTGCCTCCGGCTAGGTTGCCTAAGTGCTGTAGGGCTGCCTGCTCCTGCATTCCGCCGGTGAACTGCGGATGCTTTTGCTGTTCGCGGAAAGTGCGGTAGGCTATCCAGGCTTCGCGGAAGTCCGGTGTATCGAAGGGCAGCACCAGGGCCGGGTGTATCTCGGCCGGGTCGTAGCCCCAGCGCCCACCCTGATGACTAGTCATTGTGCCCGCCGCCCCTAGTGCGCGAAGCCTGGCATTTTCAGCTTCCAGCTCCACTATTTTTTTTTGCGCAGCAGTCAATTCGTCTTCTGCCTCAGCCAGCCCTTCACGCAGGCTTTGTAATTGGGCTTCTAGAATGGTCTTCTTTTGGTCTTCTCCTATTACGCGCGAGGCGTTTTGACTATAGTCAACTCCATTTTTGACTATAGTCAGTTCACCGTTTTGACTATAGTCAGTCTCGTTTTCGACTATAGTCAATTCTGTTTCGGGGCTACTTTTGACTATAGTCAATTCCGCTACGGCGGCCAGTTGCTGAGCTTCGTTGGCAGCTGCATAGCAGGCTCGCACAGCAGCCGTAGGGCATAGGTAGCGGCGGTTGGCCTCGGCGGGTACTATGCGCGTCGCCAGCAGCCCCCAAGAGGTCAGCGAGGCTACGGTGCGCGTCACGGTAGCCACCGACACGCCCAGCTTCTTGCTGAGCGCGCCGTTACTGGCAAAGCACCCGCGCCCGCCGTTCTCGTGCAACTCGCATACCTCAATGAGCACGGCTTTAGGGCCAGCCTTGATGCAGGTGAGCGCAGACAGGCGCTTGCGGATGGGCAGGGCAGGCTTCATTCAACTAGCCCCCTTTCTTTTGCAGCTTCCATACGGGCAAACAGCTCTTCGTCGGCCTCAAGCTGAGCACTTACATAGCCTATATAGCCTTGAACCCTGGCCGCTACCTTCGCCAGGTCTGTGCTATTGGCTTCCGCGGGCTTATGCCAGCGGCGGCCGGACTTTGTGAAGGATACAGCCTGATTAGCTTCTTCATAAGTGTAGACCTTACACGCCTTGTCTTCGTTGAGTACATACACGAAATCGCTGTTCATTTCAAGGCGCTTGCCTATCAGGATGCACTCCCATTGCACCCGGCCTCCGCGAATCTCTGTGATATCTACCAGGTCTTGAAGGGCGCATTTGAGGGCCGCTAGGTAGCGCTTGGCCTGCGCGTATGCTGCCAGGCCGATAACGTCGCGCTTGCACTCGATTACCTGCACCAATACGTCAGGACATGAATCAGCGTGTACTATCTGAATAATATCGGCAATGCCATAAGGGTATAGGCTAGGTTGCCGCATTCGCTGCACGTACTTGCCAAACGCACGAGGCTCAAAGCAGCATAGCCCCGACTCATAGCAGGCATCGGGGTTAGTCCACAGAACATCTTCAAGATGCTTTTCCAGAAAGGCGCTCTTGCTACTCACTGGCTCCCCCTTCCTTGTTTGTAGTGGGAGCCGCTAACTGCTTTTTCAGGAAGCGTACTAAGGGCGTCCACATATTCTTCCAAAAGCCTACTGCGTCACTACCATAGTGATACACACCCATTTCCCACCAGTCAGGGAAATGCGTAGTGTATTCTGTTTGGGATAGCGCCTGCATAAATGCGCCTTGGTCATAATCGGCACAACTTGCGATGGCTTCGTAACACTCCTGCGCCTCTTCCTTGGTAAGCCCTCCATCGCGGCGGCTCTCGCGCACATCAGCCTTTAGCCGCTTGATGGTGGCGTCAATATCAAGCACTTCGCGGGCTCCCAGAAACTTGCCCATCGCGTAGCCATAATTGATTTGAGTTAGGAACTTGCGGAAGTCTGAGCCAGGCGAACTCCAACGAAAGTTGTAGCTGCCATAGCTGGTGTAACAGCAGATGAGGCCAAGGCTTGGGTCAAGAATGATACGTCCCCAATCCCGGCCGCTAATCTGATAATAGAGCAAATCACCTTGTTGGGTAAAGGCGACAGTGGTTTGAAGTTTGGTTGCCATGAGTTTAAACAGATGAAGCGCCCGCCCCCACCCGACACGGTGGAAGCAAGGCGCTTCTGTTAAGGGGCCGGCAAGCCCCGTTGGTGAAGTCGTTGCGGGCCGGTGTCGCGGCCGTTATCCAGTGATTCGCGCTTGCCGGCGCGGCATCCTGTTTGCGTATTGCAAATATAATAACTGTATTGCATTTATGCAACCGGCAAGGCAGTTATTATTTCCGCATTACTTTTGCGGCATGGCCCGCCCGAAATCAGACGACCCACCCCAAACCTTTTGTATTCGTCTTACTGGCGAGCTGCGCGCCAAATTCACGGAGGTAGCAAAAGCTCAGCGCCGAAAACCTAGCGAGCTGTTGCGCCTATTCGCCGAGGATGCCGTGGCCGCCCACGAAAAGCAGCACGGCGAAATCAAACTGCCCAAATCCTAGCCGGGCTGGCTGTTTCCTCTCTCGCTAGGGGTGGGGGCCGGGGCGCGTTCGAGTACTTCAATTAGTGCTTGCGCGGCAGGTGTGGTGGGCACTAACTGCCCGGTAGCTACCTGCCAGCGCAGCCCATGTACAGGGCACGTAACCACGCCGTTTCCGTCGGGCTTGCAGTGCGTTAAGTCCGCGCCCCGGTGTGGGCACCGCTTCGTTTCACCCACCACAGAGGCGACATGCAGCGGCTCGAGAATGGTGCGCAATTGCCTTGGGGTTTGCCCTTCCCACTCGGATGCCGGGCCACGGTAAACGACCGGCTGCAATTCAAAGCGCACTACGTCGGCTGCCCAAACTACAATGCCTTTTTCGTGGCCAGGCCCATCGCCTTCCCGCCGGACAGCTTGGCGAGAAGCGGCTGACATGAAGCGCCAATCGACATGGTAGTGCTGCTGAGCGGCGGCCCAACTTATTTCGGGGTCGCCGTGGGCCGGGCCTAAAACTGGCACGGTGTCAAAGTCTGCAAACCAGCCATTGAGCTTGTTTTTGCGCTCGGCCACAGGCTTTAACACCACGACGGGCACCAAGTACTGGCGGCGACGCACGGGGCTGGCTACCTCACTAATAGCTAAAATTGGCTTTTCGCTACTCATGGCCGGCTTCCTCTCTCTTAGTAGGTAGGGGTGCCGACAAAGTGGCGAGTAGGGCGGCGCGGCAGATAGCTAGCGGGGCAGTTTCACCTTCAGCCCCAGCAATACACGCGCCTAGCCCGCCGCCCGGCCGCATGAATGTCCACTGCCAGCCAGGGCACTCGGCAGCGGCGCTGAATACTTGGTGCTTGTGGCCCCAGCCACCCACTTCCAAGCAGTTTACTAGGCCCCAGGCAGCGGCTATATCGGTAGAATATTTTTCATCGGGGGCAATCCACGCGCCGCCCTCGTGGTTGGGGTGCTTGCCATAGTTGGCGCTACTGTCCTCTACGATGTCGTCAGCGTCTTCCTCATCACGAAGGAAGCCGTATCGCTTATTATGTAGCCAGACGTGGCCGAGCACGTGCTCGGCAATAGCCACATCTAATTCACGCCCAGCGGGCAGGGCAAGTATTTCTTCGAGGGTTAGCATAACTCAGGGATTTAGAAGGTTGCGGGGTGGCAGGGGCTCATAGGGCAGCACGGCGAATGTGGCGTCTTGCTGCCACCAGTAGAGCGCCCGTATCCGCTCCTGTACTTTGGCGCAGTGCCATTCAGCGCTTTCTAGGTCGGTGGGCAGGAAGGCGGCGTACCCGTTGCCGCCTTCGTACTCGTCTCGGAAGTCGCTCACCTTCCAAATGATGTAGAGCGGGGTGTCTGCCGGTATCGGCTCGCCGTGGCGGTTATAGCGCTGGGTTGCCATTATGCTAGCAGGTCAGGGTTAAAGGGCGGGTAGGTTATCGTGGCAAGGCACTTTTGAATCTTGCCATCAAGCACATACAGGTGAAACCATTCTTCTATGTCGGCGAAATCGACCTTGAAAAAGAAGAGAATGTCAGGGTGCTTTTTGCTGAAAGCCCGTAGCTCTTCATCGCGCTGCGGCCACTTGCTTTCCCACAACACCCACGTCCGATAGTATTCAAATGAGAAGGGTTGGCACGAAATGTTATCGTTCATTTCGCCCACTACTCGCTTCTCTTCCACGCCGTAATGCGGCAAGCCTTCGGGCGTCAAGAAGCTCAGGTGATAATCTGCGCGGTGTCCCATATTGATTTGATTTTTGGAGGCGGCGGCTCCCTCTATAGGGTTGTTCTCGCCGCCGTGCCGATGGTTATTGGTCGGCTGAGGCAGCTTGCAAGAGCGTCTCTAGCGAGTAGGTTTCAGCCAGGGTAGTACATGCCAAGTGCTCGGCTAGGGTGCCGGGCGCGCCTTCGTTTCGCCACTCTTCAATCGACTCATACAGCGCGTACTTGTCGCAGGCGGGCAACTTAAATACGCCCTCTCGGATGAGCTTTTTAAGCAGATTCTCTTTGCCGATAACCTCATTAATGCCTTGCATTATGCGGCCCTTGCGTTGGTCTTCCATAAAATTTTAGGTGGGGCTGTTCTCTGTAAGGGGGAGGGGGCGGGGGACAGAAAGCGGCCCGGCTACCTGAGCAGCCGGGCCGTTGGCAGCTAGGCATACTGGCGGATAGTCACGGGCATGAGTAGGTAGCGCAGCCCTTCGTAACCGTCCGAAGTCAGCACTGCAGCTTTGTTCTCGCCTGTGAAGTGCATCCGCAGCCGAGGGCCGGGCAGCAGGCTCAGCACTTGCGACATGAGGTTGATATTGAAGGCAATTTCTTTCAGGTCGCCTGCCGCGAACGTGCCAGGCAGCGGCTCGCGGGCCTCAATATCTTCGCCCTCATCAAATGCCTTTGCCTGCCCGCCCGTGCCCGAAAAGCACAGATGCACCTTCGGAGTAAGAAAGCTCACGAACGGCTTGAGGCGGCGCAGCATGGCTTGCGCCGATGGGCGGCTCAGCGTTAAGATGCCGCCAGGGAACTCGGTCGGGATAACTGCCGCCAAGTCGGGGAACCGCTCATCAACCAGCCGCACCGTTACTTCCGGCCCCCACGCCCCAATCTGAATACGGGCGTGCCCCCAGCCAGCCTGTGCAGTTACCGTTACTACATCTTCGCTCTTAACCAGGGCTTTAAGGGTAGCAATAGACTGCTTTGGCAGCAGCAGCTTCTTGGCCTGTGCGCCAGTGAAAGAGTAGCCAGGCTCTTTAGCTGCCTGCACATCAAATTGCACGGCCCGGTGCCCGTCCGTAGCTTGAAATTGCACCCCTCTTGCGTCGGCTATGACGTGAACGCACATCATAGCAGGGCGAAACTGGTCAGTAGCCGTTAGGTCACTGGCATAGCCGATAGCAGTACGTAGCAGGTGGCCGGGAATTACTAGCTGCACCTCGTCGCGCACGGTGGGCGTTTTCGGGTAGTCGCCGTAAAGCTCACAGCCGAAAGTGTAGCTTGCCCCGCCAGTTGCGCCGCCCTGTTCCTCATCGGAGGCATAGGCCACGGCCCGCACGGTGAGTTGATTTTCTTTCGGGCCTAGCTCTACCGTTATCGGTTGGTCGGGCAGGTTGCCTAGCACGTCAAGCAGCGGCTTGAGAGGCGGGCATATACCCCACGTTTCGCCGTTGCCGCCCTCAATGGGCAGGCTCACGGCCACGGTGGTTTCAAGGTCTGAGCCGATAATACGCAGCTCGTTACCAGTGGCCGCCAGCAGCACATTTGCCAGCACGGGCACTACGGGATTGCGGCGCACAACGTGAGCCACTTGCTTTAGCTGACGAAGCAGCGCGGACGAAGAACAGAGAAACTTGGGCATGATGGGGTGAAATGATGAAGCCGCCCGTCTCTGCCCACTACAGCAGAAACTAAGGCGGCTCCGATAAAGGGCACTGGCATACCCCATTATGTCGGTGCAACGGCTGGTAGTGGGCAGCCGGGTAATCCTAGCGTTCCGCCCTGCCAGGGGCTTTCGCTCATTGCTATGTTACAAAGGTAACGGTTACGTATGTAACGGGCAAGCGCGTAACGGTGATTCGCGTAACTTTGCCCGATTTATTTTCCTTTATGCTCAACCTAGACCCCGCCGTTGCCGCCTTCCTAGCTCGCCTGCGTACCGTGCCGGAGTATGCAGAAAGTGAGAAGATTAGCCGGGTTCAGGCCCACCGCCGTATTGAGCAAAAGAAGGTGGAGACTATCGAAATCCGAGAGCGATTATTCGTTGTGCTGCCCGCCTAAATCGGCCGGGCCTTCCTCAGTAGGAGCAGAAGCCGCCCGGTGGGGCGCTCAGTTGAGAAAGCGGACCGCCCGCTTGGCTTGAATCCGCACGGCGCAACAGTCAAGTTGGGCCTGTTGGGCGGGGGTTATCGTATCGGCCAGGGCTTGCCGAATGGCTGGGCGGTTGATTTCGGCCCAGGCTTCGAGGCCGGCCCAATTGCCTCGTAGCAGCTCGTGGTGGCGGCGGATGCGGGGCTGGCTCATGCGGCTTGCTTTAGCTCGTTCATGGCTTGGTGGAAGGCTATGGTAGCCGCAGCGGGGCCGTTGCGAGCGGCGCGGGTCCAAGCCCAGCGGGCGGGGTGATTTGCGCTCAGCGCCTGCACCTCGGCAGCCGTTACAAACTCTTTCGGCCTAGCAGCTTCCGCCTTTTTCGCTTGCTGCTTCGCCGCCTGGGCGTTCAGGTTCGGGGTGGCTGGGCTGCGCTTTACTGGTGCAGGGGCGGGCTTCTGCACAACCGGCTTCGGCTTGCGAGCAGCTGCTTCTTTTTTCGGTTTGGGGGCAGCCTTGGGGCTCTTGGCTCGGATGGTTTCGGGGCGGCGGTTAATGGCCTTGATGCCTAGCAGGTGCGCTTGCTTGCGCGTAGCGCCACGAGAGCGGCCCGGCAGTAGCTGCGCAGTACCCCGCGAATAAAGCGTGGGGTAGTTGACCCGGATAATCTCGTTCTCGGCTTCGGTCCAAGCGGGCGCTATGTAGCTGGGGCGGGACAACCCCTGTTTGACGGCCTGGCACTGGATACTTACCCATGTACGCTTAGGCAGCGCGGCTAGTATTTCTGCTTTCTCGGCTGTGGGGTAGAGTTTGGCGAGTAGCAGGCGCTCATTGAGCAGCCAATCCGCGGGATGCGGGGCGCGGGCTTTCTGACGTACGCCTTGCTGGGTGTAATCGCGGCGGATGCCCATCTCCCCCGCCTTCGATAGCACCGTGCGCATTTTGCGGCCCACCAACTGCCCTACGTACTCCGCGCCCTGGGTGGGGTAGTGGGTGCGCAGTAACTCCAGGTGTTCCGCGCTCCACTGGCGGGAGTAGTTGGCCGGTAGCGTGCGCTTCACGCCGAAGCGGTGGGCGGCGCTACAGATGCTTTCCCACGTCCGGCCTGAGAATGCCTGTAGAATCTCGGCTTGGGAGGCTTGTGGGTAGAGCCGGCCAAGCAACGCCCGTTCTTCTTGGCTGTAGCCGGGGCGATTAGGGTTGGTGACGCTGGGCTTATTCATGGCGTACTAGCTGGCTAAGTGGGAAGAACAAGCGGGGGTAGTCATCCTGGCGGCGCAGCTTGTCATACTCGGCAGGCGGCAGCGCGCTCTTGTCTTTCTTGTTGAAGGCTACCCAGCCGTGGGGCCGGCCGGGCACTACTTCAATGGGCTCGATGTAGCGGCCTATCCAGCCGTGTTCTTTCTTGGCGGGACGGTGAATCTTCACCGGGTCACCGTGCTTAAAATCTGTCATGGCGGCGGCGGCTTCTCTACTTGGGGAGGTCGGCGGTTGGCAGCAGTTGGTCGAGCGTCAGATTGAGCGCGTTAGCCAGGCAAATCAGCACGCCAATGGGCGGCTCAGTGCCGTGCTCGTAAGTACTGAGCGTGCCCGGCCGCAACCCCACTCGCAAGGCTAGGGCTGTCTGCGTGAGACCTGCGCGCTGGCGGAAAGCGCTGAGGTTATGGCTAAATACTGTGCGGGCTTCTTTGGCTGTAACTAGGCCGGGTGGCAGGCGAAGCGGGTGCGGGGTGCGGGGTGCGGACATGGCTATTAGGAATTACAAAGGGTGTAGAGCCGGCCATCAATCGGGCGAGGTTTGTAGAAAAGCAGCAGGGTGGCCGCAGCCAGGCGGCGGGTGGTGGGCACCGAAGCCACGAGGGCCAGCTTCCACCAGTGCCACGCCAAAGCCAGCAAGGCGAACACGATGAGCGGGAGGCCGAAGGCTAGGCAGACGGCTTCCGCTACCCAAGGCCGCGCTGTCGTTTTCGGGCGGCGCAGCCAGTAGGGGGAGTAGGGGCGGCTAGTGGGCTTCATCGGCGGGGACAGGCTTTGGAGTCGGCAATTCAGGAAGGCGCGGCACTGAGGTTACAAAGCGCACTTCACGGCCAATAGGGTTGCCGCCCGCCGTGCGCCGCCACAGCTTGCCCAGGTCATCCCAATAGGCAGTTGCATTTGCCCAGCCCTTGTGCAGCACGTAGAGTATTTCTACATCTTCAAAGTGCTTGGCAGGCCACTCGGCAACCGGTACCCAGCGCGGCCCGGCCCCGCTGCTATCTACTAGTAGTTGGTCGGCCGCCCGATTTTTGGCGCGGTAATCATCAAGCAGGATGTAAGCCGTCCGAAGGCGGGCAATTAGGGCCTCCTTATCTTCTTTTACTAGCTCAGCCCGCCACCCAGGGGCATAGTATTGCGCGAAATCAGGCGCGGCGGCTCCTCCACCTAGAGAGGTAGAGACGCCCTCTTTTGCATTTTCGGCGCGCAAGTCAGCCAAGAAGTCAGCACCAGCCAGATTGCAGGCATCGGCTACGAACTGTGCAAATTCAGGCGTAGCCTCAACCGGGAAGCCGTTGCGCATGTGCAGTTGAATCAGGCCGCCTTCCTCAACCGTGGCCGTGAGGGGTAGCGCGTCGTCATGTTCAGCAGCTAGGTCGGCATACGCACTCAAGCTATCCAACTGAGCGGGGCCACCTAGAGAGGTAGAGACGGGGGCGGCGGCCAGGGCGGGGAAGGCTTTATTCCACGCTGCGGCAAAGCTGGCAACCTTACCCTGTAGCGTAAGTAGTTCAGTAGCGGGGCTATTCCCCAGCACACAACTGGCTGGCACCTCGCACATATGCCGCAGGCGAACTTGCAATTCAGCCAACAACTCGCCCGAGCTTTCTTGCGCCGGCCCTCCACTAGATAAGAGAGCGGGGGCGGCCAACTCGCGTTTTGCCGCCTCAATCAGGTGGCTCAGGTATTGGCGGTAGGCAGCAGCGGGGCCGTTCATGGCGCGCTGCATCGTGTTGATTGCCTGGGTCAGGTCTTCGCGCTGGCTAGACATTGGGCTGGCCTCCTTTCACCGTTGCGAGTTCTGCCGCCTTCTTTAGCTCAGCGCCAATATTCTCCCGCCATTTGGCTGGGTCTGCCAAGTATGCCTTTAGCAGCCAGTGGATTGTAGCAGCCTGCTCATCCTCTGCTTTAGTACGCACCTCCTGTCCAAGCGTGCGCAGTGCGGCGGCATAGGGCGCACACCAGAAGTTGGGGCGGCCTAGAATAAACCTCAAATCATCGTTAAGATTATCGAGCGGCCCTCCTACTAAGAGGGAAGAAGAGGGGGCCGGGGCGGTCAGAGCGGCGTGCAAGGCAGCAAAGTCGAGCGAGCCAGCAGTAGCGATAAATTGGGCATTCGCCTTTGTCTCTGCTGTCGGCCAGTAGCCATCCGGCGTACCATCCGATTGCTCCTCCATTTTGCCGTAACCGTCAAAGGTGAGTTGCATAGTGGTTTTCGGGACAGGCAGGCCACCAAGCAGGCCGGTATCAGTTGCCCGAACCACTTGCTTATAATTCCTTAACCCACGCGGATTAGCGTTAATGGTGGTCAATAGCCACGGGCCGGGGGTGGCCTGCTTCTGCAATTCAGCCAGGGCGGCTACCTTCTCAATTAAATCTTCCATCTTTGTAGCGTAGTAATGAGTTGAAGAATGGCCCGCCGACTCGTACTCGGCGGGCTTTTTTGTTGTGTTTCCCCCACTGTGGTGGGTGTGGGCTAAGCGGCGAGTTGAGAGGCGGGCATTACCAGGCCGCGAGCGGCAGCAAGGGCCACGTCGAGCCGGCGCGGCGAAGCGACAGGTTGGGATTCGAGTACTTGGCTGTCACGGGCCTCGGCCAGTTCCAGAATGGCGGCCTCCAGAATGCTTTTCAGCCAGGCGTATTCGGACGGGCGCGAGCCCATTATCTTTTCTTGCAGTCGAGTGCGCTCGTCTTTGGCGATGCGCGGGTGGGCGGCCAAGTCAAGTAGTTCGCGCTCGGCTTTCGGCTGGCTGGCCTCTACTGCCGTGCGCAGTACTAGTTTCTGGCGCTGCTCGTGTAGTGTCTTTGCCAGCGCGGCCGTGGCGGCTTCGTCGTACCCACCGGCTGCCCAGGCTTCGGCCGTGGCCCGCATCCGGGCGGGGTGGGCGGCCAGCAGCAGGGGGTTGGTGAGGTAAAGGGCCACGTACTGCTGCGGCTCAAGTGTGGACATCGGCAGAATGTGGGCGCTCATCTCTTAGGTGGGGGTAGTGGGTGGGGTAGCAGCCTCCTCGGGGGCGGCTCTTTCGCGCTTCTCGCTCTCCTTGCGCTCTTTGTCGGCGGCACCCTTGGCGCGGCACTCAGCTAGGCAGTTGAAGCAGGCGGTGCGGCGGTCAGCGGTGGCGATAGTTTGCTTTGCCATAAGTCAGAAGGGCAGTGAAGCCAGGGCTTCAAGGTTGGGGAGTGGTATTTGCAAGCAGGCAGGCGGCCCGGCTTGGGTTTCGCGGCGGACGTGCTCGGCTTGCTGGCGCAACTCGTCTCGTGTCTGGCAAGCCTCTTGGTGGCAGTCAAAGCAGGGCTGGCCGTAGATGTGGGCCAGCGAGGGGCATTGATTCTGCATGGCTCAGACAGCAGCTAGGGCGGCGGCCGGCTTCACGAAGAGGGCTTTGGCGGCCGTGGCGGTGGTGAGGTCGATGCCGTGGATGTCGGCTAGTACATCGACCACATTCATCAGCCGAAACCAGTTTTCTTTAACCTCGCCATAGGCCTCAGCAGCTATCTCAATAGCCTGATGATGCTTAAGCATCATAAAGCCTGCTTCTATTTGAGTGAATTGGGCTGTCGTATAGCCCGTGCTGGCAATTTGCCGTAAGCCTTCCTCGGTTACCTCAGCCATATCCGAAGGCCACCCCTCTTGGGCACGGTTGCAGTCGAACCACTCGGCGTCGGGGCCAAGCTCACCGCTCGGAAGCAGCCAATCATGGGGCACGACTTTGTAGCCATTTGCCGCGGCTACTAAATTCCCGCAGGCGCAGGCGGCGCAATCAGTACACTCTAGCCGCCCGTCAAAGAAGGCCTTTACTAGCACTGCCACACTGCGGTTAAAATGTTCTTGGTTAGTCATAGTAGTAGAGAAAAAGAGGGTTAAGAATTTGGCTGGCCCACCCCTACACCTGGTAGGGTAGCGGGGCCGGCGAGTGGAAAGGGAGAGGCGAGCTGGGCGGCCAGTTCGCGGGCTATCTGGTCGAGCAGCCGGGGCGCTTCGTAGCGCTGGCCCGTCACGGGGTTGATTCGCTTGGTGGTGTGCTGCATGGCTCCTAAGCAGCTAAAGCGGTGGCGCCCTTGATGAAGTAGGCTTCCCCTGCGATTTGGTAGGTGGCGCCCGGTGCCAGGTATGCAGTAAATACTTGCCCGCAGTAGCTCACGAGGTGCAGCAGTGCCGTGTGCAGCCCAGCCGGGGCAGGGGTTTCGTCAGCCTCGCCAACGGCGAGCACCAGCAAGTCGAATACCGTGGTATAGCCCAGCCGCCAAGTGATTTGCTGCCACTGAGTTTTGCCCCACTTACTGATTGGCTTCCCTGTTTTTTGGTTGCGAATCGCCGTTCTCGGATTGGCCTGCACTAACTTCTTAGTAACGTAGGCTTTCTTATGGCGTGTCAGCAGCAGCGCATCCCCGATGCGGTTGTGAAGAAACAACTTGGGGTTGTCTTCACATAAGATGCTAGATGGCCAGTTGAAGAAGGGCAGCCGATGCAGCGTAAAATCTCCGAAGCCCCCAGCAGCATAGCAGGATAATACCTTAGGGAATGCGTTTTTCACTACCAGCCTTCCAGCCTCCCGAATGTGCAGCGTTTCATCCAGTGACTCTTGATAGCCTAGTGCTGCCATAAAGGCTCGCAGCCCGCTATCTACTGCCAGTCGGGCGAATTCCAGCATATATTTAACTGGCGCATCTTCGGGGCAGTTAGCTAAAGAGGTAGCACACGTTTGCGACTGGCTCAACCACCCGCTTACACGCATAGGGGAATTACCCCGTTCAAAGCTGCGAAAGAAGGGCAGGGCTTGTAAGTCGGCAGCAAGCGTATCTTCTTGGCCGATATGGGCGGATAGGGCCAAAAGGCCAGCAGTTAATTGCGGTTTCATGGCGGCACAGACGGGTTAGGAGTGGGAGTAGTGGGCGTTTCCTATTTCGTTTTCTTGGCGGCGGGCCTCGACCGGGTCAGCCGGCAGGGCCGCCAGGTGGTTGGCGTAGTCGTTGGCCCGGGTGTTGTGGGCGCGGAAGCGGGCGGCGGCCTGCTGGCGGCTCAGCAGGCTCAGGGCTTCGGGCTCTCCGGTGCGCTGTGCTTGGAAGAGGGAGCGGGCGGCGTATTCAGCGGCGTCGGTCATGGCGGGGCTACAGACTTGAGAGGATGGTTGCTTGGCGGGCCGACCGGAGCATTTTGCTGCGCCCCCGGCTGGTAGCGTAGAGCCAGAAAGGGCAGCTGCCAATGCAAGGCTTTAGCGGGTATTTGCGGAGGCGGGCAGGCAATAGCGTGGCCTGCATATTCTCAAGGCAGCAAAGCATGGCGGCGGCGCGGCTGTGTTTCTGTATAGGGAGGGGAGGCGGGCGGCTAGTAGTTTTCGATGGCGTACTGGTAGGCTGATTCCAGCGACAGCGCACGCTCAAAGCCATAGCGGTGCAGAATTTTCCAGCCCAGGTCATTGGTTGCGGCAACTATCTTCTCCGCATCATCCTCCTTTTTTGCTCCTGGGATATAGTTGGGATGGTCTGCCATTGCGAGATAGGAGCCGTTAATCAGGTCAGAGGCTACTTTTGCTTGACGCTTAGTCATATTTCGCGCCCTCCTGATAGCCGGGCCAGCTCTAAAAGATGAAATGTTGGCCGTGCCCTAGGTCGGCAGAGAGGGGCGGGCTAGTAGGGGTTCTTGTGCCGAAAAAAGGCGTATGCCTGGGGATTGACCTGCTGCATCTGGTTGAGAATCTGCGTCCACGCCTTGGGGTAGCGGGCAGCAAAGGTTCGCTTGTTGTCTTCCCATAGCGTGTGGCAGGCTCGGCATTTGAGCAGCCAGTTCAGCGGGTTGGCCCGGTGGGCGGGGTGCTGCTTCTGGGTGAAAAGGTGACTGTGCTCGACGGGCCCGTAGCGCTCGCAGACCTCGCAGCAATCAGAGGTCGGGGCCCCAGCATAGGCCTTGGCCTGCTCGCGCTTTTGATTTGCTTGGTTTTTGCTCACTGGCAGCAGGCGGCCGGTGCGGGCTAGCGACGTGTAGCGGCGTAGCATGGCTACCGCGGGTTGCGCTCGTCCCACTCTTCTTGCGCGGCCCGGTGCTCGGCATCGACCAACTTCTGGTCGTAGTCGCTCAACTCGCTAGCGGTGGCGTAGGCAGTCCAGTCGCCGCGGCGGGATGAGCCATTCAGTAAATCCACTAAATAGCAGGCAGTGCCCGGCACAAGGCGCATGATTTCAACGGTGCGGGGCTCCCGGTCAAATCGGCGACTGGTGAGTGTTACCAGCGTGCGGGGCGCGTAGTCGGGCAGCGGCAGGTGGGCGTGGTTGCTGATGAACGCCCCCAACTTCTCGCACATCACGCTAAGGCTAATCGGCTGGGCGTACTCCATGGTAGCCCCGCACACCATGCACTGCCAGGGCTGGTTGCCGTTGGCCTTGGTGGGCATTGATACCACATTCTTTGTTTCGGCGGCGGCGGTCATGGCAGTAAGGAGGTAGGGGGTGGTGGGGTGGTGTTTCTTATAACTAAGACAAATGTATCACACATATATGATACAAAGCAAGTCAACTATCAAATAAATATGACACAAAGGACAAAAAAATAGCTTGCCCTTTGTGTCATAGATAGTTAATCTTCTGTTGCCTCACCGCGCAGCCGCTTCGCAAGCCACTGTAAGCCCCGAGGAGTTACTTTCGTAGTGCCTGTAATACGTTCGCCTTTCTGCCCTGCCTTGAATGTTTGGGGCTGCACCTCAAATCGGCCTGCGTCGATGTGACGTTGGTAAGGCTCCCGATTTCTCATTAATATGCCTTCCACTCGCAGGCGGTTGATGAGTTTGTTACGGCCCTCGCAGCCGGCAATTTTCAGGTACTTGGCCGCCTGAGCAAAACTCACGGCGTTTCGACTGGCATCTATGGAGGCGACGAAGGCCAGTTTGGGTGCAGCAAGGGCCAACTGCTGCTCCAGCACCTCTTTTTGCTCCACCTCGGCCAGCAGCGCAACCAATGCTTCGCGATAGGTGCCAGGTAGCGCTGGGCGCGGGGCCTCAGCCAGCCCACGCAGCTGCTTTTCGCAGTCAATGAAGTAGCGGCGGGCCTGCTGGCCTTTTTCGGTGCGCTCTACCATTGAAAGCTCCTTTGCCATGTCCAGGGTAATGGCAAACTCCTGAGCCTGACGGCCGCCAGTACTTTCCGCCAAACTTGACGAAAAGTCGGCACCTTCCACGAAGCCGTATTCTTCAACGCGCCGGGTGAACCATTTAGCGAACTCGGTGCCGACTTCAAGAAACTGGTGCAGGAGGCGGGCGCTTACCACGTCTTTGCCGCCCTGGCTTTTGTCGATTGGGATAAGTTGTTGGGGTTCCATAATCTAAGCGGTTACAGGTTCAAGGGCGAAAAGCGGGGCTTTGCGGGCTAGGTGGGCCGCCGACCATTCGTATTGCTGCAGGTTGATTTCAGCACCGTAGTAGGTACGGCCGGTGTTCTGGCAGGCGTGGGCGGTGGGTGCGTCGCCAGCAAAGGGCTCCAGTACCGTGTCGCCCCGGTTCGAGTAGGTTAGCACCAGGTCTTGAATGAGGGCCAGCGGCTTGGCTGTTGGGTTGAAGTGCGGGGCCGTGGTACCGACACTGGCAAAGCTGAGTATCGTTGTGGGGTGCCGGGTACCATCATCTTTGTACTCAGCAGCAAAGCGTTGGCTCTTATAGTGGCTTTGCTTCGTATCCTTGCGTTTCGTGCTTTTGGGTGGGCCAGTATAAGTTGTTTTCTGCGCATTGTAGGTCGCGCTCCTAATGGCTGGGGCAAAGATTATTACATCTTCGTGGGCCGCTAGGGGCCGCCATTCTGCGTCAAGGTAGCGGCTAGCTTTGCTCTTTACCCATACGCGCCGGTACCGGTACCACTCCCGATTGCTGGCAATTAAGTCCAACGTAAACGCCTCGGCAGCAAAGCAAACTATTACGCCAGTCGGCGCCAGCACCCGCCTTGCCTCTATCCACCAAGCAGGCCAATCAATCGGCTGCTTGTCAAAGGCCAAATCCGTGTTCGCATAAGGACTATCACAGATTATGAGGTGTACGCTGGCGGCGGGCAAGGCGCGCATGAGGTCGAGGCAACAGCCCAAGTGTAGGCCCGGCTTCATGCGCCCACAGACTGCTTGACGGCGCGGCCCACCGGCTTTAGCGTGATACCCTTCGGCAGCGGGTCGATACCAGCCACAATACGCAGTGCAGGCAGGGCTTCCCAGTACTCCCGACGCCCTGCAACAGCATATCTCACTAATGAGGCATCCAAGCCAGAAATTATTTGCGTGGCTAACTCGCTGTACTGTCGCGGAAGTAAGTGCTTGATTTCAGCAACTTTCGCGTGAAAAGAGGCCGCTCTTTCCGTTCTACGCGGGCCGCGTTTCTTTTGATTTTCCATCATATTGCTTTGAAGTATCAAACGTGTGTGTACTTTTGTCGTACAAATAGCCAGCTATATCAAACTGTTGCGCTAGATGTTTACGACAAATATAGCACATTAGTTTGATATTTCAAAGTAATGTGATACCCAATCTTTGCCCTATGGAACAGAAAACCGAAGAGCCCCCTAAGTACCCCGAGGTGGCTGCCCGCCTCGCTCAATTTATCAAGGATTCAGGCGAGCTTAACCAGCGACAGTTTGCCATCCGGGCGGGCCTGACCCCGCAAAAAATCAGTTACATCTTACAGGGCAAGTTTTTGCCGGGCGGCGATACAATGACCGCCCTTGCAGACACCTACCGGGACTTTGATGCTATCTGGTTACTGACTGGCCGGCGCACCATCGGCGTAACTCCATCTGAGCCTACCACGCCGGCCACCTCCAAAGACACAGAGAAGCCAGAAGCGGCGGCAGTGCCAGTAATCAGCGCAGTGCCCAGCGACTACGGCACTACTGTAGAGATAGCCATCAACCGCGCCCGCTTAGCTGATAAGGACATCTTGATTGAACAGCAACGCGTAGAGATAGCCCGATTGAACCGCGAATTGGGAAAGCCCTTCAACGGTCTTGATGCAGCCGGCCCCGAACCTACTCCCACTCCGCGCAACCCGATTGGCTTTGCCTTATCGGTATCGCGCCGGGTGAAGATGAACGGGGCTGCTCGACCGTTGTAAAACACGGGCCAGGTGCCCGGCTAGGATACCTAGTAAAAAGGTGTCCCGCCGAAACCCGGCCTGCGTTGCTGCCAGCCTAATATTTGCGGGAATTTGGAATACCGAAGGTAATCCCATATTTCTAGCATAGCAGGCTGGCGGCAATCACAAAAACGCCCTGTTGGCACGGTAGCGCCCTTTTTTATCAACGCGCATGGCGGTATGCCAGGGTACCTGTCAGGATACCCCCTTTTTGGGCACCAGAAGCCGTCCCATTTTAGGAACTGGACGGGCTAAAAAATAAGGCCGTCAATAGCAATATTTTGCTGCCGATCTATACTATTCATAGCAACTTCATATAAGAAAACGCCACCTTGCGGCATCATAGAAAGACGAGTATCAAGCTACTCTCTTACTCTATGGGTCGCACCTACACGGATTCGCCTATGCAATTCTTGCTGTGGCTTCGCAAGTCGAAGCTCAACAAGGCTGGCACGGCCCCGGTGTACCTGCGCATCTTTCTCGATACCGATACCCGGTCAGAATACGCCACGGGTATCCGCTGCCGGCCGGACGAATGGAACGCCGCGAAGGGCCGATTGCGGGGCAATGACGAGGCCTCACGCGCCTATAACAAGAAGCTCAAAAAACTGCAAGGCAAGGCAGAGCTAAAAGCCGACCGCCTGCAAGATGCTTGCGATGAAGACCCCGGCTTGCCGCCTGTCATGCCAGCTGATGTTGCCCTGGCACTACGACCTAAGAAGAAAGAACCAGTCCCTGCCCCGCAACGGCTGCTTGATTTATTGCGCGCCGCCATCCCCCTGTACAGTTCAAAAGCCTCGTCCCGTCAAAATGCCCACGCTATGCTGAGCTTTTTTAGTAAATGGCCTCTTCTCGACACGCTTACACTGCCTGAGCTTACCCGCGAGGTAGCGACTTCGCTCGTGCAGTGGGCGGGCCAGCAAAAGGGGGCGGTTAGCTCAAAGCGCCACCACGTAGGCGTCTTTGCCGGGTTGCTCGCCGCCGCCGCGCCAAACCACCCGCTGGTATTTTCCAAGCTCACGCGACTGCTTGGCACGCCTGCGCCCACGAAAAGCACGGTATTGCCCGCCGACTGGCAAGCGCAGTTGCTCGCGCTGCGCTTGCCGCGGGTGCAAGCGGCCGCCCGCGATGCCTTTCTGCTGCAATACTACCTGCATGGCTCCAGAATCGGGGTAATCCTGGAATTGCGGTGGGCACACATAGACTATGAGCAAGGCCGGGTGCGCTTTACTACGCACAAGTATCCGGTTGCAATGGATATGGCACTAAGGCCAGAAATACGCGAAATACTAACCCGGCGCGAAGGGCACAGCAGCACTTTTGTATTACCGTTTCTACCCGCCAACTACCTTTTGGTTGACGACGACCAGCGCCACAAGATTCTGCGAAAAACAGAAAATAGCGTGGGCATGGCCCTAAAGGGCATTTGCGCGAAGCTGGGCTGGCCCCGCCTGAAATCGCACTTAGCCCGGCATACCCTGGCGCTACAGTCCTATCTAAAAAACGACAAGGACTTACGCGTACCTCAGCAACTTTTGGGGCACAAGAATATCAGCACAACGGCGCTTTACATCGCCGGCCTCGACACCTCAGAACTGGACGCAGGCGCAGCAAACGCCTACGGTTAGCCCCCACCATGCAAAACACGCCACCCCCTGAAACCTTCGCCGACCTGCTACTAGCCGCCAACCCCGCCGCCTGGCCCGGCCGCCGCAAAGAAGCTCACGCCATTTTAACGCAGTGGCTCCAGCTAGCGGAAGGCTGCGAGCGGATGCCGCACTGGCTGACGAGTGAGCTGCCAAAGACATTTCCGCTTGAGCTATGAGCGACTACTACGACTTCCCTTATACGACACTCGCCTACTACTTCTCTTTAGCCGTGGTGGTGCCGACAGGGGAGGCGGTGGCGTAAAGTACGATAAATATTTTATGGCTAGATAGTAACATATTGGTGTTTCCTTCGTAAATTCGCAAAAGAGAACAGCTCTAAGCGCTCCCGTGGCGCGGTGCTAATCACAGGGCGAAGGCGTCTAGGAGTAATTACCCGATAACGCTTTTGCTCTTTAAAGTGTGGGTTGGTTGTCGAGGTGCCCGTCAAGCACAAAGCAACTTATGGCCATGCGTAGATGCCAGTGAGGTTGACAACTCAGAAAGCACCTGTTCTCACAATATTGACCACTCCCCTTAATAGAAGGGAAGCGGAGACGAGTTGAGTGAGGGAAGCGCGCCTGAGCGAAGGCCCGAGCCACGCCGGCTGTTCACTCCGCGAAGGTGGCAGCGGGTTGTGTCGGTAGGAAGCCGGACCCCTCACTCACATTTTTAGTGCTATAGCTCAGCTATGAGAGAGCGCCCCCTACCTGACGGCATTGCCGGGCAGTATGGCCGGGGAGGTCAACGTTGCAATCACGTTTAGCACTGCTTTTGCCCCTTCCTCTAAAAGAGAAGAAGGGCACCGATAAAAGCGACTGTTCGGGGTAGCTCAGCTGGTTAGAGCCGCTTGCTAGTAGCGAGCCTCGGTCACTGTTTCGGCACCCGATGGAAGGCAAGAGGTCGTGGGTTCGAATCCCGCCCCCGGCAGTCGCTTTGCTCATCGCCCGCTCTAACTGGGGGAGTGGCACCGAGATTTGGCCTCGTTTATCGAGATAAAATTCTAGACATAAAGGGCTGGGAAACTGGCCCGCCAAATGCCTTTCACTGATTTATGACTACTGATTCACCCCCTGCGCTGAATATCAACCCAATTCGGGAACGCGCCCGAGCCGCTAGCGTTGCCGTGAATGAGCAACTGGCGAAAGGTGGATTTGCCCCTTTTTCTGAAAAAGAAAAAGTAGCTTACGCCGATGGCTATGTAGAAGGCGCTCGCGCCGAAGCCACCCCAGCCGATAGCACTGCATTTACTCGAATGGTGGCCTTCTTTGCAGCAGAAGGGCTGCCTTATGAAGTTTATGCTGCCGATGAAAAGGACGGACCTATTATCGGTTTGGATAATAGCGCAGCCTTGTTTAATCAGGATGGCACCTTTTTAAGATGGTCGAACCATTAGTAGGTTCAAAATCAATAAATTCGCCCACTCCAACCGGGGGAGGGCAAACAAGCTGAATGAGGCGGCGACGGTTGCAAACGTTACTTTTAACGAAGCCAAGGCCACCTCATTCAAATTTGTAAGCCCCGCGCCCTTATCAGGTGCGGGGCTTTTTGCTGGGTGGCGTTCAACAAGTCGGGCCGGATTGGCGTTTAGTGGCTATACTCGCATCCCCAACCTGCCCGCGCCATGACTGAGCCCATTTTAAAACTAACCGGCCTTATTTTCAAAGGCGATACGCCCGGCGTGCTCGTTGGCTGCATCAAAGAGATGCGTGGGGTTGTGGTACAGGGCAATAGCGAAGATGCCGTTTATCGCGATTTAGTAGAGGGCGCAAAATTCTTGGTGGAGTTTAAGCACGAAGAGGCGCTTAATCTGCTCCGGGCGCAGATTGATGCGGAGTATAATACAGATGAGCAGATAGACTTTTCGCTTAAGCGCCAAGTAATAGAAGCCCCTATTGCTGAATGAAAACGACAGAATTTCAACTCTATCTGTATGTCAGCAATTGCGAGCTAATTAAAGAGTCGCGCCTGTTTTGGGTATGGAAGTCTGATATTGGCGGCATTACCCGAATTGCCCGGAAAGAAGAGTATCTGGAACGGCGGGCTGTTTTCTTGCACTGCGCAGACCTGGGGATTGACATGCCTGAGCGGTTTGCTAGCTATCAGGAGGCGGCTGAGCGCGCCCTGCCCGACCGCCGCTTTAAAGGATAGTCCATGCGCCGGTACTCCTTCTTTTCCTGGCCCTGGCAAGCCTGGCTGGTAGCGATTATCATCTTGGTCGCCTTGGGTTTTGCCTTCCACTGCGCTGATACCCACGGCTGGATAGAACATCGACCGTATGTCTCCCCACGGGAATAAAGAAGCCCCGGCCTCAGTGGGCGCGGGGCTCTCGTAGGTCTCCGATTTACTGGCTTATCCGGCTGCCAAGTCGCTAACAGTTGCAGGGCAGGATTGTACCCACGCCTCGGCGGCTGCGCTCGTTAATGTAAGGCTCGAACGTATCAGCGGGTAGCCCAACCTTGGCGCGCAAACGGGCGCGCTGCTCGTGGCGGCGAGGTTCCTCAATCCGACATTCTTCTGCGTGCGAGAAGTTACCAATGCTGATATTAGCGCACAGGTTGATGCGGTGCTCTACTTGGAATAACTGCGCTAGCCGCTGCTCCTGGGTGGCAGAATCGGGCAACTCCACATCAATTAAGTCTTGCTTGATTTCCCACCAATTTTCTTTGGGGCGGGGATGCTCGTAAGCGGGCGTGCGGTCGGGGGCAAGAGTGGTTTCCATGCTGCAATATACGTATAGATAAGCATTTGTGTGTCATATATATACGTTATTTTTATGGCTTATCCGGCTGCCGGTGGGTAGGCCGTTGTGCGGGGCGACCATCTGGCCTCGTGGGCTAAGCGGCGGTCAATTTCTTGCCTTGCGGCCTCTACGGTGCGGTAGTTTTTACTAATCGTGTAAGGGCTGCCAAAGGCGCTGGAGGCGTGATGCGTTTCAGTTTCGCGCTGCCAGAATAGCCAGGTCTTGCACTCAATGTACACTGCGCGTCCCTGTTCTACGATGCGGTATTTAGTAGCCATGCCAGCAAGTTACGCAGCTTGGCGCGGATAGGGTTGCCAGGCATCGGCCGGCTCAAACCAAAAGCGCTGTTGCAGGCGGCCCTGCTGGTCGAGGCAGTAAAAAGCCGGCTCCTGCACCTTCTCGCTGGCCTGTATGACAGTCCAGCACTCGCCCCGGTCGAGGCCCACTAGCCGGTGCTTGGTGCCGGCCTCTACGGTGAAGGTTTGCCCCGGTGCCCGGTGGTGGGTTTCGATAGCCCAGCCACCCGGCTGCTCGACCAGGATTTCTTCGGTATAGCCCCCGGCCGGGCCGATGGTGCTCACGAAGGCAAACGGGTGGTCGTGGAAATCTACGTCGTGCGCGCCGCGAAAGTGGTGCATTACGCGCCCGTCCGGCAGGTAGTGCTTCGTGAAATTTGGGTTCATCACTTCGCTTCTATCGGCGAAAACAGGACTTGGGAAGGTTGCCATACAGGTAAGGGGTTAGTGAGAAAAGCGCGCTACCGGCCGGCCGCCACTACTACTGCGGCTACTGCCAGGGCACCAGCAGCTAGGCGCAGGGCGACGGATAGCCGTTCGGGGTGGGTGGCGGAGAGCTTCCGAAGCAGCTTGTCGGTGGTGGCCGTTTGGCCGACGTGGAACGACTCGTCTCCGGCGTAGTGGTTGAGGATGGGGTCGAAGCCGGCCAGCCGCACGAGCACGGCCACTACAGCGTGCAGGGGCAGGTGAGGGCGGGCGAACACGGCTACCAGGACTAGGGGCAGGAAGTAGGCCAGCACGAGGCCGAGGTGCAGGGCACGGGCCTGGCTAGTGGCCTCGGGGCCGGGTGGCGTGCGCCGCACGGCGGGCATTAGCACGCCCTGGGGGTAGGCCAGAAAGAACAGTAGAGCGGGCCAAAAAAAAGCGCAAATTATGTAGTCAAACATTTGATTTATACGTATTTATATGTAAATTAGATGCATGATATTCGGTCTCTTTTCGCGCTTTACTTGCTGGTTTAGCGCCCGATTTTTTGACGTGCACGACTACTCGCAAAGCAATAATGGCGGCGAGCCGTGGTACTTCTACACCCATACCTGTAAAGACTGCGGCAAGCAGTTCACGATATGAAAAAGGCGCTCTTCCTTGACCTCGACCACACGCTAATCCATCCCAAGTCGGGCGACACGTTCCCCCGCGACAAAGACGATTGGGAGTTTATACCTGACGTGATAGACCGCCTCTACCGCAAGGTGCAGGGCATAACCGGGTGGCCTATTATCATCGTGACCAATCAAGGCGGCGTGGCGGCCGGGTTTCAAACGAAAGAAGATGTAGAGAGCCGCTTGCTCTCCATTGTCACGGTGCTGCGAAACCACACCCGCGCTGAAGTGCATACCTGCGTGGCGTATGACTACGACTACAAGCGCAAGCCCTTGCCCGGTATGGCTTACGAGGTGGCACTGCGGCTTCAGCCAGACTTGAAAGGCTCTGTCATGGTGGGCGACATGGATTCTGATAAGGAGTTCGCGGACAATGCTGGCATCGGCACTTTCATTTGGGCGAAAGACTACTTTGCCGCGCCCGCCCGCGCCCCGAAGCCTTTCATGGGACCACTGAGGCTTGACCACAACCCCATCGGCTAGCCCACCCCCTCCCTCCACTAAGGAAGAAAGCCGCCGCGCCGACACTTTTTAGCTTTTAGATATGGATGCTGTATATCATTCGGTCGGGTTCGCCGTGGTGTGGGCCACTATCGCAATCGCAGGCGTGGCCGCGCTCTACTGGCTGTGGCAGCACCGCCCGAAGAATGCCTTCACCCGGCGTGTTGGTAACGCTTGGACTTGGCTCACTGTGTTCGTGTTCGGCCGGCGCTGGCTGCTCCCTCTTGAAGGTGCCCGTCTGCTTTTCACCGTGGACAAGGGGCATCAACTTGACCGCTGGGAGCGTGACACGTTCGCCTTTATGATTCGCTACAGTCATCGTAAAGGCTGGGCTGCACCTCGTTAGTATTGGGGTGCCCGCTAGTACTAAGACAGGAGAACCAACTTCTTTTCGTTTTCAGCTTATGACTTACGCCACCGTAACCTTCGATAAGGAGAACGCCTCTCCTGCGCTCGTAAACGCCCTAAGCGAGTTAGCACGGCTAGCTATAGAGCACACCTCAAAACCTGTCCTTCCAACTGCGGGCGAACCACAGCAAGAGCCCAAATGCGCCGAGCAAGATTCCCCCAACAACGGCACCAATAATGATTAAAGCATTCATACATTTGCGAGTGAAAGGTGAGGTAATCGCCGCATTGTGGTGGTGAAGGGAGCTAAAGCGCTACACACCTTATAAAAGCCCGGCCTTGATAAAAAGGGGTACGGGCTTTTTTGCGCCCACTAGCACCAAGACAGGAGAGGGCGGGGCGGGTGGGCTATTGGAATCGGCGCGAAAGGCCAAAGAGCCCGCCGATAATCGGGCCGGCCACTAGGCTGATTTTGCCGGCCGTGGCCGCAGCCTCTTCCCCGGCTATGAGGTAGGTAATGGTGCCTGCCACGAAGGCGACAGCGACGAGGCCCGCCACGAGGTAGGCGAAGACGTTCAGGGGTTTGATGGGAGTGGGTTGCATGGGGAGGGTTATTTAGGAAAGGAGTTGGTGAATTGAAAGTGCATTGCATCCCCCGTTGGGAAGTCGGCCCCGCAGGTCCATCCGTGCTTGCGCCAGGTATCGAGAAAGGCTTTGCTGAACATCCCTTTTCGGCTGCCCCATTTCACCCCCAACGGATTAAGGGCGGCGTTGAAGTCCAGGGCCAGCCCCCAGCTGTGGATGCTGTACTCGTTCACGCCGCGCTTTTTCCGCACATTATGGCAGCCGTCGTAGGTCTTTAGCTCTTTAATCAGGCCGGTAGCCAGCAAGTCCAGCAGCACGGCATCGAGCGCGGCCATCGCGAACTTGTTCATGTAGATAGCCGTGGGCCGTACCGTCCCGCCGTAGAGCGGGAAGTAGGGCAGCACGGCGGCCGGGATAGGGTGCTTTGCCAGCCACTTCGCCGCGAAGGCTGGCGCGGAGGGGTCGCCGTAGTGGGCGAGGCAGTTGCGCGTGTCGGTTGCCATAGGTTATACTTGGTTAGAAGTTGATTTGCGCCGCAGCAGGGGCCACAACCGGTACACGCCGTACCCAAAGCAGGCGAACACCACCAAGCCCAGCGCCTTGCCCACCGGTGTAGCAAAGCCCGCTGCCAGTTGCGCTTTCCAGTCGGGGGCTTCCACCGGTGCGTTGGTGAGCACCGGTGCGTTACCGTCGCCTTTGATATTGGAAGCGGCACCGGTGCCCGATAGGTCGGTAGCGTCACCGGTGCCAGTGCTCACCGGTGCCTTGGCCTTTTCAATATTGGTGAGCGTGCCACCGGTGCCGGCCACTGGTGCGCCTGCCTTCCCCCCACCGGTGGCGCCGGTGCCAGCCGTGGCGTTCTTGCCGGCGGTGTTGGTCGTATTGGTTTGCCCACCGGTGACGTTGTTAATCGTGATGGTGCTTTTCTTGCCAGCCTTCACCGGTGTGCCAGCCGGGTACACGGCCACCGGTGGCTTGCGGCCTAGCACCTTGTCTAGCAGCGTGCGCGGGTTCTGCACCACTACGTTACTGGTGTCTGGTGTCTGATGCTTGATGCCTGGTGTCTGGCCAGCGGCCCTAACGGGCTCGGATTGCGGCGGGGCGGCGGGGGAGAGTTTTTTATGAGTGCCGCAGCTTGTGAAGGCGAGCGCTAGCACCAAGAGCAGCGCCACGAAGCCCAGCAGGCCGGCGCGGTTGGCGTGTTTCTGAATTTTGGTCATGGCTTCAAGTGATAGTTAAATAAAAGCAGGTAGCCAGCCGCGACCAGCAGCAGGGCAGCGGCCAGTAGGAAGGCCAGGCGGTCAGGTACTGGTGGTGTAGGCTGCATCGGGCTTGGGCTTGGGTTTCACGGCGTCGGCGCGCTTCGACTGCTTGGCGGGCTCGGGTTTTTTAGGTGGTCGATTGGTCATCTTCGGGCTTCGGGCTACCGGCCTCAGATTCTATCTCACCAGCTGACGGGGCCGTATCGCCTAGCTTGATTTTTTGAAAGGTGCCCATCCCAAGCAGCACGCTGGCAAATCCTAGCAGGATGCCGACTAGCTCCGCTACGGATGGGGGCTGCACCAGCACCCCGTTGAGGATTTGCGCGGGGGTCGTTATCCAGCGACGGGTAAGCCACAGGGCGAACAGCACCACGAGCCAGGCCATTGTGAGCCGGGGCGAGTAGCTGCCCCGGCTGTAAAGGGGGCGTAGATACCAGGGCGGGCGGGTGGCGCTCATTTGTTGTTCTGGTTTAATAGCCGGTCCATCTTCTCATTGAGCACCCGCAGCGTGTCGGCCTGTCCCTGCATCTGATTTTTCATCACGGCCACGTCGGTTTTCATGTCCCCGAACTGACTGAACTTGCTCTCCGTCTCTTGGTGATTGCGCTTCACCTCATCCCCTAGTTTCTCCATAGCAAGCTGGTGTTGGGTGTTCATGGCCTGCTGTAGCTCTTTCCAGGTTAACAGGTCAGAAAGGTCTTTTTCACGCTTCTTCTCGCTTTCGCGTGACGGGGCACGCATGTAAATGACGATGGTAATGAGGATGGGGGCCAGGCGAATGGCCCACTCCATAAACCGCACGTCAGCACTTTGGGCAGCAGAGGTAGCTTGCAGTAGTGGGGCGAGCGATTGGAGCAGCATTGCGAGGGTGGGCATGAAATCGAGGGAATGAGGCGCGGGGCAGCGCGCTACCTGAGAGAGGGGCTAGGGCACATCGACCAGCTCTATGCGGTCGTGCAGCCCCAGGTTTCGGTTAGCTGGGTTGCCTGGGTTTTGGCGAATGCAGATATCGTACAGGCCAGGGGCATAGGCGGCGGGACTCACGCCACGCACGGCGAATGGCTGCGGCGTAGCGCTATACAGGTCCACGTCAATCCAATCGGCCGTGCCAGGCATAGCGCCAGGCGCAACCATTGCCATTTGTGTGATGCCGGCCGAGGACGTGGTCGGGCAGACAAAGCGCATGTACTTGGGGCTGAGGATTCGCACATTCGGCAGCCGCCTTATGTCGGTCAGGCCGTTGGCGATATAACTGCCTAAGCCGCCCGAAAAATTAGGGTCCAGTGAAGTCGTGTCTTGCCAGTTCGGGCCATTTATCCACAGCCTAACCGACGAGTTGCTGGCAGAATTAACGCCCGACTCATTTTCCTCAAAGGCAAAGTCAGGGTCAGGGGTCACGCCGGCCGGGTCGGTATCTCCCCCTTTGATGAGGCGGTAGATAGCGGCGGCCGAGGCGGCATAGAGGTTGCAGCGGAACGCCCCGTTCAGGCTAGAGCACTCCACGTTATCCCGCGCCGGGTCTAGGTTGGCCGAATACACGGCGTCGTAGAGCAGTTGCTTGGCCGCCGTCGCGTTGGTGAGCGAGAGCGTAGGCAGGATGTCATCGAGGAAGGTGTACCACTTGCCAAAATTCTGGTACTCGCCATAAGGCGCGCTGGTAGCGGCGTCAGCTCCCGAGTAGAAGCCCTGGCCGTTGGGATAAGGCACCCGATTGCCGTTATCGTCTACTACTTGAAACGTAACGCTGGGGCCGATATAAAAGCGCCACAGGCTAATGCCGGGCAACGCTTGCCGGTCAGCAAACCCGTGCGGCACCTGTCCGCGAAAGAAGTCCGTGATACGGTCCGCTATCTTTTGCGAGATGCGCAACGCCTTGTCATTGTCTGCCAAGCCACAGGTCACGGCTAGCGCGTTACCAGGAAGGTCACACACTTCTTTGCCCCAGTCGGTAGCGGAGCGGAACATGCCATAGGCGTCATCCCACAGGCCCGTAGCCGGGTCGTTGAAAGCGGCTTTAATGGTGGCGGCTTCGTCTACCCACGTCTGCGCGGCGGCATTGTCACTTGCGGCCAACGTCATTTTTGCAAACGCTATAGCCGAGCCATATTGGTTGCCTATACCGTGCGTAGGAAAGCCAGACCGCGCTTCCGAGTCAAGAAACCCAAAGTCCTGGTCTGTCAATGGCTGTCCCAGCGTTTGCGCAGGGATATGAACCAGTCCGTTTTGTTTAGGGATTGCGGCATATACCGCCTCAAGTTGCGTGCGCTTGCTGATGAAGTGCGCAATACTGCCCGTCTTTTGGAAGATAAGAAGCTCTTGCTGAATAGTAAAAAAATTGTTATCATAAGGGGAGTTGAGCACCCCCGAAAATGGAGTACGCTCAACCACTCCATCTGCTCGAATACGGTCGGGAATGCGGCCATTGAGCGCAGCGGCTAGCAGGCGGTCTTGCCAGGCAATAAGCATGGCAGCCGGGATGTGGTCGAGGTAGGCGCGAAAGAAGAAAAAGGCGTCGCGCACCCACATGCGGGCAAACTCGGTCGGGCTGCCAACTGGTCCGCCACCGTTGTAGTAGATGTTGCCCAGGCCCGGCGAAACGCCTTGGTCCCCGTTGCTGAAGGTGAAGAAAATCCGGTCTACTACCCGCTGCATAGCGGCCCCAGCTTTGTCAAAGCTGTTGTCGGAGAGCGCGATTTTGGCCGTGCGGTCGGCTGGGATGACGACCGGGCCAGTGGCGGCCGGGTCTATTTTGGGGCTAGGCTGCACTGCTCCTGCGGGACGGCCCGAAACCGCTCGCGTGAAGAACTTCCACTCCCCAACCGGGTGGTCGTTATTGTCCACCATGATTGGCGCGTAGGGCTGCACGGGGCCGTTATTGCGCTGGTAGACTATTTCATTCGTGCCCAGGCTGTGCGTGGCCGTAAGCGTGCGGGTGGTTGAGTCGAAGCTTACAGTAGGCGCGATGGGGGCTGTGCCGCTGGCTGTCGTGCCGCTAAACGCCGCCGTCTGCGCCGAATCGCGGTAGTTCACCCCGTCGCCTACTGCTACCCACTTATACCACTGGGTTTGCCCCGCCGATAGTCCGGTGTGGCTGTAAGAAGGAGTAGTAAGCACCCCACCCAGCTTGGCGTAAGCGCCGGTTTGGGTAGCGGAGGTGTAGAGCTGGTAGCCGGCTGCATTGGCTACGCTGCTGGCGGTCACGCTCAGGGACGTAGACGAGGTGGCGGTCGCCTGCGCGTTGGCGGGGGTGGCCAGGGCGGGCAAGGCCGGGGCGTTGCCGTAGAGGCCGTAGGCCTGTTGGTAGATAGGATAGTAAGCCATTATTTCAGTACCCCGTCGATGATGATTTCAAAAGTGCCCGCGCTGCTGCTGGCGGTAATGGTGGCCGGCAGGGCGATGTCGGCTGGCAGGCTCGTGGATAGCGTGAGGATGTCGAGCACCTTGCCCACGGCCGGGATGTTGGTGAGGGCTACTACTTGGCTGTAAAAAGCTGCGCTGCTGCCGTTTTTATAAAGCGAAATGGTGCTGGCCAGCGTCGGTGCGACAATGGTTTTGATGCGGACGGTAGCCAGCACGTACACTTGCCCCAGCCCCAGCGCGTCTACTATTTGCGCCTGCTGGGAGCCGCGCAGGTAGGCCGATACGGGCGTAGTGCCCACGTTTTGGTAGATGCGGTAGGGGCGCTGAATACCCCCGGCCAACTCCGATTTCTGCACCGCCTTGTCCATGCTCGGGGCGGCGGGTACGCCTAGCGGGAACGTAGTGGAATCAGCAACATCCTTGCGCAAGCGGTTACCGATGTCGGTTTGCAGGCCGGGCACCGTTGAGGTGAGCAGGGTATCCACGCGCCCGGTTTGCACGGACAGGGCGGCAGTCGTGGCGCGGGCGGCGATGTCGGTAGTATTCTGCGTTACCGCTGCTTGAAGCGCTGTTACGCTGGCCGTAGTAGCCCGCAGGTTAATGGCGGTTGTGTTCGCGGCTACGTTGTTGTTGGTCGTAATCAGGTCGGCAGCCAGGGCTTTGCTGGCCACTGTGGTAGTCAAGGCCAACAAGTCGGTAGCACTCGCTTTGCCGTTCACTGTATCCGTGAGAGCCGCTACAGCAGTGCTGGTGGCCTTGCTATTTACAACCGTGCTGAGCGCGGTCAGGTCGCTGGCTAGCGCTTTATCCACCAAGGCCGCAGTGTTCGCTGCGATGTTGGCGGTATTCGTGTTAACGAGCCCCTGCAAGGCTGCCACATCGGACGAGGCAGCCTTGCCCGCTACCGTCGTGGCGAGTGCGGCCACGTCAGCGCTGGGGGCTTTGGTGCTCACAGTGCTAACGAGTGCGCTGAGGTCAGCAGCGGCGGCTTTCGTGCCTACAGTGGTCGTGAGCGCCGTTAGGCTGGTGCCCAGGCCCGCAACTAGTGGTTCTAACTGCGCGAAGCGGGTGCGGTCGGCGTTCACGGCGGCCAGCAAATCCATTGCCCCGACTTCATCGGCTTGCAGTTTATCAAAAAACTCTTTCAGACTATCGAGCGCGCCGGGCAGCGTGCCGCCGACAATAGCTTGCAGGCCAGGGGTAACGAATTGCGCGTTATTGAGCCCTATCGCATCCGCCAGCAGTTGCGGGAAGGCGTTAATGGCGGCCTGCTGCTGCTGGATAACCGTGCTTTGCTGGTTGATGAGCGCGGCGTGTTGCGTGATGAGCTTTTGCAGTTCATCCGTGGTCGGGGCAGTAGGCGCGCCCTTGGTTTCTACTACAGCCTTTTCGACTGCATCAGAAACGGCGGGCTGCAAAAAGGGGTGTATTGCCATGATTCCTAGCCTTTAGGGGTGCGTGTCCAACCAGAGGTGCCATCGTTGCGCCGAGAGTAGCGGTAGCGCCACGCGCCCGCGCCGCTGGCGTCGAGGCGGTCGAATTCATCCATCGTTGCCACGTTGGCCGTGCCTACCAGCACGCCGCTGTTTTGGCCAGCCACGGCGGCAGGCGCACCGGCATCTTGTAGCGCGGGGCTGCCGTAGGCGGTCAAATCGCCGTTAGCCCAGGTGTTCGAGGGGTCGGCTACGGCGTCTGCGATAGCCAGCGCGTCCCCGATTGCCAGTGGGTCGCGCGGCGTCCCAATGCTCCCGCCGCCCGTGCCGGGCGGCGGCGTGAGCTGCTCGGGCGGGCCGGTAATGCCAGCCGGCTCTTCGACGTAGATAAGCACGCGCTTTCCGCCTTGCCAGGCCGCGAAGTCAGCCGGCGAGAGGGTAACTCTGGCAATCTCAGAAGCGGGTGGCTGCGGCGCAGATACCGTGGTAATCATGCGGATAGGAGAGGGGGTAGGAGTGGTAAGACTGGTGAGCCGCGATTGGTAGAGATTTATCCCGTAGCTGCGATTGCCCGCATT
>Ga0182211_1000003_pt1 | contig 63663 bp, 71 predicted proteins | sample G5R1MG_20_FD_129660 | JGI IMG/M metagenome (GOLD analysis project Ga0182211, IMG submission 129660) | Switchgrass phyllosphere microbial communities from Michigan, USA - G5R2_MAIN_03OCT2016_LD1 MG | ecosystem: Host-associated > Plants > Phyllosphere > Phylloplane/Leaf | place: USA: Michigan... | reverse complement strand
ATAGTTACTTACTATATTATATAGCTACTCTCTAAGCTAAAGCTATAGAAGTAACTAAGTTTTATATAATAATAGCTACTTATAGCTATCTTAGGCCTAGGGTATAATAGGTTAATTCTATATCGGTCGCTTATATAGAGGTATATCCTTAGACTTAGTTAGCTTTAGTAGCTATCTAATAAGCCTTTAGCTTATTAAGTTATTATTATAGTTAGATAGGTTAAGATAGATAGTATATTATCTATTTACGCGTATATATAGATATTAACTTTTTGCCTATCTATCTACTAATTAAGCTTTAGCAAGCTTTTAACTATATATATTAGGTTATATAACTACTAGTATATAACCTTTAGTTATATATCCTCTAGTAACTATACTTCGGGCTATATTTAAGCCTTAATACTATATATTTCCACTATATTATTAAGTAGCTACTAAAGCTAACTATATCTAAGGATTTATCTCTACCCTACTTAACCCTACTAAGGATAGATAGGCAAAGTGCGATAGGCGGAGAGCGGGGCGGAGAGCGGGTTAGGCTTGGCAGGTGTGGCTGAAATCTGGGCGCACTTGCATGTCTATGCCTACTTGGTCCCCGAACCAACTGCTCATGGTGGCGATTTTTTTTCCGTTGCCCTTTCCTCTCCCACTGCTCTTTTCCCTTATCTCGCAACATGGCCGCCAGCTTCCCTCGCTCCTCATGCCGCGCCGCCGCCTGCGCTACCCAGTGTCGCCCGCCCACCCGCCTGCCACGCCCACACCGGACGTTTGCCACCTCCGCAGCGCCCCCAGACCATTCGGAAACCCCACAACCCCCCTCTCGGCGCGTGCGACCGGCCACCGCCTTCAGCGACACGCTTAACACGGGCCCATCGTTCGGCGACTTTGTCCGCCCCGATGCGCCGCTCGCTCCCGCCGACGCCTACGCGATCAAGACGGTCGAGGTCGGCCCGGAGGGGCGCAAGAAGACGCTCACTCGTCTGCCGGACTGGCTCAAGACGCCCATTCCCGTGAGCCAGAACTACCAGCGCATCAAGAAGGACCTTCGCGGTCTGAACCTGGCCACAGTATGCGAGGAGGCCAAGTGCCCCAACATCGCAGACTGCTGGGGTGGCAGCGACAAAAGTGCCGCCACGGCTACCATCATGCTCATGGGCGACACGTGTACGCGAGGCTGCCGCTTTTGTGCCGTCAAAACTTCCCGGACCCCTTCACCGTTGGACCCGAATGAGCCTGAGAACACGGCTGAGGCGTTGCGCCGGTGGGGGCTGGGCTACATTGTTATGACTGTGGTAGACCGCGACGACTTGCCCGACGGCGGCGCCCATCACATTGCCGAGACCATCCGCAAGGTGAAGCAAAAGGCTCCGACCATGCTCGTCGAGCTGCTCGGCGGCGACCACCAGGGGAAGCTGGACATGGTCAAGGTGGTGGCAACCAGTGGGCTTGACGTCTATGCGCACAATGTTGAGACTGTCGAAGCGCTCACCCCCTTCGTCCGCGACCGCAAGGCAAAGTTTAGGCAGAGCCTCGACGTTCTGCGCACTGCCAAGGAGGCACAGCCCGAAATTATCACAAAAACCAGCATCATGCTCGGTCTCGGCGAGACGGAGGAGCAGCTATGGCATGCTCTGCGAGGTATGTGGCTGCCTATCTCTAACCTGCTCACGCAACCTTCCGACTAACAGATGACTCAATAGAACTTCGCGCAAACAACGTCGACGTAGTGACATTCGGTCAATACATGCGCCCCACCAAACGCCACATGCCCGTCCACGAATATGTCACACCCGATCAATTCGAGCTCTGGCGTCAACGTGCTCTCCAGCTCGGCTTCCTGTACTGCGCATCGGGCCCTCTGGTGCGCTCCAGCTACAAGGCGGGCGAGGCGTTCATCGAGAATGTGCTCAAGAAGCGCAGATCGGGGGCCGCCGGGAACGCACAGGTGGCTGCGCTGAATTCAAAAGAGACTGTCGAGCAGCTCCTGTAAAATGCGGCTGCGTGTACCATGTACGAATATTGTAACGATATCTTTGGCATTGCATCGGCGTTAAACAAGCCGCTTGGGATGAGGACACCAATGCGGTATGGCCTCAACACCATCACCGAATTTTCCATGGCTTTTCTCGTACAGATGTACATATACGTTGAGTTTCGACCTACTACCATGTACGTATGCTGTGACAAGTGCCATCGGCAGTTGCTGGCTGACTGGTGACCTGCATTGACAAGTTCCCCAGCTCAATGCGGTTAGCCGCTGTTTTCGTGCTGGGATTCTCTTCACCCACCCCACAGCACTCCACATGCACGCTCCCGAGTCCAGATCACATCCATCGCTATCGCTTTCTCTCGACTGGCTACATCCAGCTTTATCCACCAATCATCCTGTGCTACTACTCAAAAGCCTCGACTATCCGTCAGATGGTCGTACAGCTTGACTCCTCCACGCGCTCCCGAGACATCCACATGCTCATGTGGCCCACGCGAGCAACTCGACACAAGGTGTACCACTGCCTTAACCGACCCGCATCTGGCCTTGCTTCTACATACTATCCGGTGTTCTATCTATCTTAGAACCCAGTTCACGTAGTATCGCGGACCTCCATTAACCACCTTGCTCCATCCAAGTCTAGGTTTCCTCGTCTTCTGATTCTGCATTCGTTACTTTCATTTGTTACTTTCAGTCTCTTAATTTCAACCGCACTCATGATGAGCTAGGCTGGTAGGAGCAGCTACAGCATCCTTAGCACCTTGCAACCTTGATTCAGACAAACCAAGACATCTTTGCCGTCTAACGTCGCGACGGCATCAAAGTCTAAGCATCACAGGCCTGATTTATGATTCCAGGCTCGGAGTCCGAACAAGCCCCCCGAACCGTCCTAAAATCCATTCACCGATTGATTTAGAGTTAAGTCAAACATACTGGGGGCCTGATGTCGCGTCATGTCAGCGATATCAACCGCCTTGCAAACCAGGGTAATCCAGACGCCTCCTCCTACGTTTCAGGTACGGGATTCAACAACTGCGCCGCTTCCATCTCACGACAATGCGAGAAAACATTCTTTGCACGTAGCTTGGTCATATCTTAGAACGAATGAGCGCCTAATTATAGCCCATATCACCTTTTTTGCGAACTATCTAGCGTCAGGACGGTATTCCCGACTGGCTCGCTTCGTTGAATACCTGGCTTTTCCGTTCCTCCCCGGACATGCCCCTGTCTACTTTACACTGAGAAACGCACGCCTTGATGGCACAGGCGCCGCAACGTCTCGTTCCTTACGCACGCGCAAGGCTTATCGAAGACGCCTTGCTCTACTTGCAACGGGCTCACGATCCCCGGCTTACGCGTGGACAACACCTAGGCCTCGAGCACAAATGAATCCCTATTCTCTCATTACTTATCGCATCCTTCTCATTGTCACTTTCCTTTTAAGTGAACTTGGTTCCATCTTCTTGTTACCATTTCCCTGTCGCGTGGTCGATAACCTACACACTCCTCCAGATTAACTCGCACGGCCGCAGTGTCGAGGACCTTGGATACTTTGCCTGTATATCCGCGATATATACCTATATATATCTACACATTCCAGGACTCCTGATGTCAGTCCATCTCCTACCCATTCTGCACATTGCTCATCATCAACCGAAGCCGACTGTGTACCTGCATACTAGCGTTGCGCCACAGCCACGTCGCACAGCACAGCCCACCCAACGACATCCTAGTATGCGCGCCGTTCCAACGCTCCTCACTGGAGCCGCCTCCTTGATTTCTTTCTCCTCTTTTGCCATCGCTGTCGCTATTCCTGGGACCACAAACATCATGTCGACTCCAGAGAATAACTTGTCCACGACAGCATCTTCAGGTTATAAAAACGTTGCTTATTTTGTCAACTGGGTAGCTATATGCCTTGTAATAGCCTGCAAGGCATTGACTAATACAAGGAACACAGGCTATTTACGGCCGCAACTTTAACCCTCAAGACCTTCCTGCCAACGAACTCACGCATGTGTTGTATGCCTTTGCTAATGTTCGCCCTGAAACGGGCGAGGTCTATCTGACTGATACGTGGGCCGACACTGACAAGCACTACTCCAACGACTCGTGGAATGATGTCGGCACCAACGTCTATGGATGCGCTAAACAGCTCTTCCTTCTCAAAAAGCATAATCGGAAAATGAAAGTGTTACTCTCCATTGGAGGATGGACGTACTCGGCAAATTTCCCCCAGGCCGCTGCCACAGAGCAGGGTAGAGCAAAGTTCGCAAGCAGCGCCGTAGAGATTCTCGCTAATCTTGGTTTTGACGGTACGTCGTCTTAGAAGTCTCTCTAGCGATCCTAACAAAAACAGGTCTGGATATTGATTGGGAATATCCCGCCAACGAAGCGCAAGCAAACGACATGGTGTCCCTCCTTTCCACCGTTCGGGCGGCCCTCAACGCCTACTCTTCCAAAAGTGCGAATGGTCAACATTTCCTCTTAACCGTCGCATCTCCCGCTGGCCCCGTAAACTACAATAAGATGAAACTCGGTGCCATGGACGCCTACCTTGACTTCTGGAACCTCATGGCCTACGACTACGCTGGATCGTGGAACACTACCGCAGGTCATCAAGCCAACTGGTACCCATCCTCTAACAATACAGCGAGCACACCGTACAGTACGCAACAAGCTCTTGCAGACTATATCAAAGCTGGGGTTCCCGCGCGAAAAATCGTCGTCGGTATGCCGCTCTACGGCCGCTCCTTTACCGCCACCGATGGCCCGGGCAAGCCCTTCTCGGGTGTGGGCCAAGGCACTTGGGAGGCGGGCGTGTACGATTACAAGGTGCTGCCCCAATCTGGCGCGAGCGTGCACACCGACCAAAGCATCGTCGCAAGCTGGAGCTATGATGCGGGTTCTAGAACCATGATCTCATACGACACGCCAGAAGTGATTGCACAAAAGAGCGCATTGATTGTACAGCAAGGGCTTGGCGGGGGCATGTGGTGGGAAACCAGCAGTGATAAAAAGGGGAGCGAGAGTTTGATTTCCACGGTACGTCGATCCTGCGTCTGCAACGTCGTGTACCACGGCAGTTAATTTTTGATGCATGTAGTTTGTCAACTCGGTTGGTGGAGTCAGCGCACTGGATCAGAGCGCTAATGTCCTCTCGTTTCCAGCGTCAAAGTATGATAACGTCAAGGCGGGGTTCCCCAACAATTAGCTGTTCCTTTCTTCATGCCTACCCTTTTTCAAATTTGTCTTTTCTCGATGAAGAATTTTTTGCTTAGAATAGACTGCGGGCATCGTGTCGACTCCAGCAATAGTCGTATGTATTCCTTTGCTACAACCTTTAGAACTTTGTTTGTGCCCAGGTAAACCATTACCATATCGCTACTTTTGTCCACGATACTTCTTTTCCTTTCCGTGTGCCAAGCGCAGACAGAGACGTAGGCCAGAAGTGAGCGAAATCTATACATGCTACATGATAGAATATGACGTAGTATGCCGTGATCCAAAGTAAGATAGGCAATGCAACGCAACGTGCGCGGCGAGAATGAAATCCATCGGTTTTATTGCGCCCTATAAGGCTTTTTACTCTGCTACAGATGAATTCCATGTAGTTCTCGAGACGCACAACGATCTCAGGGAACAGGATACCAGGTAGCATACTATCCAACGCGCCCTTTTGTGCGTCGCCCACGGCCATGAATCGACAACCCGACCCTCATGTCCCCTAAGGCGCGCTACCACGCTGGGAGAAAGAAACTTTTCAACCCGACTTCAAAGACTTCTGTCCCTAGACAAAGGCCTTCTCACCACCCTTGCCATGCTTCGTCAGCTCCGCCTCGGCCGTTTCATAAAGACCCGCTGCCTTGAGGAGCTCGCTGTCGACCAAGCTGCCCGCAAATGGAACCTTGGGCCCTTCGATCTGGGGCCTCCAGTTTTCGCGCTGGGTGACGGCTTCGCCGGCGCGCAGACCACTCATTGCGAGCGCTTTTTTCTCCAGGTGGGCGACCTGGCGCTCCTGGGATTGGATTTTGTGGGCCAGACGCGCGCGACCAGGTGCAAGTTCTTGTATGCCCGTTGGACAGGCGTCGAAGGCGATGCACATCTCAAGCAACGTGTGGCGTGCTTGATCGAGGTCGGCATATTCGGGCGTCATCTCGGACGGGAGGGGGCGAATGGAGGTTGTGATGCTGTCTGCGGAGAGCTCGAGCGGATTCTCGGGGAATGGCTGAGGAGGCTCAGTGCACAGTGCCAGGTCAGGGTTACGGTAGTTTCCCGGATCCTGGGCTACCTCTTCAAAGAAAGATAGGATTGCTTGTTGTACGATTGGGTTCGTGAAGACGCATTCTGCAACAGCGTTCTCGCCGCCGGCGAATGTTGGACAGACGACAACTTGACCGCTGGTCCACTCTGTCACTACGTTTGACGCCTCAGACGAGGCGTTTTCTTCCTTCGGCGGAGCAGGTGCAATAGTAAGACGTTGCAATGCGTTGGCGGCAGCCGCTGCAGGTTCCGAGGCAGGGAGAAGCTCATTCCAACTAATATGCTTAGTGGATTTCATGATAGCCGCGGTACCGCGAGGCAGTTCGCCATGAAAATCTTGGTTGTAGTCCGTGGGCAGGTCGATGCACTGGTGGGGGCTGAGGGTAAGGCTGGAGTATCTCCATTGGCGTGCACGCTGGTGAAGAAACGCCCTCAAGCCGGGGTGCTGAATCTGTGAATCGTCGACCGTCGAGTGAACCAGCGCCATAGCCGTGATACGAGCACCATATTTGTCGACTGTCGGGGTTTGTTAGCGCCTAATTTGAAGTTAACGACGTGAGACTACATACAATCTTCTGCTACAACATCTAGGACGCTGGCAGTGCCATCCTCGATTGCAACGACGTAGACTTCTGCCTCAGGCGCAACGCGCATTGGGTCGCAGAGAAGTGTATCGAAAACAGTCTTGACATGTTCTTTAGGATTACGATGTCCCGGTATACGATTCTCCTCTTCATGAATACGTATCATATCGTGCGTGATGGATTTTCGCGGCATGGCAGACCAGCTTCGCAAAGTCATCGCTCGGTTGTGCTTGTGTGAGTATAGCAGCTGGCCGGTGTTTAGAACGATTATGCCAGGTGCATGCTCTGCGTTCTTGATTTCGAATCCGTCGGTAAAGACCTCGTCATCCTGCTCGACGTTGCTATCGACATACGATCGCTTGATCATTTCCTTAACAAAATTGACCACCGACCCTCCGTTGACTCCTAACTCTCGCTGTAACTGTCGATAAGCAAGGATGCCGAGATCTTGGAGAGCATCGTTGACGATGACAATGACGCGCTTTTTTGCCTTCAGGACTGCCGGGGGCGGCGACAGTATGGGGACATGAGGGCCAGAAGGATTTGTTGCTGTAAAACCTGGAAGATAGGCGCGTTCAACGCCTAGGGAATGCAGACGCTTCTCTGATTCCTCTCGCTGGCACGCTATTTTTCACTGTCAGTATGGCCCCACACTCTCCCCGCCACCACTTGCCTTGCATAGCCTCGCGGCGCACCTCGTTGACCCGTTCATTGTTAGTGGCATGATAGACGTATGGTTTGTCTGGCGCCTCGATCATGCGGATGTGGCCCACGCTATTGATGAAGAAGCTGTTGCTGTCAGTACAGACGGTGAGTGAGTACGACTTGGTGCTCACCCGAGCTGCTTGAGATCGGCAGGGAAGGTAGGATCGGGCTCCAGAGTCTTCTCCACACGACGAAACATAGTGATGGCCGGACTACAGGTGATGTGTGTGCTCGGCGCGGGCTGAGAGCAATAAAAGCTCGGTGGCGACTGGTTATGTTGCAGGCCAGGCAATGAGGCTTGCTTGGGCGTAGAAACAAGCAATCAATGTGGGGATCAGCCGCTTGGTGTTGTGGTTCGATGGGGTGGGATGTGTTTGTTCCGGCGAAGATGTGTTCGTGCCTGCGAGTGAGTGGTGGAGTCTCAGAGAACAGGAAGGAAGATCTGGGCGAGGCAGTGGGCGAGTGCAACACCACGTGAGGCAGGCTTTCAATAAACCATTCCATTCCCGCCAATACGCCGCCCAATGCCAGCCAGCCACAGTTGAAGCAGAGTAGTGTACAACCAGATTCCCCATCGAGATTGTCCCGCCGTCTTCTACCAGCTCGCCTTCTTCACGCCCGGCAGGTTTCCGGCAAGCGCGTTGATTCGGAATTGGTACTGTGCAAGCGTCAGTTGAGTGCGCCTATGCAGATAGAGGCGACATGGAAACAAGCATACTCTGCCAAGCCGGAAGTCGCTGAAGATACCACGGCCCTTCCCGCCCATGATGCATCGGTTCTTGATCTGCGTGAACCGGGTGTAGCAGTGCATTTGCGAGAGCTGAAGCTGCGCCTCGGAACGTACTCGCTGCGACAGCGTGGTGTTGCGGATGATGTAGCGGAGGGCTTGTCTAGGGCGCCGTTGTCGTCAGTATGAGCTGGTGCGGCGTGGGTGAGGAGGCTATGTGAGGATGTGAGGATGCAGAGGCGCATACCGCTCCGCCTCGTTTGCGGCGTACACCTTGCGCTTGGTGTGGTCACGGATGTTGCGAATGTGCGCAAAGCATCCAATGTCGAGCTTGGCTGCTCGGAACTGAGACATGACGGGCGTGCTGCTCTCTCTCCTTGCGCGATGGTGCTGCGGTTGTGAATAGTTACGCCGAGAGATTCTGCTGCCAAGCGCCGCCCTCGGCCCCACCAATCAGCTCGGCTGCTTTCTCCTACCATACTTGTACATCCTCACCCTGGCCGGCCTTTGCTTGCTTTGCATTTCACTGCATGTGTGTCACGGAAATCCCGCAGGACCATTGCATGACGAGAAAAACAATCGTGCATTTCGCGACTTCATCGAGGCGTGACCGCCGTCTTGAAACTCGCCACCATGTTCTCTGACGAAGATGCGCACGAAATCTTCAGGCTTTTTCCTCCACCACGGGATTCCCAATCTCTGCCTTCGCTGATACAGTCACGGCGACGACATGGATTTGTCACGTTGGAATTCACGCAAATGCATTTCAGACGTCGTGTGGCCCAGGGTAAGCGACTTCTGAGAGAACATGCAAATCGCTACTGACAAACGGTCAGAATCCGAAAGAATAAGCGTTGACAAGTTAGCCGATGATTTGGATGTGGATACAGACACTCTGCGTCAACTTGTCTGGTCCCACCCAGCGCTCACTTTACTCAGCGCAGACAGCCGAAGTGTCGTCACGGTTAAAGAAAGAGAAACGCTCCTCCGAAAGCTTTGTAATCATTTATCTGGAGGTGTTATTCGGAGCTCAGCATTTGCGGCCGATAACAAAATCGACGAGCACTGTGTGGCAGCACTTATGGAGGACGTGGATGGAGAGATGGTCGTGTCCGATGGCCACATTTTCAGAAAAACGTATGAGCAGAGGGTAACAGAGAAGATTTCCGGATTGCTTCGACAATCACTTTCCAATCTTCTGTAAGGATTCGCCAGTGTATGGTCCGAGACGTACAATTGATAAGCAGCAGGCCCGTTGATGTCGTATCCCAGGAACTGCCCGGTGCACCACCGACATGGTTCATCCTCCGGGTCTTGCGACACGTACTAAAATCGGGTAATTTGACGGACGCGTACTTGATCAAGGAGAACTCAAAGGGCGCTTCATGTCATCCCAAGCAACTTATCGAACAGAACCGAGATGTCGTCATCAATGATTTACAATCAGGGAAGCTTATGTACGCCAATCTTCGGGAATTCCAGGCGGACTTTCCGGAGTTCTACTCGACTGTTGAAGAGGCAGAACGATACGTTCGAGACGCAGCAAAGGTTACCATGGTCAACGTATTCGCCATTTCCGTCGCTAGGGAACACATTATGGTCAATGATGCCATGCAGTCTCTGATCAAGAATGGATCGGTGGACATTACAGCAAGTCGAGGATCCTGCTTGTCGAGGAACAGGTGCTAATGAGCCTTGCGCAGGATGTTCTCGGAGCGTTTCCTGAGCACCTTCGAAGCAGTGTATGGGATGACATAGAATGCGACATCATCAAGTCATTTGAAAAGGAGACAGAAACACAAGCACGGCGCGTAGGAAACTTCCTGGTCAAACCCGAGATTTACGATAGCGAGCTTGACTTCCTTTTCGATTACGCAGAGGCCGAAGCCCAGTCGCAGTGGCAACAACTACGAGAGAAGCCAGAAAAGGACGTGAAATTCAGCTTGACGAACATAACTGGGCGCATCACCCAAGATCAGCGTGTACTTGGCGCGTTAGCCAAAGAGACGGCCACTGCGAAGGCGATCGAAGAGCGCTTCTGGGCCACAATTTCACGACAAGAGGCTGAGAACGAAGTCCATTTCTGCGAGTTCTGGACCGATCGAGTCCAGTCCAGATTCCAAATCTATGCAGAAGGCCTCGCCGCAGTCGAAGATGAGAAACTTCGCGATCAGCTCTCGGAGACACTTGTGTTGCATGCGCAGAAAGAGCTGATACCGGAGACGATGGCAAAAGCACGTTCACAAGGCCTTGTGCTTAGTCGCCGAAGTCGAAAAAACCTCATGGCGAAGGAGTTGGTGGAGATGGACAACCCCACAACGATTGCTGGGGTTTTGGTAGCATTGAAGAAGCTGAACAAGAAGCAAGGCATGGAACCAGTGGACAGCGAAAAGATGCAGGACGCAAAGCAGGCCATGATTGGTGACATGGTCCGGCGCATGCAGAAGCAGAAGAAATCGGACGGGCCTGTCTTGTTCCTGACGCTGGTTCTGGTCCTGTTCGCCAAGCAGCACCACGGCGTTTTATATGCTACTGGCAAGTTTGCACCCAGGCTTCTGAAGCAGCTCAAATCGACGCTGCCAGCGGAGCAGCATGAGCAGATGGAGAAGTGGAAGGAGGCGGCCAAGACGAGCTCCTTGACTGCGGAGGATCGGGCCGCGATGAAGCTGATGGCCGAAGCTTGAGAGCGGATGTGTCCATGATGGTTACTCAACGAGAGATGGCCGGGCAGAAAGGGGAGCCGTGCGCGATAATAGAGGTGTGTACACGAGGACGAGTTCGCCTCGATCGGGGGTAGGTGAGGGCAGGCCCAACCCCGCCCTGCGCATCCTTCTCCTTCACGACAACCTTGACTTGCCTGCCCACGACTTTCTGTCGCAGCGGCCGCGAAAGAAATGTCACGTGCGCTGGACATGTCTCTCCTTGCATCGCGGGCTACTGCCGAGGAACGAGCCCGTCCGTTCGATGCTCACCTTGCGTGCAATCATCTGGCAAGCGCCCACGGTGGACTGCCGGCTGCGAAAGAGCGCCGTCGCTTCTGGATGTCGGTGACGATGTAACGCTCCCGTACGAATCGTTGACAGCAGACACGCCATGGCTCTCCGCTTGCTGACTTGCATCTTCAGAGCGAAGCGTCGTCGGCTCGCCGGGAGGTGAAGCGACCAGCCGAACGAGCGACGGCGCTAATCCCGATCGAGGTCTCACCCATCGCCGGGCCTCTCCCTTCCTGTCCTGCGACGCCTCAGAAAAAAACATGTGCGCCAGTGTCGTCGACTTCATCCTCCATCTGCGTCAAGATAAGAGAGACCATCACTCGTGAGAGGCACCGGCCAGCACCTCTCTACCAGACTGGGGCCCGATGGTACTCTCGGAATGGTCATGACGATGTCGCTAACGAGCGGACGGATCATGACCATGGCAGAAGCACGTCCAGCATCGCATCGCATCGCCCGCGGAGACTTGACACGCCCGCTTCGAAGAGCCCGTCCTTTGTGCGGTCACCCCGTTATTGGCTGAAGGCTGCGTACTAAACATCATTCAAGAGACCGTGCTCATTGGGGTTAGGGTTGAATTGCGTGATCGCACGTCTTCACGACAGAACAGGATGGTTACAAAGCAAAAAAGCATGTCTGGGCCTCCGTTAGCTGCCAGAGCCAGGCTACGATTGACGTACATCTTTCACGCTCCCCGCCTGAAGCACTGGACGGCACCATCTCCTCTTGCTTCCTCGTGCTTCCTCGAATTGACTTCCTCCTGCTTCCTCGAATTGACTTCCTCCGCTTCCTCGAATTGACTTCCTCCTGCTTCCTCGAATTGACTTCCTCCTGCACGTGCGTGCCCTCACAGCCCGTCTCGCGCCAACATGTCGTCACCACGCTTCAGTCATGGGGAGGGCTACAAGCAGCCTTCGATCCGCGACGAGTCCGGCTATGCTTCCGCCGCCTCGAGCCAGGAAAGCTTGCCTGATATCTACTTCACCAAGCCTCATCTCAAATTCATCAATGCCCAGCTGCAGAAATTGGAGCCGCAGGGTTAGTGAAATGGCGCCTTGCCGACGGATGCACACGGCTAATCCTTACCAGATATCCTGAAATGGTGCATCACATCCTTGCCAGGGCTCTTCCAGACCACCGCCTTCGGCCTCACTGGTCTCGTCACCATTGACATGCTATCCAAGATCGAGAAACCCCGGAATCACAGCATCGACCTGATTTTCTTGGATACGCTGTATCACTTCGACGAGACGTATGCACTCGTTGACCGCGTTCGCAGGCGCTATGGAACCCGTGTCCACGTCTACAAGCCTGCTGGCTGTGACAACGTGAGCCAATTCACGGCAGTGCACGGTGACAAGCTGTGGGATCACAACGATGAGCGCTACGACTATGTTGCCAAGGTCGAGCCTGCTGAGAGGGCCTACGCCGAACTACAGGTCAAGGCAGTCCTCACTGGCCGCCGACGTAGCCAGGGTGGAAAGCGAGGCGACCTCGACATTATTGAAGTCGACGAAGCAGGCCTTATCAAGATCAACCCCCTTGCCAACTGGTCTTTCGCCCAAGTCAAAGAGTATGTCGACGCTAACAACGTACCCTACAACGACCTCCTGAACCAAGGCTATAAGAGTGTTGGGGACTGGCACTCGACGCAGCCGGTTGCTGCCGGCGAGGATGAGCGGTCCGGCCGGTGGAAGGGCAAGAACAAGACCGAGTGTGGCATCCACAACCCCAAGTCACGCTACGCCCAGTTTCTCAAGGAGGCGGAGATGAAGCAGAGGCACGAGGAGCTTTCCAGCGCTCTGCAACAAGTTTCCCTAAATGTTTGATTTTCTTTCTTTTCTCACGCTTGACTTTTTCTTTCTCCATGAGCATCACCAGCATTAGCATGGCGTTTGGGCTTGCGACTACGGGATACCTAGCATGGAATCCGGATCAAAATTTTATCATGAGAATGGAATACTATCCTCGTCTTAATAGTAGGAGAATTGAGCCGCAAGGTAGAGCGAGAGGTGCAGTAGATTATGCGCCAGATGAACGAATAGCGTATTCATTTAATGTACCAAGGATCCCGTGCACGCTGTCCGCCATATTACTGTGCATTGCTCTTGGCTAGGCAGTAGCTTAAAGAATGGTTGGGAGGTCACGTTACTTTAGATACAAATGTAGCTTCACCAAGGGTTACTCGGTAGGCAGAAGCACAATACAATCTATCTCAACACCCATTAAGCTCGAATGGAACTCAGCTAGCCGTGAGCCTGGCCATTGAATTCCAGCCAAATGTGCCTGAGGATCAAAGTGATGATACTCTTCTACATTATGCCTGAAACACTGCCTGTTGATGAAAGGGGTATGGTGGCTATCGTTGCGACTGTCATTTGGGACTAGCGCGTACACGTGTTATGTTTATAGTCCGCAGATCCTTCTACACTGCCTACTGTATCGCCTTCAGGACGTGGTGTCAATCCGTCAAGATTCCCACTACGCCTGCATGGTTGAAAGGTTCGCAATTATTCACCAACTTGGTAGATTGAACAGTATCTATGCCCTGTAAGCCACTGTATAGTCCTATCACCACTTTCTGGGCACTCTGGCCCTTTGTCGGTCTGTTGCCTGACACTTAAATAAAGCTTCCTCTGCATGCAGTTGTATCCCCTGTTGTTCAATCCTGATTGTCAATCTTACATGAATCATAGATAGTCATACTGCCATCTTCGCTGGCGTGGCGGCAATCCCTGATTCGTCATTGGTCACCAGCCGTGTTGTATGTATCGATGCGGCACGGAATGATGAACTCCATTCAGGCTGCCATGCAACCAGGTGCATCTGACGTGTTTGACTGCTGAGATGCATGAGCTCCAGGCAGCAGCTTACTGTCACTCACCGGACTGATATTGCGCGGATGTCCGTTGAGGGGGGGCTGAGATAGTATAAGTAGAGCAGATGGATCTTCGTAGAATGAGAAACTGCTTCTACCTGCTCAAACACACATTCAACCTACCTCCGTCAAACACTGTTCGATCAATTCTTCCAATTTGCACATATACGCTCGAACACAAAGTAGCTCACTATCCACCGTCTTCGCGATATGAAACCGGAAGTCAGCATGGTAGGATCGATCCAATGAACCTACTGTATGTACTGCCATGGACAAGCGATAACATATGAGCAGCCCCAAGGGAACTTCTCGAAGAGCGCTTACGCTAAATGCCCAACTCTCGGATGTACGGGTGGGTCAGTTCGGCGAGGAGAGACGTGTAACGGATGCGGATGGCTTCGTCCTGCGGATGATAATTGACGAATGATCTATTCGCAAGGAAGTTATTGCTGATGCGTGGGCCGTGGTGAAGCTTTCATTATACCGGCATCTTATATCTACCTTGTTTGTAGAAATGGAGCAAACCGTAGCCTCATGAAATCATATCTTCCCTGGCCAAGACAAAATGTTGTGATGAAGAGTCTTCGCCACATTGCTAACAGCCTGCACTTGATCTTGTAAAAAATGTGTTGTTGAAGAAGTCTCACCACAATGCAATGTTGATGAAAGGGGTATGGTGGCTATCGTCACGACGGTCGTTTAGGACTAGCGCATTACACGTGTTATTGTTTATAAGCTGCACATCCTGCAATCCTGAATGAACACCGCTTTTACCCATTTGCATTCTACAGCTAACTGCCTCCACGTGATCTTGTAAAAACGCCGTCCATCGGATAAACATTATCGCGTAAGCAGGCTGACGAAACCAGTAACCGCAACCTGCCAGTCCTCTACATCAGCCCACAAAATGACCATAAGTTGTCAGCGCCCTATGGACCTCACACAGCTGAGTTGGAAGAAGGACATCGATAATGAAAGCTCACTGCCTACGATCAACTGGGAAGTCCTGAAAGAAACTGCGATACGTCTAAAGCAGCGCCTGGTGGAGCACGACAGAGACGTTAGCTGCCAGCTCTCGGCTGAGTACAACTTGGGGGGAGTACACGTAGTTCGCCGGCTCGACTTCAACGACGGAACTCACTGGCTGGCCCGACTACGACTCCACAAGGAGGCACATATCGGTTCGTGTGAGGGTCTAGAACAGGAAGTCTTTACCACCCAAGTCGTCCGAGAGCGATCCATGATCCCAGTCCCAGAGGTCTTTGGGTATGATGCAAGTTGGGATAATGCTGTTGGCGTTCCTTTCATGCTTCTTGAGTTCATTCCTGCGGACACGGCAATGGATTCTTTCGGTGGGTACGAAGAGCATGGGGGTAGCACGCCTCCTCAATTCAAGGCCGACTATTTCAATTCACTGGCGAAGATACAGGTGCGTGAAAGACGGTATGTGGTGGAATTAGCTTACGGGAGAGGTAGGTTGATTTGAGCGCAATCCGGTTTCCGATGATTGGCAGCATCATCAAACTATCCGATGGGACCTACACTGTCGGGCCGCTACCTGACATTGGGGGTCCTTTTGCGACGGCGGCCGAATTCTTCTGCGCCTGGGCGGCCAACAGGAAATTTCCCTTCAGCGAAGAGTGGATCCGGAATAGAACGCAGTCGCAGAACATCGATGTAGACGCGATCATCAAGTCCATCAAGGAGTTTCCAGCACAGCTGGTAACCTTTGCGAAACATCACCAGTTTCGGAGCGGCCCGTTTCCCGTCATACACACGGACTTCTACAAAAGCAACGTGTTGATTGATTCCGAGTACCGCGTACAAGGTGTGATTGACTGGGAGAATGCAATGGTTGGGCCCTGGGAAGTGGTCGAGTTCCCAAAGGACCTGTCTATCGTACCTCCTGTAATGGATGGACCGTTCTACCGTGAAAATGCGTCCAGTCGAGAAATGATGGCTGACCGAAAAAGGTACGTTGAGGTTGTCAGAAGCTTGGAGGAGGCCAAGCAGCTTGACAGTAGCCTGTCCCAGACACTGGATGACTGGGCCACGCAAAACCTGGCTCATGCGATTTGGTTGCATCCTGATGGCAGGATTGGATTTTATTCGGACATCTTCAACCTGTTCTCGTAGCCTCATAGGGGACATGGGTTATTGGGGCGTTTACGAAGGCAGATCTGACCACGATGGTGTCTCGATTGATTGTATACGGCTGTCTGTATTTATGTGGCGTCATGCTTCTCATCCGTTTCCACTCCATCACGTAGCATTCGCCCCGGCTCAAGGGAATTCGGCGGCTCGTTTAATAATTGTCGACACGCCGTTTAACACGTCCCGAAGACCAAGTTTCCCCACGGGGTCCACTGGTGACGATATACCGAGATACGGCCGAGGATCGATGTACGAGCGATGGGAGACGGGAGCGCATCGACAATCACAGTATGTAGATGCTGCATGGCTGAAGCAAACGGCAAACCGCAGCCATGCGAGAGAAAGACGAGCAGGTCGCTGTTGTCCGACTTGGCTGTGGCCACGTCATGGAGGCGTGATTACCTACTCACCATCGAACTAGCCAACGCGTGCAATGGCGCAATCGCAACCAAGGCTCTAACGACCCATACATGCACATGCGTCCGCCCATTTATACCCCAGCTAGTTCTGCGGGCTAGAAAAATGCTGAACCCTTCAGTCAACAGCAGTTTGCGGCTTCGTCAGCCTCTGCGCCGACATAAAAAGGGTGCTCGTGCTGGCATTCCCTCTCCCTCGCCCACGCCCTCGCCCTCGCCCTCCCCAGCAACCCGGCCTGGCCTACTACTCCTCCCACGATAAAGGAACATCGCAGTCGAAGCTCCCTGGAAACAATGGCCAACCCACCGCATGGTACGTCGTGTCGCGTCTAGTATTCCTGGGCCTTTTGCTGACTTGTGCTGGATGCCAGGCGGAATCCTCAAGGACCTGATCGCACGCGATGCCCCGCGGCGCAAGGAGCTGTTCGACGAGGCCGAGACACTGCCCTCGATTGTGCTGACGGAGCGGCAATTGTGCGACCTGGAACTCATTCTCAATGGCGGCTTCTCGCCGTTGGAGGGTGAGTGAAGTGCCCACCTACCTGCATGGCTTGCTCAGGCTGACAAAACGGGCCAGGCTTCATGAACCAGAAGGACTACGAGGGCGTCGTGGCCAACAACCGTCTCGCCGACGGCAACCTCTTCTCCATCCCCATCACCCTCGACGTCTCGCAGGAGACAATCGACGAGGCCGGCGTCAAGGCCGGCGCACGTGTGGCCCTGCGCGACTTCCGAGACGACCGCAATCTCGCCATCATCACCGTCGAGGACGTGTACCGGCCTGACAAGCAGCGGGAGGCCAAGGCGGTCTTCAGCCCCGATGGCGATGAGGCGCATCCGGCCATCGCCTACCTCTACCACACCGCCCAGGCCTTCTACGTGGGCGGGCGGGTCGAGGCGATTGACCGGCTGGAGCACTACGACTACGTCGGTCTGCGCTACACGCCAGCCGAGCTGCGGCTGCACTTCGACAAGCTGGGCTGGCAAAAGGTCGTCGCCTTCCAGACGCGCAACCCCATGCACCGCGCCCACCGCGAGCTGACGGTGCGCGCCGCCCGCGCCCGCCAGGCCAACGTGCTGATCCACCCCGTCGTGGGGCTGACCAAGCCCGGCGACATCGACCACTTTACCCGCGTGCGCGTCTACCAGGCCCTGATGCCGCGCTACCCCAACGGCATGGCCGTACTGGCCCTGCTGCCGCTCGCCATGCGTATGGCTGGCCCCCGCGAGGCCATCTGGCACGCCATCATCCGCAAGAACCACGGCGCCACCCACTTCATCGTCGGCCGCGACCACGCCGGCCCCGGCAAGAACTCCAAGGGCGTCGACTTCTACGGACCCTACGACGCCCAGGACGCCGTTGAGCGCTACCGTTCCGAGCTCGGCATTGAGGTCGTACCCTTCCTGCAGATGACATACCTGCCCGACTCGGACGAGTACCGCCCCAAGGACGAAGTGCCGCAAGGGATCAAAACGCTGGACATTTCGGGCACTGGTGAGTGGGAGCCTTTTCGTCTCATAACTAGACTCCTCATGCTAACCGGCTGCCAGAGCTTCGGAAGCGCCTGCGCACCGGCCAGGCCATTCCCGAGTGGTTTTCCTATCCCGAGGTCGTCCGCGTCCTGCGAGAGTCGCACCCGCCGCGGAGCCAGCAAGGCTTCACCGTCTTCCTGACCGGCTACCAGAACTCGGGTAAGGATGCCGTCGCCCGCGCCCTCAACGTCACCCTCAACCAACAGGGTGGCCGCTCCGTATCTCTGCTGCTCGGCGATACCGTGCGCGCCGAGCTGTCCAGCGAACTCGGCTTCTCGCGCTCCGACCGCGACAAGAACATTGCCCGCATCGCCTTTGTCGCCGCCGAGCTGACCAAGGCCGGCGCCGCCGCCATTGTCGCGCCCATTGCGCCCTTTGATGCCAGCCGAAGAGCTGCCCGCGACACTGTCTCCCGTTTCGGTGACTTTTACCTCATCCACGTGTCGACCCCGCTCGAGCACGCCGAGAAGACAGACAGGCGCGGCGTGTACAAGAAGGCGCGCGCCGGTGAAATCAAGGGCTTTACGGGCGTCGATGACCCATATGAGGTGCCGGAGAATGCTGATCTGACGGTGGATTTATCCAAGACAAACGTGAGGACGGCTGTGCATCAGATCGTGCTGCTACTCGAGAGCAACGGGCTCTTGACGCAGCTATAAAGGGGCGTTCGGGGTTGCATGAATGGTGTTTTTTTCTTCTGGTGGATGGCTGCTGCGCATGCATGGATAGAGTATGGCCAGTCATGGAAAGGATTGCGTTTTCCAACCAAGTAGATTCTTGCTAGAAGCATACGAATCTCGTTTTGTATCGATGAGGTACATTTCCTCGTAGTAGATGGTTGTTGGCTAAGAGAAAAACCTGGGGGAAAGTAAGCACGCAAGAATCCAATGTGAACAAGTCAAAGTCGCGCATGGACTGGATCAGCAACAGGTCATTGTCTCTTGCACGCCATCATCAACGATTACAATGAAGTACTATGGCCACGCCTTTTGAGATGACCGCTACTCAAAAGCCAATGACGGTAACTCGACACACGGCTTGCATCACTAGAACCTTTCTTCTCAAAATCTCTCTTTGCGACGCAAACTCAACACATGGTTATCTTGGAAGCGAATGTAGTGTACGCGCAAGGAAAGCATCTAGTCTGGTAGTTTTCCACATTCATGTAACCTCGTTACTTGAGGGACTCTTTGCTGACTCTTTTCAGGTACGAGTGCTCACTGATGTGGGCTTCATCTTGTGTATTCTACGTATCGCACATGAAATGAAGTAGTGTGTATAAGCAGCCCCGCTAAGCATTATGAAATTGCCGTTGCAGTGACGGTTGGGAAGCGGTATGGTACACTATGAAAGACGGCGGATTGAAGCATCCCTCGACTGCAAAGATTCAACCCAATGACGCAAACCTGCAATCCAGCACCGAACGCCGTCTGGCTTTGCCAATTTTCCAAGGGAGTCCAATGTGGTTAGGGACTGATCGAGCAATGGGTTATCCTGTCCTGGGGCCTTTTGGCGGGCCAGGATGTCGCATACCGACATGACAATGATCCGCGTTGCACCACTCTCATTAGGAAACTTGCTGACTGCCACCATGGCCTGCGCCCACTGAGCGCTTGCCCTCTCGTAATCCGAGTTGATATGGTATATCTTTGCCAGCGTAATGTGTAACCGCAGCTTTTCAAACCTCAGCAAGGTTGGACGAGATTGGACGTCTAGGCAAAGTTCTTCTGCCTCGTTGAAGCGACCTTGGCCAAATAGCATTTCGGCTAGAGATAATTCCAAGAGAGAGCTCTTGCGTGTAGAGGCGTGCTCTTGGTCTTGTCGCGCGATTTCCGTGCGGAGATGGCGTTCACCAATTGCTGGTTGATCGAGCTCTCGTAGTGTATCAGCTAGGTCGCAGGTGAGATCGCGAAGGTCTTCGTCGAAGATGAGGTCTTGCTGTTCCTCTACTTTTTGCCGTGCCCTCTCAAGATGTACTAGAGACTGACTAAATTCACCTTGGAACCGAAAGACTCTCCCAAGCAGCATTTCCCTGCGGAAGAGTATCATTGTCTTCATCGGCGACGGACGCGGATCGCGGCAACCTAAATTCTCCAACCATGTCTTGGCAGCTGAAAGTTCCTCTACCTGAATGCAGTTGAGAGAACGCTGAATGGCTATCTGTTCACCAGCTAAATGTATTCTCTTATCGGTTGTGGTCGAAAGCCTGCTCGTGTCGAGTAAATCAAGAGAGCTCTCAGCCCGAGCGATGTCGCTAGTAATCCGGCTGATAAGGCACTGCGCCTGAGCAATGCAAGCTTGAAGATGCCAATCTTCGAGGCCATGTGTGGCTTTCTCCGCCTGGCTGACAACAAAGCGTTTCCATGGTAGGTTGGGAAACCGAGATGCCTCGATGAGGGTAAGCACCAGGTCAGCCCTAGTGGTTGCGGGAAGATAGAATAAATCGCCTTGGAATTCTTCGAGAGCATGTTGTAGATGCGGGAAAAATTCCTTCGTGTTAGAAATGCTGTGCTTATTAATAAGGGAGATTGTCAGGATGGCCTAGCACTCACGTAGGCTCAACGTATTTCCACGGTATTGTCCTATATGCGACAACCAATGCTTGACACCGCCAAAATGAGGTGTAGTCTGGAGACAGCTTCTCACGAAGGCGAGCTGCAACGGCTGTGCACACGGTATAATCCTGGGCAGAATTCTTTGAAACGGCCGAAGCAACATGCAACTCGTGAAAAGCATTACCTAATCGCAGCGTATCCGAACACAATGACGCCAACTCTGGGATAAGACCTGCATCCATTGCATTCACTTCATCGATATTGCCATGTTCATTCCATCGTTTACGGGGTGTTGCTCCGCGGAAGAGAAGTTCCAGAGGAACCTTCTCAGAGGTCGAGAGGAATGACAAGAGGATGAGCAGCAGACTGGCCTCATCTGAGCAGGTGAGGCTCGATTCATGCATCGCCTCATGTGCGGCTGCTAATGACGCGGCCTTCCATGCGGGCTCTGCTGGAGAGAGGGTGTGCAGAGCCCCGCGTGTCGATAGCAACCTCGGGGTAGATGCGGGCATGGCACCCACGAAATTCGAACGCAAGGCAAGGGTGCGAGTCTCGTCGATGAAGGAGTGTTCCACTGCGAATGTTTAGCGTTCAGTGGGAAGGACATTGTCCTACGTCCTGCCTGGGTCTTACAAGCGATCTGGCTCAGAGTTTTGGTGACGAAAGGAGTAAGCGCTAAGGACTTTTCGTAAATATCTGTGTTTCTGTGGAGATTGGCGAGCGCAAGACGATAGATGTCTGGCGATGCCCTCTCCCAGCTAGTGACCGCCCAATCAGTAAAAACGCTGGCCAAAGCAAATATAAAACTCACGTGGACCCTGATTCCAGCAGGCAAAGAAGGCCAGCAAGTTGTTGTTGCGAGGCCACAATCGATCCGAAGTGATCGACAATCTCCATCCATCTAGTCCCAATATGGAGGAAACGATAAACCTTCGCCCTCGCGTCGGCACGTGGCATCGCATCTTCGATCTCCTTCACGATCCGGTTAACCGATGTGCCCTTCTTATGTAATTGCGCGAATGCGTAGTAACAAATTCGTTGTAGATGGTCGGATTGCTCTATAGCACAGAAGAGCTTGAGGTATATGCTGCCCTTCCATTGTATATTCAGTGGGGTTGTCGAGATGCTCGTGGCGTGGCGGTCGGAGTACGTCTTTTCAAGCTTACTGACAGTGGCCGTGGCGACGGAGAGAATGGGGGTTTGTATGTTGTTAGATGAGATTCGTGTATGCCTTCGTTTTTGAGGTGCCGTGATGGATTCAACTGCCCTCGCTCGGGTTTGGAGCAAAACGTTATGAGGGTTTGGACGAGAAGGGTTCTGGAACAGTTGAGGGGCCTCTTCCCAGACCCGCTTCAAGGTTCTAGCCTGGGAATGAATAAGCTCGATGATACTCCAGCAACCGGAGCCTAGGCGCCAACCTCGATCTCAGTAATTCTCGAATACTGCTTTCCCACAAGCTTGCGGCAAAGGCACGGCATTGTCGTGTTAATGGAACGAAGAGAGCCCATCTCTACTTTCCACTTCAGAGATATACTTGATTCGTCCTGGATTCGCGCAGCGTAAAAGATTCGAACCAATTGAGCTAGCGCACATGCATGCTTGAAACACGGCCTCGCCGCAGCCTGTGCGCTTGTGCTTCCTCTGAGCCACATGCATCCTGTACCGTGACATACGCAGATTCTCCAACAAGTGCGTTTTCTGATACCGTGGCTTGAACTAATTCGGTCAAGACATTTACATCGTAAAAAGTATAGACCTATTAGGATTAGCACGTTCAGCGATATGTAGGTAGATTTACTGCACAGCCTGGTCCCTCCATTATAAGGATTCCTCCCCTGACTCCTCCCCTGGCATTCATTCGCGGAAAGCGCCCAGCGTCCGTGTCCGAGTTAGTAACAGGCATCAGCGTTCGCCGATTGGCCTCCGCAGGCGTATATAACTCACAGCTGTCAGGCGATGCAAGCGCGTGGAAATGGGGCCACGGCCAAGAATAAGTTGGGCTTATACTGATTACTGCAAATCTTGATGGATATATTGCTGTAGTAGTGTCGGAATAACTTCAGCCATCAATAAATTCGTGTTGGTCAGGATCACCAATATTATTGGCTGCCTACCTAGGCAACCACCATGGGAGGATGATCATCGGACACGGCGACCGAGGATTTATGAGTCATATTGAGGCCAAAATCGTATCAATTTCTATTGCGATAGTGCGCTGACCGGTCGAGCGCTCAATGAGATCTCACTCTACGACATGCTTCGCCGAAGTACATGTAAAGCAAAGCTACGTGGGAGGGCTTGTGAGTCTATATAATCCTTATCTAGCCCCATCTCCAAAGCTACAACAGTTCAAAGTTCATTCAATACACTCTTCAAAGAATCCAAGTTGCCATCCGCTATAACCTTAAGTTTCGACTCTCAATCGACAACCGAATATCACACGTCACCATGGTGTGTAAATGTGAACGGCACATTGTCCGCAGAGTTTTCCAGAACTGTACCAACATTCCGAAGCATGCAATGGAAAATTTCACACTTGTCCATTGTAATAATCCTGGAGGCCCGAACTGCACCGGATACAAAGACGTACACCTCGGAAGCTCGACGGTTAGAGCTCCGGGTAATATCTGCCCGAAGTGTTAGGCAAGTCCATACGTGGTACGTAGCTCTCTTCAATTGACCCTGCAATCTGTCTCTGAGAAGATTTAGAATAAGCTGTTCTGGATATTGGTTAATATAACCGTATCAACTTTGAATAAACTTAGTCAAGGTTTGGTTTTGGACAAGGAGGAGAACTTGGTGGATTGTACTCAAGGACGTCAGAATATAGAATCTGTCTGATACATGATCATTTATAATTCGGTAGATCTATATCTTATCTTATTTGAGTACGCGGTTTATATGCCCTATACAATGTATCCGTTGTGAAGTCGTGGAACCCCGCTAAATAGAGCCTAACACCCAACACGTAAGAAGCGCACAGACCGCCTGCCCGAACATCATAAAACCTGCCGACAACCCGCCTCCCCCTTGTTGAATTTACAGCTTTAAATATAGCAAACACCGAACCACCTGATACCATGGCGAATAGCACCCAACCACCAGTTACTATGGCGAATAGTACCCAACCACCAGTTACCATAGCGAACAACAACAAACTACCTACTACTATGGCGGATGGCACCGTGCCCCCTGAAGCTATGGCAGACGATACCGAACAAACTGTTTTTATTTACCATCAATACTTTCCCGCAGGAGTCAAGGAAGTAATCGCCTCCGGAACCAGTGCATTCATCGGAGAGGTAGATGAGTCTACCGTCCTCAAATACCCTCTTGGCCCTGGTGGAGATATGAGTCGCCTCAAAGTGGAAAGGGACCTTCTTGAGATTATCGGGCCACATGAGCGTGTAATAGGGCTGAGGGGCTTCTCAGACACTGGAATTTACCTAGAACGCCTAACTGGAAACGTGGCCGATTACATACTTGATTCCGACCACCCATCCCCTTCGCTCAAGCAGCGGCTGACCTGGTGCCGAGAGTCTGCTGAGGCAGTTGCGTTTATTCATACTCGAAACGTTATTCACTGCGATATTCAGCCCACAAATCTACTTCTTGACAAGGGACTCCACATCAAGCTATCCGACTTCCAGGGGAAACATCTCTCAGAGGACGGCGAGGTTCTTCTTGATGGTTGGAGTAGCGAGCCTTGCAGATTCTATTGCCCTCGAGACGACCCTTTCGACGCGGACATTAAAACAGATATTTTCGCGCTGGGGTGCACCATGTACTTCATCATGATGGGCCAGGCCGTGTTCCCTGACATTATTAATGGGGAAGACGAATGGCGTGAGAGAGTGGAGGACAGGTTCAAGAGAGGGCAGTTTCCCCAGGATCAACATGCCTGTAGCACAGTTATCTTGAGGTGCTGGCAGAAAGAATACAATACTGCTCAGGAGATAGTTCAAGATATCAATAGTCTCTTAAGCAACCCCAAGCTAAGCTTGGAATAGGGGAAAGGGTAGAGGAAATAAGAGATCTTGCCATCGTCATGTTCTTTCCTTAGGGCGGCTTGTCATAGAAAGTTCATTATATCTTCAAATCCTTGCCTTTGAGCGCAATGTATCTTGTGAAACCATGGTCCAGAAGATAATTGGGAGATCATAGAGGAGAGGTAGTCGATATTGTTCTGGACAGAATGCTAAACTTAATATCATAGTTATCTAGCTGGTCAACCAGGCAGAACGGGAATGGCACTAGAAACACCAGCCAAGGCCGACAGCCCGTGCTCAAAACTGCTAGTCCACAAGCGCTGGCCTCAACACCATACTCTTATCAGAACACCAGCAGCAACGCACGAAGGACCATCTGTCGAGCCCAACAGACGCAAGTGCGTGAGCGGATATTCTCAAAGGATGTGATCGATGGTGACTGGTTCTCCCAAAAGAGTCTGTGTATTGCCTCAAGGCTTGAACCTTTGAACGCTTTCCAAACTGAGCATATAACAATCCAGTATGAATCTTGATCCTAACGTCGCAAAAATCATCGGCATCGATCCAGAAAATGCCATCATCTCCCCGGTAGGTGGTGGTGGCTGCAGTTCCGCATCTGCCTACAAGATCGTTGGGCGATGCAAAGATGGAGGGCACAATGCCTTCTTCATGAAGACGGGACGCGGAAGCGAGGCCGATATTATGTTCGAAGGTTTGTGTATACGCGCATGCTCGTTGAACGAGCCTTGTATACTGAGAGGAGAATGACAAGGCGAGCACGCGTCGCTCACGGCTTTGCACAACGCCGTCCCATCGATATGCCCCCGGTCGTTCGGCCACGGGCAATTCGAGTCGTCGCCCGATACATCCTTCCTCCTCACCGAATTTCTGAAGTTGCGCTCGCGCTCTGCTTCGAAATCAGGGGCCAAATCCGCTGTCTCGCTCGCGGCAAAACTCGCAAAACTCCATACGATAACTGCGCCTGTACCGCGAGGATATGACAAGCCGGTGTTTGGCTTCCCCGTAACAACATGTTGCGGTGACACTCCTCAGCTTAACGCGTTCAAGGAACGTTGGGCGGACTTCTTTGCGGAGAACCGCCTCATTTTTATCCTGCAACGAGCTGAGGCGAGGAATGGCAAGGATGCCGAACTCCGTGCACTTGTTGAATCAACCGCATACGAAATTGTCCCCCGTCTAATCGGCGACGAGCACCTCAATGGCGGCAAGGGCGTTGTCCCCGTCGTTGTCCACGGCGACCTCTGGAGCGGCAACGCCGGTGTCGGCGTGATTGGAAACGACGAGGGCGAGCCCGAAGACGTGACATTTGACTCTTCGGCGTGTTACGCCCACAGCGAGTATGAACTCGGCATTATGAATATGTTTGGCGGCTTCGATGCGAGATTCATGGAAGAGTATCACCAGTCGTGTCCAAAGACGGAGCCGGTGGAGGAGTATGCAGATCGTGTTCAGCTGTACGAGCTGTATCACCACCTGAACCACTATGCAATGTTTGGTGATGGGTATCGAAATGGGGCAGTAAGCATCATGCGAAAGCTGATGGGGAAGTATGGCGGTGATGGATAGATTTCCACTGGCATAGTAATATGCTTGATACCTATACCCAAGCTTTGAATCGGTGTGATAGATGCAGTGCCAGAATCACTTATATCTTTCGTCTCTAAGCAATGCTGGTCGTCGTACACGTGTAGCATCCTTTGTTCTATGCGCTGGAATCCAACGAGAAATCTTTCTCAAGTACTGCACATGTTATGATTAATTATCAGGGCTTCACTAGCCATGATTGCGCGAACACATAACTTAAAAGCACTGTAGAGGTGTTTTCAGCCTCAGGCACAGTTAGCTTCAGCAGCCGCTCGACGAGCCTTCGGCCTGTCGAGTTATCGTTGTATTTAAGTGGGTTGAGATAGATAGTATATTGTCCATTTACGCGCGTACAGCTGTCGACTATCGGTCTATTTTTCTACCGATTGAGCTTCGGCAAGCTTTTCAACTATATACTTTTGGTCACATGATTCCTAGCACGTGACCTTCGGTCACGTGTCCTCCAGCGATTGTGCTTCGGGCTTCATCCAAGCCTCAACACCATGTATTTCCACCACAGCACTTCGTAGGGTTTAGAGCAAATTCGATAAGTGGGAGTAGCTCCATAGATGCGTAAACGCAGCAGAAATAGGTTTACTTTGCCTCTAGAGTTTGATGCTTTGTCAAGGCGTTGCAGAGTGGATTCTCGTTCATCACGTGATGGTGCGGGGCAGTTGCGCGTCAGCGGCTGATGTAGACTTCTCTACACACAGAGTTTGCAGTTTGCTCTGATATTCGCCATTGCTTACAAGACAAACATTGCAACTTTCCTTGTCGCTTCGAACTTGGCGACGGCCCAACATTGAGAACGTCGTTGATGCCTTAGGCTTGCGACGAATTATCTAACTCCACGACCCCGCCGATAACCTTTCTCCACCCCAGCGAATACTCTTCCAGATGACCTTCTAAGACCAGCGGGGTTTCCCTCGCATTTTTGAAAACCATACTTTATCTCTCAAGCAAACAAACAACTGCCACTCGCCGGTGGCACTGATTCGCCCAGCGTCGGCTTACATTCACTTCTCCTATTAGATCCAATGGTGAGCTTCTATCTCTCGAAATAAAACACATTCTGATCATTCAAGGCTTTCAAAAACGATGATGTAAAAGACCTTGATCAAAGCGAAGACTTTTCAAAGGTGGAGGCCAACAGCGTTGACTGGGTAACGGGCGACAATCAAGAGGTACGCTGGACAGGCAGTACTATAACGGTCTTTGAGGTGGATAGCAAAGGGGAAAAGACTTCAACCGTTGTAGAAAGTAGCGAGGGCTCACTTAAAGTTACTCCAGGTATGAATTTATACATTGTTGGCGGGAAATTCAAAGTAATATAGCACTATGATACATTCTTTATAATCAGCTTCCTCTGAATTTGGGTTCCTTTCTCCAAGCACATAGGCAGTTGAATGCTTGCTCCATTCCACCGGAAGGTCATCGTGATACAGTCAGCTCGAGCCTGTTCTTCCGCGAGCTCACTCACTCGTTTAATACTTTCGGTAATCGCGTCGCGTATTATAGGCCCGAACACAGCACTAATAGCCTCCTCGGATCCTCCCCTCAATTGGAAACTGAAATCACGTGGAAAGACCTGTGGCTCCCAATCCACCTTGATTCCCAAAAGAGCCATTGCGAGCTCTTTCACATATTCTTCACGAATCTCCAATATCAAGAAGCAGGGAGCATAAATGCTTGCGGGGAATCGTGGGAATCGCATCGTGACTGCTCTCCAGTCTCTATCCATCTGTGGCTTCTTGATCTTGTTAACCATATCTTCACCGAAGATTTCTTTTGTTCCCTCTAATTCAGCGTGTGTGAATGAAACCCACTGGCCTGTGGTAATCGAAAGACCTTGATTAGACTTTTGGACCGGCTTCAAAGCTTTCTTCGTGTTCATAACCGCTATGATCACATTGCGTGCGTCTTTTGCGCTGCCAGAATTTTGTTGAATTCGCTTTATTAGGGCGTCCCTCACATGCTGATAGGTACAATCAATCTGTGCTTGGGTAAAAGCGATTATACATAAGACAAAGTAGTCCGGATCTGCATAATTGACTTGCTGAAGGAAGCGGTAATATCTTAGAGAAGTGTGCGGAACGGTTCCATTCGACCATTCTTTTGTAACTTTCTCGTAGCGTTGTAGCTGGGCTGATGTTAAGCCCGGCGTCGACAGTTGCATACTCATCGTTTTCGTTATTTGCGCCCAAGCAGAGTTAACGTTATGCAAACCTCGGGCTACACGTTGTCTAGACATAGGGTAAGGAGAAGGTAGTCGAGTGGGCAGATAGTGGGTAGAAAATAAAGCGGAAGAGTAGGCGAAGATCAGGCGGAAGAGAAGGCGGGGAATTAGGTGGGAGGGTAGACAGAAAAGCAAGTGGAAGGGTAGGCAAAAAGGCAGGAGAAAAGGTAGGCAGAAAATTAGGTGGAAGGCTAGGCAAAAAGGCAGGAGAAAGGGTAAGCTGATGATCAGACAGAAGGTTAGGCAAAAGAGCAGGCGGAAGAGTAGGCAAAAAAGCAGGCCCGATAAGCACAGCCTGCATTGCACGTTCTAACCAATACTAACCAACCGATTTACATACGTATTGCAGACCCCTACCTACCGTCACGCCATTATGCTCTCGGAACCGACCCTGCTGCCTATCGTTTCAAGCCACAGCGTAACCAGTATATGCACTTCGGTTTTTACTTGCATGCACACATTCGCGTGTGGCTTACTACCAACTTACCGCGCATGCATTTCTTATGCCCTAAGCGACGTACGGACGTACGCATTCCATAGCGAATCGCGATATTGGGTCAAGGCAACGACATGGCGAAGTACCATCTGGCTAGGTAACTGTGATGATTACGGGAGATTCCATAGAGCGGGAGATGTGCACTGTGAAGTATAAGTAGACAAGACAGTCTCGCTGAGTAGAAAAAAGTACCGGATCCTTCAGCTACATTTCAATTATACCCCTCACATCTACATCTTGTCGAACGAATCAGAAATGCCCTGCCCAAACGCCAACTGTGGTAAAAATAATATCACGGGACGACAGACTTGCGAATTCTGCGGCACACAGCTACCTATTTGTGTGGACAGACCCACCGAATAGACAAGTAAGACCCTCCTACTCCTCCATCACAATTACTTATCCAATCTTAGGTCATGAAACCGGATATAACGAGAATGGAAGGGACACTCCTTTGATATTTATCTTTACTTGCTGGATATCTAGTCACGCATGAGTTGCGCAAGCACTTTTACCCCACGCTCGTTTAAATGAGGATAAGCAGAGAGGGAATACAAATCCAACCAGAAATCGCGACCTGCTTCGTGTTGAACCATGTGCTCCCGTAACAAGTCCTTCCATTCTTTATCTGCTTCCCCTAACCCTATTCCCGCACAAGCAAACTCCCACCACACAGGAAAGTACCCACTGCTCTCCCAGTCTATAATACCTGCGAGATTTCCTCCCTCGATAATTATGTTTCCTAAAAACAAATCGCCGTGGGTGAATGTGTATGGCGCTGAGGACGGCAAACGTTCCCGAAGACGTGAAAGAGCCTTCGCAGGTAGACCCTTCAGAGCTGGTGCCCAAACTGCCCAAAGCTCATCGTCGGAAGAGAGAGGACCGTGAGGCTGACCGTAGTCGCCCTGGAACAAGAACGCGGAGTACAGAGGTTGTTCGCCAAGGCTCTGCATTTTTGGGGATTGAAGTCGGCGAAGCTGCAAGAGAAACTCCGCGGTTTGTTTGGCGATAAGGACCTTCTCAGTTGCTGATAATGTGGCCCAGGCTGTCTCGAGGGTTTCGCCAGGGACGCGTTCGGTTTGTATATAGTACCGGTCCTCACTGCTATAGTCTAGGACAACCGTTGGGACCGGAATCGTAGTGTTTTCTTTCAAAAAACGGAGGTTCCGGGCTTCGAAGCTGGGAGGCTTATCCGATCGCTCTTTCAAAATATACTTCGGGCCCAGCGACCAGGCTGCGCGATCACTGTTGCTATAAAATAGCTTGATATGGCTGTTGTAGGAACCTGCGTTTTGTCGTCTGGAGTTCCAGCTACATGCTGTACAAGATGTTTCTGCTGCCATTTCTCAAAGATAGTGAGTTCAGTGTAAGATGTTTCGTGGCTAGGTGCTCGTTAGCAACGTGAGATGACGCGGCTAGCTGACTAACTACTCTTGGATTAGCTCATGTCCTACCTAATCTCCCGCATAGTTGTTACCGCGTTCGCGCTGGCTGTGATTATCACTTCCCTACTGTTGCAACGACGGCTCGAACTAACGAGCTCCGGGGACGTTGTCCGCGGAGGGCTCACCGACAGTCGGCGTGTTTGCGTCTGAAACGTCCACAGGGTCACGTGACCGCAGTCGGCTTGTCGGCAATGCCTTCTTATCTCCGTCTATATAAGCCTTCTATCTCATATACGATAGTATAGAATACATTCCAATCCATCCCATCTACATGCGTTTCCCTGTTAACTTATCCTCATACCGTTGCATATACGATCGTATACCCCTATACGGTATCCTTTACTGTATCAACACCTACTTAAGGTGATAGCTTTTATCGACCATGATTCGTCTTAATATCCAGTCTCAAATGCTACAAGGGCATAGACACGAACCAAGTTCGCCCACAGGACTGCGACTTTGGCACCGGCTACTTCCCCTCCAAAATGGAAAGGCTGCGCCATCAATCCTTCGCTCCTTGCTCGCAATGAGATGCCAATTCTCGACGCAAAAGTATACCCAAAGGCTCGTCAAGTAGCCCTGGGAAAGGCATAAGTGTGCAATTCTTGCCGTTGGAGCGCGAGCTGGCAGACATATCACCGGACTAAGCCTGAGCTCAAATAGAAGACAGGCCGGAATAACAGTCCTGCAGCTACGATAAATTCCAAATAGACAGCAGCGCCACCTTCCGTAAGGACTTCGAAAAATGACATGGTTCTTCCCTAAGCTGACACTTACCCTCATGCGTCGGTTATTGAGTTTCACTTTCCTTCGTCTAGTATAACTCGTTACCATAATACTATTTAGCGAGCTTGATGCTACTAGGTCTAAACTTCGTCCGAGGAAATGCCTAGCCCTGCTCACCCGGTACACTTTTAGACTATAAAAGCGTAGATAATAAAGGAAGCAAGAGGGCTAAATGCACAATATTGCTCAAGGCGATTCTAATCAAGTAGCGTGGTGGTTAAAACCGGTAGCCGATCTCGAAGGTACACTGTAGAGGTCGGCGACTTCAAGTTAGGGAACTGTGGAGGTCGGCGACCTCAAGTTAGGGATGTTACCATCCAGTGTGTACGATGTGTTGGCACCAAGACCAAAACAGATCTGTCGGCCGCGACTACTATTTTATCCGCCTCTCTAAGATATATTTGCCTTAAGCTTGGCTACTGTTTCTTTGAACTTGGTATGCAAACAATAATGAAGAGCTCTAGGTACGAAAATCGGACCTATTTCGAGTACCACGGTACCAAGGTATGTGGAGAATGAGCATCTTTACAAGTGCCACTTCACCAGCGATGCAACAGAGGCACCGCATTAGGAATCCGACTGCGAACCAAAATGGAGCCGTATATCGTCGCCTCCGCGTTAACTACTGGATCGCCACAAGTGCAAATAAGGGTCGCGCAGAATATAAAGGTGCAAAGGACCTGCTCCTGAAGCTGCCATTCACAATCCACTACTATCAATCTTCCTCTTATCCTCAACATGCACGTTTCTTCAGTCCTACTTAGTCTTGCCAGTTGCGCATCCCTATCCCTGGCAGTCCCCGTAGACAAGCCGCAGTGGCCGGAATATGCGGATAATGCCATGCTCCAATCCTCTAGCATCGAGCAGACGAATATGTGGCGCGCGTACCATCAAGCGTCAGATGTTACCTGGAACACGACCTTGGCAGATTATGCAAAGACTGTGGCAAATACGTGTCTTATGGTCCACAGCAAGGGTCCATATGGGGAGAATCTTGCTACGAACCATGAGACACCAGCAGATTCTATCTATTCTTGGGGTGAAGAGTCCGATGGCTATGACTACCAGTCAGGGGAATTCCAGTATGGCTATTGATTTGCGCAAAATACTCCGCTTATTGTATCACAGGTCGGGCAAAGGCCATTTCTCTCAGCTTGTCTGGAAGAGTGTGACGCAGATCGGCTGCGCCGCTACCTTCTGCGGTCGCGGCAATACAAATCCCGGCAATAAGCTAGCTTGGGGCTGGATGTATGTCTGCGAATACGCTCCCAAGGGCAATATAGGTGGTGGATACCTCGACAACGTTTTGCCAGCAGTCGGGTAGATTCGAAGACTTCTAAAAAAAAGAAAGTTATTCAAAAGCGACAGAATCTACGCCGGCCTCCTATGATCTAACTTATCGGCCATTTAGAATAACGATCCCCCGGTCTAAGTACTCTCAGGCTATTGTACATAAAGGGTCTTATAGTCCGTCGCCCTTAAGTTTTAGTGCAATGAATAAATCTTATAGGTATTTGCATAGCCGAACTGTATGCAGTAAAAATATCTGTCAAATGCAGCTTAGTAGACTAGTTACTATTGTACTTGTGGACCATGGGGCCGGTTGCGTCTACTTTGCGCCGTCTGAGGCATGCCGGCGCTTGCTTAGTTTCGGCTGCTTTCGTCTACTTGTCAATGTAGTGGTATAGATCCCCGTATAGCAGTCCAATCGCAGCTTAAAAGCCGCCGCAGGTAGAGAAACAAATTCTATAATGTATTGCTTATAACTAAGCTGTTTAAACGAGCGTGGTGCGCAAATCGTTCTTGTAGTCCAGTCATCCACCATGCGCTGTCAAATACCAAACTAGACGAGAAGGACAAAACGAAAAATCTCCAATTTGTTCATAGCAGTGATGTTTTTCACTCGGATTTATGCCTGGGAGCATTGGAAGGTGAATCCTCCCAGCCAAACCGGGACAGCCTTGGTGTTGTCGCCGTCAAGATCCACGAAGTTCTTAGCGCGTCCATCAAGCTCAATAACCCAGTCATGGATGTTTACATTGACCAGAGAACATTTGGTGCCATCCGTGAAAGCAGTGAGTTGAGCAGAAGTACCGAAAATGTTGCCTGCGCTGTCGATTGCAGTACCGCGAAAGAGATCGTTGATGTTGCGCGGGACGTTGTCGGCCGGAACGGTGGCTGCGGCGTTCGAGCCGGTCTGGTCGTTGAAGATTTTCAGGGTGATTTGGGGGATGGAGGCAGGGGCTGCGTTGATGCCTGTAGCCAAAGCGAGGATGGTAGATGCAATGGCGAATGTGAACTTCATATTGATAGCCTGAAAGCAAATGAGAAAGGCAACTGGAGGATAGTGTTCGGTGTATATGGTTGGAGATGCGAGAAGGATAGATCGAATTGTGTTTGCTCTTAACGTGAGGATGTTGCTGCTGTCTGTTACTGCTACACTTTGCAAGAAAAAGTGGTCATATTTATACTTTCCCTGGCTCACCTTAGACAGGATCACACATCTCCTGGTCACGATTAAATTGCTTAAAACAACTTACAAAAGCCGGTTATGGAATATGTGGTAAGCGGCCGCTTCAGCTCTCAGTCGTTGACCATGGCCGCTATGCCATGTTGTGGTTAGACGACGAACACGCCACAGTGAGATTTCATATCACAAGATGCTTTGAATTGAACGGTTTCTAATAGTGGCTCAAAATTCTTGTACACGTGCTGGATAGAAGCATAGTCGTATATGCTTGGCCGCTTGATTGAACCTACCAGGTCGGTCCAAGTACTAAAAATAGTTCAATTGAGTGAATGTAATCAGTACCTACCATCTGGTCATCGGATGTGGTGGTATGGTGAGCGTGGCTGTTAAGCTGAGGGCTTGGCTTGTATGATTACTGAATCTCAGCTTTAGTTTACACAGCTCAGGACATTTTAAACTCATGATCGACGATTATTCAAATGTAAATTTCGGCGGTCAATGAAGAAGAATTTCTGGGATCTGTCAGCAAGTATTACGTTGCTCAGGGTCTCGAGACTCCGTAAGACGGTGTAATACTCGTTCGACATTCGACACGAGGCGTCGCATGACATCGGAGACATCCGATCAAATTGCCAAAGACAACTTTTCCACAGTTTGATAAGGAAAGGAGAAGGAGTCGGTGGAGGCAGTGCCCTCCTCGGCGGCTTTTCGGGTCAGTAAGTCGGTAGGATACGGCTGCGGCTGGCGTGAAACGGTGTAGGCCACGAAGAAGTGACGTGACATACGCCACCATGGGACGCATTTCCAAACAAGGGCCTTTAAACTTGAAAAGAAGGTTCAGAATCTTATGGATTTTATTGTGGTGATGAGGGAGTGGTGAGGAGACGGTGCTATTGATGAGTGCAGGTTTGCGGGGGCGCGGATCCGCGGATCCCCCCAGTTACCCCACGTTTTGGGTGTGCTATTGCGAAAAGACAGACGAACAACGTTGTATTTACAACCTCTGTCCGAGTTTGAGGCTTGACAGTCATTGGAAAGGTCTAAGATCTTGACCAAATTAGTATCAAACATTGCGACGGGTTTGCCGTCATCAACTGCACGGCAGCCATTCTGAATCACGTTAGACAGACATATTGGACATATACGCCATGCAGCATCAATTGAATATATTGATAGTAGGTGCCGGTTTGTCAGGTTTGTCAGCTTCGATACAATGCGCTCTTTCAGGCCACTCCGTTATTGTGCTTGAGGGCGCCAGGGAGCTTGCTGAGGTATGCAAAGTTGTCCCGCATTCCGGCCTACTTTGAACTGATGAATGCTGAGTCTACTATAGATTGGCGCCGGCATACAGCTCACGCCGAACGCGACACGGCTTCTCCTGCGATGGGGCGTGTACGACGCAATACGCGACCAGGTCTGCGAGCCCGTTTCACTCACGGTGTATAACTACCGAGGAAGGAAGCTGGCCGAGGAAAAAGAATTTGACAAGAACATTAGAAGTAAATACGGCGCCCCATTCTCAGATTGCCATCGAGTAGACCTGCAGAAAGCTTTCGTAAAGCGAGCGAGGGCCCTGGGCGTTGCTATAGAGCTGGACGCAAAGGTTGCGAAGATCGAATTCGGCGAAAGATCAAGTGACAAGGCGAAAGTTGTAACGATAGCAGACAAATCATACGATGCGGATTTAGTGATTGGTGCAGATGGACTCTGGTCAACCTGTCGCTCTGCCTTGCTCGGCCGAAAAGATACTCCTCTACCCACAGGTGACCTTGCCTATCGTATCGTCCTTGACACCAGTCAGATCGAAGATGAAAGGCTCAGGGAAATCGTTAAAATGCCTGCATGTCGATTCTGGATTGGTCCAGAAGCGCACGTAGTTGCATATTGTTTGCGGGGCGGAAAGATGTACAACGTAGTCCTACTTGTGCCCGATGATCTGGAAGAGGGTGTGGCGAGAACGCAGGGCGACATTGGGGAGATGAAGAGATTATTCGAGGGCTGGGATCCAGTGTAAGGCGATCCGCTTGGGTCAAGGCGAAGCGCGGCCAGGATGCTTACTTGTTCCAGCTTGACTCGGCTTCTGAACTGCGTTGATAGGGTTGACAAGTGGAAGTTGATGCACCGGGAGGCAATGGGGTCGTGGATCAATCCGCAAAACAACCTGGTCCTGATTGGTGACGCGTGTCATCCAATGCTGCCGTACCTCGCTCAGGGCGCGAACTCGTCGATCGAAGACGGTGCAGTCTTGGGTCTGCTTCTCGCACCAGAGGCGTTGGGGTCCAAGTCGGGCCTGCCCGAGGCACTCGAGTGCTTTCAACGCCTACGGAAGACACGAGGGGAGAAAATCGTGCGGGAGACATTCAAGCAGAGAACCGACTTCCATTTGCGCGACGGACCAGAACAGGCGAAGCGAGATGAGACGATGATCCGGCAGCTGGGTCGCGAATTGCAGGGCGCATTCCCGAGTCGATGGACATGTCCTGAAGTCCAGCCTTGGCTCTACGGCTACGATGCGAAGAAAGAAGTCGAGCTGGCTGTGCAGACACGTATTTCATGAGTGATAGGCGGCCCGGGCATACGCGGCGCGATGACGGCCTACACAGCGTTCCTCGTGGGAGGCCAGAGATTGCATCGCAGGTGTTTGCCGCCTGGAGTAGCGTGCCCGCGGAGTGAATGGGGCCGCACCGGCGGGTAAGGTCACGTGGTGATTTAGACGCGCTGGGCGATACGCCAGACGCCCCGCCGCGCTTCCGAGAAGGGTTTCTGCGTGCGATGCACCGCAATTTCTGAGAATGTGGAAATATCGATTTTCGCCGCTGTCGTTTTCAATCGGACTGGATAGATTGATGGTGCGGGAAGACGGGTGCCTGAACTACCCATGTCACATGTGCCATGACTCACCATTCACATATCTTATAACTGCCATTCTATACCCAGATGACTAGTTTTCTTCATAACCACCTACTTCGAAAAGGCCCCAGCCTCCAAGTGTAATTCCAATATGGCTGCAGAATCCAGCGAACAACAGGTCATTTTGCCTGAGCCAGGGAAACGCAATATCCTCATCACGAGTGCACTGCCCTACGTTAATAACGTGCCACACCTAGGGAACATCATAGGGTCAGTGCTGTCGGCGGACGTCTTTGCTCGTTACTGCAGAGGGCGCGGCCTCAAAACGCTGTACGTTTGTGGTGAGTTGTGCACTTTAACTCCCCAGCACGATTCGTCGACGACGTAAACAATTTCATTAATTGCCGGCAGGTACTGACGAATACGGAACAACTGCGGAAGTGAAAGCTCTTGCAGAGAACTGCACGCCCAAAGAGCTCTGCGATCGATATTTTGCCGTTCACGCCGACATCTATCGTTGGTTCAACATCAGCTGCGATATCTTCGGTCGTACCACGCACGAGCTGCATAGTCAAATTACTCAAGATGTCTTTCTGAAGCTGAAGACCAATGATTTCCTCGAGGAACGCTGGACAAATCAACTCTACTGCCAACAACATCACGCTTTCCTGGCGGACCGCTTCGTCGAGGGTGAATGCGCTACGTGCGGCTACCCCGATGCGCGAGGAGACCAGTGCGATGGATGCGGGAAGATTTTGGACACGCTTGATCTTAAGAATCCTCGGTGCAAAGTCGACGGCTCCACACCTATCGTACGGGAAACCAAGCACATGTTTCTCAGGTTGGATAAGCTGCAACCCGAAATCGACGCCTTCTATCGCCAGTCCGCTGTCAAAGGCGCGTGGTCCGAGAATGGAAAGCGTATCACTGAAGCGTGGTTAAAGGAGGGCCTAATCCCACGGAGTATCACGCGTGATTTGAAATGGGGCATAGCAGTGCCCATTCCGCAGTATGAAGACAAGGTCATCTATTCATGGTTTGACGCTTGTATTGGATATGTTTCGATTACGGCACAGTATACGCCCGAATGGAGACGCTGGTGGCACAGCCCGGACGATGTGCAGCTTTATCAATTCCTCGGCAAAGACAACGTCTCCTATCATTCGGTGATCTTTCCCGGCTCTCAGCTTGGTTCGCGGGACGACTGGACGAAGCTCCACCACCTTTCAAGCACTGAATACCTGACCTATGAGGGCGGCAAGTTTTCAAAATCCCGTGGCGTTGGTGTTTTTGGGGACACGGCCAAGAACACTGGCATTCCTGCTGATATATGGCGCTTCTACCTACTCTCTCATCGTCCGGAGAGCGGCGATAGTGAGTTCAACTGGGATGCGCTGATTAGCGGCAACAACAACTTGCTGCTCAAGAACCTCGGAAACTTCATCAATCGCGTGCTCAAGTTTTTGAACGGGCCGCATTATGAGGCTATTGTCCCCGACTACAATTCCTACGGAGAGGCCTCCTTGGACATTTTGGAGGAAGATATCAACAATCTCCTCGCTCAGTACATTCAAGAATTAGACGCTGTCAAGCTGCGCGCCGCCCTCAACACTATTCTTCGCATCTCTCAGCGCGGGAATGTTTTTCTGCAGTCTGAGGGGCTAGACAACAAGCTGGCCGCGAGCCAGCCATTAAAATGCGCTGCTATCATCGGACGGGCCGTGAACCTTGCCCATCTCATTGCAGCGCTTCTAGCGCCGTATATGCCTGACACGGCACAATCAATACAGGCTCAACTCAAGACAGAGCCAGGTCTCATCCCTGAAGTCTGGAACACCAACGCAATTTCACCAGGGCATACGGTCGGTCCTGCGGCCCTCCTTTTTCAACGGCTTGATCCTGCAAAAGCATCAGAGTGGAGAGTTTCGTTTGGAGAAAAAGGACTTAAGAAGGTGGTAGCAAAAAATGGTGGACGTCGTAAAGCGGGGAGGGGGGAGACTACTGAGGACACGCACCCTCCAGAAGTAAACCTCCTGGGTTAGCTAATCACTTACCGACTACAGTGTCATGAGATATGGTGAAACAAGCTTTGAGCCTGCATGTGACATATGCATATCATCCCAGCGTCTAACAGCCGTCCTTCGGGGCGCTACCTTCCGTTACTGTCTTATTCGCTGAGCTGGCCAACGTGCGTGCATCAAGACTAGCCGCCTATAACAAGAAAGCTAGCTTCAATACATGGTATGTAAGATCTTCAGACCACAGCGCGTAATCATAGGTTGATACGACATGCATTCCCGTAATATGTTCGTCTGGCCCAGCGTGTCCACTTCTCTGCATGCAGCACACACGCCCGCCCGCCAGATTTGGCGACATCAACTGAACCGATAGAACAGCCGAGTCCTGGACGGTTGGATGTGCCGCTTCGATAGCTTTGCACATGAAACCTATATCTGTTCTTGCTTACATTATAAGTTCTGGGCACTGCTGGGGCTGGGAAAAGGATAAGAACACTCTCCTGCCTCATCTTCAGCTGCAAACAAGTTCGCTTATCTTTACCACCTTTTTGCCCCATCTATCAAATAACCTATCGGATCCTCAACAAGAATCAGTGTTTGCTCGAATGTCCTCTCCTTGACTGCCAGTCTCCATAGTAAGTCGGTTATCATCTTCAGAATCGAGCTAACCATAGGCGTGGAAGATGTGCACCGTATACACCGACTATTACTCATGTGGTCATGTGGCGAAAACGAGAACTGTCACCACCGGGTGTCCAAATCCCGCGACTTGCATCAAAAACTATGTTAACGGCAGAACTTATACCCGGCACTGCGGTGCTCAAATTTGCGACACACCTCCTTCCTCTTAGGTTAAGAATTGTTGGACGGGATCTGGGGCGGACAAGGTCAAGCGCAGTGTTACTGGATCGTACAATAGCACAGCAAGCCAGACAGGACAAGCAATATAAGGATTTATGAATTTCAACATGTCTGATTGTATTCCCTGTGACTCTAACGAGATATTTTTAAGCAAACTAGAACTTCAAGAAAACTTCGCTACATAATTCCGAGACCCTACATAGCACTGATTCCCGTAAGTTAGTGCCCTGACCCGTCACTTCCCATTTGTGTCATCCTTCCTAACCTCTCATTTACCGATTCGTTGACCCTGATTCTGTCGGTAGTCCCTCTTCGTTTTGAACAACATCTCGGTGCACCTAATACCTGCTTCCCAATATAGTCCGCTGGGTCAATCTCAAAATTGTTACATTTTATGGCGTATAAGCCCGCATCGTCTTCGATTTCAACGATATTAATCTGAAGGACTTCTGGATTCGGGTCGTCTGGCGGGACAAGGTGGTCAAAAGTAACGCCATAGTAATCGATCATACTATACGCGTCAGTTTGTATATACCCAAGGAGGTAATGCGGGTAAGTGAATGTATCACATACGGTGTTTTGGGTATCCAACCCTTATACTCGTCTCTTACAACCATATCCCCAGCCACTTCGTATCGTACCCCGCGGCCATATATTTTCTGAAACACCAGCTCCGCTAACTTGGGGCCGCCAGGCATAGGAAATTCTGGAGAGTGGCTAGTGAGGTGCCATGATACCTCGGGCAGAAGTTTTTGAAGAGCTAATAGCGGACCTTCGGCTTGAATTCGAAGCGGTTGCTCCGGGTGCGGTGGATGGAAGCGGTGTTGTGGCTTTGCAACGCATGGTGGAATATGCAGTGGGAGAGGTGTTTGATCTGCAGGTGGAGGATAGAATTTGTGGATATTTAAGCTATGCTCTGGGTTAGTAACGCATGGAATATCGGGAACATGCATTTCGTATTGTCCTTGTCACAAGAGAGGTATCGCCGCAAATATGGGTATTGGCAGTTGAAAGGAAAGGGATGAGTTACCTGCCAAGTCTGACCCCGTGGGGCCGAAGTTGTTCCGATCTTGCACGGACCGGACTACCTACCTATTCTTGCACGGACCGGACTACTCTTCTTGGACGGACCGGGTACTCTTTCACGGCAAGCCGACAGAAATGTCACAAGACTAAAAAGCCCCCGGAATGGAATGAAAGTTATGCTGCTTCAATAAGCGCACTTCGGGCATTGGTTTTACCCTCGTCCTGGCTGTAGGGCCATCATCTCGCTACTGGAGCCCCTTCACCATAACTCCTTCGCATTCCTTTTTCGATATCGTACGCGCTATCTTTTTTTGGCGTCAACTATTATGATGTTTTAACTTGCCCGGTCAACGATAGGTGTGGCGTTCATGCTATTGCGATAAATCCGTTTCCTGACATTCCGTCGTCTTCTCCCTGAACAATGAATTGTCTTGATGGAGCAGGTCGTGTCCTAATGATCCTTGTGACAAGTGTATGCAATGCGAAGCGGAACGATAGGTGCTTGATGTATCACAATGAATGAGTTGAAGCAGCATTTGCCCTTCAACTCACATGACAGAGGCATGGGAAAACTCCAAAATTTCAGTCGTGAGCTTGCAATTTTCAGTAGTTTGTAAGATTCAGATTATGATGACTTGGGACAATGAGGAGGTGATGGGCTACGGACAGGAGTTACGCCCCTGTATTGAAACAGTATTGCGTCCGTGCGCAGGGTAAGTTTACACGGGCACGTCCCAAGCTACCCGATGTAGTTATTAATTACCAAATATTAGTTACCGCCATTACGCCAGCCAACGGCAACGTCAACGTCGCCAATTGCCATTGCCATTGCTCACACGCCGGCCCCGCAACACCACACCCTCCCGCCCATCCCCGGCCCCCTCGCGACTACACGGCAGGCCAAGACACGGAAACGGCCAGCCTCCGCAAAGACCACGTTGGGCGCATCAAGCGGCGCCTGCTGTTCCCCCAGAGCCCGCCAAAGCTGCTGCCATAGCCTCCGCCACCGCCCTGTCCACAACTCCCGCCGCAGAGCCGCGAGCGCGCCATGGACAAGAAGCACGAGGATGTCGGCGGCGTGGCCCAGATCGACCGGACCTCTGTCTTCCAGGAAGGTGCGGCTGCGCAGCGCCACTCCGACCAAACTGCAAGCTGACCGGGCCCAGCGCGCGTCTTCAACCAGAGCCCCGTATCACCTAGGAAATGCAGAGTGGTTTGCCTACCCCTCCCTGGTTATCCATCCGCTCACTACTCACCCCTGCCCGCCTAGATCCTCACCAAGCTGGCGCTGTTGCTCTTCACCGGCGAGAGCTGGGGCCGCCAGGAAGCCACGACCCTCTTCTTCGGCATCTCGAAACTCTTCCAGAACAAAGATGCCTCGCTGCGCCAGATGGTCTACCTCGTCATCAAGGAGCTCGCCGCCTCGGCCGATGATGTTATCATGGTCACCTCCTCCATCATGAAGGACACTTCGGTCGGCAGCGACGTCGTCTACCGCCCCAACGCCATTCGCGCCCTCTGTCGCGTTATCGACGCCTCGACCGTACAGGCCATTGAGCGCCTCGTCAAGACGTGCATCGTCGACAAGAACCCCTCCGTCGCCTCCGCTGCCCTCGTCTCGTCCTACCACCTGCTGCCCGTCGCCAAGGACGTCGTCAGGCGCTGGCAGTCCGAGGCCGCAGAGGCCGCCTCAGGTACCAAGTCGTCCGGCTTCCTTGGAGGTTTTGGCGGCGGCGCCCACAACACCCTGCAGGCCGGTACCGCCTATATGACACAGTATCATGCCATTGGTCTGCTCTACCAGATGCGCTCTGGCGACCGCATGAGCCTGGTCAAGATGGTACAGCAGTATTCGACCGCCGGCGCCGTCAAGAGCCCGGCTGCCACCGTCTTGTTAGTTCGTCTGGCCGCCAAACTGGCCGAGGAGGACCCCAATCTGCGCAAGGTAGGCACTTTTCAAGCCACGCTACGCCTAGTGCTGACTATCTTCCCAGCCCATGATGCAGCTCCTCGATGGCTGGCTACGACACAAATCCGAAATGGTCAACTTCGAAGCCGCCAAGGCCATCACCGATATGCGCGACGTTACCGATGCCGAACTCGTCCAGGCCGTCCACGTCCTCCAGCTCTTCCTCACCTCCCCCCGCGCGGTCACCAAGTTTGCCGCCCTCCGCATCCTGTCGCAAATGGCTTCATTCAAGCCAGACGCCGTGCGACCATGCAATCAGGACATCGAATCGCTCATCACCAACGCCAACCGCAGCATTGCCACATTCGCCATTACCACCCTGTTGAAGACGGGCAACGAGACATCTGTCGATCGGCTGATGAAGCAAATCACGGGCTTCATGGCCGAAATTACCGACGAGTTTAAAGTCACCATTGTAGAGGCGGTCCGAACACTGGCGCTCAAGTTCAAGTCCAAGCAATCTGGCTTCCTCACCTTTCTCAGCGGTATCCTGCGCGACGAAGGCGGCTACGAGTTCAAGCGGTCCGTAGTCGAGGCCATCATGGACCTGATTCGTTTCGTACCGGAGGCAAAGGAGGATGCCCTAGCAACACTTTGTGAATTCATCGAGGACTGCGAGTTCACTAAGCTTGCTGTCCGCATCTTGTTCGTGCTGGGTCGGGACGGCCCCTCGACGCCCCATCCTACCAAGTACATCCGTTACATCTACAACCGTGTCGTCTTGGAGAACGCCATTGTCCGAGCGGCGGCCACTTCTGCCCTTGCCAAGTTCGGTGTAGGCCAAAAGGACCCCGAGATCAAAAAGTCTGTCCATGTCCTCCTCACACGCTGCCTTGACGATGTAGATGACGAGGTCCGCGATCGCGCTGCCCTGAACCTCAGGTTGATGGACCAGGGTGATGATGAGATGGCGGTCAACTTCATCCGCAACGACTCTATGTTCTCGCTGCCTGTGCTCGAGCACCAGCTAGCCATGTATGTCAGCGCCGATTCGCGCGATGTTTTCGAAACTGCCTTCGACATTACCAAGATTCCGACTGTGTCCCGTGAGCAGGCGGACGCCGAGGATTTGACCAAGAAGACAGAAGGTGCTACGCCCACAATCAAGGCACCCAGCGCCACAAAAGCGCCCCCTAAGGGAGGTGCTGATGCTGCAGCGTCGGCGGCATCCAATGCACAAAAGTATGCTGTGGAGCTCCAAAAGATACCGGAACTCGCCGCACACGGCTCTGTGCTCAAGTCAAGCGACGTTGTCGAGCTTACTGAATCCGAAACCGAATACGTCGTCGCCGCCATCAAGCATATCTTCAAAGACCACGTTGTCCTCCAATTCGACATTAAGAACACATTACCCGACACGGTGCTCCTGGACGTCGAAATGGTGGTCACCCCAGAAGACGACGGCGATGTGCAACTGGAAGAAGAGTTTGTTATTCCTGCGCCCAAGCTGTCAACCAACGAGCCAGGCACTGTCTATGTTTCCTTCAAGCGCCTAGAGACGGAGTCGCAGTTCATCTCCGCCAGCTTCACCAACGTACTCAAGTTTATCAGCAAGGAAATCGACCCCAGCACGGGCGAGCCCGAGGAGGGTGATGGTTACCCCGATGAATATCAAGTCGAGGATGTTTATCTTACTGGTGCCGACTACGTTGTGCCAGCGTATGCGGGTAGCTTTGAGAATGTGTGGGAACAATCCAAGGGCGATTCGGCGACGGAGACATTGCAATTGGAGAATGTCAAGAGTATATCTGGTCAGTTTTTGCGCTGCAGCACTTCCATCCGATGGCTAGCTAACAAGTGTGACAGACGCAACGGAACAAGTCATCAAAACACTGTCGCTACAACCCCTGGACGGCACCGATGTTGCCCTCTCCGCCTCGACACATACGCTCAAGCTGTACGGCAAGACGATTACAGGGGGCAAGGTTGCCGCCATGGTACGGATGGCGTTTAGTGCTAAGACGGGTGTGACGATGAAGATTGATGTCAGGAGTGAGGAGGAGGGTGTTGCCGCGTTGGTAGTGAGTAGTGTAGCGTAGTGTAGCGTAATGACTCTGGACCACGGGAGATTAGTTTGGGTATGCTCAACACTCACCCCATGCAGTCCTCTTTCATCTTCACGTGATGGCTGATGAGAGAACGGTCACGTGAGCTATCCCGAGTCGTTGTCCCTCCAAAAGGGCACACGTTTGTCGACGCTGTCCACGCCTCGCCAAAGATCGATAAGCAGCCGCCTGGTTCATGAGGGATATTGGCAGCGAATGAGTCCAACGTGCGTCTCGTGTTTTGCTTACTGCCAAGCCCGCATGCGGTCCTCGATGCTGCGAAGCGTCTCCGCGACGAATCAACGGCCAGCGGTGGTCAACGTGATGCCTAGTCCAAATGCTTCTCCAGGCAATCATTTGCGGACAAAACATGCCAATCCAACCCCAACCCAATGAGGCAGCTCTCCCTCCAGCAGCTTCACAATGACCGTGCGAAAACGTGGCTGGCTCGCGGGCACAACGATACGAGAAGAGATCAGCCCTGCAGGCTTATAAAGGGCTGGCGGTTCCGGGTTGCCGAATGGTGGAATTATCGCTTTTCACCTCGGACGATTGCCTATTCACTATGAAGTGCGCTTGCTTGGCCGTGGTAGTAGCAGCCTCATGGGTGGGCTCAGCCTGCGCGCAGTCGTTCCGCCGTCTTGGAGCTTGCCCGACGCTCGGTGCGACCAGCATGACGCCCACTGCCAACCTGAATACTAACAGCGGCTCTAGGATGCGTCTTCCCTCCAGATCAGTAAGCAATTGAACCTTGGCGCTGAAACCCATCCTCACCATTGCTCACACCAACGCCCCAGAGCTGATTTCCTCGCCGGCCAGTTCTTCGACATTCGCCTCGAGGTCCACCAGCCTGTCAACGGGTCAGAAGCCATTGGCCTGCCCTTGGACGAGAAATTCACATTCACGGTTGGTAAAACTGGCGCAGCGGCAAAGTCTGCAACGGAGTACTTCGCACTACAAGAGCCAAAGCTGGAGAAGTGGAACTTCACGTGGTTTGAGGGTGCGAACACCCAAGGTGGCCTTCCTCCTTCGCTCTAGCTAATCTCACCAGATCTCTTCGCTCGCGATACAAAGAAGCCCACACTAGTCAATGTCGCATCCAAGGCCTATCGCCGCGTTGCGCTTTACGAGCCTGGCGAGTACATGGCAACCCTCACCTACAACAATGGATCCAAGACGGAGGCGACCTGGCTCGTCCGCGATCTGGCTGAGGAACGCAAGGCCAAGAACATCATCCTCTTCATAGGCGATGGCATGACCACAAATATGATCACGGCTGCCCGCCTGATAGGACACAAGAGCGTCAACGGAAAATACCAGACCACAATGGCCATGGACAAGTTCCCGGTTGTCGGCCATCAAATGACCCATTCAATCGACAGTTTCATCACCGACTCGGCCAACTCTGCTGCGGCACTCAACACTGGACACAAGAGTACCGTGAATTGCTTGAATGTGTATGCCGATTCCAGTAAGGATCCCTTCGATGACCCCAAAGTCGAGACCATCGCCGAGATATTCCACCGTCTCACGGGTGGCCACATTGGTATCGTCTCGACTGCGTACATTGCGGATGCTACCCCCGCTGCTCTCTTGTCCCACACCCGCAACCGTGGTGCTTACGAGGCCATCGTCGACACTTACCTCAACGGTGTCCAAAACTACACGTGGACTGATGTCCCAGTCGACGTCATCTTCGGTGGTGGAGCCGAGCAGTTCTATCCACCTTCGCTCGGTGGAAAGACATATCAGAGCAAGAACTACTACGAAGAATTCGCCAAGGCCGGCTACCAAGTCCTTCACAACCGAACAGCTCTTCAATCTGCGAACCCACAAGAGAAGACCCTCGGTATCTTCACCACATCCAACATGGCCAAGTGGCTTGACCGTAATGTCTACCGCCAAAACCTCAACCAGTCGCTTTCGCCGACCGGGGACAAAACGCCAGCCCTCGATCAGCCCGGTCTCAAAGAGATGACTCTCAAAGCCATTGACATCCTTCAAGAACGCTCTGGCGACAAGGGCTGGTTCCTCATGTCTGAAGCCGCTTCCATCGTACATGCTCCCCGACCTTGCAAAGTCTCACCAGCGCACTAACCAACCTTTTCGCAGGATAAGATGATGCACGCGCTCGACTACGACCGCGCCCTCGGCGAACTGCTCGAACTTGACGATACTGTCAAAGCGACCATCGCCCACCTCAACGCCACCCACGCGCTCCACGAAACCCTCCTCCTCGTCACCGCTGACCACGGCCACGGCTTCGACGTCATGGGCTCCATCGACACACACTACCTCGCCGCCCAGCCCGCCGACCGCAGCAAGCGCGACGCCGTCGGCGTCTACGAGCAGTCCGGCCTCAGCCAGTACATCAACACGGGCAACCTCACCTACACCGACAGCAACTTCCCCTCCAACTGGGACCCGCGCTACACCCTCTTCCAAGGCCTCATGGCCAGCCCAGACCGCCGCGAGAACTGGTCTGTCCACAAGAACGGCCCGCGCGTACCTGCGTCTGCTGCTGCTGCTGCTGCTGCTGCCACGGGCGCCAACGATTACTATGCCCACCCTGCGGATGGCACGGGCGGCATCCTGCTCAACGGCACGTTGCCGGTCAGCGACGATCAGGGCGTGCACTCGCTGACTGACGTGCCTGTTTTCGCCATGGGGCCGTGCCAGCAGCGCTTTGGCGGCGTGTACAGCAGCATTGACGTCTTCTTCGGCATGGCCGAGTGTTTTGGATTGGCGAGGGGTAGAGCGGATAGTGGTTCCTAGGCGCGCGAGCGAGAGCAAGGGACAGAGCGTTGATTTTTTTTTTCTTTTGCAAGAAAGATGTACTGCATATACTCTCCACGTCGCTCGGAATCTGTACTTTGAGTAGGGGTGCTGACAATAGCGGTCACGTACGCTGCTTTCACGCAGTGTGCCATTTTTCAGGGGCAGAAGTATTGGGGGTTTAGGTGGAGATGTTAGGGATTACTGCGGTTACAAATCCCCTCTAGCCATATCTTCAAGGGGCGTAATGGTTTTTCCCACAACCCTCCCCCGTCATCATCTCGTTTCTACTTACTCATCATGGCCAGCCGAGCATGTTACCCCTGGCCTAAGGCGGTTTCCATGGGTAGCGATACTGTGCATCCGGGCCGTGGCGATCCAGAGGCTCGAAGGACCTTTGTCATCAAGCTTGTTAGCACAAGTCTGACAGCTGTTGTGTCGAGTCTTGGAGGCTGAGTCTCTCACAGCTCCCTCTTCCTGACTTGCTCGGCCTGGTTGCGGAGATTGGGTGCCGTAGAACTGCCACTGGCGCTGCTACTGCCCTGACTGCCGCCGGTACTAGCCTCCTCCATATCGGCAGCCCAAAGGGCAGCACCGACGGTGTTTGTGAACGAGAAGAGAATACCAACAACAGGGACGAGCTCGAGGAGGACGGCGGGGACACCAAAGCTTTAGATTCTCAGCATAAATGTCTTTCGATGGAGTTGACTGACTGACCTGGTGTAGGCAGCCTTGCGCTCCTCGATAAAGCGCTCCTTGTCTTGCTTCTTCATCTGCTTCAGCTGAAAGTAGCGAGCATGCGCAGCAGGGCCGAATCTGCTTCCTTGCAGGATGACAAAAGCAACCGTGCCAACAATGGGAATGAAGTTGAGCGGAAGGTACATCAAGTACCGTATTATGGCATTTGGTGTGAACTTGGCGAACGGCCTCGAGACAAGCTTGCCCAGTTTGCCTATAGGGTCGCTCCCCGACTTGACCTGGCGCTCTGTGGCGACGAGCGAGGACTGGCCTCGGGCGAGCAGTGTTCCATCAAAGGTGTCGATGAGGGCATCGTCAATGAGGAAGTTCTTGCTCAAGATGTTGAAGATGGTCGACGATTCACTGAGGACGAGCAGGATGGTGCTCACGATGGCAAAAGGACCATTGAACAAGGCGAGGAGGGCGACTTGGGGCAGATAGGCGACTGCGAACATGAAGACCGTCACGCCCACACCGAGCGACATGGTGGGTAAGAGCTTGGCGGCAAGAGGCTTCCATAGCGAGCGGTTGCTGAAGAAGTACAGGATACCCTTGCCGAGGCATTAGTCTGGTTCTATCTTTGAGGTGAACATGCGGTGGTTTTTCTTCCTACCTGGAACGGGTAGAGGTAGGCGGCCGATCGCACAGCATTGATAGCGAGCTCCTTTGCCCTGCCGTAGTCCTCCCTAGCCACTTCCTTGACCCTGTCGGGCACCTTGACGCTGCCTGACATGATACGGTGGGCAAGACGGCCGGGAGAGGGTAGATGATGGGCCGAAGAGGAGCAGGTCGATGTGAGGTTGTAGGGGGGAGAAGAATGACTGGAGCGAGGTGTTGGCCGCGCTCATGGTCGACTCAAGCTTGGGTAGGTGTACCGTAGCGTGTACGAGCATTTGGTGGCTAGTTACGTCATGGTTGATGGGTGGTCCAAGCTCCCTGTACCCCTTGCGGCGAACTCGACCTCCTCCACATGCTCCCCGCGAGCATCGCTGCGTACGCAACCCTCATTGTACAGAATCCTCACAGATGCACCATCCTGCACGACACAAGACGGACCAGCTTGTCATGGTCATGCGGAAACGGACACAATACGACATAGCGCAGCTCACGACACGCAGCCCTGGGGAAAATCGGGCACCTACGTCATGATGTGTCACTTCTACGTCTCCAAAGAAACGCAAGGTCAAGGCCAACGAAAACGTCCCGCTGTTTCTGCCAATCCTGTGCCCAGCGAGTCCTCTTGCCGCGTCAACGGGCATGGATGTCAAGGGAAATCACCATGGCAAAGCAGGATCTGGAGGCGCAGCTAAGCTTCACCACCAACTCCACCGAGCCATGACGCAGCGCCCTCCACGTGCTGCACCCCAGCGGCAGACTACTGGCTAGCTGCAGCGGGCTGTGGCGCAGAAAGCAGCCAATGTTTGTGGCGGTTGCAACAACACGCATGGGACTGCCGCGGCTTGGACAAGCTGGTGGGCTCAGCCGTTCACGCTGGGCTATTCCACCCGAGTTGGATGACGTTGGGTGCGAGGCCCGGCACCCACGATTCGCGACCCCTCGGTTTCATGGCGGCATTAGCCAGTGGCAATGGCCTTTGTGAAACCGGGACTCACCTTCTCTGCCTGCCCCGTTTGTCCAGCAGGCAGAAATGGCGCCATTCACACGCATGACGTAGCCGGTTTGGGTGTGCCTCCTCGGGATATATAACAAGGCAGCCAACCCTCTTCCTCCACACCAAACCCAGCACACAATCGCCACCAACACACCAACACCAACACCTCTCACCCATACCCAGAAGACCTCACTCACACCATGTCTGGAATCGTAAACAAGATCAAGTCCAAGGTTGACGACATCACCCACAAGGACAAGACGCGTAGGCAAACTGCGGATCGTAGCTCTCCATCGCTTCCAGCTAACAACCCCAGACGACGATGTCACCCACACCGGTACTCACTCGGGTGCCACTGGTGCCACTGGTGTAGGCCACACGGGCACCACCACACACGGAACCACTGGCGCCGGGCTGACCGGATCATCCACCACACACGGCACCACAGGCGGCCTCGCTGGCTCCGGTACTCACGGCACGGGTCTGACGGATTCCCACTCCCATGGCACCGGCCTTACCGGCTCCAACACGCACGGAAGCGGGTTGACTGGCTCTTCCACTGGATACGGCGCAACCGGCCACAGCGATCCCACGGGTCCTCATGACAGCAAGTTTGCCAACAAGCTTGACCCTCGTGTTGACTCGGACCAGTATGGCGCAGCTGGCAACACGGCAGGAGCTGGAGGGTATAGCAGCACTGGCCAGTATGGTTCCACCGGCCACACCACGGGCAGCGGCCTGACCGGTCACTCTACTACTGGACACACGACTGGCAGCGGCTTGACTGGACACTCCACCACTGGACACACCACTGGCAGCGGACTGGGTTCCACCGGCCACAGTGATCCCACCGGGCCCCATGACAGCAAGATTGCGAACAAGCTCGACCCTCGTGTTGACTCGGACCAGTATGGTGCAGCTGGAAACACGGCAGGAGCTGGAGGCTACAGCAGCACTGGCCAGTATGGTTCCACTGGACACTCTACCACTGGCCACGCCACCAGCGGCGCTCTCCCTGGTCAGCACACGGAAGGCTTTGGTACCCACACGGCGGGTGGCATCTCTGGAACCAGCGGAGGACTTGGCACGAGCCATGGTACTAGCCACGGTACGGGCCAGGCTGTCCACGGCAGCAATGTTGGAGGTACATCAAACCCTATCCCCCCTAATGATCTCCCAACATCCGAACTCCCGCGCGCGATTGTAGAGCCAGTCTCCAAAGCGGAGCCTCATACGTCGTCTGTGCATAACCAACACTCAGCAGGCGTCTCTCACGGCACTGTCGGCACCCACGGCACCCACGGCAACGTCGGCACGCATGGTGCTCACGAGAAGGCCAGCTTGAAGGACAAGGTCAGTAGCTCCTAGGTGAAGGGCGCAGCGACATGCACTAACTCGTCTAGCTCAACCCCAAGGTCGATGCGGACGGCGATGGCAAGGCTGGCATCATGGACTAGATAGATGATGGAAAGGATGTGTCATGTCACGGCTGAGGAGGCATGACAGGGTGACGGACGGGCGGGCTAAGCGGATCTGAATGCGTTATGATATCCCCAGTAGCGGCAGTAGCTACCTAATGGTCGATGAATGAAAAGCGGTTGATCTTTTTGGAAAGGATTCGTCTTCTTGTGCTGATGTACTGGTGCTGTGGTTCGTCGGATGGGTAGCATTGCCGCGACCCCACGGGGGAGGACAAGGACAAGGACGAGGGTCTGGGAAAGGGCGGTGAGCCTGTATAGCTCGTATGCCGTGTGACGACCAAGCAGAAAGAGAAAAAGGTCTAGGCTCGCGGCCTGGGTACGCAAGACGACCTTGTTCTCCTGTACTATGTAGTCACCAATGACGGGGAGGGGATGGGAGGTACTTGCCAAGACGCGTGTGGGCGTGCGAGTGATGGGTACGGGGGATCCATGGTGGGGCATGGTGTTGAGGATGGATTGTGTTGAGGGGGTGGGGTAGCGTCAGCCGCGCTAGTCCTGGTGGGGTAAGGCGGTATGGGGAGGGGAGGGGGGATGCGTTCCGTGTTGACGGCGGAAAGGAAAAAAAAAAAGTGCATGTCGAGTAAGAGAAGGGATCGTGGGGAGAGGCAGAGGGATTGAGGGGTGGAATTTTCGTTTTTACTTCTTATTTTTTCTTTTTTTTTTCTGTTTTCTGGGAGGATGGGAGATGGGGTACCGACAGGAGGTAGGATCCCCAGTGCCCATGTCCATAGTAGGTTAGAAGGCAGGTAAGAAATGTCGGGGACTCGGAGGGTCGGCTAGCTGGGTAGGTGCAGCCACGTCGGTCTCCGACGGGTCTGTGCACGCGTAAAGCAGCGATCATGTGATGAGGGGCGTCGGAACGAAGGGTTTTTGACGGCGGAGGGCAGAGGCCGACGGGCGCGTGACATGATTCAGGGGTGAGGTGATCTACGTCAACGAGAGGCTGCCGCACTTGCTCACGGGCTTGGGTCCTAGCTTTGGCCCTGGACATGGACAGCAGGCAGTCCGATTCACGGTACATTCTACAGAGCAGATGGCACGGCCGGCTGGCCCTCCTACCACGGTGTAGGTAGTATGTAGGTAAGACGTACTCTACGCTTGGGAGGATTGCCCCCTACAACAACTACCATGTCCCGCATGTCAGGTGGCAGCAGGGGAATTTGCCCTGGGCCGTCTCCACGGCCGGTCATTGGCCGCGCCATGGCGGACCTGGGTAATGCCTAAACCGAGTAGTACTCCGTCGATGACCGTTGGGTAGGCCGTCCCTTGCGGTCGCTGTTTTCTGCCTTATCGCCAGCCCTCCGAGAGAAGCGCCGACGTTGTGTTCCTTTCGTGGGTGTTCCTATCGAGGGGGGTAGGCAGGACGCAGACAGCGACCGTGGATAGGAACCTCTTCTCTCTCACGCTGGCCGGCCCCGCCCCAACGCCATGCACAGCCGAGCGCGTCATGGTCGGGGACAGAAGGACGGTGTTTGTGTTTGTGGTTGCGATTGTTGTTGTTGTTGTTATTGTTGTTCTTGTGGTTGTTGTTATGGTCGTCGTCGTTGCCAGGCCCGCTTCCGCCCGCTCATTTCCGCCTGCCGTCGGCCACTTGGGCAGCACACCCCGGCCCGCCGCCAATCCCAGAAAGGAAAGCATTTGCTTGGCGCGCTCGCTCGTGCTGCCTCCCGCCGCCGAGTCCACTCCTCTTCGCTCCTCGGTGCTGGCTGTGTCTCCTCTACGCTGTCCACGCCAAATCCTCTCCCGCCTGTCCGTCCGCATGGCGTCTTGGTGTCCCCCCTTCTGCTGCTGAGCCAGCATCGCCCGCCCACCCCTACATGCAGTCCAAGACTGCCCGCCCTGCACCATGGACACGGAGGACGGCCAAACTTTCATCAGGGTACGGCGCAGCGGCCTGCCCTCCTCCCACCCCTCCTCCTCCTCCTCCTCCTCCTCCTCCTCCTCCTCTCCCGCTGACCAGCGCTGCAGAACCTGGCCTACTTTGTACGCACCCACGAAAAGGCCCTCGCCAATGCCCTGCAGCTGCAGCGCCAGGCCCCTCACCATGGCCAGCCCATGGCCCCCTCGCCCTCGTCGCCCACGAGTCCCTCCAGCCCCCCCGCCTCGTCGGCGTCGAGCGTCTGGGCCGCCGCCCTCTCGCTGCCCTCGCTGACCTTCACCGCGCCCGCCATGAAGCCTGCCAAGCTGACCCTGACCCCTCACCACCTCTTCTACCTGCTCTCGCGCTTCGAGGACCTGGGCATCCCCGTCGGCCCCATGAATGTGCGCCTCGAAAACATCCACACCGATGCCTCGCCCACCAACTACGTCTCCTTCCTGGGAAGCGCTCAGCGGAGCAAGGCCAAGGCCTCGGACCGGGAATCGGTGCATTCCGTCTCCAGTGTACGCAGCGTCATGTCCGGCATGACGTCGCTGTGGACTACCCTTCGCATGGGATCCACCAGCACCGCCAAGGCCGAGAAGCAAAAGGCCCAACTCCTCGACGATCTGCGCTATCTCTACTCGTCCTTCACCAAGATTCCCTGCCTGCGCCTCGCTCCGGACTACAAAGCCCCTCTCATCCGCGGCTACGAGGAGTTTCCCTTTGACTCGGCCGTGCCCCTGTTTGCCTTTAAAAACGTCACGGCCCTGGAGATTCACGACGTCGACTTTCGCCAGTTCTACGGCTGGGATCGCTTGGCCGAAAATCTTCGCAGTCTCACTGTGAAACGCGCCAACGTGGAGGACCCCACCGACCTGCTCATCAACATTGTCCTCGACGACATGGACAAGCGACGCCGACGGTCGGCCAAAGCCGCCCCATCGCATTCCGCGCCCTGGTCGACGACTAGCCCGTCTTCCAAGCCGAGCCAGGCGGTCGCACAGTCTGTAACCCCGCCATCCTCGCCCTCCGCCGCCAGCAAGCAAAGCACCAGCCCGAGGGGTGCGCCCTTGGCTCGGGACCTTCCTCCACGGCCCACGCAACGCCAGGGTAGTACCTCCCCAACGCGACCAACTAGCTCGCGGCATGGATCATCACACGTCTACGGCAAGAGTGCGCCAAGTGCGCCAAACATTCGACGCTCTTCGGGAAGCTCGGGCTCTAGTGTGCGGTCTGCCACGCCCAGAGGCAGCTCTTCCAACCTCCTGTCGCTGGGCTGGTTTCCCGCGACGAAGTGGCGGTTCCTGCGACACCTCAGCTTAGCCGACAATGCATTGAAAACCATCTCGGCCGCCAGCCTTGCCCCGTTGGCAAACACGTTGCAGTCGTTTGACCTCTCCGCCAACCTCTTCACGGAGATGCCAGATAGTCTCGCCACCATGACCTGCCTCCGCGCCCTGAACCTCTCTGGCTGCCTAATTGACAGTCTGCAGTCGCTTGGACGCCATCCACTTCCCGCCATTACCACACTCAACCTACGTTCCAACCGACTGACCACGCTGAAGGGTGTCGAGCGATTGCTGTCTCTCGAGCGCATCGATGTCCGGGACAACCTGCTGACCGATCCCACCGAGATTGCGCGCCTTACGTGCGTGCCCGAAATCACGGAAATCTATGTTGCTCGCAATCCCTTTTGCAAGACACACACGGCGCATCGTGTCACCATCTTCAACTTGTTTCGCAAGACGCCTGGCTACGTTGAGGATGTGACGATCGACACGTTGGGGCCGAGTGCAGCCGAGAAAAAGCAGCTTGTAGATCGGGTTCCCGAGCCGCTCGGTGGGCCAGTGGTCAAACCACCCACCGAAGACGAGATGCCCCCACCTCCTGTTCACGTTCCGCCCAAGGTGGTCAGGGCAATCGATGCCACGGCCGATTCCTCTAGTTTTCTGCGACATACTGGCTCCTTGCAACGCGCAAAAGCGGCCCATGATAAGCAAGAATCGCTGCGTAAGAAGAAAGGGCCCAAGCGGCGGATTGTTGAGTTATCGCACAACGAGGCAACGCAATCGTCCTCCCCGTCTGCCCTGACGAGCATCAGCTATGACTCTACTACACCGGGTGAGGCTCCACGGATCATCGGGCCTACTACTGCGAATGGAGTGGCCAAAGTCACGTCTCGTTTTGAAGAGCCTGGAAACGGCCAGAGCGCAGGAGACGCAAAAAAGAAGACGACGGCGACGACGACGACGACGACGACGACGACGAGCGCGGAGGAGCGCAGTGTCGTGGACCATCCCCCCCTGGCCGCCCATCCACCGCCATCTCCTCGCAACCCCACAGCGTCGAACCACCACAAGTCTCCCGGGTTGGAGCCAGTGAAGGTTGGAGACAGCGAAGATGTATACAAAAAGAAGATTGAAGCCTTGCGGCAGGACTTTGGCAACACGTGGCTGAGTGCACTGGGTGAAGAGAGCTGGGACAGCACTTCTGTGGCCAGCTTCCCTTCGGACCATGGCTATCACTCGCCCGGTATTCACCCTAGTTTGCCTCCCACGCCGAGTCAGGGCATTGTGTCGGGTCGTACCCTGGGATGAGTGCGCATCGAGTGTCTTATTTTTCCCATCTTTTCTACGATACCCACCCCACCCCCAAAAGCATCGTCTCCTTCATCAACCAGCCACGTGCAGCCTCGAAGTGTAGGGGTAGGCACGATTGGTTTCCTCTTTGGACGAGTTTCCTTGTCATGTTTTGTCGGGAGGGGACGCGCGTGCATTTCCTGCGCCTTGTTGTTGCGTCGGTTTCTCCGGTTTCTGGTCGGCGGCGTGTTTTCTGTGCGACACCTCTCTATTCTGGCGTTGTGGTCCTGCTGTGTGTTGTCGTTTTCTCTTTGGCAGCGAAGAGGACGAAGCGGTCGCGTTTCGAAGGCGACGACGTGGTTTTCACGAGGACATGGAAGCGCATGCAGGGGGCGTTGGTCTGATGATCTTATTGCATACTGGGAGCGCACTATGTCTTGGTAGATTTTTTTGCGCATCCAATCAAAAGACGTGTTTACTTTGAAACCACTGTCTTGGAGGCGGAGGCGGAGGAGGAGGAGCAACCAAGGGCCACGCATGGGCAGGGCACGTGACTGGGGCAGGACAGGGACCGGCTGGCTGTGTAAGGAAGCTGCTTGCGGGTTATGGCGGGCCCCTGGGGCAAGCGGATGGAGTGACTTGGGCGCTTGGGGGAGTTTCACGGTACGCTAGAATCTAGAGCGGGGAGTTCCATGCGCCATGTGGCAGCATGTTGCTTTGTGGCGTCTGAAAGCAGAGGTTGATGCCTGGCAATCGGTTCGTCGGGACCCTGCCTGTCTTGCAGAGGTGAGTCGATGCTGGACAGACGGTTGCGAGGGCGTGGGTCGTGGACAGCGCGTGTCCATGGACGCTTGGCCGGCGGGACAGGGGGAGGGTCATGGGGCTCCGTCGTCCAGCGCACGATGGTGATGGTGGTGAATTGTCAAGGTGGTTGGTGGTGGTGGCGGTGGTGGTGTTGTTGTCGGGCGCGCAGACCAGACAGGCCTAGCTCGACGGTGCTAGCGCTCGAGTGTGCAAAGGCACAGCCGTGTCGAAACCTGCGACTCCCTCACCTCCACCACTCGCACCCGCAACCCGCCCTGAGCCCGCCGACTCGCAGCATTCTCGCCCTCTGTCCGTGGAGCCCCGCCCCCCCGCCCGTCCTCAAGCCGTCGTGTCGTGTCCGTCCTGCTTCCGCCGCGCTCCCGCCCCGCTCCTCCCCCCGCCCACAGCAGCAGCAGCAGCAGGCGGTGTAGTCCAGTCAGTCACCCGCTCCGCCAGGCTCACAACAAGGCCTCTGCGCCCCGCCCGCGTTGTCCACGGCGCCGCCACACCCGCTCATCCACCCACACAGCCACACACACGCACACACACACACACACACACACACACACACACACTCGTCTCCCCCTTCCCTCCCGCCGTGCTCCATTGACGAGGCTTGCCTGCCCCTGGCCCTGCCGACGCCGCTGCGTGATCCCAGCGCTGCCGTCAGGCACCTCGGAGGGGCTTTGAGCCATACTTCTTGCACCCTGCGCCCGCCTTGCCACGCCCCGAGTGCCGCGCAGCCCGACGACCTATTGTAAAGACCAGAGGTACGTTCCGCCCGGCGCCTGCGGGCTTGGCGCGATGCACTGTCCGCCTCGCCCGCTGTGCACGGTTCGCTCCTGCCGCGGCGGCAGGCCCCCGGCTGCGTCACCCGAGCGGCGCCCAAGGATGGGCCGAGCAGGCTCTGCTGACACGCGCCGCCCAGGGACCAGTCTTTTCTGCTACACGCGCACGCCATCCTCCTTCACCCGCGCGAAGGCCCTCCCTTGCGCCCTCATCCCACCCCCGCTCCCTCCTCCCCCCACCCCACCCTCTTCACCCCCCGGCCCCTGCCGTAGCAAGCCACAGCTATGGCCGAAAACGAGGTCGACCTGGACTCCATCATAGATCGGCTGCTCGAGGTCCGCGGCAGCAGGCCCGGTAAGCAAGTCCAACTGCTCGAGACGGAAATCCGCTTCCTGTGCACCAAGGCCCGCGAGATCTTCATCTCGCAGCCCATCCTACTCGAACTCGAGGCCCCCATCAAGGTACGCATGCCATGAGCCGATCCAGGCTCGCCCGCCTATCGCCTAGCACTCCGAGGGGAATAAAAAAAAGAAAGGAGCACGTTCGCTGACCCTGCCCGTGCTCGTAGATCTGTGGCGACATCCACGGCCAGTACTATGATTTGCTCCGGCTCTTCGAATATGGCGGCTTTCCCCCCGAGGCAAACTATCTCTTCCTCGGCGACTACGTCGATCGTGGCAAGCAGTCGCTCGAGACCATCTGCCTGTTGCTTGCGTACAAGATCAAGTACCCCGAAAACTTCTTCGTCCTCCGTGGCAACCACGAATGCGCTTCCATCAACCGCATCTACGGCTTCTACGACGAGTGCAAGCGGAGATACAATATCAAGCTGTGGAAGACTTTTACGGATTGCTTCAACTGCTTGCCTATTGCGGCTATCATTGACGAAAAGATCTTTACCATGCACGGCGGTCTCAGTCCAGACCTAAACTCCATGGAGCAGATTCGGCGCGTCATGCGGCCCACAGATGTGAGTAGCGAAACCACCTTTCCGCACTCCTCTCTCTCTCTCTCTCTCTCTCTCTCTCGCTCGCTCGCTCGCTCGCTCCTGCCTGCCGTCGCTGACCTTGTTTCCCAGATTCCTGATTGCGGTCTGCTCTGCGATCTTCTGTGGTCTGATCCAGACAAGGACATTACGGGATGGAGCGAAAATGACCGGGGTGTGAGTTTTACGTTTGGCCCCGACGTGGTCTCTCGGTTCCTGCAAAAACACGACATGGATCTCATTTGCCGGGCCCATCAAGTCGTGGAGGATGGGTACGAGTTCTTCTCGAAGCGTCAACTCGTCACCTTGTTCAGTGCGCCAAACTACTGTGGCGAATTCGACAATGCTGGCGCTATGATGAGTGTGGATGAGAGCCTGTTGTGCTCATTCCAGGTGCGTGCCTTGTCCCGGGACCAGACTTTGCTTGCTTTCCACTAACCGGATGATGGCAGATTCTGAAACCCGCGGAAAAGAAGCAAAAGTACGTCTCCACCCGTGGTGGGCGCCGACGGTCGTCTCGCGCGTCGCAATCATGAGGTCGTGACCATGGCACAACATTGGCAGGGAAAACTAACGTGCATTCACAGCAGATTCGGCCGCCGTTAGGCGACAGCGCCCCATTGCTAAGCCCTTCCCCCTCGATCTCGTTCGCTTCCCGCTCGGCTACCCAGCCCTCTTTCGACATTTGTACCCACCGATCCCTACCCTCTATATTTACATAGCGTTACACGCCGACCTTGACGACCGGCTTGATGATGGCTAGCCTTTTCCCCCGCCCGACGATACGACTCTTGCCTTTTTTTTTTTCTTCCCCTGTTTTGCACTCGGCGACGAGAAGGAAGAGGCACACATAGAAGCATGCAGGCTCATGTTGGAGAGCATGGCGTATGACAAGAGCAGCAGGATGAAATGGGAGACATGATGACACGGCCGAGTGCGTTATGGGATTCAAGAGATGGTTGCATGGGTTCGGATGGAGGATTGAAATCGTTAGTAGGTCTGGGTGGTTTGCGGTGGAGGAGAGCGAGACGGTTGGGCGTTTTGCTGGCTACGCTCGTGCTGCGCTTTTTTCGCATGGGCGATTGGGCCGGAATCTTGACTCGTGGCTTGGACGGTGTTGTCGCGAGGCTTGCATCCCATAATGTCTGTCATTTCATTTTCCTTTGTTGTGGTCAGCGGGCCTACCTTTTGGGCATGCGGATGTAAGCTAGCGGTGTGGAAGGAAGTAGTAGTGCGTGCGTATGCTCTTTTGCTCTCTCTCTCTCTCTGTCGCTCTCTCTCGCTCCCTCTCTCTCTCTCGCTCCCTCTCCATCTTGTGCGTGTGTGTTCGTGTGTGGGTGTGTGGTATACTTGCGCGCACGTGACTGTGGTGAAGCAAGAGAGGATGGACTTGCTTTCTGTCCACCGTGGACGATTGGCCAGTAGATAGAGGGAGGCATTCTCCCTCTCGGTTGACGAATGCATGTCCCCCATGCTCGGAAAGAAAAATCCAGAGATAAATAAACAACAGTTTGCAGCAGGGCACCGAGGAATGGTCTGGCTGTTTTCGTCCGGTCCGGCTCGGTTCGGTTCGGTTCGGTTAGGCTGGTGGCGTAGCTGGGGCGGTTTCAGGGAAGGGGGATGGGGAATGGGATGGGATTCGGCTGAGGATGGATTCTGCGCGTCCACTGCCCAGTGCCAGGAGCAACACCAGCGATGGCGATGAGGAGGAGGGACATGGTGCTGATGATGATGATGATGTCAGTGCCGATCCCATCCCATCCGTCGTCCCACACAACCCCCTGGCCCAGCAAACTGAAAACAACGGGTTGAGAACGGGAGCTGGCATGCAATAACCACGTACGTGTGTTTGCGAGCCTCTCTCTCTCTCCCTTTTGACTCTCTCTCAGCCGCTGCATGCGTCGCCGTCGTCGTCGTCGGCCGGGCGAGGTGCCGGTGTGTGGCGTTGGGTGATGCATGGTCCAAAGGGGGTAAAGCGCCCGCCGTTCTTGCCTGACCCTGCTCAGTGCTGCCCGTGTTCCGTATCGAGTCGGGTCGGGAAAGGAAGGTGAGGTGGTCTTCGTCGTGTCTTGACTCTTCTCTTCACCACCCTCATTTCTCTGTTCTCCTGCCCCCGTCGCCTCTTCTTCCATCGGCTCCCACGCCTAGCCCCAGCTCACGTGGTCCTCATGTCTGCGTTGTAATCGACCCACCCTGTTCGCTGTCCGGGCCCCCTGCCTTGTCCATCATCCATCATCACCACCGCCACCACCACCACCACCGCCGCCGCCTCTCCTCGCATTCCTTCCCCCTCCTCCCCCTCCTTCTCCACCGCCGCCATGGCTGACTTCGCGTACGTCATCTTCGCTGCACGCAGCCAAGTGTCTAACATGGCTCTTGTAGATTCATAACCGCCGGCACGGCGCCTTGGGTCCACAGCCAAGGCAGCATGACGCCTTCGCGACTACGCTCCCTATCGCCCCTGCCCGCCAAGAAGGAAGTCACAAGGTCCCTGTCCACTCCACACCTCGCCCACGTCGCCCACCTCCAGCTGCATCGCGAGAGCGAGGGAATGAACACCATTCCCGATCCGCGCGCTCCCACGCCCCAACGCACGCCTTCGCGCCACGGCTCATCCGACTCGCCCGACTCGTCCGACTCGCACCCGGATTTCAGCCAGGAAGTCTCGACCCTGAGCACCAAGCTCATCAACGCAATCAATCACTCCACCATGTTGGACGACTCGCTGCAGCAGACGCGTCACGATCTGGAGACGGCACGAGAGCAGCTCGCCAGACTGGAAGTCCAAGTGAGGGAGCATGAAGAGCTGGTCTCCAAGGGTCTCTTGGTCGAAAAGGTCGTCTACGACAAGATGGAGAAGCAGATGGCGAGCGAACTGCAGGAAGAGCGCAAACGAAGGGCCCAAGCTGAGTCGGCCAAGCGAAAAACGGACAGCGAAGTTGAGGCCCTGACCGCTGCGTTGTTTGAGGAAGCGAATGTGGTATGTTGGTTGATTCTACTCTTGGAAGAAAAAGGAAAACGGAATCGCTCAGAAACTGACTGGCCTAGATGGTTGCTTCAGCGCGCAAAGACACCGAAGCCTCCGACAGGCGTGGCGAGCAACTGGAGAAGCAGCTGGGGGACGCGGCCGTGCTACAGAATTCCCTGCAGGAGCAATTACAAGATCTGAAAAGCGTGGTCGAGAAGATGACGGCGCACAGCGACGAGCACGAGAACAGCACGCTGGCCACCACCACGGCGCCCTCGACTCCTGGCCTCACCCCCGCCGACAAGATGACGAAACTCTTCGAGGCCATCAACCTCACCCCCAACACGCCTGGATCGGACGACATTAGCCCAGATCACCCGCTCCACTTCTCCCATCTCATTCACCCCGTGCTTCGCTCGGATCTGGCTGCCTACGCCGAGTTCCAGGACATGCTCAAGACGAGCTCGCACTCGTCTGCGCCCACCAGTCGAGCGTCCAGCGGCAACTACGGCAGCTTGAGCATGCTCGGTCTCGGCTCGCTTGCTAACAACTCGTCCACATCGCTCCCGGGACGGTCCCCGACCACGGCGGGAAACCCTGCACGTGATTCCATCCATGCGGCGCATGGGATGCCAAACCTCAAAGAAGAAAAATTCTACAAGCGTGCCCTTGCCGAGGACATTGAGCCTACCCTTCGACTCGACATTGCCCCTGGCCTTTCGTGGATGGCACGTCGTACCGTTCTGAATAGCATTACGTCTGGCTCGCTTGTCGTCGAGCCGAATCCAACATCAACTTCTCTGTTCCGTATCCCTTCGAATCCATGCTCACTGTGCGGCGAAGCCAGGAAGGGCGACGAATATGCGAGGAAATTTAGGTTCAAGCCTGCAGACACGGAAGATTCCCCACGATACCCCCTTTGTGACTGGTGCTTGGGCCGGGTCCGCGCCACCTGCGACTACATTGTGTTTTTGCGCATGGTCGCTGCCGGACACTGGCGGGCGGAGACGGACGAGGAGAAGAAGTCGACATGGGAGGAGAGTGTGAGGCTTCGTGAGCGAATGTTCTGGACCCGCATAGGAGGCGGAGTCGTCCCATCCTTCCTTCCCCGCCGCGACAGCAGCCCCAGGAGCCCGGCCTTCTCCAAGAGTCCCCAGAAGCATGGCGAGCGGCAGAGCGAGGACAGCCATGTGTCGTTGGAGCCCAAGGATATCTCCGTGGCCGTCCCAGTAACGGAGCAAAAGAGCGAAGAAGATCCGTTCCAGAGCCAGCAGGCACATACCGAAAAGCGCATCTCCATTGGAAAAACGGTCATCTCGGTCGACATCCCGGAAACTCCCGCCTCGACGACAACACCCACCCAGCAAGACGCCGCCATCACAGTTCAGCCCACGCCCGATTCAGCCAAAGGACAAGACGAGTCAGCCAAGAGCTGTGAGGAAATATCCAAACCCCACGTCCCACAACCGCTCGAGACCGACCCTACCTTACGCCGCCAACGCTCGGCGTCGAATCCAGCGGCCGCGCTTAGTGTGCGCAAGCGTGATGAGCAGCGGCTTAGTCTACGCATTCCCGAGGTGGTGGGAGTTATGCCTGGCGCGTTTGAGTAGGCTGGTTGCATTTGTCAGGGAAAAAGAACTGGTTTTATTGTTGCGCTTTGCCCAGTGGTTGTTTTATTTTTCATCGTTTTTTTTTCTTAGCTTTGCATTTTTACAGGGGAAAGAGGGGTTGAAACAGACGTGGAGGTAATACATGGGGGAAGCGGAGCGGAAGTGGGAGGAGAGAGGACAAAGGGGAGAGACTCTGAGGGAGGTTCGATTACACGGATATACATGGAAAAGGCATTGGGATCAGATTCGTCATCATTGTTTCGTTGTGTATATTCTACCATGTACTATTCTTATCCTAATCCATGTTCTCATTTTTTGTCCTTCTTTCCGTCCCCTTTACTGCAGGGTCGTTTATTTTCGTAGGAATGTGATTTGTTATTTCTTCTTCTTCTTCTTCTTCTTCTTCTTCTTCTTCTTCTTCTTCTTCTTCTTCCCTACACAAGCAACGCAAACGCATGCTACCCCACCCACGAGCCTTCTCGCCTTCCTTCGCGCGCTCGGAGCTCGAGACGCGTACGCAGCGAGAGGTGCGTGTGTCTAGGGCTCGACTTCTGCGACGGGGTGCAAACGGGGAGAATCTTCGACGGGCAGAGTGAGGAAGGAGGAGAGGGGGAGGGAGAGCAGGGACTTGTTGGATCAAGATGAGAGGAATGAAGGACTTGGGTATCATATTTTTTTTTGTAGGTTAGTTGGTTACAACTCCTGCTCCTTTCTCCTCGCCTCCTCGCCTTCCGCTAGAAAAGAAGAGCGGGGGAGGGGGGGGGGGGGAAACAGGCCTTGGCATCCCAGTCCCGGGGGGGGGAGGGGGGGGGGGGAAGAAAGGCCCCTAGGCACGGGGAAGAGAAAAAAAAAAAAGGAACCATT
>Ga0182211_1000002_pt1 | contig 73863 bp, 54 predicted proteins | sample G5R1MG_20_FD_129660 | JGI IMG/M metagenome (GOLD analysis project Ga0182211, IMG submission 129660) | Switchgrass phyllosphere microbial communities from Michigan, USA - G5R2_MAIN_03OCT2016_LD1 MG | ecosystem: Host-associated > Plants > Phyllosphere > Phylloplane/Leaf | place: USA: Michigan... | reverse complement strand
GACGGGGAGGGGCAGGCGGGGCATGGCACGAGAAACAAGCCGTACCTATTACGTGGACAGTACATACTATTATACATATAGACGGGAACACCTGCGCAGCCATCGCCACGCAATGTGGGGGCCCCCTCCCCTCCCCCCAAAGCCCATGGCAGACACGTGAATCCTAGCAACCCCGGACAGAAGAACCCGACAATACAGTAATGACGCTCGAGTTGAGTGAATGCGTTCTAGCAACCCGGGCCGATTCTCGACGACGACGACGACGACGACGACGACGACAACAACAACAACAACGACTGCGCGTCTTGCTCTGGCGCTGTGTGTTCCTCGCCACCAAAATCCTTCTCGACAATACCCGGTGTACCAGAAGGGGCGTCTGGGACCCCGTCGCCAATCACGTCCTCCTCTGCAGGGACATGTGGGCTTGAAACGAGTGCTGGGGGTTCGCCAGCCGACTTGCTCGTCGCATCACGGGGGCCATCTGGGACTGAATGTTCCGGGAGGGCTCGCAAGGGAGGGTCTGGGTGTTCGTCCTTGGTCAGATGTTCAAATTCGATGAGCGACGACCGTCGTAGCTGGTCAAGCTTTTCCAGAGAATTCTTGATTGTCGAGTCAGCTCGTTCGATGACAGTGGAAACTGTTTCAAAGTAGGAGGCTGCAACGAGGACTCTGTGAGATCCCACCTCAGACGGGACCGTGAACCCGAGCGAGTAACGAATGCCACTCGGTCAAGTAAACAACCCGTTGTTCCGTACGGTATGATTTCCAAGGTAGCCGAGCCAGCCTTACTCCACCCAGGAATCGGCCTACGCGCAGAACACTAGAAACCAGAGAGGGGCCCCGGGCTATTGCCCCTGAAAGAGAAGATTCGTGGCTTGGGTGATGAACGAAGGAACAGAGGAAAGAAAAGGCAGATTGTGGACATACCCATTCCTGCTGCTCGGGAACGCCAGTAGCCGAGGGAAGCTCGCCTTGCCGATTCCGCTCCTCCCCCCAAAAGGAAGGGCGACGGAGCGGAGCAGGTGTTACCGGAAGACTTGGCCGTTCTATGGCCGAAGGAAAGTCGGTGAGGATGAGACTTTCGCGGCGAGTTCGTCGTTCCAAGCGTGGTGAATTCAGCTCTCCGGTCCCAACCGTCTGCTGTGAGGTACGAGTTGTACCACGTTGTCCCTGTGAGTCTACCATGGTTCGCACGTAGTTCTCGATACCTGGAACACTGTCCCACGCATTGGTGTTTCTCAACTGGAAAGCCTGCCAAGGATCGTCAGCATACTTGGACGGGGAGACGTCTTGAGGAGCAACGACATGGTTTGTTGGTGTTTCGGACGACGCCACATCTTCCTCTTCATAGTGTACGGTTGAGAAGACGTGCGTCGGCGGATTGAAGACGGGGCTTGGCTCGGATGGAACGTCCTCCGCGAATACACGACTCGTCTTGGGCCGATCCGGCTTTTCCTCCCATGGGAAAATCGGCTTGGGCTGTTCTGTAGGCTTGGGCTTGGTCTCAGGCACCTTGTACCACATATCCGAAGGAGGCTCTGGGTACGCTACGGGCGCTTTGAATAACGCACGATCGTCACTGAAGCTGTAGGTTTGGCTGGGGAAGTTGGCAGCCTCAGGCTTGGACTGTGCAGGCGGTTCGGATCTAGTGGCCTTGTCAGTGGAAACAACTGGCACGGTGCAGGTACAGGATCTGACTTGGTCGCATCCCATTCCATCTCCGGGGCAGCAAATGGGTGCTGTTGGGGCGTTGGGGCGCGTTCTGTACCCCTTTGACCGACAGCAGCATCCGTTTCACCAGCGTCTGTAACACCTTGACCAACATGCTCACTTGGCTCACCAGCCTTCGTCACGGGGGGTTCGGTGGTAACGGTAGAAACTTCGGGCGGAGGGATGGGCCCAGGCATAGTGGAGGAACGTGTAATGCTAGCTTCAATGTCATGATCCTCACATTGCGTGACGGCGTTCCGTCGGTTCAAGTGCCGATTGTGCACTGCCCACCATCGTGCTAGAAGCTCACCATAGACGCCGCTCCCGCCAGCATGTTGGCCAGACCATGGTTTGGTCTTGCCAATGAAATGAACAGCACGGATGTCCCGTTTGTAATAGCGATACGCCGGCTCCCATTGGTACTCAGCGTTTGGAGTGCAATTGTAGGTGAAGCTTAGACGCTGCCAGGATCGATGCTCATAGTACTGATTCAGTAATCCCTGGTCGGCGCCATCAAAACTGTCGCCAGTCACGGCCATGGTTTGCAAGGCCCAATATTCGCCCATGTCAGGCGTGATGACCATGACCCCGCTGTTGAAGGCATCCGGCCACCCAATGTCAGGTGCTGCAGCAAATGGCGCATCAATATCGAAGAGTTCGTCCATGGCCCTCAAGGCCACAACATCGGCATCCAGGTAAACGATTTTGCGGAATTGAATCTGTCTCCAGAGAGCAATCTTGGTAAACGCGAAAGACAGATCAGGCCTTCCCATGAGGTATAGGTTGGCTGGATTGGGTGTTCGTATGCGCTCGACGGGCAGGATGAAGTCGTACAGCCTTTCCAACTCGGCAAGCGTTTCGGGAGAGAGTGACGCCGTGGTGACGAGGACGGCCAGTTTCTTGGTTGTTCCCGCATCGCGCAGCGAATTCGCAAGAACCACGGCACCGGGTAAATACGAGTCGCTCATGAGGAGCTGCCAGACAAGTCAGCTCTCGTTGTATCATGGCGTGGGACAGCTCACCGTGCAATAGACATCCTCCTTGAGGCGCGCCATGGAGCAGAAAACTGCGGCAGGAAAGAGGAGGACTGGCGAGATACTCGAGAAGCAGACCGTGAGCAGGCACTTTAAGTAGACGATCTTGGCTTGTATGCGGGCGCTTTCCCCGCATCAACGGAGAGGACGTGAGCGCCAAGCTGCAGCTGCTGTTGTGCCGAGCGTGCGCGAGCCGCGAAAGAGATCACAATGGATGAGACACTTGTTCTGCACATGGCAGAAGAGACGGAAACACACACACACACACGAGCGTGCAGCAGGGGGTCCCAGGATTCCTAGATAGCCAGTCCTCCAAATAACCCAATGGCGCTAAAATAGATTGGAAGACACGTCGAGGAATGAATGCTATGACAACCGAGAACGGGCCAATGCGCTTTCTACGGTATCTCGAGGTAAAATAGACGATAAACAATGCTTTGTATTTGTAGTATACGATTAGTATGATATTGTATTCATTACAACCCTTGTCAACGACTCGGATATCAAATCTCAGGACAAGAGCAAAGGTGATGGCCATTGGATTATCCCAGGTAAATTACTTGTCTCAGAACGTACCACCCAGACTACTCCAAGCAGCAAGGACATCATCACTAGCAAGGTACCTCGTCCCGCAGCCTGCATCCTGGCTGAGATTCTGAGTTCTGCTCCTATCCCTAGAGCTCGCCTTGCTAGCCACACTACTCGTCCGGCTCACGAGCCTGTTACTCCCCTTATCGACTAGTGCGAGTAAAGCATCTGATCCTTGCAAAGGCAAAGACACCCGGCTTACCGTCGAATGTACGCTGCTCTGCCTACTCCAATTTCTCGCAAGCGGGCCGCGCGGAATCGGCTCCTCCAACCTCTTCTCTCTCTCTTTCGAGGCCTGGGCAAACGAATCCCCCCGAGTGACACTCGTTGTTCCTGCCAACGTTTCAGACACCGGCGTGAGCGCGCTGATTACGGTTGTCGGCGAGGTTGAAAATGGCATGTCTGCGCCACTAGAAGCCGTACGACGACGTTGATGATTTGCATCAGGAACACTATGTGAAGAGTCGGGCTTCACACGATTAGATAGTAGAGTGTCAATGCCGCTACTCTCAAACATGATGCCTTCATCTGCGTCGGCGCTTGTGTCGCTACTGGCTACCTTGACGGCAACATCGACTTCACCGATGCAGAGGCCCGGTGTAAGGGGAGATGGGGGTTGGGAAACTGGGTCGGGAGAGGGAAGAGGGAAGGGCTCAAGCGGGGAAAATTCGGCTGGCGGTGGAAGAAAATGGGGAAGCTTGGTTGAAATTCGGGGAAGATTGTGACGGTCTGACCAGGTGTCACCGGGAGCGTTGACAGCGCTGTCGTGTACATTGCGGGTGGATGCTTTGCTCCTAACTCTTGCAGACCCGCGTCGGGATGGCACAAGGAGTGGCGTAGGCGAAAATACAGGATCGGTTGATAGAGCGATTTGCTCTGAGAACCGAGAACGGTCTTCTTCGAGGGCCTTGGATGGAGACGCGCCATGTGGTTCTCGATGACCATGCTTGGCTACACTGTCAGTAGCGGTCGAGGATGGCGCCTTTTTATGCAACTCTGCTCGCTTCTTGCGCATGAGCTCGAGGAGCGCTTCTTCTTCAGCAGTCACAGCCATGAACTTGCGAGACCCGCTCCAACGGGCCACCGGTTCATTCGCTGACGCACGCGTACTGCGAAGACTTCGAGTGGATGGGGAGGCTGGCGTTTTCACGGCAGGGCTCGGAGATCCATCCTCGTCTTCGTGAATGACCGAGGGCTGCCGCACATGACTGGAGCGTCTACTGCTACCTTGGATGCTGTTCCGCGGGAAGTGACCCTGGTACTGGTAGGAGACCAAAGGTACTTCGGGCGCGTACATGACTTCGATGGTCGCCGCGTTTGTGGAAGTGGTTGAGCGAGAGCTAGACACTCCTTCCGAGGACTGCTGCCGCACATGGGGACGTACTTTGAGTGCACGCGCCTGCCCAATGACAATGTCACCCGCATCTGCAACAAGATCAAGTGACTTGCGAACTGAGAAACGGGGTGCTCTGGGCGAGGTGCCGTCCTCATCTTCTGACGAAGAGAACGAGAGCACGCTGGCGTCGTGCAGATTTGCCTTGGAAAGAGCCGACGTCTTGGTCCTGCTGGATGCCAGCGAAAGGTGTGTGTTGACTGAGTACAAGCTTGGCGACGGCTGGCGGTCAATATCGACAATGTCATCGTGGGCGAAGGAGTCGCGAGGCCGGTCGGATTGCCGTGGGGATTGTTTCGGCCGCGGTGCTGATTGGATCATGGCTGCGTGTCGTGGCGTGCGATCCAGGGGTGACTTTGGTCGCGCTTTCGGAGGCGCATGGAAGGGCACTTCGGCGTCTTGGGCAGCCTCGTCACTGTCGTCGTCGAACGCATCAAACCAGTGTTGGACGCCTTTTGGCGGGCGGCGCACATGCACCTTTGCCTTTTCGTACTCGTGGCGTTCCTCTCGGTGCGTAGTCGGTTTCGGTGACAGGGATTCGGTCCAGTCGAGCGTGGGATCGCGCGTCATAGGCTGAGCAAAGTAGTCGGACGCCGTAGACATGGCCGCGGGCGAGTTGACGAGTTTTTCAGGGGACAGCATGGGCTGGACGAAGCCGTGGGAATGGCCCCCTCGGGGCTTAGGAAACAGCTTGGAGAGATCCAACCGCAAGGACTTGCTCTTGTGGGCGTCTCTTGGCGGCGCATCGTCCTGGTCGGCCAGGATGGTGGGCTTCCCTCGGCGCAGGGCTCTGTCGCGGACGGCCGAATCTGACGTTTGCTGGGAGATGGACAAGGGCGTCTTTTTTGCATCGTAGTACGAGTGCAGAGTCGGCGTCGACGCCTGGGGACGCAGCCGGTGCGTGGAGGCGCTGTGGTCGGAGCCGCGCCGGCTGTCCGAGGCAGCAGAGGAGGTGCCCAGAAGGCGGTGGGCTTTGCTCGCGCGCTCGTCGCAGCGAGCATGCCAGTCCGAGAGCGTGGCAGGGGGGTCGTTGGGGCGCAAGGGAAACAGGGGAAACACGGCGGCGGGGTCGTCGGGGAACACGGCGGCCACGGCGGGGGGCTCGTCCGCGGGCTTGGAGCGCGATGTGCGGCCCCGGGTGAAGGCAAACGTCTTGCTTCGTGCCATGGCGACGGGCGGCGGGCGGGGCCGGTGAAGGGAGGGAAGAGGTGAAGGCTGGCTGGCGGTGGAGGCTATCCGTAGACGATGCCGGGTGCCTGGGCGGCGCGACTCAGCAGTCACGCGCGACGGCAAGCAAGTCGAAGCCCTGAATCGGCCGGGACGAGGCTAGACGATGCCTTGGATCTAGAATCTCTGCTAGACTGGCGGCCGATTCACGCGCCAGCTCCCAGCGTCGCCTGCCCCCTCTTGCCCTTGGCGCGTCTGCGGCGGGCGTTCCGGCGAGGACTAGTTACCGGCACGAGTTGGACGGCGGCAGTCGGTTGTGGCCGCGGTGGGCCGGGATGCCTGGACGGACAGGATCGCTGGTACGATGCAAGTTGCAGCGGGCGGCGTCGCCTCGCCAGCCAGACACGTGCGCGCGTGCGTCAGGTGCGCGGTGTCGCCGGGCATCATGTGACTCGAGCATGCATCTGCCCGCACTCGGCCAGCCCGGCCAACGTGGAGGAGGGAGCGAGAGAGGTGGTGGACGACGGCTGTTTGTCTGAGGGCGAGGGCGAGGGCGAAGCCGAGGGCGAGGGCGAAGGAGGTGCGGTGTGGTGCAGCGTGACCGTCACCGCCCAGAGCAGCGTAGCTCTTGCCCTGCCCAGCGATGCGGGCCGTTCGGTGGCTCGGTGGTTCGGTCTTCGCCTTCTCCCCCACGTCTCTCGACCTGCTTACTTGCTCACCACCTTGCCGGTGCTACGCTCTCTGCCCAGCCCTCCCTCCGACCCTCCCCCACCCCAGGCCTCGGCGAGACCTGCCGCATCGCCCACGGCCTCTTCTTGCCCGTCGTCTGCCGGCCGGCCGTCGCCGTGCTTGCCCATTCCGCCCTCGTCCCTCGCCACCACGTCGTCGGTGCTTCCTCCTATTTCGCCTCCCGCCTGCATCACCGCACTGCCGCCATGCACGACTAGCCCTGGCCATTGTCCCATCCAGCCGACGGCCCCCACCCGCCGCGGCAGACACCTAACCCTCTCCCGGCTACAACATGGCCTCGACATCCCCTCTCCCCAGCCGCAGCGCCGACGCCGTGTCCAAGACGGTGCCCACAGACCAAATCGACCCCTACGCCACCATGGGCCAGTTCTCCTTCGCGCCCGCCACCAAGACAACGGTGGTTACGACGACCTACACGACGACGACGACATTCCCGCCCCTGTGCATCAACGCTCCTGGAAATATGAGCGAACGCGATCCCAAGGAGTACCCCCTGGCCCATACGCAAGCCCCAGAGTCGATACGCAAGTTCTACTTCGAATCAGGCGGTGCCCTGGCCTGCTTTGAAGAGGCACACGCCGTGTCGGACAAGGTGCAAGAGGTATGCTTTGCAGCCACCCAGCGTCATGCCTGCTCCTCGCACCGTTTCCCTTGCCTCCTGCCGATTCCACTAACTCGATTCCCACGCAGCACGACTCCCTCCGCGAAATGCTCCGCTCTTCCCATGGCACTTTGCAAAAAGTCGAGTCCTACAGCGGTCCTCCCGTCTTCACAACACCAAACCACGCAACGCTCACGGACCACCCCCGCTCGCAGCATACGACTTCTCGCCCCGCATATGGCCGTCGGAAGCGAGAAATTGTCGACGAATACGCGCCAGTCCCTATACTCCGAAAGGCGGCCGAGTTGGCTCACGTTCAACGCCGTAGCAAGAAGCCACGCCTTGGACACGAAAAAGGTACAGAGGTCACCAGCTTAAGCGCACAATGCACACCAGAGGATCTGGAGGTTCCGGGTCCGGCAACACCCGACACGGACTTGCGAGATGGTCCGGCGGCACCAGCCCACCAAAAAGGAACCTTGTCTACGAAAGGCAACCGTCAGATCATCTCACAGCACACCAGCCGGAACCTACAATCTTCTGCGCGGCAGCCTCAAGACTCGTCTGCGGGGCCTTCAAATCCACGGAGTAGTGTTCCTCAGAACCAGGACCATTCGGCCGATCAGTCATTCACAACAAGCGTCCTGGACGGGCCGGGCGTGGCTGCGACACCGCCGATTGCAGAATTCGACCTGGAGCCGATCGGCCCCTTTGCCGATGATGCCTCTTTCACGAGCCCTACTAGGCTGACACCCTTGGATACAGACTCTGCACATGATGCCAGTCTACCCAGTCCAAGCCTGTCACCCATTACAGCTGCTGCTAATTTAGCTCAGCAAAGTGCCGGTGGGGTGGAAGACAGCTTTGATCCCAACGATATGACGGGGCTGGACCTCTCACAAAACAGTTCGCACGTGCCGGGCATGCGAGATTTCCCACTTTTTCCTTCTGGGTCAAGACATGTGGAAGTACTGGATACAAATGACATCAACAGCCCCAACCCTCAGTTGCCCACGCCTACAGTCCTGGGCATACCAAGCATGCTAAATGCCTTTGATGCTTTGCCAGAGCAAATGAAGTCGTATGTCATGTACCAGATGCTCCGACGGTGTAAGAAGCCTACACTGCACTTTGTCGCCGATGTAGTAAACCCCGCTCTAAAGCGCGACTTCATCGCCTCGCTGCCTACAGAGCTTAGCCTAGAGATTATCGGCTACCTCGATTTCAAAGGCATGTGCAGCGCTGCACAGGTTTCCAAGTATTGGCGGAAGCTCGTCGATACGCACGAGTCTGCGTGGAAAGAGCTCTTGGAGCAGGATGGATACCAGCTACCGCATGGCGAGCTGGAACGTGCTGTCCAAGAAGGATGGGGCTGGCAATACCCCCATTCGGACGAAAGCTATGAGTGTGATCTGAGGGCACAATCTGTTACATCAAGGTCTGACATGGAGCCTTCCGCTGGAACGGCCGGCTTCGATCAAGCCAGCGGCATCCGCGATCCTGAGGGCGCAATCACGCGTTCATCGTCCACACGACAGAAGCGGAAAGCCACCAGTAAGCATGGTGGCGCCAAGAAGCAGCGCAAGAAGAGCTCTTCGTCTGCGAGGTCGCAAGTAGCACTGTACTCGCGAAATGCTGAGGTGCTAGAAGGGCCGCATGCTTTCGCCAAACGCGCCCTGTCGGCCATCCCCAATCCTGACGTCGGCCTGCCGGGGTTACGCGCAATGCATCTGTTCAAGTCGCTCTACCAACGGCATCATTTGATCCGGAAAAGCTGGATGGCTGAAGACACGAAGCCAAAGCACATTGCGTTCCGCGCGCATCAGCGTCATGTGGTGACGTGTCTTCAATTCGACACGGACAAGATCTTGACCGGCAGTGATGATACCAACATCAATGTCTACGATACCAAGACAGGCGCTCTGCGCAGCCGTCTGGAAGGCCACGAGGGCGGTGTCTGGGCGCTTCAGTACGAGGGCAACACGCTGGTTTCTGGCTCTACGGACCGGTCGGTGCGCGTGTGGGACATTGAGAAGGGGCGGTGTACCCAAGTCTTTCAAGGGCACACGTCTACCGTGCGTTGTCTCGTGATTCTCAAGCCCACGCAGATCGGCGAGAGTATCGATGGCCAGCCGATTATGATGCCCAAAGAGGATTTGATCATCACCGGATCACGAGACTCTTCGCTTCGCGTGTGGAAGTTGCCCAAGCCAGGCGACCGCAGTGTCATGCAAACGGGCGCCTCCCCCAACGACCACGACAATCCATACTTTATACGGGTGCTCACAGGCCACCATCATTCCGTCCGCGCGATTGCTGCCCATGGCGATACGCTTGTCAGCGGCAGCTATGACTGCACTGTGCGCGTGTGGAAGATTTCGACAGGCGAGGTTCTACAGCGTCTGCAAGGCCATTCGCAGAAGGTGTATAGCGTGGTACTCGACGTAGCACGCAATCGCTGCATCAGTGGTTCCATGGACAACATGGTCAAGGTTTGGTCACTGGAAACGGGCGCGTGTATTTTCACACTGGAAGGGCACACGTCGCTGGTCGGCCTGTTGGACCTGAGCCACGAGCGTCTGGTCTCGGCGGCGGCCGACTCGACACTGCGCATTTGGGATCCGGAGAATGGACAGTGCAAGAGCCGGCTATGTGCGCATACGGGTGCGATTACATGCTTCCAGCACGACGGGCAAAAGGTGATTTCGGGGTCGGACCGCACGCTCAAGATGTGGAATGTGCGGAGCGGTGAATTTGTGCGTGATCTCTTGACGGATCTCAGTGGGGTGTGGCAGGTCAAGTTCAACGAGCGCCGATGCGTGGCGGCGGTCCAGCGCAACAGCATGACGTATATCGAGGTACGTTTGCTCCTATGGCATTGCGGAGCTTTGCGCATGCGCGACGGCTGACTGATGGGCTACAGGTTCTCGACTTTGGGGCCTCACGCGATGGGGTGGGCCGCGACCAGCGAGGGCGACGGATCGTGGTCGACGCCAGGGGCCAGGAGGTGGAGGACGCAGCGGAAAATGAGACGGTCGAGGCGGATGAAGGCTGACCAGGCGTGGTTTGCTTCTCCTTGTGCATTTTCGCGGACCTATTGACACACGATACCCCTGGAGCGTCTGTGGGAATGCCGTTATGGCGGAGGCAGCGGACGGGTGGCGTTTCGCCGGCCGGCACCTGCCCCGTACGATGTGGGTACTGTACACCGAGGAGAAAATGGCTTAGTAAGCGCGCGTCTCGGCCCATGCCACGTGCTGCCTGGACCCTGTTTATGTAATCAACCCCACGGCTGAGTCAGCGAGCGTTGCAGCGGCCCTCCATGCCACCCCACCCGATGCGCAGCCGGTCTGTCTTCTTGCCATGTCGTTCGCATGCCCGCCTACTTCTTCCACATCACGCTGGAGCTGGCCCCCGACCCTCGCGTCCGGCCCCATGCGCGCCCGCACAAGTCCATTGCTTCTTCCGACGCTTCGTCGGCGGCCCGCGCCGACTTGCGCCTTGACGCCATCACCATGACCGACATCGCCATGAAGGCACCCGCCGCGACTGTCGGCGGCCGCGCCATCAAGGGCCGCTTCGTGCCCTCGGACCCCCACGACACGGCCGTCGGCTGGGGCGTCGTACACCTGTATCGCGACGGCCACGAGACGCCGGGCTTGGATGCCCCCGATACGCCTGCCGCCACCGCCGCCGCCGCCGCCGCCGCCGCCGAGTGCACCACGCTCTGCATTCTGGCTGTGCCAGCGTACATGACGCCATCCGACTTACTTGGCTTCGTCGGAGAGGAGACACGCGAGCAGGTGTCGCATTTCCGCCTCATCAAGACCAGCCGCGCCAACAAGTATATGGTGCTGATGAAGTTCCGCGACGCCGCCAACGCCCGGATGTGGCGCAGCGCCTGGGACGGCCGCGCCTTCAACTCCATGGAGCCCGAGTACTGCCGCGTGGTCTTCGTCCAGTCCATTCGCTTCCTCCACGCCGACGCCACCCACGATGCCACCTCATATCCCGACCTCACAAACGATCCCTTTGCTCCTGTCCTGCCCAACCAGCCCACCAGCCCGCTGCCGCTGCCGCTGCCGCTGCCGCTCAAACCGCTCGACGGCCCCTCGCTCGCCAGCTCCCTGACCTCCAAGCCCCATGCGCCCCCTACTCCCGCCCTCGTTGAGCTGCCCACGTGTCCCGTCTGCCTCGAGCGCATGGACGAGACAACTGGCCTCCTCACCATTCTCTGTCAGCACGTCTTTCACTGTGCCTGTCTCGAAAAGTGGCGTGGTTCCGGCTGCCCTGTCTGTCGCTACACACAAAACGACGCCATTGCTAAGCACCCCGGCGACGGCGACGCTCCAGATAATGAATGTACTGTCTGCGGCTCCACCCAAAACCTCTGGATCTGCCTCATCTGTGGCAACACGGGCTGCGGCCGCTATGACTCTGCACATGCCTTTGCCCACTACGAAGCCACATCCCATACCTACGCCATGGACATCCTGACTCAGCATGTCTGGGACTATGCAGGCGACGGCTACGTCCATCGCTTGATTCAAAACAAAACCGACGGTAAACTTGTCGATATGCCTGCTTCAACACAGCAATCCTTTGCTTCGTCCGGCATGACCGGCCTCGCCAACGATACTGTGCCTCGCGAGAAATTGGACAACATGGGCATGGAGTATGCCTACCTCCTCACGTCACAGCTTGAATCTCAGCGCGCCTATTTTGAAGAACAACTCGAGCGCGCCGTTGACAAGGCAGCCAAAGCCGAATCTTCTACCAACGATGCCACGCGCTCCGTAGCCTTGCTCTCCACTCAGGTTGAAAAACTCCAATCGCAGTACACAGATGCGCTTGGTACCATGGCGAGCCTCGAAAAAGAATCCATGCGCAACGCTCAAAAGGCTGCGTCAGCCTCGGATCTTGCACGCAAATTGACCAAACAGTTCAAAGAAGAGCAAACCATCAATGAGAGCTTACTGGAGAGAATCAGTCACCTCGAGCAAAAGGCCAGGGATGCAGAGAAGAAGGTGCAGGAGTTGGAAACGACAAAACAGGACCTGGAGGAGCAGAATCGGGACTTGAGCTTTTTCATTAGCGGCCAGGGAAAGTTGAAAGCCATGTTGGACGAGGAGGGAAGCGGGTTGACAGAGGGCGAGGTTGAGGCTGGAACACTGGAAGTTGGTGGGGGGGAGAAAGGAAAAACGAGAAAAGGAAGAGGCAAGGGTAAGAGGAAGACGTGAGCTGGCATGGAAAGTAGCATTCGGATACGGAGTCATGACTTTATGCGATACCCACTAGTTAACGTCCCGGTGTGGACATGCAATTCTACTTTTATCAAATGTACTGGTTACCACAACCGTTCAATTGAGTTTTGGTACCGGGACTCCTCAAACTTGATACGAGTCAAGGCATACTCTATACGAATCTTCATACCGCCGTCTCGAGGCATTTCGCATGCGCCATCCTCCACGGTAATCCTGCTCCCCAGAGTTCAACTCTAAACAGGTAGTCATCGCAACCTAAAAGTGCTCAATCCTCGTCCCAATCCCCCTTTCATCGGCCAACCGGCACAACCCATTCCCTACCACAACATCCATCAGCCCTAAGCCCACACTCTTATAGACGACATTCCCCTTGGTCAACCACTCCACCAGGCCCCTGCTTGCCTGATCCTCGGCGCGCATATGCTCATCTTTCGCTTCGCGACTCCCCCGTCTCGTATGCACCTTGCCCACCTCTTGGCGCCCAACGCCATGGTCGTCTACGCCCGCCTCGCGCTTCCGCCCTGCACGCGCCTCGCATTCCGCACGCCGTCGCTCCGCATCCCGCTTCAGCATGACCAGCTCTCCCAACTCGACAACCTCTTCGGGCCTCAGACGCGCTTGGATGACTTCGCCTGCCTCGGCCAGACACGCATCCACACTGTCTACGACCACGGCCCCGCCTCTTGTAGCGTGTTTGTGGAAGTGCCGATGCCCGTGCTCGGGCTCCACGGCCTGTCGTAGGATGTCGGGATGTACCTCCACCATGTGTGGCTGGTACGAGCCGACAGCGGCAAGATATCGCCCCTTTTTGCGGCCTTCGGTGCTAGTGAGGTATGTGGCGGGAAATAAGGGTGTGAGGGAGGGGGTGGTAAGAAAAATCACTCTGCTTGCTCGTACTGTGCTCTTCAGCAATCGATCATACTCGCCGTGGATGGGCGTCAGGATCCGGATTTTAGGTCGATGAAGCTCGGTTGCTGGGTCGTACAATCTTTGAAGCAAGTGATGGACGCGCTCAAAGTCCCGATTGATAATATCCAAATGGTGAATCTCAGAATCTCGCAGCAGAAGGGCAAGACGAATATGCCAATAAGCTTGTGTACCAGCTCCAAACACAACTACATTGCGTACGTTGTGCCGTTTCTGAAACAACATTGTGCTTGCGAGTGCTGTGCGGAATGCTGTAATTTCTTCAGTGTTTATGAGGGCTCGTGGATTTCCAGAATCATCGAACAGTGTCAGGCTGCCCTTGGGCTTGGCACTTTGGAAACAGGCAGCGGATGGCTGCGATTCGACCGCAGTCGTTGTAGGCTGGTGTGAAAGCGACGACTTTCTCAATGATGTGTTGGCAGACCACATGCCGACCTTTTTTGCTGCACCTTCGGTACACAGCGTGATAGTCTTAACGCCGATACCATCGTTGGAAGAGGCGGGCACAAGAAACGTAGTCTGGCCATTGTTGCGCTTCAGCGCCGTACGAGGTGACTGATTCGAGGAAGAGCAAGCATTGGATTCTTCATCCGTTGTTGTTGAGTAGTATTGCAGAGCATCTGCGAGACTCTGCTGAAGATCTAGAACGTCCTGCCTAGTCAGTTGCAGAAGCAGGTTGCGAACGTCCAAATCAGCGAGGATTGTCAACGGCATCTTGTGGGATTAAGTACGGATCGTGACCATGTCGTATTCTCGTCGAGTGATTGAACTGAACGATTGCATGTACAGGGCATAACAATGCCTCAGAAAGTAGGTACCTAGGGGAGGGGCAGCCGGGAACCTGCGGCAGTAACGGCCAGTCTCTTCGACGCTCGACCTCAAGTCCCACTGCAGCATTATTCATCACTTGTCACACAAGATGCTCAGTAATGCTCGGTGGCGTGCGTTATCGTAATAGATTTCAGTCAATGCAGTCGTGGGCAACCGCTTTTAACCCTCCTAAACTCCGTGGTTTAAACTGCCCATGTGCAGAGATAAGAGACACGCCAAAAAAAATCGTGATGAACCATTAAAGAACACTTGATACGATCCGTCTAGATCTTGATAGCGCTCTCAATGGCCTTCCTACGCTTGTCCATGCGAGCGTTGGCCTTGGCCCCCATGATACCACCACCCCAGTGGCGCGAGGCATCCTTGTGGTGTGACTCGAGGTAGCCGTCGTTGACGGCGGAGATAAGCTTGGAAAGCTCGTTCTTATCCTCGGAGCGAACCTCAGTGAGCGCGAGGACAGCAGCTGTCTTCTGGTGGACAACTGTCCCGAGACGGGCCTTGCCCTTGACGATGACGTATGGAACACCCATCTTACGACAAAGAGCGGGGAGGTAGACGACGAGCTCAATAGGGTCGACATCGTTGGCGATGAGGACGAGCGCGGCCTTCTTGTTTTCGACGAGGCCAACAACGTGGTTGAGACCGTATTTAGCAACGTAGGGTTTCTTGCTAACATCCTCCTTCTTTTTGCCTTCGGAGATAGCCGTGGCCTCCTTGGTAAGACGCTCCTTTTTCTCAGGCTTGGTCTCAGGACGGTACTTGTTGAGCAACTTGAAAGCCTGGGTAGCGACTGTGGTACGTTAGACTTATTTCACGATGATTTCTCGTGGGCATCTTACGGTTGCGGTCAGCGACGTGCTGGAACTGGGCAATCGCCGGAGGGACCTTCAGGCGCATGTTGAGAATCTTCTTCTGGCGCTGAAGGCGGACGTATGCGGGCCATCGGACCATGCGCGAAACGTTGCGCTGGGGCTGAATGTCCTGGCCGATGCCATAGTTGCGGGGGCGCTTTTCGATAAGAGGGTTCTGACAGTGTCAAAGCTGGCAGCACCCGCATCAAGTTCTCGTACATACCTTGGCGGGCTTCTTGCTACCACTAGCCTTGCTCTGAGGGAAGGGGGCAGGTGCCGCTTTCTTTCCTTTGGGAGCCATCTTGAAGTGTCGAGGCTGTCATAGAGAACAGGAACCATTAGCGATTGTCCAATCCACTAATTGACTTCTGAATCTCGTAAGAGGAGCGGGCATTGCTGCCAGCTACACTCTAGCCATCTGTGTTGCAACATGCTTCTTTCGAAGGCACGCGATGAATTCACTGCCGAGAATCCATGTGTTGGGTGTGCGCTTACCGTTGAACTGGGCGGCGGTCGACGAAGTGGAGATTGACGGGGCTCGAAATCAGAGGTCGCGTTTGGGAGGAGGAATATTCGAAGCGAGTGTTGGCCGGAACATTGTAGCGCCGACGCTAGGGGCTGCCCAATCGCGGCCCGTGGAGCCTTGGACCACCTCACGACTACAGGGACGCTCGCTGTCGACACAAGATGACAAGTGCGGTCTCAACGTCGACGTCGGTGGCCTACGGACGCTTCCACCATTTGATTATCATCTTCTGCTCATGGAAGGTCTTGTTACTTGCTCTCGCGGCGTTTTGCCCGGGCCCCGGCTACGACACTTCGGCACTCGTTATGCTCGATAGCAGTATTAACCGGCATCGAAGTTTTACAGACTTACCACGCATTAGACGCCTCGGTATCAACTTGTTTCGTTGGGATGCGCTATATTTTGTGGATGCGGCCGAGCGGGGTTATGTCCATGAACAGCAGTGGGCTTTCAGCTGGGCTTACTCTCGTCTTCTGGGAGTGTTGGGCCAATGTGAGTGATCTCCCCAACTGGTGCGCCTCTGGATTCATTTTCAGCAGTCTTTCCCGGCACTGCGGAGTCGCCGTTGCAGTGCTACATTGTGGCTGGGATCATCCTCTCCAACGTTTGCCACCTTCTCTCAGTACTTGTCCTCTATCGCCTTCTCATCTTAGTCTTGGGTACGCGGCAACAGCGCCACGTCGCCTTCGTCGCATCCGTACTACACATTTTAACACCTGCATCTCTTTTCATGTCTGCGCCTTACGCAGAGGCACTCTTCTCCCTGCTTAACATGACGGGGATGTTGTGTTATGTGCATTCTAAACGAACAGCTCAATGTGGGTATACGACCGTACAGGAAGATGTGTACAAACTGAGCTCCGGTGCCCTTTTCGCATCAGCAACACTGATCAGAAGTAACGGCTTGCTGAGCGGCTTGATCCTTCTGTGCGATGCCATTGGCTACTTATCATGCATTTTCTCATGGCGGCTAGATTACAGCGATGTGAGAAGATTGCTTGTCACAAGCCTGGCCGGCTTGTTCGTCGCTTGTGGGTTCGCTGGTCCACAGTATGTGGCATATCAGCAGTTTTGTGGGGCAAGCAACCTCGATCGTAGGCTCTGGTGTGATAGGAATATCCCAAGTATCTACTCGTGGGTGCAAAGTCATTACTGGTAGGTGCTTCCTTACAATACACCAATCTACCAATCTGATGTATTTTAGGAACGTTGGGCTTTTTCGTTACTGGACAGTGTCAAATTTACCACTTTTTCTATTGGCGGCACCGATCCTATGGTTACTACTAACTTCAAGCACTACGGCTCTTCATACTGGCATTCAGGAACTACGAAATCGTAGTCATAGCGTCGCACGCCAGCGACCGACCCTTATGGCATTCAGCCTTCCGGAAATAGCGCTGCCGCAATTTGTGCTAGCTGTCACTGCCCTAACGAACTTTCATGTTCAAATTGTCAATCGAATTGCTTCCGGATACCCCACTTGGTACCTAACGACTGCACAGTGGTTGGTGGATTCTCACCACATATCCTCAATTCCAGGACCTCCGCTAAAGGTCGAATGGGTTGTCCGAGGCATAATCATGTATGCGTTGGTACAAGGCATATTATATGCGAATTTTCTGCCCCCTGCCTAACTAATACGGCTCCCGATTACAATCTAAGGGGTACAAAGGATGAGTAAGCGAAGTTATATTTGATAGGATATTGTTCGTCAGATACAAACATCATCACCACTGCCTTAAGAAGCGCCTCATGTTCGACAAGCCCGACTATCTGGTGAAGGCAGAAGCTAGCAATCTTGGCAATTGTTGCTGGGATTATTATATGGATCAGTGTCTTCATATACGCTGGCTTTTTCAATTATTGGCTCATCCCTTGGTAGACTGAGGCCATGACCTTACGGTGGAGATTTCCGTTCTTTCGAGGTTTAGCCCTTACCCTTCCTTCCACAGTTCTGCGGATTTGGTGAAAATAACTCAGGTGCAGTCACTGGAAGGAATAACAGCCACAATATCAAGAAACTCAAGAAGAGTAGATGAGGCGCTGGCCCCGTTACACTTGCGAAATTGTGGCGTTTCGTAGGAGTCGTATCAGCCATCGCGTATGGTACAACCAGATTACTGCCATAGGCATTGCGGGCAAACTGTTCGATTACATCGACCATACGTTGAGATGCTGTTAGACTTGATACCTTTTCACATCGTGTGATAAGTGAGCCTTCTCTAAATCAGGGTAACCAGTCACTCGGTATGCAAAGTTGGTGTCTTGTGCAGCGTCCAACGCCTCCGTCAACTTTTCTACAACTGGTGGGCGTTCAAGTGTTACCTTGGTATGAGCGGCCATGTTCGTCCAAGTAGTACGCGTGCAATGCGTACAGTAAAGGGAATAAAGCCTCTTGAAGTCTGGCAAATACGCCACTACCTACCGCAGAGACCCTATCAAAGGTAGCTATGTTTTCTAAGATCTCGTGACTGAATATTGGCCATGGTAACAACAGCTGTATATAAAGATAACTCATATTCCCCCACCTCGTGCAAACAAACAGCAGCTCAAGCAATCACCTAGTATCCCAAAGAGTCAACATGATGTTTACTATTACGACAGCGCTTGTCTTCTCTTCCATAGTCATAGCGTCAGCCCTCGATCCTAGACAGCAACAATGTAACGAGGACGGTTGCTATCGTGCAGTCTGGGGGGATGGAAGTGTACCTAGGGTTGTTCGTGCAGCCGAGGACTGTGAGGACTACTTGACGACTAGCATTATTTGGTACCCAGTGTAAGTGCAGCCTCAGATCGGAGGATGTATTCTCACAGCAGTATTCTCTAGTGTCACAATCACTCTTCTGACCAGAACTACCTCAACTACCACTGCGCCATGTTCGACGACTTTATCCAACTTCCAAGCACTTTCAACGGAATACGTCCGCACCTCTATCGCTGTCATGGATGCTGCACTGGAAGCCATACAAGCAGTGCCGACTGAGTACCTTACAACTACGTCCTTCGGGCCGTTCCCATCGTATGCAACACAGGCCTGCATCCGACCATCGTATGTCAGTGCTTGCTCATGTGCCGGTGTTTCTCAGTCAGTCGTCACATATCTGGGAACGGTAAGTCTTTGTCCTGTTGTACATGGGAGCCTCCTAATCAAAGAGCACAGACCACGACTGCCACTACGACCACGACTTTGACGGACATATTGACTGGGAGTGCTTCTTGCTCTGCTGCTTCAACTTCTTCGCCAGTGGTATCTAGTTCTTCCTCGACGTCGAATAACGTGCCGTCTTCAGTTAGTAGCGCTTCCAACAGCCTCGGGTCTAGTACACCAATATTCTCCAGTGTTGAGTCTTCTAGTTCGTCCACAGGCTCAACGTCAGCTTTGACAAGCATCTCCAGCAGCTCATCGAACATTTCATCGGCCACTACTTCCAGTCCATCGACGTTGAGTGGGCTAACTTCGAGCTCGTCTGCTTCCAACGGCTTTTCAAGTGCAAGTCTCTTGTCCAGTACAAGCACCCTGAGTAGCTCTGAAACCGACACTTCAACTGCGTCAAGCCTGACCAGCACCATTAATAGCTTCTCGTCATCCTCAGACATTTCATATACAGATTCAAGTGTATCTTGTACAACTCCTGTCACGGCTACATCACCGAGCAGCTTGGTTCTCTCTTCAAGTCTTCTCACAACATCGTCGAGCAACTCATCATATAGCACAAGTTCCTCATCTTCTCCAAGTTTTGGGAACTCCTCATTTACTCCCACTTCTACCTTGAGTAGCTCATTCAGCTCTACAAGCGATCTATCCAGCACGGATGGATCAAGTAGCACCCCAGTTTCTTCTTCTGTGGACCCATCTTCATTATTTCCGAGTGTAACGACTGCATCACCAACATTTTCATCTTTGACTACTGGCACGGAATCTGGGTCTTTTTCTAGCAGTTCGGGAAATCTGTCGTTGTCTTCTTCAAGCAATACTTGGTCCTCGTCGAATTCCATTTTGACAACGTCTTCAGCTGCTTCTACTAGCAGCGACATCACACCGACCTTCTCTACTAGCAGCGACACCACATCGCTCTCTAGTGGTACAGCAGCAACACCGACAACAACAGTGTCGAGTAATTCCTCATCCTCATTTTTGTCTGGTACTTCTACCTCTTCTGCATCCTCGGTTGTTACTGGCTCATCATTCTCATCCGGGAGCATCTTACAATCATCGACCTCAAGTGTGACGGCATCATCCGATGCAACCACCCTCAGCGATTCATCGACAGCTCCCAGCAGTGACATCACGCTTTCCTCCAGTACGCGCACAGTCCCAACAACAAGCCCTACCGAAACCTTTAGCACCTCGAGCTCAGTGAACATGACCTTGTCTTCATCGAGCACATCCACGGGCACTTCAGACTCGTTTTCCATGACCACGACTACGCTGACGTCCCTGTCGAGTGGCACATTTGTGTCGTCTACTTCGTCGGCATCACCCTTCCCACCGCCCGTCTGTGGAGGTCATGGCGTGGCCCTCTGCGATGGAGGCTGCCATGATCTGAAAACCGACATTGGGCACTGTGGCCGCTGTGGGAATGCGTGTGCGACGGGGCGCGACTGTCTCAACGGCGTGTGTACCTCGCGTCCGTGTGACTCCCGTTGTAACTTTGACCGTATGTGCGGTCCCAGCGACGGCTCTGTCGAGTGCGTATGTGGGTCGAGCGTTGAAGGGAATGGCATCTGCTTTGACAAGAACAAATTCAAGTGCGACGACACGGCGCTGCCAAGGTGTAAGCTCAGCATGGACTGTCCGGTCGGCAGCGCATGTGTGATAGAGTACTGCGATTGTGGGACGGCCCCCAGCAGCGGCGTTTGTGTCAGGACGGATGGATGTGGCGATGGCGGTGCAGACGTGTTCGGGGCTTTGGTCAAGGTAGGGGAGACGGAGAGACGGAGGAGGGTGACCAGGGACGGCGTGATGTGAGATGGCCGTGAGATGGCGTCAGGTGGTGGAGGATTGCTGAGGAGGATGATAAGGCGGGCATGGCAAGAGGCAGAAGGAAGTATGTAGAAGCAGCAGCCACCAAAGCAAAGCAGTCGCCGTGTCCCTCACCAGGCCTCATCCAATGTCGATCAGACGGGCCCCCGCGGGGTAGTGTGATGGTTGCAAGGTTGCACTGTGGGGAGGATGGCGCTGGGCTAGCGCCACGCGGTTGCCCCGACAATGGCCGTGGCTGTTTATCGCTTGGCTCGACGAGACCTCCACCTGCCCCAGTGTCGGCCATCGTCCGTCCCCCGCCCCAGCCAGCGCCTCGCGACTCCGTATTCTTCAATTCTTGATGGCCATGCAAGACCAGGCTATTCCCACACATACGCCCACGACCGCCCCCGGCCATCGCCGCCACAAGTCGGCTGCCGTACTCAGGTCTATTATTTCCTCGAAGGGCCACAAGCCGCCGCAGGACGGCACATGGGCGACTCCCCACAAGGGCTTGCACAAGAAAACGCCCAGCTCTGCGTCGCTGCGGTCTCTGGCCGCCTGCGCCGACCAGCCCAGAGACAGCCAGGAGCCGTCCGAAGCGAGGCGCCCGCGCAACGCCGACGCCGCCGCCAACAAGCCCAAGAAGGCCAAGTCTTCTACCAATCTCGCCGCCATGTTTGGTAAGAGCCGGTCCAGGGACCGCCAACTGTCGCCAGTCAAGGGGCGCAAGGACAAGGAGAACACAGCCCCGCCAAGCGGCACGGCCTCGTACGGGCCTCCACCGACACCAATCTGGGCCGAGTTCAGTTCACGCGCCCAAGCCACCACAACTACCAAGGTGCCCCTCAACGACCACGGTCCGTCCCAGAAGCGATCCGCAGCCAATGAGCGCCCCAAGTCCATGGTGGTTCCCAAGACGACCTCGACCGCATCCTTATTCGACACCCTCTCTCGCAAGAAAAGCGGTGAGCGTGTCCCTCTATCCGACACAAAAGGCAACGAGAGTCGGCAGCGGGACAGCTCTCCCACCAAGGATGCCCTCGCAAGACCGACTCTTGGGCGCGCAAGCACTGAAACGAGTGGGAAGGATATCCAGCTGAAGCCTATGGCACCACTGCCCGTTGCGACCAAGAAGCCAAATAGAGTCATGGCCGCTGTGGCCGCTTTCAATGGCAAGGCCAAGCAAACAGAACCGTCACCTGTTTCTCCCACAAAGCTTGATCCCAAAGTAGTCGACGCCGAATTCGAGGAGGTTCTGGTAAGTTCAAGTAACAGAAAAAACAAGGCGGCCAACGCTCACAATGACAGGAATCACGAAACATTCCGACCCATCAACGGGGCCAGATGCGTACCTTGAAGATCGAGGTTAAAGCTGATTTTGTTCGCATGCACAAACTTGACGCGCCACAAGTCTCACGCACCACATCGTCACATTCATCCATCAACGAACACACTAATGCCCCGCCTCCAAGGTCCTCCAAGTCGTGGAATAGTTCCCCGGACGAAGATAGCATCTCAAGCCAAACGAACAAGTCGACCAGCTCAACCAAGCGTGAGCGTCCAAGGAGCAGAACATTCAACTTCACCAGAAGTGACTCCCCGACCAAGAAGCAAAAGGGCGAAGTAGGCGACCGCAAGTCGTCTTCCAAGCCCAGTCCAATTCCAAGGTGTCCTTCCACGCGTTCATTAGCATCCAATTCCTCTGATCGCTCCGTCTCCAACGGCGCTAAGACTGTAAAAGCCGATGAGTTCATATCATACTTGAAGAAGACTGTAAAACCCCAGGACGCAGAGGTTGGCAAGTTGCATAAACTACGGCTACTGCTTCGGAACGAGACTGTGGAGTGGGTGGACAACTTTATAAAAGACGGCGGGATGACTGAGCTTGTCGGCCTTCTCCATCGCATCATGGAGATGGAGTGGCGTGAAGACCACGAAGACACTCTTCTTCACGAGCTCCTGCGATGTATCAAGGGGCTGTGCACCACGGCAACTGCGCTCAAACAACTCAGGGACATATCAGTCACACTTTACCCAGCTTTGCTCGCCATGCTGTTTGATGAGGAACATAAAGGGCCAAGCGAGTTCACCACACGCGAGCTCATCATCGAGATAGTCTTCGCCCACCTCTCCATGGCACCAGAAGACGAGTTGGAACATCGTGCTTACGAATTGCTCCAATATCTCAAGGATCCAATCAAGGAAAAGGAGACATCTACTGTCCCTTTCATCTTACAAATGCATCAATCGCGCCCATACCAAGTATGGTGTAAAGAAATCTCAAATGTCACCAAGGAGGTCTTTTGGATCTTCATCCACAACCTCAACGTCATCCCCGTCCCTCGCCCGTCCTCCTCGGACAAACCAGCAAAGTCTTACGCCAAGACGCATTTTCCCGGTCAGCGTGCCATTGTTCCTGCAGCACCGTATGTAGGCGGCGTGGAATGGGATGCCACAAATTATCTCGCTACTCATATCGACCTCCTCAACGGCATCATCGCTTCACTGCCGTCCACGTCAGCCCGCAACAATCTCCGTCATGAGCTCAAGATCTCGGGCTTTGAAAAACTCATGGGACACATCCGTGCATGTAACCCAAAGTACTATGGCGCCGTGCATGACAGTGTCAAAGTCTGGGTTGGTGCAGCTCTCGCGGATGGCTGGGATGTGAAGACAGTGCGCATGGGGGCGGCAGATGGCAAGGGAAGCGTGAGTCCTATGAAGCCGACCCCCAAAAAGAAGGTGGAACCGCCGCCACAACTACTGGCACCCAAGATGGATTTGGGACTCGGACTGGGGTTTGAGAAGGATATTGCTATCGGTGATTTGGGGACGAAGGATGAGGATTGGGTGTAGAGAGCCAGCTCTGCCACGTGGTTTAGCACGCTCCTGCTGTCATTTGGTACGTGACTCGGCCCCCTTTGGATACACACATTGCTCCTGCACTTCCGTGTGCTCCACACCACCCGCGGACTGAGCGTTTGCGTCGGGATGACGCTTCATGAACTTTTGCTTTGACATGGTCACGCCTTTTCTCGACTTCCTTCCCTCTGTCTTGGCATCGTTGCGCTCAGTGCCGCGATTAATGAATGAAGGCATGGTTGATGAAACTTTAACGAACGAGACGGCTGGGTCATATTTCTGGTGTAGTGGGACAATAGGGGTGTGTGTATACGCAGTCATGAAAGTTTTACCTATTGGTAGGGCGTTTCCGAGGGCGTTTGGGTAGGATTGAGGGGACAGGGCGAATATTTGAATCTTATTCCTAGATAAATTTCTTGTTTTTTGCTTCATTCGTGGGTGGACTTTTGCATATGCTTGACACAGGATAACCTTGGTAGGTCCATGGCTGTCCGCTAGGTAGCTAGACGGTATCCGCGCGGAGTCGTCCTGTCTTCCTAGCTTTTCAAAGGAGGAGAAATCCTGCGTTTCACAGGTCGCATGATGGAACGTAGTCAGCTACCCAGTGCCGCTCTGGCAAGCTGCATTCTTCGACCCCATCCACCGTAGATCCATCCCACTGCATCGGCCATGTCGTTGCGGTAAGGGGTCCATTCTGGAGTAGCGTCAGACACATGTTGGTGTCGAGGTTCCCCTGAGTCAGATGAAGAGACATACCTTCAGGCATATATCCCCCTTGCCTTCCCTTCAAGTCATTCCAGCTGGTCTTTTGCGTCAAGCCCAGTTGAACAGCACGAGCTCTTTTTGCTCGCTTCGCCACAATCCTGACTTCACCCTTCATTTCCTGCTCAGGCGTCGCCAGCGCCTGGTTGTCGATGACCTCGTGGCCCGGTCTCGCCTTCCAAGCTTGCATTGCTTTGCCAGATTCTGTTCTCCTGGTGCCTGCGGTCAGGGGCTGCGTACAGGGCACAAGATACATGGCCACCTCGGCGTCACACTCCCCGCCGCCACGATCCCGTGCTTTCAAGAGGGCATCCCAGTGCTCTGGCTGAGCGAGACGTTCCCGTCGCGCATCGTACCCCGACGTCATGAAATCCGTGCAGGGCGTGATATACGTCAGTTCCCTCCACGCGTCGCTTTTCAGCCACGCTTCAATGTCAAAGTAAGTGGTGAGGTCGCGCCACCCGTCGCCCAAGCCAAAACCGTGCCAGCAGTCTTCCACGACCAGGGTAGTGAGACAAAGACCAGGGAATAGCGTCAAGGCGTTGGCGGCATAATAGGTGGGGTAGTGTTCTGCTCGACCGGACACGTACAGGGGAAATGGGTAACCGCAGACGCGGATGTGTCGGAGCCGTGCTATCACGCGTTGGTCTAGGGAAAATAGGGTTTCGAGGAGGTTTTCAGTGCCGCGAAAGTGCAGCGTGATGTTCAAGGGGAGGTGGCGCCATGCTTCGGCAAAGATTTGGCGGTTGGTAAGGAGGAGAGCAATGCGAGTGGAGGCGTCGTCTCTCCCCAATGCTGTGCTAGCGTCATGGCCAAATCCATGGCGTATGGTGTAGCTGCTAAAAAGAAATCCATATATCGCTTCCCTGACCTCCACAGGTATTGTGAGAAGCGTTGGACCATGCATGGTGGTGTGGGTGGGACGTTGGCTCGGCTTTGGCAGGTAAATCGGTAGTAGCGTTACGCAGGGACAACGATTATCAACGAGAACGAGGAATTTCCTCTCGATGCTGGCTTTGCCTCCCAGCAGGTGCCCCGTGACCACTGGCAAGGCGGGAATAAGGCGACAGCGTGACGGAGTCGATGCAAAATGACAGTGGCAAAGAGAAGTAGCTACTAGGTAGGTGTAGTACCTTGTCTATGAACCATGCATACGGCGGCGTGCAAAGAGCCGCACCCGGCGATGGCATGCCGTTTGAGGAGGGTTGGTAACGCTAGAGGCGAATGACCGAGGAGGCTGGGCGCTGCAAGAAGACGCAACCATCCCAACGACAAGGGGTTTTATGCATGTCAATGGATGCTTCACATGTCACGCGGGGTGCACCAACGATCGTGAGTGAATAGGTAGTGATGATGATGGAATGATATGTCGCTGGAAGGGCGGCGACCTTGCGGATCAAACTAGAATGCATTGCGGATCGTTATAGAAGGATGCCTTTCGCCACGCTGGGACGGGTTCTGTATGGGTATCGTCGGTGCGCACTCTTCTCTACGCTATTGGGATGGCCGGTGTCAAGGGGGTCGTGTCAGGTCCACTTGAAGCGGCCCAGGCCTCGCTGTTGCTCTTCGCGCAACTTCTTCTGCTGCCACTGCCACTCGACCAGCACCGGGAGAAACTGCCACAAGTCAAAGTCGGGCCACAGGCACTTGAGGAAGACGATGGAAGTGTCTTGGTGACACTGCCAGAGCATAAAGTCACTCAGACGCTCGACCCCCGACGTGCGGACGAGCAAGTCCAAAGGCGGGGCATCCGCCGTCATCATGTTGTCCGTCAGGGTCTGCGCGCAGATCGCCTCCGGGTCGAGATAGGCCGGGTTGTCGGGCGACTGGTCTCGCTCCGGCGGATTCACGACGGTGGCGGCCGAGGACGAGCGGCCGTCGTCGGCGTGGGCCGTGTCCTTGGCACCATGTGCAGTGGCGGGCTGCGGCGTGTCAGGCTGTTCGGCGCCGCAGTCGGCGTCGTCGGCGTCGTCGTCTTGGTCGTCGTCGTCGTCGCACATCTGCTGTCGAATGTGCTGGGCAATATGTGACTCGGAGAAGGCGCGCTTCGCGGGCGGAGGCAGGTGGATAAGGGGCGTGCGGTACGTGTCGACCGTCTGCACGACGGCAGCGGTGATTTCGTGGCGAGCCGTGTAGGGGAAGCAGACGTTGAGTACGGCGTGGGTGTTGTGGGCCGTCATGGCGACGGCCTTGTCGACGGCGGCCAGCACGTCGGGCTGCACCAGGTCGCGCTGTCCCAGGACGCGGACGGCGGCGCCGTAGCGATCGAGCAGGGCGCCGTGCTCGGCCAGTTGCTGCAGCTTGACCTTGGCCATGGCCATGAGGGCGTCGACCTCGTGCTGGGAGCGCTTGAAGTTCTCGATACTGAAGGCGTAGATGGTGACGACGCGCACGCCCGCCCGGTAGCACACCTCGAGGATCCGTGCCAGCGACTCGAAGCCCAGGTTGTGGCCCTCGACCGTTTCGATGTGGTGGCTGCGCGCAAACCGCCGGTTGCCGTCCATGACGAAAGCGACGTGCTGCGGCACGGGGCCCTGTCGCAGCGCCCCAATGAGCAGCTCACGCAGCCGCCGCACCGTCCACGTGACGGGCGGCGACGTGGCGAGCCACTTGTGGATGCGGGAGTCGTAGAGAGAGCCCATGGGCGGCCGTGGTGGTGGTGCGGTGCAAGCAGTGCGAGGGCCCTGCGATAGAGGGAGAGCTGCAGCAAGGGCGGGAGCGAGGCGCAGGGCGGTGGTGGCGATGCGAAACTGTCTACATAGTACTGTGCTATGGCCTGTAGACGATAGAGTAGGTAGGTGTAGGTGTAGGTGTAGGTGGTAGGTAGGTAGCCGTCATGTCGCCGCACAGCCGCCGACTGCCCAGTTGTCTCCGTGGGCGCAGGCGCAGGTCATTGCCTGCGTGGCTGGTGCGGTGGCGGCGGTGGCTGACGCGGCGCTTGCAGGCTCCGGTCCGCTCCGTACATTTCTTTGCCACGCACTCTTCTCCCGTCTCCGCCTTCCGCCACCCATCACCCGCGAGCCTCACTGCCGCGTCACTGCCGCGTCACCAGTGCTGGCCTCGTCCGCCACGCGTCTGCTCTACCGCTTACTGTGGCGTAGTGCCGCAGTCCTCGCTGCTCGCTGCTCGTTGCTCATCGCTCGCTGACGGGCACTGCCATGGCGGAGCACGCGCACGGCAACATGGCCCAGCTCGCCAACCAGCTCGCCCAAGGCTTTGCAGCGCTGAGCGATGAGTACCAGGTCCTCATGGATCAGCACCAGCAGCTCGAAAGCAAATTGTCTTGGGCCAAACAGCAGGTGAGTCATGGTTTTCCTCTCCTTGTCCCCTTTCATGATGAAAAATCTTAGCTCTAGACCTGCAGCTGCAAAGCGGCTTTGACAGACAACAACCACGTATCCTGATCAGGCTCCAACCGACTAGACTCACTGCGCACTTATCGCCCATGTCCGAGCTGACCCGTCTGCAGTATCTTGACCTTTTGAAACGTTTGACGCCCTCGACGCTGTCACCAGACCATCTTGCCTTCCTGCGAGATCTTGAACATGTCGGTGGCGACCTGCCGCGGGCATGCATCAACGTGGTCGATCAGCTTGCACACAGCGAGGATATCGAACGCAAGAGTCACGCTGTCGTCATACATAAGGCCCAAGAAGCCCTGCGCCAGCTGCACTCGACCAACGAAGCGTTGGTTGTAAAAATCTGGAGCGGGCCATCTGCTGATAATTCCACCATGATTTCTGAGACACACAGGAACACAGTCAAGTCACCTTTTGAAGAAGACTTTACTGTGCCAGGAATGCCGAGTAAGCTTGATTGTCCCTTTGCCGCTACGACAGCTCCACATAGTCCACTTGCTACACCGCGTAGTTCGACCTCCCGACGGAGTCAACCGGGCAGAAGATCACATCGTGCATCCTTTAACGACCCCATTCGCGCCGAAATCTGCGGTAATGACATCACTTCAGGGACTCCCTCTGTAGCTGCGTCTGGGTCTGCTGCTGTCTGCCCCATACGATTCATGAATCAGCATGATCCTGAGGAGGTTGCCAAGTATTTTGAGAAACACAAGCACGAGCTCCCACGCAGTCATGAGGTGTGCATCACTCGATTCCGGAGCAATGCGGAGCGCATAGAGACGCTAGATAAAAAATACGGAAATTTGGTCAACATGATTCAAGGACTGGGGCAGAAGCACCAAGCTTGGCTTCCAGAGGAGCCCGACACCACCGAAGAAAGGCCTGGAGACGCACCCGAGGTCTTGGTGGATGCGAAGGCCGATGCTAACGTTCAAAGATGGGCCACCGCTGTCTCGGCAAGCCTGCAGGAAAGTACCCCGCCGCCCGAACAACCGAGCGTTGAGCAAGACCCTGACGAGGCACGTATTGCACACTTTGATCGACAGCTCAAAGAAGTTAGAGTTGGGGAATCGCCCAGTCGACCCTGGGGCATCACGATCCCGGCCAAATATACGAATGCGGACAGTTCATCCTCTGTAGGCTCTGTTGCCACTGCATCTCCACAGCTACCTACCGAGCTCGGGCAGACGGCTAGTCCAACACCGAAAGCCGGCGGTACATGCCCCTTCGATCACCACGCTATGACGGCCAAAATGCCCATAGCAGCTGGTATCGCCTCTGTGCCGCAACCCCTTCCTGACCCCGCCTACGTTCCGGAGCCATCTCCACCGCCACCGGAGCCTCCACAGTCATTGAGAATGCCCGGCGCCCACGACCATGGCACTGGAACCCCCAACGTGATCCCGCAAATGGTGTTCAATGGCCCAGTGTTTCTCGGTTACCCACCAGACCAGCTGATGACGCTGTTGCAAAACAGCAATTTAGGGGCTGTGCTGCGATAATGCTTGTTGACATGGGCGCCTTCAAAGGATGAGTCGCTTTGAGGTATGGTATCATAATTCGAGGTAGGCTTTGAATGAGTTGCTTGCTCTTGGAGCACATACTGTCATGACGATTCTGTACCTGTCATGGTCCATGCCCCGCTTCGCGTCACTTCTTCTTGAGATCCGTCATCCATGTGCGAACGCCTTTGGCGCTGTCATGTGCAGCTCGAAACACTAGGATGATGTTAACAGAAGAGTACTCGGCTATGGTGAAGTACGTACGCTGCCGCTCGTTCTCGTCGAGACCACGCATGAAGTCGGCGCCCTCGCCCAGGGCTCCTCGTGGATTGTGAGCTTGGTCCGCTATAATGGCTACTCGAGACTTGAACGACTGTGTGCTGTTAGTGGCGAAGTGAGATGGCGCGTGGGAAGGACACGTACATCGGCCAAGACGTCAATCATGTCGTCTTCGTCGAATAACTCTAGGATTCGTGCACCGAGGTTGTAAAAGTGAGGGGCTAGGGCTCGGAGATCAACGGTTCTTGGGTCTGCTTTCAGGGCGTTCATAACGCGCGGGGCTAGTGCGGAAGGGGTATCCAAGGTGACGAGGGCGGATGTATTTAGACTTTGGCTGCCATAGAATGAATCAACCTGTTTCGAAGCATGTCCAGAAGTCGTCACCTTAACGCGAGCATCTCAGCGAGCCACAGCGGGAGCTCCACTTTCGAGCCCTGGTTCATGTCGCCGCCCATGTTGCCTTCGAGATAGCCCAGTCCAGGGACAGTGAGCTCGAAGGTGCAGGGCACCTTTTGGGCGTCGGTGAGAATAGCGTCGACATCGTAGTAGGCAGCCATGATGGATTGGGCCGGCGGGTGAAGGAAGCGGCTGGAGAGCGCGTCGCGTGTGCGGTGGCGGAGGTCTGACCAAGGATCAATGGTGCAGACGGCGACGTTGAGGGTGGCTGGGCTAGGTTGGCCTTGCGGCCTCCTTGGCTAGAATTTGATTTGGAGACTAAAACAGACGTAGAAGCCCTGGTAACCGGGGTTTCTAGTGCTCGTATATTATTACCCAACTGACCCTAGATTCTGCTATTACATAGTAGGTCTATTACCGAGAACAAAATATAGCCATCCAAGGTACTTGGCAGTTCTGAAGTACCACTTGTTAGAGATACACCCTTGCCTTATTCTGTCCTACAATCGTCGAGTGCAGAGATCGCGTCGCGAACAGCACCAGGTACGTGACCTAGCTAAGGCGTCCAAGCTTCCGTGCTGTCTGCGAAACGAGGACCCGTTGACGGCGACTGCACTCGAAGCAGTTGTCTTCACCTTCATTCCGTAGGTATGCTGCAGCCTGCATTGGCCCTTCATCGACTGGGTTCCGGCTGGCGTGGTGCAGCCGCTGCCCAGCCCAGCCCTGCACCGCGAAATGCCCATGCATGTACAGGCAAGGCAGCATTGCTGACCTCGCCACAGAACAACCTCAACCACCACCCAACCACCACCCAACCATCGCCATAGTCCCATCCACACGCACATCCACACCCTCCCAACGCCCCGGCTGCCGCCATAGCAAGCACCGCCCCGGCCCACGGACCATTGCTCGCGGTTACCGGCTGCGTTGGATGAGAGAACCCCGCCACACCAGCGCCCCGCCTCATCGGCACCCACCCACCCCCCACGCCGCCCCCACAACGCCTCGTGGTACTGCCAGGCCATGGCCGTCAGTGAACGCATCTCGCAGCTCATGAGCGCCCTCGATAGCGGCTCGGGCCCCACGACGTCCGGCGCGACCACACCAGGTGGCCTTGATGGCGACGACGACGATGACGACAGGAGCCGCCCGCGCACCTTCCCCTATGGCCGCTACCTGCCCTATCCCACCGAGGACCCCTCTGAGCGTGAGGCCAGCCTCAACACATGCCTGAAACACCTCTACATCGCCGTCTCAGCAGGAGACTTTGCCCCAGGCGCCGTGCACTGGACGCGCGAGATTCGCGGTTGGCTGTCTCTCAAGTTCGACTTGGCCCGCCGCACCCGCATCCAGCTGGTCCACCTCTACTACGAGCTGGCTCTCGCACCGGGCCTCGATGCCCTCGTTGCCGAGCGCTTTGCCAGCATGTTCATGGTCCTGACCAAGTAAGTGCCCCGCCCCGTGTCTCCCACCGCCAACTTACGTGGCATGTGCAAGGCGCAAACACTACCTCCGGCCCGGCAAGGACCTCCTGCTCGACTGGCGGCCGCTCTATCGCGAGCTGAAGCTGTTTGTTCTACCTTCTGAGTCGGGCGGCTCGCACCCTCCCAATGTCAAGCGCAACATACGAACCCTTACCAAGATGTGCACCTTCGCCCAGTTGTACTTCGACCCCAAGGAGATACCTGCTATGTTTCGGGAGCTTCTGCCCTTCTTCAGCACCTCCTTTAGCGAGAATGCCTTTGTCGTCGTCGGCTTACTCAATTTGCTGCTCCCGACACACCCCGCACCCAAGGGCATGCAACAGCTGCTGCCCCAAGAGTACCTGCCGACCTTCTTTCATCTCTGGTCTCTCGTCAATCGGTCACGCCTGTTCGATGCGCACTACATCGATACCCTGTCACGGCTTGCACGAGACAGTCTAACTGCAGAGCACGTTCCCTTTTCACAGCACGGCGTTTTCACGGCAGAGCAGTCCTCTCAAATATTCACGGCAATCTTGAGGCTGCTCGAAATTCCCGTAGGCCAGGCAACATCGGCATACAGTCCCGCCGTGGATCTTGGAGCCGGCTTGGCTGTGATGCTCGATCGTGATCCTCGAAAGCATCCTTCTACCCATCACATTGCCCGCATCATCTCCATGTCACTGTCGCCAGCGTGCGTGGAGCATTCCGACTCCGTTTTATCCAAACTCGAAGGGCTCGTCCAGGCCGTCGAAACCTTCTTCCACCCTTCTAATTCGGGCAGTTGGACGAGACCTTTAGCGCAATTCGTCTATTACCTGGCCGACTTCTTCGTTCTGCGCTGGAACCGGGAGCATAGTGGCGAGATGGACGTTCCTCCGAGTCGAAGACTGAATGCTGCAGTCCGCCGGCGGTTCGTGCTTTGTTTGCGCGAGGTAACCTTTATGGGGATTTTTTCCAAGAGTGACAAGGCTGTTCAATATGCCCTGTCCACACTACAGAGTCTGGCCTACCTAGAGCCCAACCTGATCCTGCCCGGCGCCCTACACAGGATTTACCCCGCGATGCAAGGCCTGGTTGAAGTGCATCGGACCATCTCTTCTATCCGGGCATTACACATGCTCTCCAAGGTCATGGCAAAGACCAAGGGTTTCCGATGCCACGTCACGTCAGTGCTCGGGCTTGCGCTTCCTGGTATTGATGCAAATGACCTAGAAAACACCTTGCACACCCTGCAGTATGTCCAGGGCGTGTGCTATCTCGTCCCATTTCACGATCTCACAAAGGCAAAGAAAGTCTCAAATGCAGACGCCCCCCGGGACGACGCGAACTCGCCCTTGGCGGATTTCGGGGGTGACACTGGGCTTGCTGTGCAATGGATAACCGAACAAGTGGAGCGTCTAGAGAGTGCCGGCGGCAATCTCGAGATTAATTATGAAGATGAGCTGAGCGACGAAGATGAGGCCATGATACTACGATCCTCCACCACGGGGCTCAACGAGTTTTTGATCTCATTCCTTGGTCGTGTCTTCACACTCTTGGAGAATTTACCAGATGCATCTCGCGTCCGCACAGGCTCTCCCGAAGAGTATGTCGTCAATCACCTTCCAGCTGCCTTCACACCACTGCTAGCGGCCCTCTCTCCTGAGCTTTATGATGTTGCGCTGGACAAAATTGCCAACTTCATTACGAACCATGTCATCCACCAAGCCCGCGATGCAATTGCATTCATCTGCAACAGTCTTGTCAAAATCAATCCTAAAAAAGCGTTGAAGCGTCTGCTGCCTCATCTGTTTGCCGGTATTCGCACCGAGATCGAAGATATTGGTGCCGGCTCTACACGTACGACTGGCACGGAGGTGCTCCCTCGCGACCGTGCTCTCGTTTGGAATCTTAGTATCCTTAGCATGTGTGTCGTCCATGTCGGCGACGCAGTTCTCGAGTGGAAAAACGAGTTATTTGAGATTGCAGAGTACATGCAGCAGAAGTGCCGGGGTACTCCAACTGTCCATGTTTCAAATTTCATTCACCATTTGCTGCTCAACTTGACATGCACGTACACGGTCGATTACTCCATATACGAGGACTATGAGCTCGAACAAGGTTTATCGACGGAATCTTGGGGTCGGCAAATGGACGTGAAGAAGATGAAAATCAAATGGCACTCCCCGAACGTGGAAGAGATCAACTTTGCTGTTAAGCTCTTCGAGACACATGCCAGTAGTGCCATGAAAGCACTTACAGCTCTTACTCAGCCTGACCCACCTATCAAACGTGAAGGTACTGGAAAAGACTGGTCGGATGAGGTTTCGAGAAATCTTGTTTTACTAAGACTAATTCTTTCTGGCATCTCGGTTCTCTTCGATGTTCGACACGACCAGGCCAACAACGACGCCAAGTCCGAAGCCGATTCTGATCCTGATGCCATGGATACGGAAGGAATTGATGGCGATGCTGGTCTGGGAGAAGCGGAGGACGAAGAGGTTAAGCCTACGTTTCAGTACGAATCAGGCTACCCACTTCGCCGCAACGACAGCAACTACAATCTTATACACGATATTCGCCATCAGATCGGTCAGGTTCTCCACAACGTGCATTGCTTCCTGATTGAAAAGCAATCGGACGATGTACCATGCTTTAACTCACTTTACAACGCGTATCGCTCGTGGTTTATTGACGTCGGTATCGAGCGTTCTGCTCATGTCCTAGATAGGATTTCAAGATTACTCGATAATGATGAGCAAGCATTCAAATTTAGTGGATTGCGAAAGCAATATCCCCGACCACTACTGGTCCGGCGCGCGAATGTATATCATCTCCAGCGACTACGGCACAATGCCAACCCCCGGCCAAAGACTGATCTCGATAAGCTTCTTCTGCTTGATCTTGCCGAGTCTAGCATTTCCATATACACTGAGATTCGTCGTACGGCGCAGACAGCTAATGAATCAGCCGTCAAGTGCATATTGGGTGCTCGACCACTTGTCATCCCGCCTCTATTGGACGCATTTGTCAAAGCAGTTGCCGACAGCGATTATCCGCGCATCAAGGGTTCCATGTTCGCTCTGCTATTCGGCAGTCTAGCAAAGACGATCAGCAGAGATTGGAGATTTACGCCTAGGTTGATCAAGGCATTCATAGATGTCACCGGTGCCGACAAACCCTCGGTCCAGAAACTGGCCACCAACGCCACCTTTCAGATTATGGATATGGGCAAAGCAACGGAGCGAATGGTCATCATGTCGCCAGACTCTGTCAAGGCGATTGCCCATGCTATCGACCCCCGTGAGAACGAAAGCATCGAGTCGAAGATTGCAAGGCGACGAGACTATATCAAGAAGAAGCGAGCACGTATTGAGGGCAAGAAGGCAGATTTGTCCAAAGACTTAGTCGCCATTGCCAATACGGAGCACTGGAAGAAGGTCAGCCGCACAGCCGCAATCATGATCAACCTCGGTATGCGGTATGAGTCTATCGCTTCCGACGAAATGATTGATCTGGTGACCAAGGGTGCTATTGATCAACATCCCAGTTTACGTGGCCTATATTCTGGCGCTATGATAGGATTATTCTCCGTCATCCAAACACGTGCCATTTCAGGCCACGACTACGAAAAGTATTTGCTTGGCAAGGAAGAGCTACCAGACAAGGTCGTAGTTCCCACGAAGCCAGATGATCCTAAATGGACCGAAGAGTACCTCCAATCGTTCGCACAGCCTGAAGCGAAATACTACATCGATTTCGATTACCCAGGATGGCTGGTCTGGAACCAGAGCATGACTGGATTTAAACCAAACGCTCCACAAATAGCTTACGACAGCGTTGAGGCTGACGTTCGCATGAAGATTGCAAAGCACCTTACCCGATCCTGGTTCTCGAATTACTTTGCCTTCTTGAAACAGGAACCGCGCGACAATACTGCCGATCGCTTCCGCATGTCGAGTGCAATGTTGCTGACTCACTCTTTCGACCTCATCTTCTGCGGTCTGACAGAAGCCACCTTTGAGGATATCAAGGATCTGATGCAGTCCGTGTATGGTGATGGAAGCGACAAACATCAGCATCGTGCAACCGCTGAAATTATGGCAGCTTTGCTGTCATGTGCACCTGACCTCAAAGCGGAGCAGCGTGAAGACGTCTGGAAATATGTCTTCCCGATTGTCCGTGGAATCTTCCAAGACGGGTTAACACCAGAGAATTCCAGCTACTGGACCGCCTTCCTACATGTCGTGCTTCAGTCCAAGGATCTACGCCGAGGATGGCCTCTGATAGACTGGCTGGCCGGATTCCGGCTTGACATGGAGTCCAACGCGGCTTTCAAGGAGAGCTCCAAAGTTCAATTGCTCGCACAAGCTATACAGGATGCAGGCTGGCATTTCCGTCTCGAAAAGCCGATTCTCGAAGATTTAATGAGGCACCTTGATCATCCCTACAAGGGTGTGCGTGAGGCGATGGGTCTTACCATTGCTACTATATACCGCACGCGTTATCATGAGTCCTACAAAGACGTCGACACTTTGATCAAAGCGCAGAAAGATGCTTCATCAATCGGTGTGCGTCCATATGAGCCAACAGAGGAGTTCGGCCGTACTATGACCGGAGTGTTTGAGCGCCTCGAAGTCTGGCGGCAACAACGTCCTGCGGGCCAACAAACCCCATCCTCCTACACATCGGGCGGCAAGACGGTCTTGCTATGGCTCGACTCGACCCTTTCCTCTTATGAGTGTACCTCGCTTACTAAATTCTTTCCTGACGTTTTCTTGGAACAGCTCCTTCACATGATGGACATCAAGGAAGACCCCGAACTTCAATCACTTGCCTACCATGTCTTCCGGCATCTCCCTAATATCCCGCATCGCCAAGGCGAAGATGCATCTTTTATCGCTGCTCTGATCCGCATTGGGCGTACAGCGAATAGTTGGCATCAACGGCTACGAATTTTAATCAACATCCAGGTTCTATACTTTCGTCGCCTGTTTCTCATGAGCGAAGAGCAGCAACAGAGCATGTTCGACTGCGTATCCGCCATGCTCTCCGACGTGCAACTCGAAGTCCGCATGGGGGCTGCCACCACCCTGAGCGGAATGATTCGATGCTCGCCGCTCGCGCTGCGTGACCGGCAGGTCTCCACGCTGAAAGATCGCTTCTCGAAGCAACTCGCCAAGAATCCGCTGCCCAAAACGAGGGTTCCCGGCACACCCACGCTAGAGCAGGGTAAGTTAGTGCTCGCGCGACACGCAGCTGTGCTTGGTTTGGGCTCGCTTATCCAAGCGTTTCCGTACCAGAGTCCGCCACCAAACTGGTTGCCGGATGTGCTTGCAACACTTGCGCGCAAGGCGGCGGGCGATGCAGGGGTGGTGGGAAAGAGTGTCAAGACGGTGCTGGCAGAATTCAAGAAGACGAGGCAGGATACTTGGCATGTTGACGTAAAGGTGGGTCTTTTCCTATTTCCACCGTGACTGGGGGGGGGGGGGGGGGGGGGGGAGGGGGGTGGGGGGAGGGGGAGGGTGGGGGTGGAAGGACGTATGGGTGGGAGGCTGTGCTAATTTGATGAATAGGCATTTGAGCAAGAGCAGTTGGAAGACTTGGAGGGAGTGCTATGGAAGAGCTACTTTGCGTAGATGCGATTGGATACATTGCCAGCCGCCCTTGCGGCTTAGGAGAATTGTGGCTTTGTACTACCTGCCTCGACACCTGCCCCTCTCATCAACGGAATGAGAATGCAGAGACGAGGAGGTACCGTGTAGGTACATGACAAGGGGGGCAACCTTTGTAGTTGTAGTTGTAGTCGTAGTCGCAGTCGCAGTCGTAGTCGTAGTCGTAGTCGTAGTCGCAGTCGTAGTCGCAGTCGTAGTCGTAGTCGTAGTCGCAGTCGTAGTCGTACCTAGTAGTTGTAGGTATGGATACACGGACACACATTACCAGGGTGGGCACAGCCCCCTTTTCCTTTTGCAGGGCCGGCCCACGTCGGCGCGCTAGGCTAAAGCAGCGGGCCCGACTAGGCCTCTTTCGGGGAGCCAATCCCTGCTCACGGCCGCGCACGGGCCCGGCCAGCGCCAGGCAGCAACGCCTATAAAGCGCCGGCCGCCCCCCGTACATTGCCAGCCTTTTTCCGACTCGCTCCTGTCGCCGCCCCACGTCAACCTCGCCGCCCCCGCCCGCCGCAGCTCGCAACCCTCGCGTTCCCAGCCTGCGCGCCCTCTAATCCTGCGACACGGGCCTTGTGCGTGCTGACACCTGGCACTCCAACCCTCGCCTGCTTTTCAGCGGCCGACGAGCAGCATTGCGGTTGGCGTCAGCCTCGTTCGCTTGCGACGGCATTGCGAGCCCGTCGTCCGGCCGCGCCTCCACACTGCTTCCCCCCGCCAAAGGCTTGCTGGCTTCGCTTTTGGTCGCTCCGCCCCACCACCACTAACTCTTGCCGCACCTGACGGCCGCGCGCTGTCGGCGCCTCCACTTGTCAGCGTTTGCGAGGGACACATTCGATTGTAGCTCTCCTGCGTCCGGTACTTGCTCCACCCAACCTACACCTGCTCGCATAGCCCCATCCATATAGCCCGTTGCTGCCGACACACCATCGCATGCTCCTGCGATACCGTAGTCCACTGGCTTGACCGTCGCTGCCGTCCAAGAACTCTCTCTGACCTGCGCAGTCTGCCAAGAAAATCTATCTCTTCTCTCGAGCTCTCGCTCTCGGAACCATCCTCAAGTAATATCATCATGGATCCCAACTCTCTCGTCTCCCTCCCGTCCACCGCCGCTCAGGCCAAGACGGTAAGACAGTGATGCTGACACCCTCTCCAAATCATTCTAATCCGCTCTGTTTAGTTCGTGGCTCCAGGCTCCCTCGCATTCCCTAACAGCGCGGACCTGACGCCACCCTCTTCAGAGAAGAATGCGCAGCAGGACGCTGTCAACGCAAACGGTGTTGCCACTCCGGCGGCTACCCCCGATACCAATGGTCAAGTGCCCTCGGGGATCGTGCCCACCCTTCAGAACATTGTAGCCACGGTCAACCTCTCTGCTCGCCTGGACCTCAAGACGATTGCTCTTCACGCTCGCAACGCCGAGTACAATCCCAAGCGTTTCGCCGCCGTCATCATGCGTATTCGCGAGCCCAAGACGACGGCTCTGGTCTTTGCGAGCGGCAAGATGGTGGTAACTGGTGCCAAATCCGAGGACGATAGCCGCCTCGCTTCCCGTAAATATGCGCGCATCATCCAGAAGCTGGGGTTCAACGCAAAGTTCACCGTATGTTGTGCTGGTCGTGACCGACCCCGATGAGTCCATGCTGACTCATGCAACAGGATTTCAAGATCCAGAACATTGTAGGCTCCTGCGATATCAAGTTCCCCATTCGCTTGGAAGGTCTTGCTTCGCGTCATCACACTTTCTCCTCTTACGAACCTGAGCTGTTCCCTGGCCTCATCTACCGCATGATGAAGCCCAAGATCGTCTTGCTCATCTTCGTAAGCGGCAAGATTGTCCTCACGGGTGCCAAGGTTCGCGAGGAGATATACCAGGCCTTTGAGCTCATTTACCCTGTCTTGTCCGACTTCCGCAAGTCGTGAAGAACTTTGTGCACATCTCTCATGGTGCAACGGAGCTTGGAATAGCCGTGATTGGCATTGACTCCAGCTCTCCCCCCACAATAATTGTCTTTTTTTTTTTGCGGCATTGCATGGCGTTACGGTCGGTGTGGCTCTTCTCCAAAATCCCTCTGAACCTTCTCGAACCGATTAGACATCGATATCAATGTGAGGAGCAGTCGAAGCTCGTCATCCCCCACAATCACGGGGGCCTCTGTTCGCTCATTCGAAACAAACAGGTGCGGTCAAGGTTATGAGGACGGATTGACTGGCTGGCCAGCGTGTCACACGGCACGATGGCAAGATTGTTTCAGCGAGGGTATGCACATGCATTGTGCCGGTGCGGGCGTAGTACCTCGCACGGAGGGGCTAGGGATTGGTCGCTGACACGATCCCTGGGCCTCTCGCTGATGGTGTTCTTATGCATCTATCAAAGGTCATTTACTCCCTTTTCTCCTTGGCCGGAGTTGATAGGCAGTAATGTCATCATGATATAGCAGCATGAGTCTTTTGGCTTGCGTGATATCTTGGATGATACTATCTATCATACATGCGCCCAAGTGACCTCATCTGTGATTTAAGGGATTTTCTCTGTTTCTCAGAGGATGTCGCATCTAGCTTTGCATGACAGCATCTAGCTTTGAAGGACAGCATCTAGCTTTGAAGGACAGCATCTAGCTTTGAAGGACAGCATCTGACCCAGAACACCGAGTATCCTCTCCACTTGACACGAGCTGATACTTTGGTGGCGCGGTGGCTCCCTCTCTTCCGTTTCGTGATCAAGCGCGGTTTGCAGCGGTTGCGCGTGCACGTCGCGGACAATGCCTTGCGAGCTTCAGGCCGATGGCTGCACTTCAGCCCATGAGTGGTGTGCGTCTACCTGCGGCTCTCAGCCGCCGTCGATCTGATGCAAATACTGATAGGGCAATCCGCTCAGACTGGGATGCACCGAATGTACCATGATACTGCCTGTATCCGACTCGGATTCCAAGGACAGTGAAGTCGAGGAAGCCGAGCGCCTAGAGGGTGCCGTGCGCAGGGTAGCTGTGCTGTGCAGACTATGCGGTGCTCGGGCGTCATGGCTGCTGTGGCTTCCCGCCACAATACTACCCACGTCATCGCTGTAGGACGAGACGGAGCGGTGGCGATGCAATTGCGGCGTGCGGTATGGGTCATGGGATTGGAAGGACGCGTGCGTATCCGACGAGGATGCCGTGGGGGCCAGACTGTTGTTGTCCGAGGCCATAGGCTGGGCGCGCGCGCCTTGGACGACGCCAGGATCAAGCTCCGTCATGCCGTTGACTATGTCTGCAAAGACGGCCATGACGGACCGGAACTCGGCTTCGGTGAGACCGTCGCAGGAGAAACGCGCGGCTTCGTACTGCGCGAGGAAGGCCTGGCCCAGGGACGGCGGCTGGAGCAAACCGAAGGCGGCCAGGCGGGCAAGGTAGTCGCGCAGGCCCATGGCGCGTGGGCGCTGGAGGAGGGCGACGATGTGCGCGTCGGGGAGAGGGGGCCCGTTGGCTGGGTGGAGAGACGCGTGGTGGGCAAGGACGGGGTCGGGCGGCGCGAGCGAGACGGCCCTCGCTTCGATGAGGTTGGGCAGTTCGCCGACAACACTCGCGTACTGTAGGCTGGGCAGGTCGGGCGACGAGGGCGACGCCCAGCCTGCGTGGGCAATGTGGCCCCATGGCGGCGTGCGGGGGTCAATGGGCAGCAGCGTCATCTCCGGGGCCGTAGCCTCGCCACGGGTGTCGCGCGGCCGACTGTCCCAGGCCACGACGGCAGCCCGTGTCAGCTGCCGGGCCACGATTCGGCGCACACCCCGGCCTACCTCGCCGTCCTCGACCGGCACGTAACCTGTGGGAATCGCCGCCAAGCCGGTGCGGTTGGTGTACACACGCGTCGCGTAAATCAGCAGCACCACGAAGCACGTGAGCAGGTACACGCCGCCGATGACGAACAGCTTCTGGATCTCGCGCGTGCGGATGGACTGGTACATGGTGTCGCCGGGGCTCACACAGAGCAACAGCAGCGTCAGCACCAGGAGCGCCGTGTAGGTGGTGGAGTACCAGATGCGAAACAGAGGGAGACGCATCATGGCGTGTCGCGTCGCGTCGCGGGCCGTTACGCACATGCGCAAGTCATGCCCTGGTGAGCCGTGCCAACGCACAGCGTGGGGAGAGGTAGGTGGCTTGGATAGGAGAGGCAGCGCGAGGAGGTGCGACGTCGACGGTTGAGGGCCCGTGCCAAGCGGGGTGCCAAGCGGGGTGCCAAGCGCCGGCCTCTTTCCAAGGCTACGCGGTTCGACGTGGACGATGCCCAGCGACTCGCTTTGTACGACCCTGACCTTCCATGGCACGGCACAAGAGGGACCGGACAGGTTCCAACGAGCGTCATCACAGAAAGCCCGGCCAGGTACCCCGCCGGTTGTCAGCAGATGCCGAGGCACAGACACGCTTTCTGCCATCTGCCCGCTCTCCATCTCCAGGTCATTAGCCCTGCTTTGAGTTGGCTCCATCCCCCTCCAAGCAGCTTCACTCCTGTCTTCGACTGCGAGTCCGGCTACCCTCTCTGACCCGCACCTGTTCCCTAGCAGCCCGTTGTAGCGCACGTCTATTCCAACCATGGCTCCTGCATCGGCATTCGAGTCTCAGCCGGGCGACGATCCAAGCCCGAATCCTGCTGCACCGCTCGAGCCTGGTCTGCCAGGAAAGGCTGGCAAGGCACACGCACTCGAGTTCCCGACTGCACCCACGTCTGATGATCCGTACAAGGAGCGGACATACTTGAAGGGTCGGCTTGCAGCTGCCTTCCGTATTTTCGGGAAGTTCGGATTCGATGAGGGCGTTGCCGGGCACATTACGCTGAGAGTGTGCACCGCGCCGCTTCGCTTACGTGGAGCACAGCTAGCTGACAGTGCATAGGATCCAGTCGACCCCACCACGTTCTGGGTGAACCCTTTTGGGGTGGCCTTCAGCTTGATCACAGCCTCGGACCTGATCCGGGTGGACGCCGAAGGCAACGTGGTTGATGGTGGTCGAGTCCGGCTGTTGAACACGGCAGCCTACATGATCCACCACGCGGTACATGAGGCTCGACCCGACGTCATGTGTGCTGCACATTCGCATTCGCTCTATGGCCGAGCCTTCTGCACCCTCGGCCGCAAGCTTGATACCATCACCCAAGACTCGTGCTCTTTCCACAACGACCACGTCTTGTACGAGAGCTTCAATGGTGTAGTCCTCGTGGCGGAAGAGGGGCACAACATTGCGAGGGCTCTGGGGGACAAGAAGGCCGCGTTGCTGCAGAGCCACGGACTCTTGACGGTAGGGAAGAGTATCGAGGAGGCGGTGTTCTGGTTTGTGAGTTTGGAGAAGTGCTGTCACGCGCAACTGCTCGCAGACGCGGCGGCTGCAGGACGTGGCGGTGAGACGGTCAAGATTAGCGAAGAAGATGCTGTGTACACGCACAAGACGGTGGGGACGCCCTCGGCTGGGTGGTTCAGTGCGAAGCCCCTGTTTGATGTCATTCATGAAGAGACCGGTGGGGACTATTTGGCCTAGGTATACCATGGGCTTATCTACAGCCATCCATATGTACGTACTATGTATAGGGCACCAGGCACTATGATGTAATGTAGGCACTAGGTTATTGTACACATTGTGCCTGGTGCACGGGGCACTTTGGTCTGGATGCATGGGCCCCACCAACATCCGCTGCAGGCCCGTTGACGGTGCATACCTACCTAGTACCCTCATCGCTGGCGTGGAACCCAGTCTGCCGGACGACGCGTTGAATGCCGACATGGCCAAGGGCCCTGCCGTCGTCGTCGTTGCCAGGTACGGTACCGGCGGCAACATTCGCTTGCGACAGCCCAGCATCGCGGCCGTGACTGACCTACTCCTACAGACATGGCGCCCGCCTCGACGCCGCCGACAAGGCCTGGCACCTCAGCTCGCCGACGCCCTACGACCCCCCACTGACGTACGGCGGATGGGCCCAGGGCAAGGCGCTGGGCCAGCGCATCGCGGCGCTCTTGCACCAGCGCGACAGGGAGCGCGCATGTGACCGGCAGCCGCAAAAGAAGAGGAAGAAGCGCAAGATCGTCATCCATTCGAGCCCGTTCCTGCGCTGCGTCCAGACGAGCACAGCCGTCGCCGCGGGCATCACACAGTACGAGTCCCTGCCACCGGCGAGCCCGCCGCCGCCTTCGACGGCCAAGGCGCCCGCTCCGTCCTCGCGCGCAACGCCGCCACTCGTCCAGCCGCTGTTCGATCCCGCGCTCGAAATCTCCTACAAACCACGCGCCGGCCCCGATCGCATTCTGCTTCGCGTCGACGCCTTCCTTGGCGAGTGGCTCTCGCCCGACTACTACCAAGACATCACCCCCCCGCCCTCGTCGACCATGATGGTCGCGGGTGCCAAGGCCGATCTGCTGCGGCGCGGCGACCAGATACAGGAAATGGCCGCCAGTAGCAGCGTGGGTCACTTCCCGGGCGGCTGGGGTGGCGGTCGCAAGCTCGGCGCCGCGAACAGGAGCACGGTGTCCCCCACAAAGCACAGTAGCCTGGCTCACGTCGCCGCGTTGCGAGAACGCTCCAGTAGCGACGCCAGCAGCACCCTCACGCTACAGAGGGGGGTGTCGAAGGAGGCCATCACGTCTGCGTCACAATCCACACACGTCCCGGCACCGGGCCGCGCCTATGATCCACCGGCTCCGTCGTACTCGGTTGCGCCCTCGGACCCCATCCCGCGAGGCTATGTCGCCCATGCACAGGACGCCTGCATCCAGGTCGATTTTCAATGGGACAGCATGCGGCCCCCGCAGGACTGGGGCGATGGCGGCGAATACGGTGATGAGTGGAGCACTATGCACAAGCGCTTCCGCAGAGGCATGGCTGGCATGATGCAATGGTATGGGGTGCATGGTGCAGAGCCACCGAAAGAGCACAGCCCGGGCTTCATGTTCAAAGTTTTGTCAAACAAGCCATCGCCGCCGCCAATGTCACGCACTGGTGCCGACCACGCCTCGGACGCAAACGGTCCGGTTGACGCCAAAGACGAAGAAGAGCTGGTTCTCATCTTGGTTACGCACGGCGCAGGCTGCAACGCATTGCTGGGAGCCATGTCAAACCAGCCTGTCCTCATGGATGTCGGCCTTGCGTCCCTCTCCATGGCAGTGCGCACGGAAGCACCCTCCCAATCTCCATCATGCTCGGTGGACGAACGCCGATTGTCTGTCGCAGATCCCGGCATGTGGGAGACGTACGAGATGAAGCACCTTGCTTCCGTCGATCATCTGCGGCCTGGCGTAGATCCGGCCCAACCTCCACAAGCACCGTCGCAGAGCCAATCACCTGCTATCGCACCAAGCCCATCATCAGACTATCGTCGAAGAGTCGCTGGGTTCCCGACGATCAGCAACCGTATCGGCCCCCCATGCTCGCTTGCCGATCCACACAAGAGCTCGACCAGTTCGTTGGACAGTGTGCGACGAACAACCAGCACAGGACCGCGTTCCATGTACAGTTCCCATCTCTCCAGCACCAACGGAGGTTCTGCACCAACCGGGTTATGGGCTGGAGCCCGCAAGGCTGTCAATGACGCTGGGTGTCAGGGTACCCCCAATCCAGGTCCTGATATGATGCTCAACATTGCTCCGTCCCCGCCACCGAAGCCCAAACCCGCACTGGCCGCCGAACGTGCACCTCCCCTGGATGGTGCTGCAGAGACTCCTCACCTTCTGGTCAAGATGGACTCGAAGGAGGAGCGAGAGACTGGCGATAGGGTTGCCCCACTTTTTACCGCCCACGATCGAAAGAGTAACCCAGCTTCTTCGGGAGGACTCTGGAGCGCAAAATCTCAGCCCAAGACGGTTCAGGGGCTTTGGGGGCCGCCCAGACTGGACGATGTGTATGAGCATGGGCGTGGACCTAAGAGGCGATGGACGATGACTGAAAGGGAGGAATCGTTGTAGGGATTTAGCACGCAGTGCGTGAGGTACCGCAGGACATTGGCAAGGGCGATGTCCAAATTCTACGCTTACGGGGCAGAAGAGTTTGTAGCTTGGCAATCCAAGTCATTTGCACGAGCATGTCAGTCGTCGCGCAGGCCTTGTAGCTAGTCTGACACGTCACCCACATGCGCTCCTACGCTCCTACGCTTCTACGCTCCTACGCTCCTACACGCCTACGCTCCTACACGCCTACCCGCCTACACTTTAGGTGACAGTTTCCACAGTCCCAGGCCGTCAGCGCGGTTTCGCAGGGTCGGTCGGGCCGTTGTTGCTGGGCTTCCTCGTCAAGCGACCCCAGGCGACAAGTCGAGGAGGGGCCAAGCGCGGCGGGCATAGAGGCGGCTGGCTTGCATTGGCAGGCAAACTATTCACGCTGCACCCGCGACCCAGTCTGCCTGTAGACGTAGCGAGTCGAACTCGCAGCCATGAGCGTCAAGTCAGTACCTTTCCCTTTCTCCTGTCTTCCTCTCGTGCGGGGCGCTGTGTCTTCACGGTTGCTGTTGCGGAGTCGGCTGCCCCTCGCCTTTCGCCCTGTCCGTAGAGTGTGTACGACGCAGGACAGGTTGTCGCGTCATGGAGCGCACAACGGACGACGTGAAGACGTTCAGGGCTAATGGCCAAGAGTAGCTGGGTCATGCTCGCGGAGAGCGGTGGGTACACACCTCTTCCCGGCGAACAGACGCTCTACCAATCTCCTCCACGCACCACCCTCTCGCTGCAGACCAACCATCATCACACCCCGAGCGCTTCCTACTCACAGCAATGCAAATCGGGCGTCATACATCTCACAAATCGGAGGGTGCGTTCCCCCTTGGTGCTGCCGCAAGTCGCCAAACGGAGCATGGCTAACGTGGTGCCGGGGTAGCTGATCTATCTTCCCGTCTCCCCCACCCCGGCCTTCCAGTCTTTTGCCGTCCCTATCCTCAACATTACCGATTCGCGTGTCACCGCACCCTGGTTCGGCGCGAACAAGTGGGAGGCCATCATCCAGCCCGTCTCGGGTGGCGGCATTCCTGGCCAACACGCCGAACTAGATCTCGTCATGGAGTTCAAGGAAGGCGGTGCATTCGACTTTGCCAGTATATTCGAGCGGTTGAAGGAACGGCTGAAGCATGCCGTAGATCTGGCGCGGGAGAGTGGCGGAGACGTCGAGGACAGCAGTAGAGGCGTGGGCGGTGTCGATATGAACAATGTGCATCTGGAGGATCTGCCCGCGTATGAGGAGAGCGGGCGACATGAGAGGGTACAGGATGTTGCACCGATGCCTTCTCACAGCCCCACGGCGGATACAGCAGCCTCTATCGCGGTGGCCACGACGGCGCCCGTCGAGCGTCCAGCGGGGACAAGGAGAACCGAAAGCTCACGGCAGGAGCGAGATCAACCGCCTCCGGACGAACCACCGCCGGGATATGAAGAGGTACAGCGGGGCAGCATTGCAGACGAGTTGGAGAGGCAGATGAAGAGCCCCCGGAAGGAAGAGGAGACGACGGGGTGAGGGCTGGTCCAAATGAGCATCGTGGTGATGGTGATGACAAGGATGATGAGACTCCTTCAGCATGGCGTTTGGGGAGCTGCCGCTGTGTGTGGCTGAGATGCACGATGCGTCCGCCCGTTGAGACGAATATAGTATCCCTCGCGCTGAAGCGGCCCGGCCAGGAACACGTGCACTGGCGATGAATGCAGCGGTTCACATGCTGCAGTACATCGCACGTGCCAGGCAATTCACATGGAAAGTCTCCGCCCCCCGCCCCCGCCTCGCATGTGAAGCTGAGCCGGGGGCCGACACGCTAGTACCAAACAAGACGATGCCTCGGCAAAAGACCGAGGCAAGTGAGACCAACTCCTTACGCAACAGGACCTTTCTTGCCGCTTCGCTCTCTGTGTTCCTCTCACGCATCTTTCCATACCGCCTAACCCCACAACATCAGGAACAAGCATCATGGCAAATCAGGCACCCAGTAAAGGTACGTGTTGCGAGGGGAGGAGCGGATGTGAGCAGCGGCGGATGAGGCACGCATGCGTGAAGGAGAGTGGGAAGCTGACCTCTCGACAGTTCAGCAGCGTCTTTCGCAGGTCGAAGGCCATTTGGCCCGCGGCCGTGGGAGCGCTGCTGGTGGTGGGATGAAGCAGGGCAGGGCGAGCCTGTTGGAGAAGAATCCCGATGATGTGAGTAGCTCGACTCCCATTGCCACACGTGTGACTGACAGCGATGCGGTAGGTCGTCGTCACCTGTGCACTCCGCACCCCCTTCACCAAAGGCGGAAAGGGCGGCCTCAAGGACACGCAGGCCTCGGATCTCCTGCACGGCGCCTTCAAGGCCCTCATCGATCGCTCCGGCATTGACCCCAGCCTCGTCGAAGACATTGCCGTGGGCGCTGTGCTGGCCCCCGGTGGCGGTGCCACAGAGTTCCGCGCCGCTGCCCTCGCTGCCGGATTCCCCGTCACCACCGCCGTCAAGAGCCTCAACCGCCAATGCTCCAGCGGCCTGCAGGCCTGCGTCGACATTGCCAACGCCATCAGGAGCGGCATGATCGAGATTGGCATCGGCGCCGGCGCAGAGTCCATGTCCACTCAGTACGGTCCCAACGCCGTGAGCGAGTTCAGCGAGCTCCTCGAGTCGCACACAGAGGCTGCAAACTGCAAGGTCCCCATGGGCGTGTTGTCCGAGAAGATGGCCAAGGCCAAGGGAATCCCACGCTCACACCAGGACTCGTTCGCCGCGTCCTCGTACCAGAAGGCGATTCAGGCGCAGAAGCAGGGTCTCTTTGACGAGGAGATTGCGCCCCTGACGGTGCAGTGGACAGATCCAAAAACGGACGAAACCAAGACAATCACCGTGACCAAGGACGACGGCATTCGAGAGGGCATCACCGTAGCGTCGCTGGCTAAGATCCGCCCTGCCTTTAGCAAGGAGGATGGATCGATCCACGCGGGCAACGCGTCTCAGATCTCCGACGGCGCAGCCGCTGTCCTCCTCATGAAGCGTAGCACCGCGAATCGCCTCGGCCAGAAGATCATTGGAAAATATGTGCAAGCGTCCATCGTCGGGGTGCCGCCCTTGCTCATGGGGGTCGGGCCCGCCGCCGCTATTCCTGTGGTCCTCGAGAAGACGGGCCTGAGCAAGAACGATGTGGACATCTTTGAGATTAACGAGGCTTTTGCCAGCCAGTGTCTGTATTGTATCAACGAGCTGGGCATTGACCAGAAGAAGATCAATCCCAAGGGTGGCGCGATTGCGTTTGGCCATCCGCTTGGTGTGACGGGTGCGAGGCAGGTCAGCACATTGTTGACCGAGCTGAAGAGAACGGGCCAGAAGGTTGGGTTGACCAGTATGTGTATCGGTACAGGGATGGGCATGGCTGCTGTTTGGGTGGCGGAGTAGGGGGGGGTGCGTGTCCAAGGGAAATGTAGAATCCTACGAGAACCGAATTTGGATGAAGCGAGCGACGGGTCGGTTACTCCCCAACTAGCTATGCACCTAATCACCACTGCACTCGATACGCGCCTACTCACGATCCAACCGGTACACCCGTCGATGCCAGCAGCCGTGGGTGACGGCGGAGTTGCCTCCCAATCAGGCTGCTCGCAAGGAGCATGACGCATCGCAGGCTCGGGATGGCGCGAATGAGGTCCTGCTGAGCAGCCTTTCCATCCACCTGCCTTATCTCGGCTGGGCTCTTTTTTTGGAGCCGAGCAGGCCAAGGCCGGAGCATCTTGATCCCACCATGACAATCGGGCAGGTGGTTCGGAGAGTCGCAGGCGGGCGTAGTCCCAGAGGAGAAGGCGAACACCATAGCGCCCGTCGCACTCCTCCCTAGCACCAGGACATGGTCTGCCAGCGTCGAAGAGAAGGCCAAAGGATAAGAAGTAATAAGTACCCAGGCGGCCATGGTGTGCAGAGGCGTGAAAGGAGCTTTGCGGCCTTGCTTCTTCGGCCCTGTCTGTTCCTTCTGTCACCGCCGTCATGAAGTACTCCCTCGCGGCAGCCTTCATACTCGAAAGCACGCTTGTGCTGGGCACTCTTGTCCCCGTCCAGTTCAAGGCACCGACGACAGCACACTTCGTCGACCTGGTGCGCAATGACACGTACGACTTTGGCTGCCGACCGGTTGCGCATCCGACCGACGATGGCCAGTTCAAGCTTCACGCGCTGCTTACCGAACCACAGCTCGCCCATCTCACCAAGGCGTATGCGTCCGTTCCGGAGCTGACGATGTACCGCGAAGACACGGTCAAGCGAGCGGCTACGGCACCCATTGGCTCGGGAGATCGGTTCCAGGGCGGTGCTGTTGCGCCGTCCGGGCTGGGAACGAAAGCTGGCGGAGCCTCGATTAGCAGCATCATGAATGTCAATGAGATCAACTCGGCCATCCAAGGCCTGGTGGCTGCCTACGGTGCCAGCACCCTCACGCTCCCAAACAAGACCTCCCAAGGCGCAACATCGACGGTCATCTACGTTGGCGCGGGAGCAGACAAGGCGAAGTACCATCTCTACTACAGCGCGGGTATGCACGCTCGTGAGCGGGGAGGGCCAGATCAGATTCTCTACTTTCTTTCCGACTTGCTTGCCGCCAACAAGGCTGGCACGGGTCTGGCGTACGGCAAAAAGACGTACACCAACGAGCAAGTCAAGTCGGTTCTTGCCGCCGGCATTGTCGTCTTCCCGCTGGTCAACCCCGATGGCGTTGCGTACGACCAATCTTCTGGCTCCCTGTGGCGCAAGAACAGGAACACGCGCTCGGGAAGCAGCGGATCGGCCATTGGTGTAGACATCAACCGAAACTTCGACTTCCTGTGGAACTTTCCAAAGTACTTTTCTCCCGACGAGGCGCCAGCCTCCACATCGCCAAGCTCCGAGACGTTCTATGGGACAGGAGCGGCGTCCGAGGCAGAGACCAAGAACCACGTGTCTGTATACTCTTCCTTCCCCAAGATTCGTTGGTTCATGGACATCCACTCCGCCACCGGTGACATCTTGTACAATTGGGGCGACGACGAGCTGCAGTCCGCCACACCGACGATGAACTTTCGCAACCCCGCTTACGATGGCAAGCGCGGCACGCTGGGCGACAGCGCGTACAAAGAGTACATGCCGGCCACGGATGCCGGCAATATCAAGAATGTTGCCGCCAAGACAGCAGCCGCAATGCAAGCGGTGGCGGGCCGGTCCTATACCTCGATGCAATCGGTGGGATTGTACGCTACTTCAGGCGCAAGCGATGATTATGCAGCCAGTAGAGTCTACGCGACCAGTGGCGCGAACAAAGTCCATGGATTCACCATGTACGTTTTTTTCTCGGCCTGCTTCTCCCTTGCCATCAGCAGCTACCGCTGACACACTACTCTACCTACTAGGGAATTTGGATACGCCACCAATTTCTATCCCACCTTGAGTGAATTCAACCAGAATATTCTCGACACCAATGCAGGCTTCTTCGACTGGGCGCTGGCTGCTGTTGGTGTGGGAGTAGAGTAGCCATGCCAGTAGCCGACACGGGGGACGGGAGCGATGCTATTTGAGACAACGCATGAACCCACCTCCCTCCTGCCCCTGATCGAGAGCTCGGGGTACGTGTTTTCTATGGTTTGACGGAAATAGTGTAACGTACATTCCTTCTTGTACACCTACGCGTCTAGTCAGCGTACGCCGCGGCAGGTCGGTCTCGTACTTGGATTAGAAAGCATAGCATACATCGCTACCTACGCAGTACCTACTACCTATCTTACCGTGCCGAGAGCAATGTTCCACCACCTCCCCCCAGGCCGGTCCTGGTATCTGCTCGGGGACCGCGTGTCCACAAGCCTGGATATGCTTTCTTCCAAGGCGTATCAACTCATCTAGCTACGGTCGTTCTCTAGACAAACAGCACATACACATAGTACACACCCGATCTAATCGAAATCGGAGTGGTAGAGGCATATATACATAGCACATCCTAGTACAGTAGATAACCGGCCGTTAGACCTTGCTACTTTCAGTAACTATTCCGCTGTAGACCTTGCCTTGGCCTTGCCCAGCGCCTGGTTCATCCACCTCCACTACCCAAGTAGGCCCGACTTGCCACTTCTGCCCTACGCGGCCAAGACAGGCAGCGAATCCAGAACCGGCATCTTTGCAGCTTGACGATGCTTACGCAGTGCTATGGACCCAGAGCGGATGTATTTTCCGTGTGGAAAGAGATTTCCATGGTGTCGTATATAATAGCATGCTCCGAGAGACTGCGCGTTGTCCAGGCAGTTTGATCCTCCTCGGCTCTTGTGACCCTGGTCGCCGTCTCCATGATGCACGTCTTAGCAACACTCGCGCTCGCCTCGGCGGCTCTGGGAGCGACACCCTTCCTCGATGCGCCAGACACGGGTGTCGATGAGCAACTGGGTGCATTCGCCAGGAACGGCAGCCTTCCACCTCTCACGTCGCTTGTCGGTCTCCCGGATTTCCAATGGACTGCTCGCCATCACATGAACACGTCTGCGTACACCTACTACCGCAGCGGTGCATCCGGTGAATGGTCGTATCGAAACAATGAGGAGGTGTTTTCCCGATTCCACCTACGGCCACGCGTGTTGCGCGACATCACCAACATTGACGCCTCGCTGCCAACCACCATCCTCGGCTACAACTTCTCCGCCCCCTTCTTCATTTCGCCTTGCGCGCGCGGCGGCTATGCCAACCAAGTCGGCGAAGTAGGCCTCGTCAAGGGCGCAGCGGCCGGCGATATTCTCTACATGCCCACTCTCTACTCTTCCAAGCCGATGGAGGAGATCTACGCCGCAAGGGCTAACCACTCCCGCCAGGTTCTCTTCCAGCAAGTGTACCTCGACGGCGGTCGGAACGAGACCCAGCAGCTCTTCCAAAAGATCGAGAAAGTTGGCGCCAAGGCCATCATCTTGACGGTCGATTCTCCGGGAGACGGCATTCGACACCGAGCGGCTCGCTACCGTGTCGGGTCGGCCAATACCGGGTACACCCTGCTGACATGGGATCGGTTCGAGCAGCTCAGCAAAATGACTCCTCTTCCTATTGTTCCCAAGGGCATCCAGACCGTCGAGGATGCGCGCGAGGCTGTCCAACACGGGGCCAAGGCCATCTTCCTCTCCAACCACGGTGGTCGCCAACTAGATACTTCGCCGTCCGCCCTCGAAGTGGCGCTAGAAATCCACAACCAAGACCCGGACATTTTCAAGCAGGTCGAGGTCTTTGCCGATGGCGGTGTTCGATACGGAACGGATGTGTTGAAGCTGCTCGCTCTGGGTGTCAAGGCAGTAGGCGTGGGCAGGCCTTTCATGTACGCCAACCTATACGGTGCTGAAGGTGTGGCAAGGGCTGTTGAGATGCTCAAGTATGAACTTGCCAATGATGCCGCCAACTTGGGGGTTGCCGACTTGAAAAAAATTGGTCCCGAGTTTGTGAACTGGAGGAGTGTGAACGCTTGGTTTCGCTGAATACCTTTTGGCCTACGACGACATGCGCGGTACCCGTACGATGACAATTATTTCGTTGATTCCAGTTCTTTTCATCCAATGTTTTTAGAACAAATGCTCATCTGCCCCTTGTGTGTATGATATTCCAAGTGTGTCAGTGGTTGTCGCTTACCTGGCTTTATCGTTGCTGTTGGTAGTGAGGGTATGATCTGTTGACAGTAGAACCAAAGCGGCAGTAACGCTACTTTAATTTCATTCTTCTCGAGGCAATGAGAACAAACGGGTGGCTTGTTCATGATAGTGCTCTGCCGAGAAATCATCGTTGACTTTCTCAACATGTACCAAGGTCGGGGATGGCCAAAGAGAAGGCAGTGATGGGGTTGATCATCTACCAGAAGACCCCACTCATCGCTTCAGCTGCGTATGGGTATGTGGCCAGTCGGATATGTGGTTTCTCCCATCTCAAAAGATTGAAGCTCGTCCTTGATAGTGAGTGCATCGTCCGTTTTCTGCAGTTGCAGCGGTTTCTGGATGAAGATTGGAAATGCCGTCATGAGCTCCAGCTGGACCTGCCACTACCTTGCGGCGAAAAGGGGAAAAGTAGGCCAATCTTGTCTTCCCAAGTTTCCTTCTCGTTGATGAGTCTCCCACAGGTTGCAATACGCGAGGTGATGGTGGCTGTTCGGCGGCGTCATCCATACAGACGGGAATCATTGACGCTACAATGGCCTGGGAATGTCCCCAAGTATCTTACTAGGCGCTCGCCGGATCCAGGCCACGCCACAGTGAATGGAGCGCTGCGAAGGCTCGATGGATGCATGCACTGACTGATGTCAACGATCTGGCACGTGGCCAATCAAAGGCGCCAAGACTTTGCGTAGGTCATCCGAGTTGGACTTGGCCGCCACATGGGACATCGCCCACGCCCGAGCATCAATTGCGCGCCCACAATGCTCGCCCGACACGTCCCTGCCACATCGGCGCTCAGCGCAGCTACCCACCGAGTGCTACCGGCTGCGACGGCCAGCCCACGCCTCGCAACCGCTGCCCCCCAGAACCGGACGTCGAAGCGGGCCTTGGCAACAGTGCAGGATGCTGCGCCCGTGAGGACATATGGAGGTCTCAAGGACCAGGACCGCATCTTCCAAAATCTGTACGGACGTCATGGCGCGGACCTGAAGAATGCCCAGAAGTGCGGAGACTGGCACAAGACCAAGGAGATTTTGCTCAAGGGCCACGACTGGGTGTGTGGTGCTAAACTGCATCGTCGGGACTGCCGCTGATGGAGAGGTACAGATCATCTCTGAAATCAAAGCGTCTGGCCTCCGCGGCCGGGGTGGTGCCGGGTTCCCCTCTGGCCTGAAATGGGTAGGCAAAACACAGCAGGAAAACCAGAGCCCCCACGTTGTGCTGACGGACCTCTAGTCATTCATGAACTTCAAGGACTGGGACAAGGACAGCAAGCCTCGCTATCTTGTCGTCAACGCCGATGAGGGCGAGCCGGGAACGTGCAAGGATCGCGAGATTATGCGCAAGGATCCACACAAGCTTATCGAGGGCTGCCTCGTTGCTGGACGTGCTATGAATGCTACCGCGGCCTATATCTACATCCGAGGAGAGTTCTATCACGAAGCCACCGTCCTCGAGCGCGCCATCCAGGAGGCGTACCAAGCCGGTCTGATTGGAAAGAATGCTTGTGGGTCAGGGTACGATTTCGACGTCTATATCCACCGAGGAATGGGCGCCTACGTCTGTGGGGAGGAGACATCCCTCATTGAGTCATTAGAAGGCAAACCTGGAAAGCCCCGTCTGAAGCCTCCGTTCCCCGCTGCTGTCGGACTATTTGGATGCCCATCTACGGTTGCCAACGTTGAGACCATTGCTGTCGCACCCACAATTTGCCGGCGAGGCGCCAGTTGGTTCGCGGGATTTGGCCGTGAGCGTAATCAGGGTACCAAACTTTTTGCCATTTCCGGACATGTCAATCATCCTTGCACAGTTGAGGAGGAGATGTCCATCCCCCTTCGCGAACTCATTGACAAGCACTGCGGCGGTGTCCGTGGCGGCTGGGACAACCTCAAGGCTGTTATCCCAGGAGGCTCATCTACCCCTATCCTCCCCAAGCACATCTGCGACGACCAGCTCATGGACTTCGACGCGCTCAAAGACTCCCAGTCGGGATTTGGCACTGCTGCCGTCATCGTCATGGACAAGTCAACCGACGTCGTCCGTGCCATCACCCGTCTTGCCAAATTTTACCACCACGAGTCTTGCGGTCAATGCACGCCCTGCCGCGAAGGATCAAAGTGGACGCACCAGATCATGGAACGATTCTACAAGGGTCAGGCGCGTGAGCGAGAAATTGATATGCTCCAGGAGTTGACCAAGCAGGTTGAGGGGCACACGATTTGTGCGCTGGGCGAGGCGTTTGCTTGGCCACTGCAGGGCCTTATCCGGCATTTCAGGCCAGAGCTTGAGGCGAGAATAAAAGATTATGGTATTCAAAATGGCGGGCAGGCGCTTGCCGGTGGGTGGGCCCATGATGCTCAGAAGAAAGGTCTTTTGATTTCTCCAGGGCAGTAGACTCTGGAGAACAGCTTGATTATGTACTGTGCATTTTACGTTGTTTGAGCTTTCATATAGCAGGCATGCTCGTTTGAAGAGTAGAGCGGTACCTATTTTATCCGCGTGAATGGATGAGGATTGAATTTGATCGAATGAAATTGAGTGAACAGTGTGGTATCCTGACGCCTTGCTTGCACAAATCAACTCATGGTAACGCCTTCCTGCCTAGATCTGTCCGTGCCTGCAAATCGTATCAACCCAGACAGATGTTGATAAACTCATCCCGACTGATTGCGTTGTCCCCGTCCATGTCAAATTCTTCAATCATGGCCACCAACTCATCGTGGCTAAGCCCCTCACCCAACTCCCTCGCTACCCTCGTTAAATCCTGCAGCGTAATCTTGCCCTTCCCGCCCTCATCGAACAACTCAAACGCCCTCACAATCTCCTCTTGCGGATCGCGTGCTAGGATCCGCTGCGCCATAAGTGTCTGGAAGGCCTGAAAACCCAACAGTTGCCGCGCCGGCGCACCCTGATGCTGCTGTGCCCTCTGCCCACTAGCCTGTTTCCCACTTCCCGCCGGCGCGGCCACACCATGGGCATTTAATAGCGACAGAATCTCATGCTTGGGTAGATCGAAACCGAGCGCCTTCATCGCGACTTTCAGTTCGTGGTAGTCAATGTAACCGTCTTTGTCGAGGTCGAAGAGGTTGAAGGCTTCGCCGATCTCTTCGCGTTGCTCTTCATCCAGCTCTGCGAGGCTGTTGGCTGCCGCGGTTTCCAGACGGGTACGTTCTTCTCGGGCAAGGCGCTCGCGCTCCAGCCGCTCGGATTCAAGGCGCTGTGCGTTCTTTGGCGCTGGGGGAAAGGCTGGCGTGGAGAAGTTGTTTGGCGGATTGGAGGGCGCTGTAGGGGCAGAGCGACCAAGACCATAGCGTGGGCCTGGGCCCAGAGGGTTGGACGATGATGCCATTGTGGTGCGGTGGCAGAGAAGCGGGCTCAAGATCGGTTGCGACTCGGAGTGATGTACTCGGACAAAGGCGGCGTGGGTGACTTGTGACTTGTGACTGCGCGACAATGCGACCTTGTTGCCCCTGCTCTCTTTGTTTGGTGGCCGACGGCGAGATCGAGATAAGGTACGGGCGGGAATGTTTGGACGCGTTCGCGTTCCGTACATTCAACTAGCGCGCTTTGGCGACTTGACCCAGGCCGAAGCCGTTTTGACAGGGAGTCCTAATGTGCATGGCCTAGGCAGCCATACCATGCAGGTAGCAGCAACAGGCTCCCTACAGGCAGCACTGCAGACCTGGTTATATATTCACTGCCATCTTTGTCGCATCGGAGGGAGTCTGAACGACGGAACCGCCCATCCACTGAGCAAGCGCCTGCCAGGCAAACGCGGATCAGACCTTACCTCACGTGACCGGGCTGGGTGCAGCAGGCTAGCGCAATTTGTCGCCCTCCTAACGACAACCAACCCTCACGGCTCCTCTCTGCCCACACAGCCCCGTCGGTTCTGCTCTTCCACGACGACTATTTCATGATTCATTCTGCTCGTTTTTTGAGCCGTCCACGTTCTTTATCCACCTGCTAGTCTGCCGCAACCGCAGCAAATCCCGCTCACGCTTGCTCGATTTGACCACGTCCGGGCGCGACGTCCTTGCGAAGCTCTTCCTCCACGCCGGCGCCTCCACCTTGCCTCGTCCTCCCTCACCATTTACCGATCAACGCGTCTGCACAATTGAGCACGCGCATAGTGGGAGATAAGTCGTGTTTCGTACGCGCGCAACCCGCTGGGCACGCTCAAAATGTCCTTCGGTGGTGGTTTTGGGGGCTTTGGCTCACAAGCCAACAACCAATCCACAGGATTTGGTGGATTCGGCGCAAACAACAACAACAACAATAACACGTCGGGCGGTAAGCAATATTCTCTTTCCTTGATTCCCGCAGCCGTCGTCCTTGCGCGCCCAACGCGATGGCGCAGCAGCGCAATACATTGTCGGCTCGACAGCCCAGGTCTAACACGCCTCCTGCCCCAGGCTTCGGTTCTAACACCAATAACGCCGGCGGCCTGTTTGGCTCGAGCAACAACGCTGCGAGCACTAATATATTCGGAAGCAATACCAACACGAGCTCTCCCTTCGGCGGTGGAGGTACGTGAGGAACGTTGCGCCTTGCTATCGCGTCATTTTTCGATGCGTTTTGCGTAGTGGAAGCCGCCACAACACAACTCGTCCACTTACAAGCGTGCCATACTCGTGCGCAATCAGGAATAAAGCGGTCCTTGCGCGCATATTGGGGCACCGACCATAAATCGCACATGCGCTAATCTTTCATCTAGGAGCTTTTGGTACCAACAACGCCCCCAAAACCACGTTCGGCTCTACTCCATTCGGCGGCGCCAGTACTGGGGGGGGCCTTTTTGGTAACGCTGGCGGCGCATCGTCCGGCAGCGCCTTTGGAGGAGGATTTGGCGCTACCAACAACAATTCCACTTCTACCTCGGCTTTCGGTGCAGGTGCCAATACTGGAGGGGGTTTGTTTGGGAACAAGCCTGCTACAGGGTTTGGCGCGTCATCGACCAGCGGAGGCGGCTTGTTTGGAGGCGGCAGTACCGGGGGTTTCGGCGCCACCAATACCAACACCACTGGCGGTTTTGGCGGATCGTCAGGTGGTTTTGGTGCAGGTGCCGCGACTACACAGAATACAGGCACGGCAAACACACCATTTCAAGCCTTCACCGAAAAGGATGGGGCCACCGGAAGTGGGCAGTCGCAGTATGAGACGATCACGTTTCAACAGCCCTATCAAAAATTTTCGCTCGAGGAGTTAAGAGTCGTGGACTACAACCAGGGCCGGCGTTATGGCAACCAAAATGGTCAGGCTGGTGCGTTTGGTCAAAGCACTGGATTTGGAGGCTTCGGAAGCAACAATAACACCACTGGCTCTACCGCATTCGGTGTAAACAATAACAATACGGCTACTGGTGGTAGTCTCTTCGGTGGCGGTAACACGGGCAGCACCACAGGATTTGGACAGAATACTGGATCGGCGTTCGGCGCTAATAACAACACCAGTGGTGGTGGTGGTGTCTTTGGCCAGGCCAAACCCGCAGCAGGTGGTCTCTTCGGTGCGTCAAACACCAACACTACGACGGGTACCGGTGGCGGCCTCTTTGGCGGTGCGGCGACCACTACCACCACCAACACCACCGGCTTCGGGTCAGGTGGTGGTAGTTTTGGCGCTTCAAACACTACCGGCGGCGGCCTCTTCGGCTCGGCGAAACCTGCTGCAACCGGTGGTCTCTTTGGGAGTACAGGTACAGCTGCAAACACTACGTCAACGCCTTTCGGTGGCTCGACCAACACTGGTGGCTTTGGGCAGTCTAGCACCGGCGGTGGGCTCTTCGGCCAACAAAATAACCAGACTTCTACGACAACACCTGCCTTTGGCGCGAATAGCAACACCACGAATACTGGAGGCGGGCTGTTCGGCGGGACGCAGACGAGTGGGTTCGGACAAAACAATCAATCTCAATCACAATCTCAAGCAGCCGGAGGACTCTTTGGTGGCGGTGGCGCGTTCGGTCAGAACAACCAGCAAAACCAAGCGAAGCCTGGCGGATTGTTCGGCGCTTCAACTACTGCACCTTCCACAGGTGGCGGCCTCTTCGGCCAGTCTAATACCCAGGCTCAGCCATCCACTGGTCTGTTTGGAGGCTCCACGGCTAATAACAACACTGGCGGTGGTCTCTTTGGTCAAAAGCCCGCTACGTCAACCAGCGGTCTATTTGGTAGTAGCACTGCTGGTAACGCTGGACAAGCTGGTACTGGTCTCTTCGGTGGTCTTAATACACAGAATACTCAGCAGAATACCAGCGGTGGTCTTTTTGGTAACCAGAACACTCAGCAAAAGTCTGGGGGCCTTTTTGGGGGGTCCACATCAAACACCAACGCCGGTGGAGGTCTCTTCGGAAATCTAGGACAGAACAACCAGCAGCAGACAATGGGCGGGTCGCTCTTCTCCAGCCAGAATCAGCAACCCCAACAGCAGACCAACAACAACAGCCTGTTTGGTGCGTCAGGAAGCTCTCCGCTTACTACGTCCTTGAACACGAATCCTTACGGTCATGACGCCTTGTTTGCTGGACTTGCAACACCTACACAGAGCCCTGGCCCCATTGCCACTCCTCTCTCGAGTAGCCAGAAGAATAAAAGGAGTGCAATTCTGCCGCAGCACAAGCTAAACCCAGCTGCCTCGACAAGGCTACTTACACCCCAAAACAAGAGGCCAGGCGGTTACGGCTTCACGTACTCCACCTATGGCACACCTGCTAGCAGTCAGAGCCAAAATAGTCCAAGCTTTGCAGGCAGTCTCTTTGCTAGCAATAGTCTCTCCCGCTCCTTGGGCAAGAGTCTGTCTACTAGCAACCTTCGCAACAGCTTCAATCCTGAAACAAGCATCTTAGCACCAGGTGCGTTTTCTACGACTGGACGAAGCTTTGGTAACGGCAGCTTGAAGAAGCTCAATGTCAACCGCTCCATCAATACCCGCATTCCCTTGTTTGATGAACCATCCCAGAAGCGAGTTAGTTTTGCGGGTGGTGAGAATGCCGATGGTAATACAAATGGCGAAACCGCGCTGGTGGTACGAAACGAAGAGGGAGACGCTTCTCCTAGGGCTATGAACGGTGATGCTGGAAGGGACACACCTCGACCGCAAATGCAGCAGGTCAATACCTCCGAGCTGACCCGCGTTCCGGAAGATTGCGTACCCACACCCAAATTAGCATCTTCAGTCAACGCACAGGCTAGCGATGGCACAAAGCCAGGCGATTACTGGTCCAGCCCGACCATCGCACAGCTCAAGAGAATGAGTAGGCAGGAGCTAAAGAATGTGGATAATTTTACTGTTGGCCGGCACAACGTTGGCCAGATTAACTTTCATCACGGCAAGCCAGTCGATCTTTCCGAGGTTAACCTGGAGAAACTCTTCGGAGACATTGTCCAGCTTACACCCCGCAACGCCACCGTGTATGGCGAGACCTGCACATGTCTGCCAAAGCCACCGCTAGGCTCAGCTCTCAATCAACCATCCGAAATTGTACTGAGCAACTCCTGGCCCCGTAGCAGCAAGTCTGGCAAGAAAGATGTTAAGCACCTGGAACGCCTCAAGCGGGTCAACGGTACCACCTTCGTCGGATACAACCAGACTAACGGCGAATGGACTTTCACCGTGCCCCACTTCTCCTCATATGGTCTTAACGACGACGATTACAGTGACGACGAAGACAAATCGAGCTTTCTGAGTGATGCTCCCGACACGCCTGCGCAGCCACAACATTGCTCCAACCAGATGACAAGCACGCCCCAGGAGGAGTCCTTTGTTAGTCCTCAGTCGCAGTCTAGCCCCGATGATACCTTTGACTTCAAGAAGGGCATGCGCTCCAGGACCGCTGTACCTGGTGGGTTCAGCGATGAAGCCGTCTACGAAGAAGGCGTTGCAGACGACAGTCAGAGCCAGTCTTTTTTAGGCCAGCGCTCCGTGGGTTCGCTTGATGGTCAGCAAGATGCCGACTACTCTGAAGAGAGCGAATCTGAAATGGGTCAAGACAAGGACATGGCGGATTCTGTCTCTAGTCCCATTCACACCACGGAGCAGGCCCCCGCCCATCAAGACCCATTTCGAGACACGCTCAAGCCAAAGTCGATTCTAAAGGCCAGTCAGATATTACAGCCCGGCATGGGTACATCGGCGAAAGGTAAGCCAGTCTTCGATGATGACTGGGCCAGCCAGCTTCAGCGCACGATAAGCCCAAAGAAGCAAGATCGACAAGTCCTTCGCGAGAGCCAGGGCCATGGTCTGGGGGAGCAGGACATGCGTGTTCATCAGACTGCGCAACTCTTCGGCAGTTGTAGGCAAATGACCACCGCTATCGATCTGATGGAATCTCTTTTCGGTGAGACGGAGAAGCAAAAGCTTCCCAAGCGTGGTGGACAGGGTATCGAGGTTTGACTTCCCCTTTTCTTTTTAAGCGAATCCTCATGGCGAGGCGCAATTCTTGGTGGCTCTCCTTCACGGTTTTCCTTCATAGATTGTCGCCTAGGCCTTAGGCCTCCCACGTATGTAGTCACAATTTGATACGGACGAAATTGCTGAAATTCTTGTCCTCTAGTTCCCGTACCCCAAGCGACCCAAGACCGCCTCCGATCTCAACCAACTCAACGGTACCGATAAAGATTTTCATAACTGCAGCAAACCCCACTTCCATCAAGCCAACATTTTAGTCTACGGCAACAAAGGCCCTGCAAACTTGGAAGGCGGTGTTCATCCCACAGCCCAGGAACCTCTTATAGGCGACACCAAGGACATTCGATTTGCACATATGCCGACATTTGAGGATGTACGTACTCCTTGATGATAGTAAATGACGAGTTCACTAACGTTTCGCAGTCGGCCCCAGGGACCTTAACTCTGCAAATGCAATATACCAAGATCTCTGCAAGAAACGGCGTACCTGCAGCCCATCTGCAGATTGATCCTGCTCCTATCGAGTTCTCTGACATGGCAAAAGCTGTCGCCATCGACTCCAGGGCGGGTGTTTACGAGCAGCAAGCCTGGCAGCTCCTGTCCTTGTTGTACGATGATGCAGATAAAATTCCAGAAGGTGTGAGTAGAGAGCATCACGAGACATACAAGAAGGAGCGACTGTCTGAGTTTTGGAAACTTCTTGTGTGGGACGATGCGCAGACGCATGCTTCACAAGCCGCTTCGTTGGAAGAGCGCGCTCTCGCGTACCTTAGTTGTTACAACGTCGCCGATGCCTGCCATGCCCTGCTCGATGGACTCGATCTTCGACTTGCGACCATGGTAGCTCAAATTGGTGGCGATTACTCCATGCGGCAGAGTATGGTCACCCAGATCGAAGAGTGGCGTCGCCTGGACGTTCTTTCCGAGATGGAAGACCCCCATCGCGCCCTATACGAGCTGGTGTCCGGAAATTGCGCCCAGGCAGAAGGGAAGCTTGGTGCTGGTCGCGAGAATAAGGCCTCCACCTTTGGTATCTCCAGCCGGTTCGCTCTTGACTGGCGGCGCGCATTCGGTCTCCGTCTCTGGTACGGCATTTTGGCCGACGAGCCCATTGAGCTTGCTATTGCTCAATTTGCAGATGCTATGGCAGACGGCAAGGAAGATGTCAAGCCCGTCCCTTGGTTCGTGCGAGACGGTGCTGATATGGGCTGGAGTGATTCCAAGGCCGCGAACCGCGAAGATTTGTTATGGGGCATCCTTAAGCTCTATGCTGCATCGCGTCTGGAGCTTGCTGCCAATGTTGAAGACGTCCTAGCACCCGAAAATGTATCTGGTCACCCGCTCAATGCGCGCCTTTCCTTTCAGCTGTTTCAGTTGTTCAGGTCGCGTCAAGAAGATGACCGCGAAGCTCTTGAGCGTAAAGTGGGCATGCCGACTGTCCGCAACAACAGCGAGGAAGGCCATAGCAGCTCTTTCCTCTCGACAAGATCGTCCGATACCAAGGAATCTCAAGCTGAGAACCCACTGGTTGAGATGAGCGATAAGCTTACATTGACCTATGCAGCCTCGCTCCACACGCCTGCACACTGGACCACAGCCATCTGGGTTTACACTCATCTCTCTTCCTCGGCTATGCGCGAGCATTACATACGTTCGCTTCTCAATCGGTTTTCGAGCACATACGGGCTTGAGGATAGCAACCCCACCTACAGCTACCTCGTGAGGGATCTTTGTATACCCACAACTTGGCTCCACGCTGCTGCTGCTCTTCAGGCGAAGTCTGATGGTGACAGCCTGCGTCAGGCTGCCCATTTGATCAAGGCCGATGAACTCGAAGAGGCGCATGAAGTCTTATGTCGCAAGGTGGGGCCTAACGCCATCATTTCACGCGACTATGATCCTCTCCGTGAGCTAATAGGTGGCTTCCTTCCATCTCCATCCAATACGCCAAACTCCGCTACACGGGCTGCATCGGCTCGCCGTCTGAAGCCTGTATCCGGCTGGGCGCAAGGCGGTCAGATCTATTTCGACTATATCGAGCTCACAGACCTAACAAACCAGCGGTCAACATACCGTGTCGACGACGAGTTGAATGCGCGCATCTCTGAACTGCTCATCAAGTTGCAGAGCGCACTCGTAACCGCTGGACGTGATAGACTAGCATCATGTGGTCTGGAGGAACGTGTTGCGCTCATGGATATTGCGCGGACTGTCGCCAACCTTATTGCGAAGGGTCAAGTAAGTCAATTCAAACCATTTGAGACGTGCTCGGCAGCTGACACAATCAAAGCCAAACGGCCGCGCCGCTATCCTAAAGCTTCCGCTTACCGAGGACCTCTGGCTTAAGCACTCGTGTGAGCTTAGTACGGACTATTATCGCGGAGTCATGGCGGGTAGATAGAGTCTACCACGGTAAAAACAGGTGCTGGTGCCGCTCCGCATCAATTCAATGGCTCGATTGGAGGATTTGGCGTGGACTCAGGGGAATCACTGGGAGTAGGAACGGCGCTCTCTATTTCGGAGTGATGTAGTATGTGCAACTGAGTCAAGAATATGATTTGCTTTTGCGTGGCCAATGCTTCTCCCACATTTTTTTTTGGGTTGTGCCACCACTCCTGTGTGTGCGCCCGGTCAAGGCTACTGTGAAGTCCCGAGGTTTTCATACCCACAATATACGCTGGGAGGGAAAGAGTTGGCGGCAGCGCGGCGGGACCCACCTTGTGCTCTTGGGTGGTTATCATCCAGCGCCAAGAATGTCTGTGGAGAGCGAGTGGAAACAGTGAGGGCGGAAGAAATGGCATTTGTTGGTAACGGTAATTCAAAGTTCTTGGTAGATACACATATGTAAGAAAAAAAGACTCTACAGTCTTGAAGCTTCGGGTATATCTATGATTGTTCGGTACCTGCTTGACTTGAGTAGTAGTGGTAGTAGTAGTAGTGGTGGTGCTGCCCTTGCTATCTAACCCCTCCCCCTCGTGTAGTGCCGCCGCCGCCGCCTCGACTTGTTCTGCCTCTGGAGGAGCCGCGAGCTCGATCACCACCATCTCGTCTTGCAGTTCGTTCGCTCCCTCCTCCTCCCTCTTTCCAAGTGGTCTTGTTCTGGGCTTTACCCGCAGTGATAGGACCCGGGTCGCCATTTCGACTTGGCTTTCCTCGGGCAGCATCCCCATTACTTTCCTTCTTGCCCCTGGCCGCGGTCTTGCCACCTCGCCCACCAATACTGCCACGGCCTTTACCCCTACCACGCGCAGTAGCAGCCTTGGCAGCGCATTCTGCCTTTTGTTTTGCGTGTTCCTCTTCCATCGTCCTTCGACTCTCCTGATCCCACCACGCCTGGAATTCTTGCTCTTGTTGAATTTCCTGTAGACTACGTTTTGCGGTTGCATCACGTATTAAAGACTTTTCGGCCTCTTGCAGAGACAGTATTTCTACTATACTGAGATTTTGGCTTGAGGGTGATGAATCGTGCTGTGGCAATGGAATATAACGGACGGACCGGGGCGTTGGTATGGGATCAGTCGAGACTGACATACCTCTCTCATTGGCAACGACTCTAGCTGTTGAAGGTGAAGTGCTTCCCGGGACATCCAGTGATTTAGTGCGCTTATCTTTCTGTGTAGGCGTGTTCTTATTGGCGACCGTTTGGCGCATCGTGAGCGGAGGCGTATTGATCGTTTGCAGGGATTGTGGCGAAGGCTGTGGTGAAGGCTGTACTATTGTAGAAACCATGGGATTATTGTTTGGATTTAGAGCCTTCGTCTTCCATGGTGATACAACGAGTGGCGTTGCTTGTGGCTTTTCAATCGGTATACCCAATTGCTGAGCTTGCTGCAGTCGCTTGCGTTCTTTTTGGGACATCTTGGCCCTTGCAGCCCTTGCTATGCGTTCGTTCTCTCCTCGAGATAACCCTAGACCGATGTTTGACGATGTGGCGGATGAGTCTTGTGCCATTATATCTCTTAGATCAAGCTTGGCGGCCGCCGGGAGGGGGGGAGTTCCCCACGGCTGACTCGATTTTCTTGTTGTTTGCAACGTTGGAGAGAGATCGCTCAGGGAGTTTGGTATTTCTGCTGGAATATCGAAGCTTTGGGGTAAAAATTGCCTTAGCTTTGGGACTGAGGCCCACGGGCGGCCATTTGGAGAGCTGATCTGCGAACCGGAAGACTTCTCGGTATTCTCTGTCCATCGCGGAGGCTTGATCGTTTCAAAAATGCTGTCTTTGTCGTCTCCATCAGACATTTCAAACATGAGGTCTTGGACTGAAATCTTGCCCTTGAGTGCTGGGTTCAAGGCTGGGCTCTTGGCTTCCTTTGATACACGCCTACGGTTGCGTTGGCGCAGGGGCGAGGTTGCTATCTCCTCTAAGCTCTGAGCTCTGAAAGATGTATAGGTATTGTCATCGTCTGCATATTTGTTTGACAGCACAATTGCATCAATTTTGGCGCTTTTACTGCGCTCAATACGCTCGGCCAGTTCTGGGTAACGGTCGAAGAGCATCGCTTCTGCACGCCCGCTTCTTGCAAATGGTAAGTGCGCGAGCTGATTGTCGTGGACAACTTGATTGAGATCCAGTAGCAAGTCTTCATCAAGCTTATCTAGCGATCTAGATTTGTTAGTCATGATCATGCTGTAGTGGAGACGGCCAACAACGAACCCATTCTGCATGACTGCTTCCATGCTAAGACATATATATTCCAGTGCGGCATCCTTGAATTCTGCGACCGAGCTTGGTGCAACCGCTGTGAGCAGATAACAAACGTTACGAACATTGACTGTGCGAGGCTTAACGAGACATCATTCTCTTCTCAGGTTCTACTTACCATAGCGGCCAACGACTCTTTGACAGATCTGTGATAGGCGGTCGAGCATCAATTCGTTGGCCAGAGACATGACATCCATAACGTGATTGAGTAGCTCATCAAGAGCAAGCATATCGTTGAGGTCCTCGCTTGTTACATCTTCGAATAACTCTTCACCAGCATCAGTGTAGAGATGTCGTACGATCAACTCAAATAAACGTGTCTCGACATGGGTCATGTCAATGTGGACACGTGAGGAATCTGTGCGTCGACCTGCAAGCCATTGCCCACCGGCACGCCCTCTAAACAAGCCTCCAAAGAAGGGACACCGCTGGCATATCACATCTGAATGTAGAAGCATCTCGCCATCGGTAAGATCAATGATAACGTCACCGTTCTCAAAAAACGCTTCGTTTTTGATGGCAAGGTCCATATCCATATGAAGGCATTTTCGCGGATTGACCATCTGACGGACGGCAGTCTCAAGCTGGCGTAGTTCTAGACGAGATGCGACCTTGATCAGTTCTGTCCGGATCCCGCGATATCTGTACGCCAGGGATGGATGATATCGGGTGAAGTTCCAGAAGTCAACGAGCGAGTCGGTGTATAGGTAGAGGACAAGGTTGAAGATGGTGAGGAAGTCGAGGCCTTGAAAGAGTACAAGTATTCTTGCGCCGTGATTCTTAATCGTCAATAAATCAGGTACAAGATGTTCAGATTCTGCTAATCGAAAGTCAAGCAGTGCATCTCGGTAAACTCTACTTCGCCCAGACAAAATCAGCTCGTGCACTGGTATGCGCAAATCTGACGTCGTCGTGCCTACTTCCACGTTGTATGTTCGGCCTTCCAGTGTCGAAGGTCGTCGGAGAATTTCACCGACCTCTGCCTCAAGGTCTTCCGACCTTAAGGCTCGCTTGCGAAGGCCCTGTGAATCTCCCGCTCGACGCCAAAATCTAGGTTCAGGCTCTTCGTCATCGGATGTCTCTTCGTAGTTCATCATTTCGTAAAAAGAAAGCAATGGTGAAATTTTGCTTCCCAACTTGGGCTCGTCAACCCCGATTTGATACCTCGTGACATCGCAATCTTTGCGCACAGCGGCATAGGCTCCGAACGCCGAAGCCCGAACAGCAATTACGCGGGTTAGCCCTGATATTCGCTGGAACTTGAAGTCGTGCGGTCGAGTCTCTCCCCGGCTTACCAACGCAACATTCCTCATTGTCGCGCGTTTCGTTCTCCTCCAAACGGTACCAACAACCGTGGTTAAGATGACCGAGCCGTCTTGATCGACGTCAGCATCTTTGGCTGCCATATGGCTCTTTTTGGGTGTCCAGATGCGACAAGGTGTCGATAGAGCTCCACGGATCTGCTTTGGATTCGTGGTCGAAGTAGTGGCATCTTGTGTGCCTTCTGTGCGTTGGCTGACAGCAACCGTGAAGATTTCACCGGACGTTGTTAGCGCACAGATGGTATCCCCTCCGGAAGTAATCTTTTCAACTTTGTTCGGGGAAGTGTCGTACTTGGTTGTCAACCAGCTCTCTTTGAGGAAACTGCTGGTGAAGCCCTCGAGTGGGAAGTTGAGCTTGGCGTATCCGTAGTTGGCAAAGACCCAGACCTCACGGTTGTCCAATAAACACGTAGTAGCACCATCAATCGCGGAAACCGAAAGAATGGGACTGGAGAAGAGTGAAGCGGCTATCTTCCGAGGAATTACTTGCATCTCAAGCGACCGAGCATCAGAATCAACAATGCCCAGCTGCCCTTCATTCTTGCCGAACGTATACAAAGAAGTGGTGGTATGTACGACAGAATGGATACGCGATGCGGCGATACCAGTGACGATATCGCGCTTAAGCGGCCCGAAGATCTGTCGGGGAATCGTCGAAATGGGGCCATCGTCTGTGAAGGTCGGCTTGGGCAAAGTGTAACCGAGTTGTCCATGCGTGTTATCTCCCCAGGAGTAGATGTCTCCTTCTTCGGTGATGGCTAACGTGTGATTTTGGCCAAGAGCGATGGCGGCGACTTTCCTCTGCCCTAGGCCTCCGCCTTGGATGCAGGTGAACTGATACCTTGTTGTCTCGCTCCCTGTTCCGAGACGACCTCCCGAACCATGCCCACACATGTACAGATTCGAGACTGGGTCGGTGGTGAGAATCGCGGTATGTAGCTTGGACATGCGTACATCTTGAATGACCATAGGCGTATTACGAATGTGAGTCGGAAGCTCGGTGGTTCCTCTCGGCTGCACAGGTCCCGGGTCTGGCGCTGGCATGCCCATTGCTGCCCAGTCCCGATTCTGGCTTTCGCGATGTTCTCGGTAGAAGCGCTGAAGAAGGTGGTCGGGCCTCCTCAGCGTGATGCGCTCGGGATACTGGCGGTCATCCTCATCGCCGAAACCAAGAGTCACATTCTTATTGCTTCCAAATGTATATACTTCGTCACCACCTAGGAGAACGGGCGGCGCAATCCGTCTCGGACGTGTATCATGGTGCGGGTCGCCTCTGTCTCCATGAGCCATGTCGTCATCCGAGTCTGGGTCTAGGATGGGCGGCGCATGCTCAGGGGGTAGTGTACGGTCTCTGATGGTCATGGCAAAGAGATCTAACGGGCCGTAGCCCTCCTTGTCCTTGATCTTGACCAGTCCTCGCGCATGCTGATTGAAACCACCCGATCCTTGGCCGAGTCTATGCTGTGTGTCTCGGGTCAGGATCAATCGAGCAATTGCAATGTTGCCAAAATAGAAGGCTCGGTGCAGTGCCGTCCATCCATTTTCGGCATCCTGTATGGATACATCGGTCCAAGGGTGGTCCAGGAGTGCTTGCGCGATGTCTACAGCGCTCTCGAGCCTGGAAGACGCAGCATGATGAAGGATTGTGAGGCCAGCGGCATCGCGACTGTTGATATCGGACCGAGTCAGGAGTACCGTGGCAGGCATGACAGGCTTGCGACTCTTGGCACTTGCCATGGGCGGTGCATTGTGACTGCCTGGGCTACCATTCGGGCGGGTGGCACGCGTGGTGGTGGCGAGGACATGTCGGAAATGGTCGACATCATCTTCGAGGTAATATTTCCAGAGATAGCCGCTCATGTGCCAATACAGGGGGGGAGCGCTGTCCGGAGCTTGTACAGGCAGCACCTAGCCTTTGACCTCGGGGGATTCACGCGTGTTTCAAGGTGGGTGCTGTTGAAGTCGTGACGTTGGCGGTGGCAAAGGGTTGTGGACTGGGTAGCAACCTGTGGCGTTGTGGCATGTCCATGTGCGCGTCATCGGGGAGCAGCCAATGACGGGCGCTGTCGGTCCCCTCCAGCGTCCACTCTACCTGCTTGCTCCCACCCAGGCCGTTCTGGCATTCTCTCTTGCACGCCCCCCTTCGCCTGGATCCGTGGATCTCCTTCTGTCTCATGAGCATACTGTGTCTGGAGCCGCGCCCGTGTTGCGGTCCGGAGGGGCGGTGAGGCGTTGCTGCGTGCATGCAGGAGGTCACGTGCTGCGTCACGTGCTGCGTCACATGCCCGGTCCGATCCAGAATCACGTGCGTGGTGCCGACTCGGCGACCAACCGTCACGGCGTGCCCATGTCGATGGACAATCATCCATGCAGCAGGAGGAGGAGTACGACAACTCCTGCTGCTGCTCCTCCTCTTCCTCCTACTACCCGCCAGCTGCCATCTGCCTACCCATCGCGGCAACTCGTGCGGGACAGAATGCGTGTGTGCGTGTGTGCGTGTGTGCGTGTCTGAGCTGCCGAGCTTCCCCAGACTCGTGACACAGATCGCGACACCGCCTGGTGCACGCGTGCCCTCCTTTCTCTATCAACGTAGAACGCAGACTCTAGCTAAAATCGTGCCTGTTATCGCTCGCTCGCTCGCGGGCATCAACGTCAGCGGACATCGGCTCGTGACGCTGCGTCTCGTCTCATGCGTCTCAACCCTCCGTGACCCTAGACCCTACCAACGGCCCTCCTACGCGTGCCTCGCCGCCTCTCCCACTCTCTCCTCTTTCTCTCTCTCCAACCGCTCTCCGACCTCGCTTGGCGCTCCCTCTCCCCATCCGTCCCTCGTCGCGCCGCACCCACCCACCCCGTCTCTCCACCAACGCCACCGCCAGCACTGCCAGCACCGCCAGCACCGCCAGCACGCGCAGGCCGCGCCTTATCGCCGTATCTCCGCCTTAGGCACCACAGCCCTCGCCCTCGCCCACACCCCCGCCTGCATCGCGGCTGTTGCCTGAGCCCACGCCTCCGAGAGACAGTTGCCTTCGCGTGATGGCTGCCATGAGTCTTCGCCTGGTCCCGCCGCAACGATAACCGCCCACCGTCCTATTCTCTATACTCCCACCTACTCCTGTTCCCTATACTACCCGTACCCGTACCCGTACCCGTACCTGTACCTCCGCCTGCTCCTGCACGAGGCCGCCACCGCCATGCATGCCTACTCGCGTCCCTCGCCGCGGACAGCCTCGCCCGCCAACAACCTCCAGACCAACCCCACACGCACCAACAACCAACGGTATCCTCCTCACGACCCCTCGCCCTACTCGTCCCCGCCTCCCCACAGCGACCGCGGCGTCGAGGACTCGGAAGGCGAGATGATGTCTCGCGGCGAGCATCTGACCGAGACAGACCAGAAGCACTACCACAAGGTCAACCAGGTCATCCAGGTAGAACCCTCCCGATAACACGCACCCACCGCCTCGCTTTACACTGACCTTACTCCCACCAGAACTTTTTCACCAAAGCCGCCCTCACGATCGTATCATCACGCATACCCCTGCCTCCAGCCTACGGCAAGACTGGCGAGCAAAAGCAGAACAAGTGGGTACGTTGACGCGCTCCAACTGGGCCATAACGCCAGCTAATTCCACCCATCCACCCAGTTCAACGTCGTCCTCCCTGACAGCGATGAGCTCCAGCGGCAGCTCGCCGGATGGAAGAGCATGGACGCCATGGCCGGCCAGCGCCCTCCCCTCTGTATCGAAATCTACCTGGACGTACAGTTTCTCGGCCACAAGCAGTCGCTAGTCATTCACGATGAAGATGGCAAAAGATGGGACGTTGGATCGGCCTTGAACGCTGCCGAAGCCGCCTCGCGATCCAGTCGACATAGTAAACCTACCCAAATCGTGCTCGAGCGCTGGAAAATCCATGTTGGAGACAAGACGCTAGTGCATCCAGCAGAGCTCAACGACCCGCTGCCCAACGTTTACAAAAAGGCTGTCGTCACATTTCGCTCGCTCTTTGCCCACTTGCGCCTCATGCCAGCGTTCCGCTACAACAAAATCGCTGCCAAGCAACTCACAACCCACCCCGCGCTTAAATTGAACTATCGCATTGCCGAATCAGATCCGTGGATGCCACGCATCGACACGTTAGCATTGGCTCTCTACCCATCTAGCGTGCCCGTGACCGAAACGATTGACTTTAAGCCTACCAACTCACCCGTTGGGCCCTTGTGCGTAACAGTGCAGCACCGCGCGAGCTGCGACTTCAGCGTCGATGATTCCGAGTCCCTGCTGAGCGATCAGTTCATGGGTCTAGACGACAACTATTTCGAACAGAAAACTCGGCCCATCCAAACTCCCGGCTCGCTTCCCGTCGATCGACTGAACGCCCAAGAGACGCCTGATGCTGGCCAAGCATACGGCAGCCTTTCTACCTTTCACCAGGTAGGCCCTCCCAAAGGGACGAGTCCCATTTCAGCCCTTCGCGCTGTCCGTGACCTACCGTCATCCTCCCCGACAGAATCACCTCCCCAAAAGTTGCCTCCAAACCACCGAGTTGTCCAAGGATCCAAATCGTCCCTCCGGTCTGCCGACACGCAATCCTACCAAAGACGAACCTCCGTCTCGTTCCAGCCCTTCAAGGCGGGCTCGTTATCATCATCACCCGCTCTCGGCGGCGTCGCCCTACCTTCCCCAAGCAGCTCATCAGGCAGACCCAGCAGTTCATTGAGTCGCCCTACCAGTGCCCTGAACCAACCGAGAAACCGGACTTCGCTGACTGCTCTTCCCCAAACGGCACTTCGGGCACCATCGCTTCCAAACGACAATGCATTCGCCTCGTCAACATCGAGCTCGCCAAGACCTGCACCAATCAACCGCTACAGCAGTAGCTTTAGCCATAGACGGAGCAAGTTTTCATCTGGGGGCGGCAGCAAGACGGAAGATGACGGTCTCAGCAGTGGCAAAGGGAGCGTATCTTCCTCACTACAGCGTGGCTCGGATACGATGAACGAAGGCCCTGGTGGTAGTTCTGGGGATGTCAAGACAGACGATGAGAATATCTCGGACTTCCTGAAGCTGCTCGAGTCAAAGAAAGACCTTAGGAGCTTTAATCGAAGCGACCATGCATCCAAGGCGGCCACAATGCAAAGGACCACGGCGCAGCTTAACAAGTATCAGCGCATGAGAGATTCTCACACGGTGCTTTCCGACTCGGTATCATCTTCCACGATGCTCCACCGATCCTCTTCGTCTTCCAGTCGTCAGTTGTCCAGTGTGCCCGCCATGATTGCGGGGACATCCGTATCCACCGCCTCATCACCCGGCAAACCCATTTCGCCACACACGCCACACACACCAGCAATTCCCTCTAGACTCAGTGCTAATAGCATCATCGAATACGAGCCTCCACGCCGAAGTAGCCAAACGCTATACGGCCGGGCACCCCGTGGGCATGCACAGAACCGAACCCATGTCTCTGAGCAGCGTGAAAATGAAGACCACGGCCACGAGGGCATTGCAATCCCCAATTCACCGCGATTGTGGAACTTTGATCGACGATCCAGCGCAGGGGCACAGCGGAATAGCAATGTTCCCGAGGATGAGCCCGACCTTTTCGGTCTTCGCTCCGCAAGCTTGCCATCAGAAGAGGTAGACAGTGCACGTGATCACCATCGCGCAGATCTGACCTCGAGTGGTCTCTTCGCGCAAACAGAATCTCTTGCTAGCGCAAGCCGGGACCATGACCCTACCGATAATGATTCGCGAGACGATCTCCCACGTACATCCTCTACGTCCAACCTTCCTGCTAAACGCGGATCTTACTCGGGTGGCCTTCGTGGCCGAGGAGGCTTCTTTTCGCACAGTTCCTCTACCAGTTTGAGTACGGGTGCCACCAGCTCGACCGAACGCCAGAGTCGCTACAATTTCAACAGTCGCACAGCTCCTAATGCTGCTGCCGATGATGACGAACCGCTTTTGTTCCAAATGAGCGAAATTGGCACTGGTGGATCTAGGCGCAGCCTTGAGGAAGCAAGAGGAGGTTCCAGCTCTGGCGGCGTAGGGAAGCGAGGCTCTTACTTTCGTTGATACCACGCATGCTTCCCTCAACAGTTCTTGATGGCTCAAGCGGAGGACGTTTTGCATCGACATTGCAAACACTCTCAATCGTACTTTTCTCTCTTCCCTCCTCTCTCTCCCCTCTCCCCTCCTCTCATCATCTTCATATCCTGCGTAGTACGTATTACATAATAGGTGTTGACATGGTGACACTGGACACTGTACTCCTCACCTATCTTTCTTTCCGTAACCCTCCCCTCCCCCCTTCTCCTCTTTCTCGCACAACGCATCAGGAACGTTATCTTTTTGCTTCCGTCATTTATGCAGATTGATTATGAACATGGACATTGGATGTAGGAGTTGACGGCGTTTAGTTACATTTTGCTTTGCTAACGTTGTTTTCCGGTGCTGTACTCGTTTACTACCCTTGCTTTGCTTCGCGCATAAGTTAGAATAACCCCTCCATATGCATATAGGACCGTGAGGGGTCCATATGATCTATAAACGACCTTCATAATAGAGAATCAGGTTCACTCCCTGTCTGGTTTTGTTTTTCTTACCGCATACGCGCCGTCTACGTACGAGCATGGCCCATTGAATTTTCGACATGGCAATCTTGGAATGAAGCACGGGATTCTTCCTCGTATTCACTTCTGCCAGGTTGCAAAATCCTCGACAAGGAATTACATTCATCAAATTTCCCACTGTACTATGCACATGCACCCATGCAAAACATGGCGCCATACACACACAACATCCACCATCAGCCTTAACCTGCCACACGCTCCCCCACTCCTCTTAGTTCTCCTCATCTTCTTCTCCACGTACCCTTCCCATCCCACCCCTAAACCCCCATTTCATCGAAAACGCCACCCCAACCACAGGCAAGACACTAACTAGCTCCCCCAACCCCGCCCACCGCGGCTCAATCCT